>Ga0070664_100001067_pt1 | contig 21578 bp, 22 predicted proteins | sample KBSC73metaG_FD_65863 | JGI IMG/M metagenome (GOLD analysis project Ga0070664, IMG submission 65863) | Corn rhizosphere microbial communities from Kellogg Biological Station, Michigan, USA - KBS C7-3 metaG | ecosystem: Host-associated > Plants > Roots > Rhizosphere > Soil ... | reverse complement strand
GATGGTCGGCGCCGAACGTCTGCAGCACGCTGTAAGGTCCGACCGACCCATCCTCTTTGACTGGATATGCGCGCAATTCGCGCGGCCCTTTGCGTCCGGTCTCACCTTCGGCGACGAACAGCGTTCTCTCATCCGCAGACAGCGTCACCGCCCTCGGCGCCAATGTGTCGTACGTAACACGCTTGATCGTCCATGAGTGGCGCTCGTCCACTTCAAGCCGCAGCACCGACGCATGGTCCAGCGCCGGGAAGATCTGCGGCCCGAATGCAAGGACGGTGCTGTAGGGATCCGAGAACCACACGCGCCCCGCGCGATCGATGACAAGATCCGACGGATGGTTATGTATCTGACCGTCCAGTCGCGTCGCGGTTGTGCTCGCAGTTCCATCCGGCAGAAACTGAATGACGCGACGGCCGCCATCTTGACAAGCGAACAGCCTGCCGTCGGGGGCAAATGCGATGCCGTTAACGCGATTCGTATACTTGCGGTATTCGCTGATAGCGCCCGAGCGCGGATCAAAACTCCGTATAAAGCCTTCGTCGATCACGCTGAACAGCATCAGCTCGCCGTTCCATGCGAGTCCGCCCATGCCGCCCTGGTAGGGTCCGGCGATTCGTTCGAAGTTCCAGCTCATCTCTTCTCCCTACCAGACCGCAACGCCCGGCACTTTCACGCGCGTGCGGTAAACCGAATTAAACGTGGTTACATAGAGTGAGCAGTTGTCGTCGTCTCCCCATGCCATGTTGGTGCTATGCCCCGGTATCTTGAGACGCCCCAGCAATTTGCCGGACGCATCGATCACATGAACGCCGCCGGGACCGGTGCAATACACGTTGCCTTCGACGTCGACTTTCATGCCATCCGCGACACCGGACTCAGTACCTGTCATCTTATGGAAGAGACGACCGGGGCCGACGCTGCCATCCACAGCGACATCGAACACGCGTATGAGCGCAAGCCGGCTGTCGTTCACGTAAAGAAGTTTTTCGTCGGGCGAGAATGCAAGTCCATTGGGGTAGGTGCAATCGGGAATAGCAAGCTGCACTTCACTGCCATCCGGTGTCAGGCGGTAGACGCCTTGCACATCGAGATAGCGCTGGACATCCTGCGCGACCATACCGGGAATTACGAGTCCACCCGCTGAATCGGTCCAGTACGTCGAGCCATCCGATCGCACGACGATATCGTTCGGACTGTTGAGTTTTTTGCCGTCGTATTTCGATGCGATCGTCGTGATGCTGCCGTCGTGCTCGAAGCGGAAGATTGTACGATTGCACCAGCCCGCAACCGTCAGTCTGCCTTCCTTGTCGAAGGTCATGCCATTTGCATGGCCCGACGGTTTGAGCACGACTTCGCGTCCAACACCCGGCTTCCATTTCCATATTGTGTTGCCGATAATGTCGACCCAGTACAACTGCTTGGTGCGTTTGTCCCAGACGGGCCCTTCACCGAAAGTGAGCCCGTACGCAATCCGGTCGAGCGGTGGATCACGGTCCACCAGGCGCTCGAAACCGGGCGCGATTAGATCAATGTCCACCTGCACCTCCTGGCGCCCACGCGGTCGGCGCGAGTGCGTTTTCGTCTGTTACCACGTCGATGACGATGGGTCTGCCCATGGCAAATGCGCGCGGCAATAATTCTTTCAGTTGGCCCGGCTTGTCGATTCTGAAACCAGCGCATCCGAGCGTCTCGGCGACTTTGGAAAAATCAACAGCCTTCTGAAAGCGCCAGATCTCACCTGAGCGGTTCGTCTGTTTGCCTTTGTATGCCGCATCGACGAGCGGAATTTCTTGATTAAGGGAACTGTTGTTATTGACGACGACGACAAGATTGATACCGAAGCGCGCGGCCGTCTCGAGTTCAGCGAGGTGATAGTAGGCGCCGCCGTCTCCGGTAAAACAAACTACCGCGCGATCGGGCAAGGCGCACTTGACGCCGATCGCTCCGGGCAGCCCCCAGCCCAGCGACCCCGCGCAGCGCACGAACGCCTGGCGCAAATCGGTGAACTCAATCATCTGGCCGGTCCACATTCCCGAATGACCCGTATCGGAAACCACGACGCCGTCCGGCGGCAGCGCTTGCGAAATTTCCCTGCACACGCGTTCGGGCCGCATCGGCATCGCGTCCGAATTCATCATCGGTTCCGCTTCAGCACGCCACTCTGCAATGAGCTCGTGAACACGGCTCAGCCACGCCTTAGAGCCTGCGGCCGGTTTCGCTGTCTGCGCCGCTGTAATCATGTGCCGCAGGGTGACCTTGACGTCGCCCAGCAAGGACACCACGTTCGGATAATTGCGCCCGAGCTCTTCGGCGTCGATGTCGAGCTGAATAACCGGTGTGCCGACAGCAGGAACTTTCCAGCTTGTCGTTACCTGGCCTCCCGTATGGCTGCCGATGAAAAAGACGAGGTCCGCTTCTGCAATAGCCTTGTTCGCGCAGCTACGAGAGTAGACACCGGCCACGCCAACCGCGAGCGGATGACTGTCGAGAATCGCTGCCTTGGCGTTCAGGGAAGTGGCTACCGGTATTTGCAATTTTTCCGCGAGCTCCGCGAGCTCTGTCTGCGCCTGCGATGACATCACACCGCCGCCGGCGACGATGATCGGTTTCTGCGCTTTTGCAAGAACAGCGAGCGCTTCCCGTACTCGTCCGGGCTCCGGTTCCGGACGAAACGCCGGAACACGTGCGAACTGCAGTTCCACGAGTGGCGCGAGATCCGTTTCGGCCTCCGCAATCGCACCGCCGTGCAGACTGCTGAGACGCAGATGCGCGGGGCCTGGCGCGCCGGACGTTGCTGCACGAAAAGCCTGCCGCAAAAGATCGGGCAGGCGCTTGATGTCGTCGACGTGCGCACTGAATTTGGTGACGCCCTCGAATTGCGTCATATCTTCTACTTCCTGATACGCATGCCGGTAACGCGAGCCGGGACCTGAGCCGCCGGTGATTGCGATCATAGGAGAGCACGCCATGAACCCGTCGCGCAAGCCGGCGGCAAGGTTCGAGGCGCCGATCTGCTGCGCCATGCAAACGCCGGGTCTGCCGCTCGCGCGCGCGTAACCGTCGGCCATGTATGCAGCGGCCTTTTCGCCGTGCGTCATAATCTTCTGCATTTTGAGCTCATCCATCTCGGCGAGCGCGCGCATGAGAATCGTCGGCACGTAGAACACGTGTGTTACGCCGTAGCCGTGCAGCACTTCCGCGATCAATCGCGAGCCGGTTATTTTTGCCATTCTGCCTCCTCGAGCGGACCGCAATACTACCAATGATCGAAATGTCGCGGAAAGAATCTTTATCTATTGTTCAATAACCACTGCTTATAATTACTGCTGCTCCGCGCGAAATCATCTGTTTTTATCCTTGCGTTTGAAACACAGAATACAAAACTGAAGAAGGTTGATTTATGGCAACCGCACTGAAACCGATACGCCGTGTCGTAACCGGCAACGACGCGCAAGGCCGCTCGTGCGTGCTCTTTGACAGCGATGCGCCAAACGTAAACCCTGCTCCGATACGACCGGGCGCCGGCATGACCGACATCTGGGTTTATCAGGAATCGCCGGCGCCGATCAGCGGTGCGCGCGATGACGGCAATCTGCCGTTCAATTTCGAGCCGCCGCACAATGGCGGACATCTGCGCATCGTGCAATCGCAGCCAAAACCGCCGGACTATGATCCTGCTACGGATCCAAAGGCGGTTCCATTACATGAGCCGAGGCAACGGCCGGGAGGAACCTGGGATAAGGGCGGTGCGAACGCGTTCTCGTCGCCCGTGCATAAATCTGAAACTGTCGACTATGGAATCGTCCTCGAAGGAGAGCGCGTGCTCTTGCTCGATGACGGCGAGCGCGTAATGAAACCCGGCGATGTTGTCGTGCAGCTCGGCAACTGGCACGGCTGGTGCAATCCACGCGAAGGCAGTCTCATGGCGTTCGTCATGATGGGCGCGAAATATAAGGGCTGATGAGATGACTCAAGCAAGCAAAGCCCTGCGCAGAATCATCTCGGTCGACGACGCGAATGGAAAATCAAGGGCGATTGCCGATGGTCCGGCGCCCGACGTGCGGACGGATCCCGCACGTCCCGGCTACACCTCGACGCGCATCTGGGTAACCGACCGCACGCCGGCACGTATCGAAGGTATCACTGACACACTTGACGCGCCGCATACGCTGGAAGCGCCCGCCGGCGGCTCGGTGTGCCGCATCGTCACCTTTCCGCCCGACGATTCATTTATGGCACGCGTCGGCGCAAGCGAAGTGCAGACGTATTTCACGGCAATGGGCTCGCCGCAAGCGTCGACTTACTCTGCAACGTCGCCGCACCCTTATATACAGAAAACATGCACGCTGGATCTCTGCCTTGTGCTTGAAGGAGAAATCACGCTTGTGCTCGACACCCAGGAAGTACAACTGAAAGCCGGCGATACGATCGTTCAGCGCGGCACCAATCACGCCTGGAGCAACCGCTCGACCAAACCGTGCACAATCGCGTTTTCGATTCACGACGCCAGGTAGTCCCCGGCAGTGACGCACAGAGATCAGCGGTTGAGTTGCGCGACGCTGGTTTACGGTGCACTGATGCTGCCGTTCGCCGCATGGGCGCAGTCATACCCGGTTAAATCGATTCGCATCGTCGTCGCGAGTGCACCCGGCTCCGGTCCGGATATCGTTACGCGACTCATCGGGCGCAAACTCAGCGACGCCTGGGGCCAGCAAATCATCGCGGACAACCGCACTGGGGCCGGCGGCAACATGGGCGCTGAAATTGTCGCGCATGCACCTCCTGACGGTTATACGCTTTTGATGGCGACTGCCAGCCAGCCGATCGGCGCCGCGTTGTACTCGAAGCTCAACTACGATCTCATCCGGGATTTCGTACCCGTGAGCCTGATTGCATCGACGCCGTTTCTTCTCGTGGTAAATCCCGCAGTGCCCGCAACGTCTGTCAATGAACTGATCGCGTTGGCGAAGGCGAAACCCGGCGCCTTGCATTACGGATCCGGTGGCAGCGGAACACCGCCGCACTTGTGCGCAGAGATTCTCAAATCGAGAGCCGGCATCGATGTGGTGCATGTGCCGTATAAGGGTGTTACGCCCGCACTCACGGACCTGCTCGCCGGACAGGTGCAGTTTGTGTTTTCAGTGGTACCCGCGGGCTTGCCGCTCATTCGCGCAAATAAATTACGCGCGCTGGCTGTAACGAGCGAAAAGCGCACCCCGCTCGCGCCCGATGTGCCGACAATCGCGGAATCATTGCCGGGGTTCGAAGCGTTCGGGTGGTATGGCTTGATGGCTCCGGTTGGAACACCTGCTGAAATAGTGAAACGTCTCAACGCTGAAGCCATAGCCGCATTGAAGACCGCCGATCTGCAAGAGCGCTTCATCGCGCTTGGCGCCGATCCAATTGGCACGACGCCCCAGGCGTTCGGCCAATTCGTTCGCAGCGAAATGCAGAAATGGCGCAAGGCCGTGAAAGATTCCGGCGCGCGCGTCGAATAGCGCCCGATATCAGTTTTACTCGGCTTTCGCGCCCGCTTCTTTCGCGACCTTCGCCCATTTGGCTAATTCAGTTTTGAGGAATTCGCCGAATTCCTGCGGCGTGCTGCCGACCGGTTCGAAGCCGAGTGCGGTGATGCGCTCGATGATATCCGGCAATCGCAGGTCTTTGACCAGTTCCGTATTCAGTTTCGCGATGATTGCCTGCGGCGTGCGTGCCGGGACGAGCACGCCATTCCACGCGGGTGCATCAAAGCCCGGCAGACCGGATTCCGCTATGGTTGGAACGTCGGGAAGGCTGCGCGTTCGTTGTAAGGTGCTAACTGCAAGCGGCCGTATGCGGCCCGCTTTGATCTGCGGCACCGCTGACGGCGCGACCACAAACATAACTTGCACCTGATCGCCGATCAATGCGGTAACACCGGCTGCCACCGTCTTGTATGGCACATGTACCAGGTTGATACCTGTTCTGCTCTTGAACATCTCACCGATCAGATGTCCGGGCGAGCCGTTGCCGCCTGAGCCGTAATTTAATTCACCGGGCTTGGCGCGGGCGATGCGAATGAGATCGTCGACGGATTTCACCGGCAGCGAAGGCTGCACTGCGAGCGCGAAAGGTATCGTGCCGAGCAGGGTCACCGGCGCAAAATCGCGCGTCATGTCGTACGAGAGCTTGAAGAAGTTCGGACTGATGGTATGCGTGCCGGTGGCCAGCAATAATGTGTAACCGTCGGCTGATGCGCGCGCGACCGTCTCCGCGGACAACATGCCGCCCCCGCCGCTGCGCTCCTCGATCACGACCTGCTGGCCCCACGCCTCGGTGATCTTCGGTCCTAGAATGCGTGCCATCGCGTCCGGCCCGCCGCCGGTCACGAAGCGGATGGGTTTCACAGGGTACGGCTGCGCGTCCGCGCGAATGTGAACGAGCGTTAGAACAGTTGCAACGAACAAAACAAAACGGGAGAGCAGCCTCATCGCCAACTCAGTGCACGCTTAGTGCGTCGCGTCGCCGCTTTCAACAATCACCTGCTCAACCACGCCGCCGCCGTTGCGCCTGAATGCAGCAGCCGCCTGGTATTCGGGCGACGCATGGCACGCCGCTGCCTGCTCGAGACTCGGAAACTCGATCACGACGAAGCGTTGAAAATTTTCCGGGCCTTCGACGATCTTGTAGCGGCCGCCGCGGGCGAGCACCTTGCCGCCGAATTTTGCGATGATCGCGGGCACAAGATCGGTGTACTTTTTATACTGCACCGGATCATCGATCCGACAGCGGGCGAGCCAGTATGCAGCCAATTCAAACTCCTTTTTTTCCTACACGCACATAGCGCAGATACATCGAAACCTGCTTATTCCGAATTCACTGGTTCTGAGTTTTGATTTATCTGCGTTCGTCTGCTGCTCAATCTGGTTGTGTCACTTAGCACCAAAATTTTGTTCGATGGTGCGCCACTTTTCCACGCCGACTATTTTGGTGTATTCCTCGAACGGCGTGCCGCTACCAACCAGCTTCAGCTCATCGCTCTTGAGATCGGCAAGAGCAAGCTGCATGGCCTTCGTGACACGCAATAACAGCGTAATGCCATACAGCGCAATCCCGTATCCCATCTGACCCAATACCGAAGGCTTCAATATCGGCGTGATGCCGCCTTCCAGCATGTTCGCGACATGGCAGGTCTGCACCTCGCGCACCGCACGCGCGATCTCGTCTTCATTCAACATCGACTCGATGAAAACGCCGTCAGCGCCCGCGCGCACATAACGCTCGGCGCGTCGCAGCGCCTCATCCATGCCGTGGATAGCTCGCGCATCAGTACGCGCGACGATGAACGTATCCGGGTTCATGCGGTTGGCCGCCATCGCGCGCAGCTTCGCCTCCATTTCAGCCGCGGGCACCACTTGCTTGCCTGCCATATGGCCGCACCGTTTCGGCGAGACCTGATCTTCGATAAACATCGCCTGCACGCCCATGCGCTCGTAGGTATTGAGCAGATGCACGGCGTTCTTCACATCGCCATAGCCGTTATCCGCGTCGACGAGCACCGGCAGGTCGCAGGCCGCGATCATGTCGCGAAATGCCGCTGAGAATTCGCCGAGCTGGCATAACCCGATATCGGGCAACCCATACCTCGCGCCGGCGGTTTGAAAGCCGCCGATGAAGAATCCTTTGAACCCCGCCTGCTTGATGAGCAACGCGGACAAGGCATCGTGCGCGCCGGGCAGAACCAGCGGTTTCTCGGTTTGTGCTAGCTGGCGTATGGTTGGCGACTTCACTCAGTCTTCTCCGGTTTTATTTCGGGCGCTGAATATAACAGCCCGTTTATGTGGTCGCAATCATCGCGGACTCGTGCTCGTTTCCAAACGCCGCGATAAGTCTTGACAGCGATCACGTGGCTCAGCACGATGGCATCATCTATGGCGCAACTTGTGCGCCCTCTCTGGCAGACCAATGAAAGCGCCCGCCTTCGCGTATACAAAAGCCCGAACACTCGAGCAGGTGTTTGACTTGCTGGAGAAGCACGGCGACGGCGCGCGCCTGCTCGCGGGCGGACAGAGCTTGCTCGCGACGCTCAACCTGCGGTTGTCGTCGCCTGAGATCTTGATCGACATTACCGGTATGCGCGACCTCGCGGGCATCACAGTCGAGCACGACAAGGTCGTCATCGGCGCACTAACGACACACGCAGAGCTCGAGCGCTCTGCGCAAATCGCGAACAATCTGCCGCTGCTTGCACAGGCGGCGCCGCATATTGCACATGTCGCAATCCGCAATGCGGGTACGATCGGCGGCAGCATTGCCATGGCGGATCCGGCCGCGGAATGGCCGGCGTGCTGCCTCGCGCTCGACGCGGATTTCGTCATTGCCAACAAGGATGGCCAGCGCAAAGTCAAGGCGCGCGATTTTTTCCACGCGCTCTACACGACGGCGATCGGCCCGCGGGACGTTCTGCTCGCGATCGAGATTGGGATTCCTGTAAACGGATCGCGCAGCGCATTCGTCGAACTCACGCGGCGCCGCGGGGATTACGCCATCGTGGGTCTGGCCGCAACGGCACAAAAGAACGATGGCGCTCTCACCAACGTGCAGCTTGCCTATCTGGGCGCCGGCCACACACCGGTCCTTGCCAAAACGGCCATGGCCAAATTCGAGAACAAATCACTGTCCGATAGTGTCGTCGCAGAAGCGGCAGTTTCCCTCGCTTCGGATCTCGATCCGGGCGATGACATCTATTCAACGGCGGCAACCAAGCTTCACCTAGCACGCGTAATCACAAAGCGAGCGCTCGCAGCACTCAATCACTAAGACACCGATCGGCCAACTGCATGGATCATTCGATTGAAACGACGCTGATCGTGAACGGCAACAAGACGACGCGGCGCGTTCAGCCGCGCCAGCATCTGATCGACTTCCTGCGCGAAGAGCTCGGACTGACCGGGTCGCACACTGCGTGCGAGCACGGTGTGTGCGGCGCCTGCACCGTGCGTGTCGACGGGCGAATAGTTCGCGGCTGTTTAATGCTGGCAGTGCAGAGTGAGGGTAAGCGCGTGGATACGATCGAGGGCTTGTCCGACTCCGGTGAAATTGCCGATCTTCAACGCGCATTCCATGAACGCAATGCACTGCAGTGCGGCTTCTGCACGCCCGGCATGTTGATGGCAGCTCAGGACTTACTGCTGACAAAGCCGGGGGCGACGCGTGATGAGATTCGCGATCATCTATCGGGTAACTATTGCCGATGCACCGGCTACCACGCCATCGTCGACGCAATCGAATCGGTGCTGTTGACACGCGCAAAAGCGCAACCATGAATACCGATAACAAATCCGCGTACGTCGGCGCGAGCGTTCCTCGAGCGAACGCGAAACGCCTGCTGCAGGGCCGCGGCGTTTACACGGACGATCTGCGTTTGCCGCGCCTCGCGCACGTCGTTTTCTTTCGCAGTCCGCACGCGCATGCGCGAATCCGCAGGCTCGACTTTACTCAAGCGCGGACGATGCCGGGTGTGATCTCGGTCGTCGACGGGAAGTCGCTGGTGCAGCACTGCAAGCCGTGGGTCGCGGTCCTCGGCCATCTGAAAGGCATCAAATCAGCGCCGCAGCACCCGCTTGCGATCGACCGTGCCTGTTGGCAGGGCGAAGCAGTTGCGGCGGTCGTCGCTGAAACGCGCGCGCAGGCCGAAGACGCCGCCGATCTTATAGAGGCGGAATGGGAAGAGCTGCCAGTCGTCGTCTCGATGACAGATGCGCTGAGCGGAAAATATGTGATCCATCCCGAGCTTGGAGACAACATCTGCTTCAAGCGCGAACTGGACACCGGTGACGTCGATGCGGCATTTGCTGAGGCGGATGTCGTCGTCGAGGAAACTTACGACTTTGGACGTCATACCGGCGTGACGCTGGAAGGACGTTCGCTGCTCGCCGACTACAATGCGGCCGAACATACGCTGACCGTCTATCACTCGACGCAGGCGCCGCACATGATGCAGGACATCATCTCGCGGCATCTCGACATTCCCGAAGGCAGCGTGCGCGTGATAGCCAGGGATGTCGGCGGGTCATATGGCATAAAAGTTCATGTGTATCCTGACGAGATGGCGACGGCCGCGCTGTCTGTGATGCTGCGACGCCCGGTAAAGTTTGTTGCAGATCGCCTCGAATCATTCGTCACCGACATTCATGCGCGTGAGCACCGGGCGCGCGTGCGCCTCGCGGCAACGCGGAACGGAAAAATACTCGCCTTCGATCTGGATGATCTGACCGGCATTGGCCCGTATTCAGTGTATCCCCGCACCAGCGGTATTGAAGGCAACCAGGTGGTCAATCTCACCGGCGGGCCATACGCACACAAGCAATATCGCGCGAGGCTAAACGTTGTCTTCACAAACAAGAATGTGACGTGCCAATACCGCGCCGTGGGCCATCCAATCGCCGTGTCGATCACCGAATGCATCGTCGATCTTGCCGCGCAAAAGCTGGGCATCGATCCCGCCGAATTCCGGCGCCGGAATCTCATTGCGGACGACGCTTATCCCTATACCTCCGCGTCCGGAATGAAATTCGAAAAGCTGTCTCACCACCAAACGCTCGACAAACTGCTTGCCATGATGAATTACGATGCGTTGCGGGCTGAGCAAACCGAACTGCGCAAACGAGGCATCTATCGCGGTATCGGTCTTGCGGCGATGATCGAGGTGACCAACCCGTCGCCGGCATTCTACGGCGTCGGCGGCGCGCGCATTTCCGCCCAGGATGGTGCGACGCTGCGGCTTGATCCGTCCGGCATGGTCAACTGCATGGTCAGCGTGACTGAACAGGGCCAGGGAACGGAAGCCATCATGGCGCAGATCGCCGCTGATGCGGTGGGAGTTAGCATCGACAAAGTACGCGTCATCACCGGCGACACGGGCACCACACCCTACGGTGGCGGCACATGGGCGTCGCGGGGCGCGGGCATTGGCGGTGAGGCGGTACTGCAGTCGGGCAAAACACTGCGCGCTCACGTCCTGGAAGTCGCCGGCGCCATTCTGCAAACCGGCCATGAAATGCTCGACGTGCGCAACAACGATGTCGTCGACGTGCGCACCGGCGAAGTGAAGCTGTCGCTTGCGGAACTCGGCCGCATCGCATACTTCCGTCCGGACACGTTACCGATGGATTTTCAGTCAGAGCTTGTCGTTACCCGCCATTACACCCCTCGTGGATACGGGTTTGCCTTCACGAATGGCATGCAGGCTTCGCTGGTCGAAGTCGATGTCGAGACGGGATTCGTGAAGCTGCTCAAACACTGGTGCGTCGAAGACTGCGGCACGGTGATAAATCCGCAGCTGGTAGACGAGCAGATTCGCGGCGGCATCGTGCAGGGCATAGGCGGCGTGCTGTTCGAGCACTGCATCTACAGTGATGAAGGCCAGTTGCTTAATGGCAACATGGCAGAGTACCTGGTGCCAATGGCGGCGGAGATGCCGGACATCGAAGTCGCGCACGTCGTCACGCCCACCAAGACTTCCGAGCTGGGCGCCAAAGGCGCAGGCGAAGCGGGCACTGCCGGCGCACCGGGTGCGGTGATGAACGCGATCAATGATGCGTTGCGCCCGTTCCAAGCGCGCGTAACCGCGCAGCCAGTCACGCCCGAGCGAGTTCTGCAGGCGCTTGGCAAAGTCTAAAGCGCGACTACTCGATTCTTTTGTGGCGAACTTTGATTCCGCAGTGTTCGGCGAGCGCTTCACGCATCGCTATGCCGGGGCCCACGGCATCAAAATCCATTATGTCGAAGGCGGTGACGGTCCAGCGGTACTGCTTGTACCCGGCTGGCCGCAGTCGTGGTACGCCTGGCGCCACGTCATGCCCGCGCTTGCCGACGGTCATCGCGTTATAGCAATCGACCCGCCGGGCCTGGGCCAATCAGAAAAGCCGCCAAGCTACGATACTGCCGCGATCGCCGAATGCGTCGATGCGTTCGTCGCCGCGATTGGAATCGATCGATTCTCTTTCGTCGGCCATGACATTGGTGCGTGGATCGGCTATGCGTATGCAGCGCGTTATCAAAGCAAGCTGTCAGGTCTTGTGTTAATCGATGCGGCGATTCCGGGCATCGCTCCGACGGACGCGTTCGCGTTGACGCCCGAGCGCATCGCCAAAACGTGGCATTTCTACTTCAATGCTTTGACCGATTTGCCGGAGGCACTCGTCGCCGGCCGCGAACGGATGTACTTAGCCTGGCTCTTTAATGCGCGGTCGGCCAACAAGGCGGCTATGGACGAGGCTGCGCTCGACGAGTATGCGCGCGCTTATGCGGCTCCGGGTGCAATGCAGCGCGGCTTTGACTACTACCGCGCGATATTCGATTCGATTGCGCAAAACCAGCGGACTGCGGCGCACAAGCTCACCGTGCCTACGTTGGCGATCGGCGGCGAGCAATGGCTCGGTCCGATGATGCGGAAGATGGTGGAGCCGGTAGCAGAGAAAGTGCAGGTTGAAACTATTCCCGCGTGCGGCCACTTCGTGCCTGAGGAATCGCCGGCGGCGCTCTCACGGCTCCTCAACGCGTTTTTGCGCAACTCCGCCGGAAACTGAGACCCGCGATTCGCAAACACCACTCACTTACGTTGCTCGATCAAGCCGCCTCTCTTTTACGCGCTTGTGACGTGCTGACGGTTCTGAGATCGGCAGAAACCGGCTGCGTAACCGAAAGAGCAACCAGATTATGCGCGATGGCCAGCTTCAGCAATTGTGAAACGTCGGCAGGTGTCAGCCGTACAAACAGCTCGCGGCTGATCAGCCGGTAGTCCGCGCTATCGTCGGTCTCATCGCTACCGGTTTTCTGCAAGCACTCGCCTCTCAGGTCTACGTGCCATGACGGCGCATCCTCGCCCGCCGGTGGCGTCATTTCCAGTTTGATCCGCGGCTTGTCGGCATCGAACCGCACCGTGTCGAAGCGCATCGTTTCTGCGCACGACTCGTCGTTGATCTGGGATTTGCTATAGATGTCTACGCGCATGAGTTCCCTCTTGAAAGTTTGACGGGCAGTTTATCACTAGTACATCCATGCGGCATGAAAACGGCATAAACCGGTCCTGCTCCGTTTGGGCGTGCTTCATTGGCAGGCGCAAACCGTTTTCGACCTGTCTCCATGCAAACGGTTTAAGCGCGTTATGGCAGCACAGCCTCAATGTGGAACAGGAAGTTAAAGAGGCGCGGCGGAGCGAGCACCCATCCGATACCGGCGCCGGCCGCATCTGCCGCCATATCCGCAAGCTCGAATGAACGCGCGTCGGTAAAAATCTGCGCAAATTCGAGTCCAACGCCGAGTGCGACACACCCGACCGCAAGAAGACAGCGCGCCTTGGTAGTGTCGTAGAGTTGTGCAAACCACAACATCAGTGTCCCGTAGGCGAGGAGATGGCCCATCTTGTCGCCTTCCTCCACCTGGATTTCGATCGGATGCGGCGTCAACGACAGGTAGACGATGGCGAGCACGAGCGCCCAACCCATTACCAGCCAAAGCGTCCGATATCTGAAACGAAGCTGGCCTGACTGGTCGCTCATTGCGCGCCCTCGTTAATTGCTAAACCGCGCAATAGCGCTCCTGAATTGCTTTATCCGCGAGCAGCTTCGCCGCCGAGTCGTGATGCACGATTAAGCCCTGATCCATGATGTACGCGCGATCTGAGATCGAGAGGGCGCGCTCGACGTTTTGCTCGACGAGCAATATCGTAGTGCCCGCAGTTTTCATGTCTTCGAAAAGCTTGAACATCTCGTCGACCAGGATGGGCATGATGCCTTCCGAAGGCTCGTCGAGCAAAATCATCTTCGGCTCGGCCATCATGGCGCGTGCGATCGCCAGCATCTGCTGCTCCCCGCCCGACAGCGTCTCACCGGGCTGGTCCAGCCGCTGCTTGAGCCGCGGGAATGTTTGCGCAATCCGTTCGATGATCTCGCTTTCGCGGTGGCGATGGGATGATGCGATCAATCCAAGCTGGAGGTTCTCGAGCACCGAGAGGCCGGGCACAATGCGCCGCTCCTCCGGAACATAGGCGAGTCCGCGATGATAGCGTCGGAACGCCGGCTCGTTGAGCATATCGGCACCATCGAAGATCACATTGCCGCTTCGCTTTGTGACCAGACCCATCACCGTGCGCAGTGTCGTTGTTTTACCCGCGCCGTTGCGGCCCACCAGCGTCACAATTTCGCCGGCGTTTACCTCGAGAGAAACGCCTTGCAGGACATGGCTGTGCCCGTACCACGCGTTGAGGTCTTTCAGCGTCAGCATCGCAGCCATCACGCTTTTCCCTGGCCCAGATAGACTCGCTTCACTTCCTCGTTGGCGCGGATATCGCCGGGCGCGCCTTGCGCGAGCAATTCGCCGTGATGCAGCACAACGAGCTGCTGGCAGATACCCATCACCAGCTTCATCTTGTGTTCCACGAGTATCACCGTCCGCTCGGCGGCGAGGCGCACGATAAGATCCATCATCTTTATCGTCTCCTCGGGTGACATGCCGGCGGTCGGCTCATCGAGCAGCAGCAGACGCGGTTTACACGCGAGCGCCATGGCGATTTCGAGGCAGCGCTGTTCTCCATGCGCCATGTCCCTGGCTACGGCATTGCGCTTCGCCGCTATGCCGACGCGCTCGAGCAGCATGTCCGCCTGCTCGATCAGTTCGCCAATCCGCGCGCGCGGCGTCCACATGTTGTAGCGCGTCTTCTGCATTTGCGCTGCAACGCGCACATTTTCATGCGCGGACAGGTGCGGAAACACGTTTGTGATCTGAAACGACTTGGCGATGCCGCGGCGGGCATATTCATGCTTGGGCAGAGCCGTAATGTCGCGACCTTCGAAATGGACACGGCCGCTCGACGCTGGAAAAGCGCCCGATATGATGTTGAAGAAAGTGCTCTTGCCGGCGCCGTTCGGGCCGATGATCGCCGACAGTTTGTCCTTGGCGAAACTGACGGTGACGTCTTTCAGCGCCACGAAGCCGCCGAACTTCTTGCCGACGCCTTCAGCCACCAGTATGTCGTTCGAGCTCACCAATGGCTTCTTGTCCATAGAGTGGAAGACAACACAGAGATCTCAGTGCTCTCTGCGAGGATTGCTACTTCACATTTAACCAATGCAGTACGGAACCCCAGATTCCGCGCGGGAAGAACAGGACGAATACGATGAAGGTCGCCCCGAGATATAGCTGCCAATGAGTGGTCCACAGTGTGAGCACGTCGCCGAACAACTGGAATACCCCGGCGCCAATGAACGGACCAAAGAACGTTCCGAAGCCGCCGAGCAGCGCCATCATCACAACATCACCGGATGTAGAAATCTGCAACACTTCAACCGGGACGGTGGATAGGTGCAATGCGCGCAGTGCGCCTGCAACGCCGCAGAATGCGCCCGACAGCACGAATGCAGCGAGCTTGGTGTTGGCCACGTTGTAGCCGCACGCCGCGGCACGCGCGTCGTTCTCGCGTATTGTCTCGAGCACGGCGCCGAATGGCGACGCGAGTATGCGCGAGAAAAGCCACAATGCAATGGCAACGACACCGAGCATCACATAGTACTTGTTAACCGGATCCACGAAGTCGACTTGGAAGCCGAACAGGTTGATGGTTGAAACGTTGATGCCGCGCAGCCCGTTTTCACCGCCGGTCACGCTTTCCCATTTATAGAATATGTAGTAGACACATTCTGCGAGCGCAAGCGTCACCATCGAAAAATAAATGCCCCGCGTGCGTATGGCCAGAAACCCGATTACGCAGGCGACTGCCGAGGCGAATGCGATGCCGCACAGGATTGCGACGTACCACGGCCAGCCAAGATGGACGATCGCAATGCCGCATCCGTAACTGCCCACGCCCAGAAGCGCCGCGTGCCCAAACGATAAGAGACCTGCGTAACCGTAAAGAAGGTTGAACCCGAGCGCGAAGAGCCCCCAGATAAGGATGTTGATCGCGAGCGCGTGATAGGGCACGAGCCACGGGAATACGAGCAGGAAGAGAAGCGTCGCAGCGACTCGATGGCGCGTAATCGCCTCGATCATATTCCGCGATAAGCTTCGCGGCTTGGTTACGGGCATCGTCGCCTGGGTCACGGTTATCCTAATGCGCCGGTGCGGCCGAACAATCCCTGTGGCCGCACGAGCAGCACGACGGCCATCAAAACAAAGATCGAGACGCGGCCAGCTTCGGGCGATACCAGCGACGTCAGGCTCACCACTACCCCAACGAGCACACCGGCGACTACCGCTCCGGTAAGCGAACCCATTCCGCCGACAACCGTGACGACGAAAGCATCGGCGAGCAGCGATACGCCCATCTCGGGTGTAACCGATTGCAGCGGCGCCGATAGTATTCCCGACAGTCCCGCGATACCGGTGCCGATACCAAAAACGACGAGCCAGATTTTTGAGACGTCGATGCCAAGTACGCGCACGATCTCGGGGTCGCGTGCACCGGCACGGATAATGAGCCCGTACGACGTCTTCTCGATGAACAGATATAGCGCGATGACGATTACCGCCGTCGCGCCAATCAGAAAAAGACGATAAAGCGGAAAGTGGCCGATGCCGAGATTCACCGCGCCGGTCAGGCCCTGCGGCGTGGAAAACGGAATCCCGTTGAGGCCGAAGATCATGCGCACCACTTCGACAAAGATGTACGACAGGCCGAACGTGAGTAGCAGCGGATAATCGATGCCGCGTCCGTAGAGCGGGCGCACCAGTACACGCTCGGTAAGAAGTCCGATGGCGCCCACGCCGAGCGGCACTAGTACCAGGCAGACCCAGAAATTGCCGGTGTGGGTAAAGAGCCAGACGCCCATGTATGCGCCGACCATGAAGAACGCACCGTGCGCGAAGTTCACCACCGCAAGCATGCCGAATATCAGCGACAGACCAAGCGCGACCAGCACGTAAACGGCGCCGAGTGCGACGCCGGTCACGATCTGGAGCAACAGCAGGTCGAGGGTTATGTGGCCCATTAAGCTAACCCTCGCCGCTGGCGCGAACGGAGGGATCGACTTATATGCTAACGATCACGCCTTGTGTCCGAGTTCCTGGCAGCTGCGCAGCATTTTTTCGCTGCCATTGTCGATGCCGATGACGTCGAAGACATCATTTTTATCGCGCACCTGATTTGCGGCCTTTGACTGCAGCATGATCAGCGACTGCACCGATTGGTGGTCGCACTTGCGATAGGATTGCGGCCCTTTGTAGAAATCATATTTAAGATTTTCGAGCGCGGTAATCACTTTGTCGGCATCCGTGCTCTTCGCGTTGCGCGCGGCGGTCAGCACGGATCGTACGCCCGCGTAACCCAGCGCGCCATAATCGGTCGGCACCGTTCCGGGGTGTGCTTTGCGATAGCGATCATTGAACGCTTTGGCGCTGGGTAGTGAGTCTTCGATTTTCCAATAGTACGATGTGGCGCCGACGACCCCTTCGAACGGCTCCGGACCGGCCGCCATGCGCGCGCTGATCAGCAGCACCGGCGTGATGATCTTGACCTGCTTCGTGATGCCGAAATCGTAGGCCTGCTTGGCGGCGTTAACGAGGTCGCGGCCGAAATTGATCATGCACAAAATGTCGGGCTTCAAAGATTGCACGCGCGGAAAGAACGAGGTGTAGTCGCTGGTGCCGAGCGGATAGCGCAGATCGGCAAGCGTCTCCATACCGAATTCTTTGCCGGCACGCTGAAAGCCGCGCAACATCTCATGCCCGTAAGCGTAATCAGGCGTAAAGAAGACGACACGCTTGCCGAATTTCGGAATGGCGAACCGCGCGACCGCACCAGACGTCATGTGCGGATTCATCGCCTCGTGGAAGGTAAATTTGCTGAAGTCTTTGACTTCGCTGATGGCATCGGACTGGCTGATCGAGTTATAGATAACGCCGCGCTCTTTGCACACGTTGTTCACCGACAGTTGCACAGCGGCGGACAGCGCGCCGACGATAAAGCTGACCTTTTCTTTCTCGATGAGCTCGAGCGTGCGCGTCGCGGCCTCGCCCGGATTCAATTTGTCATCGCGCACCAGCAATTCCGCCATGCGGCCATTGAGCCCGCCGGACTCGTTAAATTCCTTGACTGCAATTTCAGCACAGCGCACCTGGTCCTGCGCCTCTGTTCCGAAGGCACCCGTAAGCGGCGTCGGGAAGCCAACCTTGATCGGCGACTTGTCCTGCGCGTGAACGATGTTGACCGAAAAGGGCGAAGTAGCCGCCGTGACCGCCGCGCCGCCCGCCGCGAGTATCAGCTTGCGTCGCGTTCCATTGGCTGCAGGTTTCTTGCTGCACTCACTCATCTTGCCTCCTTGGGTGAACTTATAACCGGCGCCCGAGCGGCGGTTTTGTAATGGCGAGCTATGTTACTTGAAGCCGACCCAGCGCGACAGATCGCTCGGCCCAATCGGGAACGGCGATCTCGCGCATGACGACCTCCGGCCGCCGCAGATAGTTAATGAGCTCCGCTTGGGGACCTGCGACGAGCGGCGCGCCGATCGCGAGACCGAGCGCCCGCGCATGCGCGACGATCGATCGTCCGAAGTGCAGTCGCTGGCTTTCGTACTTCTGCAAGGCAACGGCAAGATCATCGGCGTGCGCCAGCAGCGCATCGACCAAAGTCACCGCGTCGCCTGCTGCTTTGGTAACGCCCAAGCCGACATGCGGACGAGCGACAAACGCCGCGTCCCCCATCAGTACCGCGCGGCCGAATACAAGCTGCGGCGATTCGAGGTCGTAAATCGGTTGGAACAGCGGATCGCTGGTTGCCCGTATCACGTCCACAAACGCCGGCGCGAGCAGACGCGCCGCCGTCGCGTGCATGTCCATCACGACTTCCTTGCGAATGCGATCGGGCGGAATATTCTGCTCATGCCGCCGGCCGTCCGCGTCGGTAAACAGAACGGGTAAATCCTTCTGCTCGTCCGCAGGCCGATACCATACGAAATTGAAGCGGCGCTCGCCCTCAGTAGTGCTGTTGTTGCGGCCGGCCACCAGGTACGTGAGCATCTGCTCGCCCGGCGGCAGTCCGAAGACCATACGATCGCGCAACGCTTCGCGCGTAGCGTCGCTGACGGCGCTTTCATCGGCGAGCCCGCGCCAAGCGAGATAACCGACGTATCTTGGCGCCGCTGCCGGGAGAAGCTGCGCACGCACGGTTGACCGTATACCGTCCGCGCCGATCAACAAGTCACCGGTTTCGTACGAGCCATCGGCGAAATGAGCGGTGATTTCCCGAGTAGTTTGTTCCACCCTCACCAGCGACTTGTTGAAGTGATAACGATCCGCCGGCAGCACATCCTTCAAGAGTCGATACAACCTGCCCCACGCAGTGAGCGTCTGCTGCAGCGGAATTTCGGCAATGATGCGACCGTCGGCACCGAGTGTTACGCGCGAATGGGTTTCGCACCCGATGCTCACGTCGAGCGTGGCGCCGGCACGTCGCAGCACGTCGAAGAGCTCGTCATGAGTGACGATGCCCGCACCGCGTCCGGCAAGTGCTTCGCCGATGCGCTCGAAAACCTGGACATCCCAACCGGCGCGAGTAAGCAGCGTGGCCGCGAAAAGACCGCCCATCGAGCCGCCAATCACGAGCGCTTTGCGAACTGCGCTCACCAGCGACGCCATCCGGCGTTCATGCAACGATCACCGACAGTTAACAGATCAGGCGGCCACTTTTTCGTCCGCTGGATAGTTGAGCTCGATGACAACGCCGCTCGGATCATCGAGAAAAATCTGATGCAGGTTCAGATCGGGCACCGTGCGCTCGCGAAACGGCACGGAGGCTTTTTTAAGATGAGCGACCATCCCGCTTACATCGGTTGCTGAAAAAGCAATGTGATCGAAGGTGCCCGTGCCCCCTTTGAGGCTCGCAACGTCCCGATCACCAAGATAGTCTTTGAGACCTTGCGGATCATTCGGATCGATGCCGATGATATGCACAATCGCGTTGTCATAAGAATCATGGTTGCCGTTGTACAGCCAGAGACCGGGGAAATTGAACTTTGGTCGTGGACCAACGGTGAATCCCATGACTTCCGTGTAAAACTTGCGGGTTGCTTCGAGATCGAGAGTACGGATCGAATAGTGGGCGATTTTGTTCAGCGGCATGATGTCTCCTGCGGTTCGCGAATGTAAGCAAGCGCATGGACCTGCGGCGGCTTGCCCGGGAAAGGAATAAGGTCGTCTATTTGCCTGCATGCTGTCAAGGCTCGCCATACAATTCGCCGATGCGATCATGAACCGGTAAACTGCATACGACAAAATCGTTGCGCCCGGCGCGAGACTCTAACGCCAATAGGGATTTACCGCGGACATGGGGCTGCTTAAATCGTTCATCGCGCAGCATCTAGGCGCCCGTTCTCCCAGCGAAGAACGCGGTCCTGCGCCTTTGAAAGTATCCGCGGACTCTCGCGCTAATGCGCTCATCGCCGAATGGATCAATCAGGGCTTGCCGGTGCCGGCGCCGCACATTGTGAAGCAGGCGGTCGTTCGCTCGTATGCGCGACGCTATGGGAGCCGCGTATTTGTCGAAACCGGCACGTATTTTGGCGACATGGTCGATGCGATGAAGAGCGATTTCGACCGCGTGTACTCGATCGAATTGAGCGAAAAACTGCACGCCCGAGCATGTGAACGTTTCGACGGTGATCCGTGTGTCGAACTCATTCAAGGCGATAGCGGCAGCGTGATGAAATCCGTCATGATGAAGCTTAATGCGCCTGCACTATTCTGGTTGGATGGACATTGGTCAGCGGGCGTCACCGCGCGCGGTGAGCGCGACACGCCGGTCCGCGAAGAACTCGATGCGATACTGTCGACAGCAAAGTCGCGGCATGTGATTCTCATCGACGATGCGCGCTGCTTCGGGCACGATGCGGGTTATCCGACCGTGGACGCACTGCGCGCGCAAATACACGCGCTTGCGCCGCACATGACCATCACGGTGGATATAGACATCATTCGCATCACGCCTGACGTTCAGCGCTCGAACTGATGTGCATTCGAATACAACCGTAGGGTGGAGGGATTATGAGCCGTTCGAAGTCATTGATCGTTGTGAGCGCAATGATCGCAACGCTGGTTTCTCTGCTGCCGTTTGCGGCGAGAGCGCAAAGCGAATCGCTTCGACTCGGCTTCCTGACAGTGCGGTCCGGCGCTCTCGCTGCCGGCGGGAAGCAGATGGAAGAAGGCATCACGCTATTCCTCAAACAGCGCAATTACATGCTTGCCGGCCGCAAAGTAGAGCTTTTCATCGCGGACACGGGCGGGCAGCCGGCCCTCGCGAAGAGCAAGACGCAAGAGCTTGTCGAACGCGATAAAGTGCATGTCATTATCGGACCGCTCGCAACGTTTGAAGCGCTTGCGATCGACGATTACATCCGGGATGCGCGGGTACCTCTGATCACGCCGACCTCCGCGGCACAAAACGATCTCGCACAGCAGAAGAAAAGCGATTACGTGCTGCACGCAGTCGGCACTGCAGCTCAGCCCATGCATGTGCTGGGCGAATATGCAGCGAAGAAACTTGCTCTGAAGCGCGTAGCAACTATCGCGGATGACTTTACCTACGGACACGAAGGCGAAGCCGGATT
>Ga0070664_100001064_pt1 | contig 21598 bp, 20 predicted proteins | sample KBSC73metaG_FD_65863 | JGI IMG/M metagenome (GOLD analysis project Ga0070664, IMG submission 65863) | Corn rhizosphere microbial communities from Kellogg Biological Station, Michigan, USA - KBS C7-3 metaG | ecosystem: Host-associated > Plants > Roots > Rhizosphere > Soil ... | reverse complement strand
CCGACCTCCTCGACAAGGGCGCGGTCGAGATGGCCGAGGCGCAGCTCCAGATCGAACATTACTGGGCCGGCGCATTGAAGCGCGCGGTGATTGACGGGGACGTCGAAAGCGGATCGGTCATGGCCGGCCAGTCGGTGGGCATGGTCAATCGCGAGGAGCCCGTCGCGGCGATCATCCAGGAACTCGTCGACGAGGCCGTGGCAGCACTCGAAAGCCGCGGCTGAGCCGACCCAAGCCGATGGCGCGGCCCAACGCCATCTGATAGCGACTTTGGCATGCCAGCCTCGGCCGCAACCTCCGCCCGCGAGATCCTGACCGGACTCCATGGGGTGATGGCCAAGCGCGGATCGGCCCAAGCGAAGCTCGACCGCGTGGTGGACCTGATCGCCCAGGCGATGGAGAGCGAAGTCTGCTCGATCTACCTCCTGAGAGACAATTACCTCGAACTGTTCGCGACGCACGGCCTCAGGAAAGAGGCGGTGCATGTGACCCGGCTGCGGATGGGCGAAGGTCTGGTCGGGACGATCGCTGCCGAAGGGCGGATCCTGAACCTCGCCGAAGCTGCGGAGCATCCCGCTTTCGCGTACCGGCCCGAGACGGGCGAGGAGCGGTTCCACAGCTTCGCAGGCGTGCCGATCGTGCGGCTGGAAAGCCCAATCGGGGTCCTGGCGGTCCAGCACGCGGAGCCGCGACGCTACGCCGAAGTCGAGATCGAGGCCCTCCAGACGGTGGCAATGGTCCTGTCCGAAATCGTCGCGGCCGCGCGCCTGGTCGATGGCTCGCGGCGAAGCCGGATGCGGAGTGCGGGGCCGCTTCGCCTCTCCGGCCTCAAGCTGGTGGCCGGGATGGCGAAGGGCCAGGCGGTGTTCCACGAGCCGCGCGTCGTCGTTGAGCACACAGTCGCCGACGACATCGAAGCGGAGCGGACCCGGGTTTACGGCGCGTTCCGCAAGATGCGCGAGCAGATCGACAATATGGCGCGCGAGGCCGAGTTCGGGACGATCGGCGAACATCAGGAGATTCTCGAGACCTACCGCATGTTCGCCTACGACGAGGGCTGGTCGCGGCGCATCAACGAGGCGATCGACAGCGGCCTAACCGCCGAAGCCGCGATCGAGCGTGTCCAGCAGAGAACCCGCGCGCGAATGCAGGAGATCGACGATCCACTTCTTCAGGAGCGGATGCACGATCTCGAGGACCTCTCGAACCGGCTGCTGCGCATCGTTTCAGGCCGGATGGGCACTGCGGCGCAGACCGGCCTTACTCACGATACGGTGCTGATCGCCCGCAACCTCGGACCGGCGGAGCTGCTCGAATACGATCGCCGCCGGCTCAAGGCGGTGCTGCTCGAGGAGGGATCCCTGACGTCGCACATGACGATCGTCGCGCGAGCGATCGGCGTTCCCGTGATCGGCCGCCTGAACGACATCCGGCACAGCGTCGAGGACGGTGAACCGATCCTCGTCGACGGCGACAACGGCAGCGTCATCATCCGGCCCAACCGCTCGCTTCTGTCCGGATTCGAGCATCGCATGGCGATGAGCCAAAAGCGCCGGGCCGAGTTCGCGGCTGCGAAGACGCTGGCCGCGCGTACAAAGGATGGCGTCAAGGTCAGCGTCATGGTCAACGCCGGCCTGGCCGAAGATGCCGCGGCCCTTTCCATGACCGGCGCGGATGGCATCGGGCTGTTCCGCACCGAGTTCCAGTTCCTGATCTCTGCGACAATGCCGGGACGGGAGCGGCAGCAGCGACTATATTCCAAGGTTTTGGAAGCCGCCGGCGATCGGCCAGTGGTGTTCCGCACCGTCGACATCGGCGGCGACAAGGCGCTGCCCTATCTCGCCGACGTTCATGATGAAGCGGAAAACCCCGCGATGGGTTGGCGTGCCTTAAGGCTGTCGCTCGAACGGTCGACGCTGATGAAGGCGCAGGCGCGCTCGCTGATCGAAGCGTCCGCCGGCAAGGTCCTGCGCGTGATGTTCCCGATGGTTTCGGAGCCGTGGGAATATGAAGAGGCAAGAGCGCTCTTCGAAGAGCAGGTGGAATGGGCGCGTCACAGTCACAAGAAGCTGCCGACCCGGATAGAGTTCGGCGCGATGCTGGAAGTGCCAAGCCTCGCCGAGATGCTGGATCAGCTGTTGCCGCGCGTCGATTTTCTTTCGGTAGGGACGAACGACCTCACCCAATTCCTGTTCGCGGCCGATCGGTCCGACCCGCGCCTCGCCGAGCGATACGATTGGCTCAGCCCGGCCATATTGCGGTTCCTGAAGCGTGTGCTGGATACCGCAAGAGCAGCGGACGTTCCGGTGCGGATTTGTGGTGAAATGGCCGGGCGGCCGCTCGAGGCCATGGCTCTTATCGGGATCGGCGCGGAGAAATTCTCGATCACTCCGGCCGGCGTCGGCCCGGTGAAGGCAATGGTCCGTTCACTCGACGCAGCGGCGGTGCGGGCACGCCTCGACCAGTTGCTGGCGAAGCCGCCGCGCGACGTTCGCAAGGCGCTCAGCGAGTGGGCCCGAAGGCATTCGGTGACAATCGGTTGACAGCGCGCTCCCAGCACTCGAACACTGACTTTTCGACGCGGGCTTGAGGGCGAAACGATGGACGAAGAGCTGGTCGAGACGGACATGCCGACAGTCGGCGAGCGGTTGCGCGCCGCGCGCGAGGAAAAGGGCCTCAGCCTCGAGGATATCGCCGCGCAGACGCGCATTCCTCAACGTCATCTTGAAAGCCTCGAGACGGCCGATTGGGACAAACTCCCGGCACCCACTTACACGACCGGTTTCGCAAAGAGCTATGCGAGCGCGGTGGGGCTCGATCGTAGCGAGATCGGCGAGCAACTGCGTGCCGAGATGGGTGGCGAGCGTTCGCCCAATGCGGCCGCCGAAGTCTTCGAGCCGGCCGATCCTGCGCGAACCATGCCCAAGTCGCTGGTGTTCGCAACGATCGCGGCCGTCATTGTGCTCATTGTGGTGATGAGCTGGCTCAATCGCAGATCTCTCGATCAAACGGACGAGCCGAGCGTCGCCGCGCCGGCGGCCGCACAGACCGAGATAGCGAACCAGCAGCAGGCAATGCCCGCGCCCGTCGCGCCCGCACAGCCGCAAACCGCAGAGGGGCCGGTCGTGCTGACCGCCACCGCACCTGCGTGGATCCAAGTCTCGGACCAGGGCAAGACCTTGTTCCAGGGCGAGCTTGCGCCGGGACAGACCTATGCCGTGCCGCCCACAGCCACGGCTCCAGTGCTTAAAGCCGGCAAGCCCGAAGCGCTGCAAGTGAAGGTCGGCGCAACCGTCGCGCCTCCGGTCGGCCCGGCGGGCAAGGTCGCGTCCAACGTGAGCCTGAAGCCCGCCGACCTGATGCGTGGACCCGGTCAGCCGAGTGCGCCCCCGGCTGCGCCCGCCGGTCCGATGCAGTAGATTCAGGCAGGGGAAAGGCGGCGCGCCGCACAATCGCTGCCGAGCATAGTTTGGGGAATGCATCCGTGAAGTTTCCGCGATCGATCACCGCGTTGACGGCATCCGCCGCAATCGTTTCTCTTTCCGCCTCGGCTGCCCTGGCGCAGCGACAGCCGCCGCCGACACCCGAGCAGCGGCTCGACCGGCTCGAGCGACAGGTGCAACAGGTGCAGCGTCAGGTGTTTCCCAAGGGGCGTCCTGCTGACACGGCCGGCTTCTTCAACGAGCCCGCGGCGACGCAATCATCGGTCGTGACGCTTGACCAGCGCCTCGACGCGCTGGAGCGACAGGTCGCCGACATGCTCCGTCAGTCGGAAGAGAATGGTCATCGGATGCAGACCATCCAATCCGACCTTGGACGGTTCCGCGCCGATCAGGAGCAGCGCATGTCGACGCTCGAACAGCGCATGAACGAGGCGGCGAGCGCTTCCGCCGTAACAGCGCCGGTCGTGGAAACTCCTCCCGCGACGACGAAACCATCAACCAAGCCAGCCCCCGGCAAGCCCCTCGCTTCAGTCTCGCCGCCCGCGGGGACGGAACTTGGGACCGCGGTGCAAGGCGATCCTGGCGAAGACGCCTACACCGAGGGCTTCCGCCTTTGGGAAGCCGGACAGTATGACGACGCGATTCGGTCGTTACGCGCGTTCACGGCCGCCTACCCGAAGCATCGCCGCACGAGTTATGCGAACAACCTCATCGGCCGTGCGCTGCTCGACAAGGGAGACACCCGGGGCGCGGCGCAGGCGCTCCTTGCCAATTATCGCAACAATCCAAAGGGCGAGCGCGCTCCCGACAGCCTGTTCTACCTCGGCCAGGCGCTCATGAAGCTCGGGCAGCCCGGGCAGGCCTGCAAAGCCTATGCGGAGCTCGACGCGGTTTACGGCGCATCGATACGCGCGGATCTGAAGAAGCTCGAAGCCGACGCCAAAACCCAGGCTCAGTGCGCCTGACACGCCGCTAGGGCGGCTCGTCGAGCTTCTAAGCGTTGTCATTCAGGCGTAAGCGGGCGTCCATGTGGTGCGTGGCACCGGCGCCGCATATCGGCAGGCGACGGAGCGAGGAGGCATAAGTGGCGACACGCGAGCTGGTCGAGCCGCAGGCCGAAGCGATCGAACGCTTCCGCCAGGATCTCGACGTGCTGATCGATCCGAATGCACCAGTGGGCCTCGCCGTTTCCGGGGGTCCCGACAGCCTCGCGCTCCTTGCGCTCGCGGCTGCGGCGCGGCCTGGGCTCGTCGAAGCGGCAACCGTCGACCACGCCCTTCGAAGCGAAGCCGCCGCCGAGGCGGAGATGGTCGCGAAGGTCGCCAAGACGCTTGGTGTGCCGCACCGGACTCTTAGGGTGGAATGGGCGAGGAAGCCGGAAAGCGCGATCCAGGAGCGGGCACGCGTCGAACGCTACAGGCTGCTCGGGGGATGGGCCCGGGAACAGGACCTTTGCGCCCTGGTCACCGCCCATCATCTCGATGACCAAGCCGAAACCTTCATGATGCGGCTTGCGCGTGGCGCGGGCGTCGGCGGCCTTGCGGGAATGCGCCGCCTGGCCCCAGTTCCCGGCGTCGATCTGAAATTGTTGCGACCGCTGCTCGGTTGGCGCCGCGTCGAGCTCGAACAAATTTGCTCCGACTTCGGGCTCAATCCGATCGACGATCCCAGCAATTCCGACGAACAATTCGAGCGCGTTCGTGTCCGCCGCGGCCTCGCCGACGCCGAATGGATCAACTCGCGGGCGGTCGCGAGCAGTGCCCAGAACCTTGCCGATGCGGACGGTGCGCTGCGCTGGGCAACCACGAGGGCGTGGGAGCGATCCGTCACCGAAGACGGCGACGCGCTCCTCTTCGTACCGGACGACACTCCGCGCGAAATCCGGCGGCGCATCGTTCTGAGGGCGATCGGCCGCCTAGCGACCGAGGGCAAGGCCGGCGATCTTCGCGGGCGCGAGCTCGAGCGGGTGCTGGGCGCTTTATCGAGCGGGGGGAAAGCGACGATGCGCGGCGTCCTGTGCGCCGGCGGCCTGCAGTGGCGCTTCACCAAGGCTCCGCCGCGCAAAGGCTGACGTTGGTCGAAAGCCCCGTTCACCGCTTCTCAAGGTCGCATTGTTATTGAGCCCGATGCGCCTATTTTAAGCGCGGGCGCGTTTTCGCGCCGAAAGAGGCGAAATGAACGACAAAGACAAGAAACCCGGCAATCCCTGGACCAAGAGCCTGCTCATCTGGGTGGGTGTGCTGTTTGCACTCGTTCTGTTCGTCCAGATGATCGACGGCGGCTCACGCGCCACTGCAGGCAATCCGATCGCCTATTCCGAATTTGTCCGCCAGGTCGATGAAGGCAATGTCCGCACCGTCACGATGGCGACCAGCTCGAGCGGCAATAGTGCCATCAGCGGCCGCCTCGACAGTGGCGAAAGCTTCCGCACCGTGGCTCCGGCCGATGCAAACGTCTCCGACCGGCTGATCCAGAAGGGCGTCGCCGTCCAGGTCAAGGCCGAGGAACAGTCGAGCATCTGGCTCTACATGCTCTACAACTCGCTGCCGTTCCTGCTCATCCTCGGCATAAGCTTCTTCGTGATGCGTCAGATGCAGAAGAATGCGGGTTCGGGTGCGATGGGCTTCGGCAAGAGCCGCGCGCGCATGCTGACGGAGAAGCAGGGCCGGGTGACCTTCGCCGACGTCGCCGGCATCGATGAAGCGCGCGAAGAGCTTCAGGAGATCGTCGAGTACCTCAAGGACCCGGGCAAGTTCGCACGTCTCGGCGGTAAGATCCCCAAGGGCGCGCTGCTGGTCGGGCCTCCGGGCACCGGCAAGACGCTCCTTGCGCGCGCCATCGCCGGCGAGGCGGGCGTCCCGTTCTTCACTATTTCCGGCTCGGACTTCGTCGAGATGTTCGTCGGCGTCGGCGCGAGCCGCGTCCGCGACATGTTCGACCAGGCCAAGAAGTCCGCGCCGTGCATCGTCTTCATCGACGAGATCGACGCCGTCGGACGCCATCGTGGCGCAGGCCTCGGCAACGGCAATGACGAGCGCGAGCAGACGCTCAACCAGCTGCTGGTCGAGATGGACGGCTTCGAGGCGAATGAAGGCATCATCATCATCGCCGCGACCAACCGTCCGGACGTGCTCGACCCGGCGCTTCTCCGCCCCGGCCGCTTCGATCGCCAGGTCGTCGTGCCGCGGCCCGACATCGACGGCCGTGAACAGATCCTGAGCGTCCACATGAAGAAGGTGCCGCTGGCGCCCGACGTCGACCCGCGCGTGATCGCCCGCGGCACTCCGGGCTTCTCCGGCGCCGACCTTGCGAACCTCGTCAACGAGGCCGCATTGCTGGCGGCCCGCAAGGGCAAGCGGCTCGTCGCGATGCAGGAGTTCGAGGACGCCAAGGACAAGGTGCTAATGGGCACGGAGCGCAAGTCCATGGTGATGACCGAGGACGAGAAAAGGATGACGGCCTACCACGAGGCCGGCCATGCCATTGTCGCGCTCCACGAGCCCGCGTCGGACCCGATCCACAAGGCAACCATCATTCCACGCGGGCGAGCGCTCGGTCTGGTCATGCGCCTGCCGGAGCGGGACAATTACAGCTATCACCGCGACAAGATGTACGCGAACCTCGCGGTTTCCATGGGCGGCCGCGTCGCCGAGGAGATCATCTTCGGCTACGACAAGGTGAGTTCCGGAGCGTCTTCGGACATCAGCTACGCGACCGGCCTTGCGCGGGACATGGTCACCCGCTGGGGCATGTCCGACATGATGGGCCCGCTCCAGTACGCGGATGCCGACGAAGAGGTCTTTCTCGGCTATTCGGTCAATCGGCAACGGCAGATGTCCGACGAGACCGCGCGGGCGATCGACAAGGAGATCCGCCGGATCGTCGACGAAGGCTACGACCGGGCGAAGCATCTGCTGACCGAGCACCGCGAGGAACTTGAATCGCTCGCCAAGGCGCTGCTCGAATATGAGACGCTGACGGGCGACGAGATCAACAAGGTCATCGCGGGCGAGACGATCGACCGCGGCGGCTCGAAAGGTCCGGCCATCCCCACGGCGGGCTCGTCGATCCCGAAAGCCAAGCGGCCCAAGCCGGGCGCCATTGGAGGCCCCGCGACCGCCGGCGTTTAATTCGCGAGCCATTGAAACCACAGAGCCACTTCGCGGCACTTAAGCTGCGGAGTGGCTTTTCTTATGCGTAAGTCCGTTGTCCTGGTTTTGGCTCTTTGGCTGGCCGGGCCCAGCCTCGCCGCGCCGCCCGGAACTGCTCAGGACTTTCTCGACAGGGCCAATCGCCTGAAGGCCAAGGGGCCCCTGGCGTTTTTCGACAGAGACTATGGGCGCCTCAAAGCGGAGGCGACGGCGGTCGGGAAATCGATCGGCAACGACCGAATCGCGGCCGAACGCGCTGGAAGGCCGATCCTTTATTGTTCGCCGACCGCACGGGCGAAGCTCGGCAACTTCGAATTCATCGATGGCCTTGCCGCTATTCCGGCGGGCGAGCGCGCGACCATGAGCCTCAAGGAAGGCATGATCCGCGTCCTACAGAAGAAATATCCCTGTCGCCGCTAGCTCGCGCCGATCGCGACCGCAGTCACCATGAAGATCCCCGCGGCGGCAAAGGCGAAGCCGACTAATGCCATTGTGCGCATGATCGCACTGAACTTCCCGAGCTCGTAGGAGCCCTTCAAGTGCCGGTACATGTGAAACGGCGGTACGAAGAACAGCAGCGCACCGAGCGTTGATAGGCCGGCCGCGGTCAGCAAGCTCCAGAAGATCACCAGCATCATCATGAAGGACAGCGAGTAGGTCACAAAGACCGCATGGTCGTACGTGTTATGGCGCCGTCGGAATGGGAACAGCAGCCACATGAACGGCACGGATAGCGGGATCAGGAGCCAGCTGTATTTTGAGGCGGCTTCCTGCACCTTCAGCGAAACCATCTCCGGATTATCTCGCGCATTCTCGATGAACGGCTTGATCCAGCTCGGTGTCTCGTCCCCGACGTCGGCCCTGACGATCGCCTTGCCGGTGTTGAGTGCTGCCTGCGCTTCGGCGAGATCCTTCTTGCGCTTCGCAATCCTGCGATCGAGGTCGGCAACGTTCTGATGCGCATCAGCGGCAATTTTCCGCTTAGCCTCAAGCTTCAGCAGAGAGGCCTGCTCTTGTTTGATGCTCGAATGGATTTCGGCTGACAGATTCTTGGTCGAACCGGTGCTCCATGTGCCTGTGAAGTTCAAAACCGCGAACATCGCGAACACCGTGAAAAGATAGAGCGCCACGGGAGAGATGAAGCGCGCGCGCTCGCCAGCGATGTAGCGGCGGGTCATCTCCCCCGGCCGCCACGCCAGCATTGGTAATGTGTGCCAGAACTTGCCTTCGAAATTGAACAGGCCCTGGAGGAAGTCCTGGAAGAACCCGCGCACCGACCGATGGACGTGCGCTTTCTGCCCGCACGTGGCGCAATAGGGGCCAAGGAGCGCAGCCCCGCAATTGAGGCAGTTCTTTTCGTGCGTGTGACCGTCCGCGGTGGCTTCGCCGGCTTTCGGTTCGACCGCGCGCGCTAGAAGGCCACCGGTCACTGCGTCGCCGAGCGCTTCGAAATCGCCCATTCCGTCCCCCTCGCCCAATATTAGGCCCGGCGCGGCACGCGTGCTAGCCGTCCGGCTCATGGCCCGCATCGGTCTCCTCGGCGGCTCGTTCAACCCCGCGCATCGGGGTCATCGCCACATCAGCCTGCAAGCGATGCGAGCACTCGAGCTCGATGAAGTGTGGTGGCTTGTTTCGCCGGGTAATCCGCTGAAGGAAGGGGCGAAGGACATGGCACCCTTCGAAGCTCGCCTGGCATCTGCAAAATGCACCGCGCGCCGCTCACGCATTCGAGCCAGCGACTTCGAACGGCGAGAAGGAACCCGCTTCTCGATCGACACGGTTCGCCGGTTGAAGCAGCGCTTCCCGAACCATCGCTTCATCTGGTTGCTCGGGGGTGACACGCTGCCAAATTTTCACAAATGGCGTAATTGGAGGGGTTTAGCGGCGGAAGTGCCGATTGCGGTGATTCACCGGCCCGGTTATGATTCCGATGCCCACGCGGCACGCGCGATGGGTTGGCTTAAGAGGTTTGTCCATCCTTCAAGCCAGGCCGGACAGTGGACGCAGTGGAGTGCACCGGCGATTATTTTCCTTCGCCTGCCGCCCGACGCTACGTCCGCAACCGCCATTCGCGCGCAATTCCCCAGTTGGCACCGTCGTTCATCTACCGCGCCTCGTCGCGCGCCGCTGAGCGGCCTGCCATTATCCGCCAGGAGACCCCTTGACCGAACGTCCCGCTGAGACCGCCGCCGACACCGGCCGCACTCCTATCGACGTCGAAGACCTCCACCGTCTCATTCTCCAATCGCTGGACGATGATCAGGCGCAGGAGGTCGTTTCCATTCCGCTGTCGGGCAAGTCGAACATCGCCGATCACATGGTGATCGCTTCCGGACGCTCGACCCGTCAGGTGGCTTCGATGGCGGTTAAGCTTGCAGACAAGATCAAAGAGCGATTCGGACGCAGCGTTCGGATCGAGGGTCTTCCAGCGGCGGACTGGGTGCTCATCGACGCCGATGACGTCATTGTTCACATTTTCCGTCCCGAAGTGAGAAATTTTTACAATTTGGAACGAATGTGGGCGTTTGGCGATGATTCGGGCGTAAGCGCGGCCGTACGCGGGTGAGGGCAATGCGTTTCAGAGCGATCTCTTTGGTATTGCTGGCGTTTCTAGCGCATCCCGCGCTTGCGGCTTCGTCACCCAGCCTGATCGGACTCGAACAGCAACTCGCCTCGCTGGTTTCCAACAAATCCGCCGATGTCGGGATCGCCGCGCTCGACCTCAACACCGGCGAGACGGTCAGCATCAAGGGCAACACGCCATTCCCGATGGCGAGCACGGTCAAGGTCGCGGTCGCGGCGCTTTACCTCGCTCAGGTCGATCACGGCCGCAGATCGCTGGATGACACAATCAACGGCGTGTCCGCGCGGAGCCTGATGAGGCGTATGCTGGTCCACAGCGATAACCGCGCGACCGACATCCTCTTGAACGATCTAGGAGGCCCTGCGGCACTGCACGATTGGCTCCAGCAGAGTGGAGTGAGCGGACTGCGCGTCGACCGCACGATCCACCAATTACTGACCGACAAGCGCGACTTGTGGGATCGGCGGGACTCGAGCACGCCGACGGCGATGGTCGATTTGCTCCGCCGCATCTATCGCGCCGAGCTGATCAAGCCGCAAAGCCGCAATTACCTGCTCGACCTCATGGCCCAATGCGAGACCGGTAAGAACCGGATGAAGGCGCTGCTTCCGGGCGTGCCCATCGAACACAAGACCGGGACTCTCGACGGCCTGACCGACGACGTTGGGTTCATCACGATGCCCGACGGTCATCGCGTGGCGGTTGCGATCTTCACTCGCGGCGGCCGCGACCGGCCGCGGACCATCGCCGAAGCGGCGCGCGCAATCTACGACGGGTTCAAGACCGCGTTGACCTGGCCGTTCCGGCCTGCCCTTACTTCCCAATAGTGCTGCTGCACATCGTTGCACGAGGGAAGATCGGCCGCTCCCCGGAGGCCGATCTGGTCGACCGATATCTGAAACGCATCCAGTGGCCGACCAAGATCACTGAGCTGCCCGAGCGCGGTGGGAATGAACCGGCGCTTACGGGCAACAGCGTTGTTGTGGTGCTGGACGAGCGCGGCAAGAGCGTGAGCTCGACAGACCTCGCCAAGATGCTCGAAGGCTGGCGCGATGACGGAAAGCGCGAGGCCCGGTTCATGATTGGAGCGCATGATGGCCATGGCGAAGAGCAGCGGCAAAGCGCCGACCTCTTGCTGTCGTTTGGCGCCGCCACCTGGCCCCACCTCCTCGTGCGCGCGATGCTTGCGGAGCAATTGTTTCGCGCAACGTCCATCCTTGCGAACCACCCGTATCATCGCGAAGGATAAGCCGTGGTCCGCTTCGCGCCCCTCATCGCCGGCTTACCGCTCCTTCTAGCGGCAGCAAGCGCCCAAGTTGGGCCGAGCGGCCCGCAACCTGCAGCAGAGCTCGCGCAGGCGCGCGCGGAGCAAGCTGCCGCCGAGGCCCAGGTCGCGCGACTTCAGAAAGCCGCTTCGCAAGCGCGCGACGAGGCGACGCGCTTTCGCGTGCAGCAGGACGCGGCTGCACAGACCGTGGAAGCCGCCGAGGCGCGGATTACAGCTGCAAACGCGCAGATGCGGCTCGCTTCTGCATATGTTGCGGCGCATCGCGCTCAGCTCTATCGCGAGCAGCGGCCGATCGCTTCGCTGCTTGCCGGTTTGGCAACGATGGCAGAGCGTCCGCCGCTGCTTGCGCTGGCGGATCGCCGGGGAACCGACGAACTGGTGAAGGTTCGGATCTTGCTCGACTCCACATTGCCGGTGATCCGCGGCCGCACCGCGCAACTCTCCAGGCAGCTGGCCGAGGGTGAGAAGCTCGAGCAGGCTGCAATCGCCGCGCGCTCCGAAATCGCGCGGAGCCGAAGTGAACTGACGGCGAAGCGGCAGCAATTCGCCGCGCTCGAGCGGCGCGCGATCGATCGTTCACTGGCGCAGGGGAGCGAGGCGCTCGGCGCCGGGGATGTCGCGATTGCCGCGGGCGAGGATGTGGAACGTCTCCAGACGTCCGAGGCGAACAGCCGCGAGGCGCTCCGGACTGCCGCAGCGATCGCAGCCGCCGATCCTGCTCCTCCAAGGCCGACGGCGCCCGAGGGAGGGGCCGAGCGATTGGCGCCGTTTTCCTATCGGCTGCCCGCAAACGCCCGGGTGACCCAGGGCGTGGGTTTCGTGAACCAGAGCGGGGTCCAGTCGAGGGGCTTGACGCTAGCCACCGTGCGCGGCGCGCCGCTGGTTGCGCCGGCCGGGGGGATCGTACGCTACGCAGGTCCGTTCCGCGATTATGACGGCATCCTCATCCTCGACCACGGGGGCGGTTGGATGAGCCTGATCGTCAATCTGGCCTCGCCGCTTCAGCGCGGAGCACGGGTCGCACTTGGCGATCCGATCGGTCGCGCGTTGGGCGAGACCGAGGTCGAATTGTCCCAAAATGGGCGGCGGGTGTCGCCTGCTCTCATCGCCGGTTCATCTGCAAGTCTGTCAAAGGCCGGCAAAGGCGGGTAAACGCGTGCCCCGTCGAATAGGACGCGATGATATGAAGATGACGAAACTGCTTCCGCCGCTCGCGCTAGTCGGAGCGCTTTCTCTGGTGCCCGTTACCGCCAGCTCGCTCGCTGCGGCCGACACCACGAATTACCAAGAGCTCGAGAAGTTCATGTCGGTCTACGAGCGGGTCAAAGCGAATTACGTCGATCAGGTCGACGACCACACGCTGATCAAGGGTGCGATCGACGGCATGCTCTCGGCGCTCGATCCGCATTCGTCCTATGTCGAGGCCAGCGACTTCAATCAGCTCAAGACCACGACCGACGGCAATTACGGCGGCCTCGGGCTTACGGTTTCCATTGAAGACGGGGCGGTCAAAGTCATCGCGCCGACCGAAGATACGCCGGCGTGGCGCGCGGGTATCAAGGCCGGCGACTACATCACGCACATCAACGGCGAACTGATGTACGGCTTGTCGCTCGACGAAGCCGTCGAGAAGATGCGCGGCGATCCGGGCTCGGCAATCAAGGTCACGATCGTCCGGCCAGGCCGCGACAAGCCCTTCGACGTCGCGCTCGTCCGCGAGCGGATCGAGCTTCACCCGGTGAAGTGGGAGATCAAGGACGGCATCGGCTACATCAACATCAACACCTTCTCGGGCAACGTCGCCGACCAGACCAAGTCGGCCCTGTTGTCGATCGACAAGGCGACCGGTGGACATCCGCTCGGCTATATCGTCGACTTGCGGTCCAACCCGGGCGGGTTGCTCGACCAGGCGGTCGACGTCAGCGACGCGTTCCTGGAATCCGGCGAGATCGTGTCCCAGCGCGGCCGTGAGAAGGACGACATCGAGCGTTACTACGCCCGGCCCGGCGACATGGCTCACGGGCTTCCGGTTATCGTGCTCGTCGATGCCGGAACCGCATCCGCCTCGGAGATCGTCGCCGGCGCACTCCAGGATCACCGCCGCGCGCTGGTGATGGGCGAAAAGAGCTTCGGAAAGGGTTCGGTGCAGACCGTCGTCCAGACGGGGCCGGAAGCGGCGCTGAGGCTGACGACCGCCCGTTATTATACGCCGTCGGGCCGTTCGGTTCAGGCGGGCGGGATCGATCCTGACATCACCGTGCCCCAGCTTTCGGATGAGGATTACAAGGACCGCCCGCGCATCCGCGAAGCGGATTTGCGTCGCCACCTGCTCGCCCAGTCCAAGGTCGAGGACAAGCTCCTCGAGGCCGACGACACGCCGGATCCCCGGTTCCTGATGACCTCGGCCGAGCTCGAGAAGAAAGGCGTCAAGGATTTCCAGCTCGATTATGCGATCAAGACGCTGAAGCGGCTTGCGGCCCCTGCCTATATCGCCTCGGCCGACGCGCCGAAGAAGTCGCGGTAAGCGAATGGCGGAGGCGGTCGCTGCTCGGCCAGACCGTGCAGCGAACATGACTTCACTGTCGCTGGCTAGGTTGATCGCCGTGCTGCTGCCGCTCGGGCTGCTCGGCGGTGCGCTGGGTTCGCAATATCTCGGCGGACTTCACCCGTGCGAGATGTGCTACTGGCAGCGCTGGCCCCACGCCGCGGCGATCGTGATCGCCGCGCTGGCGTTTACAGCGCCGGCAGAGTCCGCTCGATCCCGGACGCTGATCCTTCTCGCGGCGGCGGCGATCGCGGTTTCCGGTGCGATCGGAGTCTACCACGCCGGCGTCGAAGCCAAGGTCTTCGAAGGCTTCACGACCTGCACGTCGATGGCAAGCGGCGCGACCACGAGCGAGCTCTTGAAGCAGATCACGCATGCTCCGCTGGTTCGCTGCGATCAGGTCCAATTCCGCTTCCTCGGCATCTCGATGGCGGGGTGGAACGCCATCCTGTCGCTGGGTGGCGCAGCGTTGATCACGCTCCTGGCCCTGAAGCCGAGGCGCGCTTCGTGACCTGGCGCCCAGGGGACCGGCGCGCCGACACCGCCTCCATGCTGCGTGTCGACCAGGCGGGGGAATATGGCGCGACCCGAATCTATGCCGGACAGCTTGCCGTCCTACGGCGCAATTGCCCCGAATCCCGTTTGATCGCGCGGATGGCTTCGCAAGAAGAACGTCATCTCAAGCGCTTCAACCAGTTGATGGCGGAGCGGCGCGTGCGGCCGACGGCGCTACAGCCCGTCTGGAACGTTGCGGGCTTTGCGTTGGGCGCGGTGACGGCGCTCATCTCAGAAGAAGCGGCGCTGGCCTGCACCGATGCGGTAGAGACCGAAATCGACCGACATTACAGCGCGCAGCTTGCCGATCTCGGCGACGACGATCAGGAACTCGCGGGAGACATCGAGGAATTTAGAGCCGACGAGCTCGAACACCGCGACAGTGCGCGGGCGGCCGGGGCGACCAGCGCGGTCGGCTATCCCCTCTTGACGGCGGCGATCCGTGCCGGTTGCAGGGTGGCCATCGAGCTTTCCAAGCGTGTGTAGGGAACCCTGAGCGACCCTTGCCCGCTTAAGACGTTGAAAGGATGCTGAGATTATCATGACGAGGCTGTTGATTGCCTTCTCCGCCAGTGCCGTCATCATCGGTGGCGTGACAGGCCTGCCTGCGCCCGCAGAAGCGCAGGAGAGCTCGATTGCCGACATTGTCGTGTTCGGCAACGATCCATGCCCGCGCTCCACCGATGACCAGATCGTCGTCTGCCGCCGGGTACCCGAAAGCTACCGCTACCGCCTGCCCGAGGCTTACCGGCCGAGCGGCACGCGCCAGCAGAAACAAGCCTGGGCGAGCAAAGCCAAGTCGCTGGAGACTGTCGGGGCCACCGGCATCAACAGCTGCTCGCCGGTCGGTCCGGGCGGGTTCACCGGGTGCCTCACGCAGGTGATCAAGCAAGCGCGGCAGGAAAATCGCGAGCGCAATCAGGAAGGCGTGGTCCCCGAACCGCAATAAGTGGCGCGAAGGCCGTAATCAGCCGTTCGTTAACCATAGCCACGTAGACACGAGCGGCGATGAACGCGCCGCTGCACAAGTTCGAAACGGAGATCCTCGGGAGCAGGCCAGCGTGGCAGGACCGCGCCTCGGTCGCTTACCCGCTCCTGATCCTCCTCGCGGTTCTCCTGGTGCTTCCATCGGCTTTCGTTCCGCCGATGCTCCACGATAGCTTCGGCATCGACTGGGTGTGGGCGGATCAGTTCACGTCCGAGCTCTCGCGCGGCAATCTATATCCGCGCTGGCTCCCACTATCCAACGACGGGCTGGGCTCTCCGGTATTCTATTATTACCCGCCGTTGTCATTTCACCTGAGCGGGCTGTTCGGATTAATCGGCTTGTCGACCTACGCGAGCATCATCGCGGCATTTGCCGCGGCATTCGCGGCATCCGGCGTCGCCTGCTGGCACTGGCTGAAGGGACGAGCGAGGCACCCCGTCGTGGGTGCTGCTTTCTTCATGGCCGCGCCTTATCATTTGTTCGACTTCACCGGGCGAGGAGCTCAAGCGGAATCGCTCGCGATTGCCTTCATCCCGCTTCTCGCAATCGGCATGCGGCGGATCGCCGAGCGGCGCGGAGGCGTCATTTTCACGGCGATTTCCTACGCCGGGATCATCTTCACGCACTTGCCGCTCGCGCTGCTCACCAGCCTCTTCTTCGTGGCGCCGTACGCGCTGTTGCATCGCCGCGAGCTCGTGCGTTTCGCCGCTGCAGTCTTCGCGGGCCTGGGACTGGTGGCGATCTATCTCGTGCCAGCGCTCGCGCTCGAGCGCTATCATGATGTGAACCAGCTTTATCGCGCCGACTATCTTCGGACCGATTACTGGAGCATCTACCACGCGAACCTCGGCAACGCGTTCGTCATCACGGTCTTCTTGATGATCGCCGTGACGATTTCCGCCGCCCTTCGTCCGGCGCTGAGCTCCCGTGACGGTTGGGCGCGCTATGCGATCGTGATTGCGCTGCTCGCGGCCGGCGTGGTGCCGATGCTTTGGTCGCTGCCGTTGCTGAAGCAGGTGCAATTTCCCTATCGGGTGCTTCCGCTTGCGGAGTTCGCGCTAGCGACCGCGCTCGCCCGGCTCGCAGCGAGGCCGGCTCTGCCGTACCTATTGGCCGGTCCGGCGCTTTTGATGTCGGCGCAAATCGTGCGAGGCTTTCACCTTGAGGCGCAGGATATGCCGTTCCTCAGCGCCCATCACCCGGACGTTTTCGAATATTTGCCGCCCCGGGTGATGCGGTCGGGAAGTTCCCCAAGGCTTGCCGATCTCACAGCGTCGCGCCTGCCGCCGCCCGAGGTTGCCGGAATGGTTGTCGAGCCGGTTTTCTATTTTCCAGCCTGGTCGTGCGGCGTGCCCGAGCCGCGCACGCAATTGCTGATGCATCGTCCAGATTGCACGCCGCATCTTCAATGGACTTTGCCTGAGCGCATTGGTGCAGCAATCAGTGCTTTCTTCGCGCTTGTCTTGTTCACGGCGGCTTTTCGGCCCTCCCGTCGAAAATTGTTTGCCGGTTGAGCCCCGGCTGGTAGCCCTGCTCCCGGGTCTATTGGGGGAGCCGTTGATTGACCGCAGCGCAGGCGACGGCGGAGCTTCCCGCAACCACTGATGACGGCAGCTTCCTCGGTCATCCGAAGGGCCTCGCCTATCTCGCCTTCACCGAAGCGTGGGAGCGTTTCTCTTATTACGGAATGAGCGCGCTGGTCGTCCTGTACATGGTCAACCAGCTGCTGCTTCCAGGCCACGTTGAGCACGTGGCGGGCTTCGCGGCGTTCCGAGCGATGATCGAAGGGACATTCGGCGCCCTCTCAACCCAGGCGCTCGCCTCTCAAATCTTCGGCCTCTATTCGGGATTCGTCTATTTCACGCCCGTCATTGGCGGTTGGCTGGGTGACCGCATCGGCCAACGCGCCGCTGTCGTAATCGGCGGGCTATCGATGAGCGGCGGTCATCTCGCCATGGCCTTCGACCAGAGCTTTCTTCTGGCTCTGTTGCTGCTGATCATCGGCTCCGGTCTGCTCAAGGGGAACATTTCCGCGCAGGTCGGCGGTCTTTACGCCTTGGAGGATGAGGAGCGACGCTCTCGCGGATTCGCGATCTTCAGCACCGCGATCAATTTCGGGGCGGTCGTCGGGCCGCTGTTTTGCGGCTACCTCGGCGAGCGATACGGCTGGCATATCGGCTTTGGCACCGCCGCTTTATTCATGCTTGGCGGCGTGGGGACCTATCTCACCGGCTATCGTTACCTACCGGCGCGCATCGAAAGGAAGAAGCGCGCGGCGGCGGCGATGAGTGCCGACGATCGCAAGGTCATTGCCGCGCTGCTCGTGGTGATGGCTTTCACTATCTTCCCGCACATCGCTTATTACCAGCTCGCCAACGTCCTTCCCGTCTGGCTAGAGCAGCATGCGGACATGAGTGCGGGCGGATTCACTGTTCCGATTCCCTGGTTCCAATCGATTGACCCATTGTTCAGCATCCTCTGCGTGCCTCTCCTCTTCCGTTTGTGGCGGTGGCAAGGCCGGGGCAGCGCTGGCGAGCCGTCGGAACTCGGCAAGATCGCCGTAGGTTCGCTCATTTGCGGCGGCGCGAATCTGATCCTGGTCGCGGCCATCGCAGTCTATGGATCCGACAAGGTGCCCTGGATCTGGCCGTTCCTTTATTGTGCGGTGCAAGGGGTCGGCTTCATGTATTTCTGGCCGCCATTCCTCGCACTCGTGTCGCGTACTGCACCCCCGAAAATCAACGCGACCATGATGGGCGGCGCATTCCTTGTGCTGTTTGTGGGCAACAATCTGATCGGCTGGATCGGCACCTTCTACGAGCAGCTGGGGCCCGTCGCGTTCTGGTCGCTGCACGCTTGCATCGGCGCCGCAGGGGGCTTGTTGGCGTTTGTCTACGCACGTACCGCCGGGCCGTTGCTGGAGCCGCAGCCTTCGATCGATCGTTAGGAGTGCCGCAATGACCGTTGCCGAAGCCACGCCCGACCTCGAGCAGGTCGACCGCTCCGACCGCGCCTTCCTCGGCCATCCGAAGGGCCTGGGCTTCCTCGGCTTCACCGAGGCGTGCGAACGCTTCTCCTATTATTCGATGCAGACTTTGCTCGTGCTGTACATGGTCAATTACCTGCTGCTGCCCGAACATATCGGCAAGGTCGCGGGCTTGGCCTGGTTGCGAAGCTGGCATTATCCGGGTCTCGACGGCCAGCCGCTCTCGTCCGCCATCTTCGGCGACTATACTTCCCTGGTTTACCTGACGCCGATCCTTGGCGGGATCATCGCCGACAAGCTGACGGGTCGCAGAATCGCGCTGATCGCGGGTGCGCTGGTGATGGCGCTCGGACACTTCCTGATGGCGTTCGAGGGCGCCTTCCTGTTCGCGCTCCTGTCGCTGATCATCGGCGTCGGCTTGTTCAAGGGCAATATCGCTACGCAGGTCGGCGAGCTCTATTCCGAAAAGGACCTGCGCCGCGCGATGGCGTTCCAGATCTTCTACATCTTCATCAACGTCAGCGTGATCGCGGCGCCGCTGATTTCGGGCACGCTCGGCCAAAAGGTCGGCTGGCACTACGGCTTTGGCTGCGCCGGCGTGGTGATGGTGCTGGGGCTCTTCATTTATTTGTCAGGACGGCGCTGGCTTCCCGAGGACCGGCGGCCCGCACGCAAAGATACGGGGCCGCGCGACAAGCTGAATCGCGAGGACTGGACCTGCGTCATCTATCTGCTGATCCTGATCCCAGTCCTCGCCATCTCGCTGCTGACGAACCAGGAAATCTTCAACGCCTACCTCGTCTGGGGCGATCAGCATTTCAACCTGACCTTCATGGGCACGACCCTGCCGTCGAGCTGGTTGATCACTCTCGACGCGATCCTGAGCTTCTCCATGCTCGTGGCCGTGGCGGCCTTCTGGAAGTGGTGGAGCTTCAAGCGGAAGGAGCCCGATGAGATCAGCAAGATGATCATCGGCAGCTTCTTCACGATCGCCGGGGGCGCCTGCCTGTTCATGGCCGCGCTAACCCAGCCGGAGGGCGGCAAGATCGGGCTGTTCTGGCCGTTCATGTTCCACCTGCTGAACAGCATCGGCTTCGCCCATATCCTGCCGATCAGCCTTGCGCTCTTCACCAAGATCGCGCCCAAGCAGATCACCGCGACGGTGATCGGACTCTACTATCTGGCCTTCTTCATCGCGAACAAGGTGGTGGGTTATGTGGGAGGATTATATTCGAGCCTCCCGACGACCACCTTCTGGCTGCTTCACATCGGGAGCGCGGCGGTCGGCCTGGTCGCCTTCGTGATCTTCAAGGTCGTTATCGGCCACCGGATGGAAGGCACGCCGCAAGACCAGGCGGCAGCGCTCGGCTAAGGTGCGCGCCGAACCCGCCGAGGAGGGTAAATTCCAGTGGCTCGCGCGGCTCGGCTTCGCCGTTCGAGGACTGCTGTACATCGTCATCGGACTGCTGGTCATCGAAACCGGCCGCACCGAGGATTTGACCGGCACCGTCGAATATCTGGCGCGGGGCTTCGGTCGCTGGTTGCTGATCCTGATGGTCGCCGGACTGACCGGCTACGGTCTCTGGCGAGTGAGCGACGCAGCCTTTGGAATGGACAGCGGCAGGGGCCATTCCAAGGCTTATCGCCGCCGCATCGCGGCTGCCGGCAGCGGTGCGATTTATCTGTTCCTCGCCTGGAAGGCCGTCAAGATCATGCTCGGCGGTCATGCCGGCCCGAGCAGCGCCCAACAGAATGCAGCGACCGCGCTCCATCTCCCTGCGGGCACACTCATGCTTGGCGCCGCGGCCCTAGTCCTCGCCGGCGCAGGCCTGGTTCAATTCTACAAGGCAGGCAGCTGCTCGTTTCTGCACCACCTCGACGAGCGCGGCCGACGACCTTTCGCGAAATGGCTGGGCCGCTTGGGCTATGCTGCGCGCGGCGTGATCTTCCTTACGGTCGGTTATCTGCTGGCCCGGGCCGCCTTGCATCACAATGCCGCGAAGGCGGGAGGACTGGAACAGGCGCTCGACGCACTCCGGGGTCCCCTGGAGTATCCCGTTGCCGGAGGCCTTATGCTCTTTGGCCTGTACAGCCTGGTCGAGGCGCGCTTCCGCTCCATCCACGAGCCACCCGTGGATCAGATCAAGCAACGAGTGCGAGAGAATGTCGCCGGCTAAAGGCTGACCTCGGCGACCTTCTCCTTCATGCCGGATTCCGGCTTGCGACCGAGAAGCTTGTTCAACGCAGGCTTGAGGAACCCCTGGACGTCGCTGAGCCAGATCTTCGCGTCCTCAACGTCGAACCGTACGAGCGCAAGCTTAGGGTCGTCCTTGCCCTCGTACCACTCGGCGACGATCGGGTTCCACAAGCGGTCGATGGTGGCGCGATCATTGTGAATGGTGAGGGTGCCGCGAAGGCTCGCGAACAGGTCGTGGCCTTTGGCGGAATAGGAACCGATCGCCCGGTTCGACTGACCCATGGCCCGCGTAAAATCGTGGTCGTTGGCGGTGAAGACCCACAGGATCCCGGCTTCGCGGTCCCGGTCTTGGAACTGCACAGTCATCGGCTGGGTCGCGCCGTTGCGGGTTCCTTCCACGCCCAGCATGATGAACGGACTGTTCTTGAGCTCGCTCCAGAATTTGTCTTCGATTTCGCGATCGTCGGCCATGGGCAAATCTCCTTGTCTCAGCAGAAACAAACGACCGCCCGGGGTCCGGCGTTCCGGCATACGGGCTTTGGGGCAGGTCGGCCCGCCGCTACCCCTAAGATATTGTATTGCAAGCGGTTGCCGTGGAACATAGATAGAACATATGCCTCAGTTGGATCTTCAGGCCAAGCTCGCGATCCTTGCCGACGCCGCCAAATATGATGCATCCTGCGCATCGTCGGGAACGACCAAGCGCGACAGTCGCTCAGGTGCGGGAGTGGGATCGTCGGCGCCGGGCATGGGAATTTGTCATGCTTACGCACCTGACGGCCGCTGCATTTCCCTGCTGAAGATCCTTTTGACCAACAGCTGCATTTTCGACTGCGCTTATTGCATCAACCGGAAGAGCTC
>Ga0070664_100001061_pt1 | contig 21619 bp, 18 predicted proteins | sample KBSC73metaG_FD_65863 | JGI IMG/M metagenome (GOLD analysis project Ga0070664, IMG submission 65863) | Corn rhizosphere microbial communities from Kellogg Biological Station, Michigan, USA - KBS C7-3 metaG | ecosystem: Host-associated > Plants > Roots > Rhizosphere > Soil ... | reverse complement strand
CAGGAGCAGCTGCGGCAGAGCCAGAAGATGGAGGCGCTGGGCCAGCTTACGGGCGGCATCGCCCACGACTTCAACAATCTGCTGACGGTGGTCGTGGGTGGTTTGGACATCATTGTGAAAAGAGCGGAGGATGCCAAGGTGCGGAGGTATGCGGAAAATGCACTCTCCGCCGCCGACAGAGGCGCGCGCCTCACGGGGCAGCTGCTCGCATTCAGCCGGGTCCAGCGCCTCGAGGTCCAGCCGACTTATGTCGCGCCGCTGATCGAGAACATGCGCCCGCTGTTGAGAAACGTTCTGGGCCCGGGCATCGAGAAGCGCTTCTACCTCGACGAAGCGATGATGCCGGTGATGGCCGATCCGACCCAGCTCGAGGTCGCGGTGCTGAACCTCGCGATCAACGCGCGCGACGCAATGCCCGAAGGCGGCGTGCTGAGCTTCTCGACACGGCCCGTACGCGTCCAGAACGAGACGGACGTCGAGGACGGCGATTATGTCGAGCTGACCATCAGCGACACCGGAACGGGGATGTCGCCGGACGTCCTCGATCGGGCATTCGAGCCCTTTTTCACGACCAAGGAAGTCGGCAAGGGCACCGGCCTCGGCCTCAGCATGGTCTACGGCATGGCGCGGCAATCGGGGGGCGCAGCCCGCATCGAAAGCCAACCGGGCAATGGCACGGCAGTCAAATTGTTGTTCCGCAAAGCCGACGGAGCAACTGTCGAGATCCCTCCCGATCGGCAGGAGGCGGAGCATTCCGGCGCCCGGGCGGCGGGCACGGTCCTGGTCATCGACGACGACCCGGACGTGCGCGGCTTCATCGTCGAGAGCCTGGAGGACAACGGCTATGTGGTGCGCGAAGCCGGCGACGGGCGCGAGGGGTTGAAGGAAGTCGCGAAAGAGACGCCCGACCTCGTCATCCTCGACTTCATCATGCCGGGACTGTCGGGCGCCGAAGTCGCCAGCCGAATCCTCGCGAAGCGTCCGGACCAACCGATTCTGTTCGTGTCCGGTTACAGCGAGACCGAGGCGGTGAAGAGCATTGCGCCGGATGCCACCGTTCTTGCCAAGCCGTTCCGCGCCGACGCGCTCGAACGCGCAGTGCGGGGAGTGCTCGCGAGCAAAAGGTAACACCACTGGTTGAACGCGATTCCTGTTCGCGCGTTTGTCTCGCGTGGGCATGGAGTGATGCGTATGGCCTTCCCATTGCTGATCTTCGCGGCGGCTGCAGCAGCGCAGCCCACGGCGGCCAGCATCAGCACGGTTCCGGCGGCGGCCCAGCTTTTCGAGCGCGATTGGGTGCTGATGAACTGGGCGCTCAAATTCTATGACAAGGACCGGGACATTCTGCTCGAGGCCAATGAGGCGGAGGCCGCGGCGACGGAGTTCCGCAAGATCGCCGACGGCGATGGCGACGGACGCGTCACTCCGGCCGAATATCGCGCGGCGCGCGAATTCATCCTGGCGCGCTACTAGGCAAAAAAAGAGGAGCAGAAGCGGGCGAGCCTCTGCTCCTCAAGGGAAGGTTGTGTGGTTGCGCTTTTGCCCGAGCCGAATGCTCCCGCCTAGATATCGAAAGGTGATCTTACCCTTCGTTAGTGTGGCTCCGGCGCACTGCTGATGCGGCTGTGCGCCGCGCTCCCGATACTGTAGGCTTTCGCCTTGTGGGGCGGGGGTTTCATCCTTCAGGGCGCGTCATCGCGCTCGGCCGGTTGCTGCTGGCGGCGATGTTCGTTCTCGCCATCGCGATCGACGTGACGCAGCCGGCCAAGGCGCCGATGACCACTTATGCCCTGCTCGGCTGCTATCTTGTCTTCGCGGCATTGTTGGTGGTGCTCACGTGGAACAACTGGTGGCTCGACGCGCGGCTCGCGGGGCCCGCCCACGCCGTCGACATCCTGTTGTTCACGCTGCTTGTCTTCGTGACCGAAGGGTACACGAGCCCCTATCTGATCTTCTTCGTGTTCCTGCTGCTGTCGGCAGCGATCCGCTGGGGCTGGCGCGAAACCACCTTGACCGCGATCCTACTTACGGTGCTCTATCTCGGTACCGGCCTGCTCGCAGTAAATGCCGATAGCGATTTCGATACACGGCGCTTCCTCGTCCGGACCGCCCAACTGGTCATCGCGTCGCTGATCCTCATCTGGTTCGGCGCCAATCAATGGCGATCGCGCCCAGTCATTCAAATGCACGAGCTGTTGGCCAATCCCTCCCTCGACAAATCGCCGCTCGAAACCGCACTGCGCGCCGCAATGAAGGACGTCGGCGCCACCCGCGGCGCAATCGTGTGGCGAGACAACGGGCGCCGAGGGTCGCATGCAATTGCGTTCCGCGACCAGGAACGCCGGGAAATCAGGCCAAGGGGCCGCATGCCCGACGGCGACGCATCTAGTCCGTTTCTTTACAATGTCCCCCGTTCGCGCGGGCTGAAACGCGACACAGAGCGGAGCTTGCGGCGAATCGACCCCGACCAGCAGATCGGCGAACATACCGCGGCGCTGCTCCGGCCCTCTGAAGGCCTCGGCGTGCCGTTTCGCCTGGACAGGGGGGAAGGTCTGATGTTGCTGGAACAGGTGCCAGACCTTTCCACGGATCATATCGATCTGGGCGGCCAGATTGCGGCCGAGGTTTCCGGGCATATCCAGCGCCACGCGCTGCTCAAGGCGGCAGAGGATAATGCGGAGGCGCGGTCTCGTCTGATCCTCGCGCGGGACCTGCACGACAGCGTGGTCCAATTCCTCGCCGGAGCGGCGTTCCGTCTCGAAGCGATGAAGCGCTCGGAAGCATCGGGACGAGCGCTCGAACCTGAGCTCAACGAACTCAAGCAGCTGATGATGGAGGAGCAGGGCGAGCTGAGGTCGTTCATCACCGCGCTTCGCAGCGGCCCGGAGGTCACGTTGCGCGACCTTGCCCGAGACCTCCGCGTCCTGTCGGAACGCTTGTCGAAGCAATGGGCGATCGAGTGCAGCTTCAGCGGTGACGAAGGCGAAACTCCGATCCCGACGCGCGTCCATCTCGACGCCCACCAACTCGTGCGCGAGGCCGTCGCAAATGCAGTTCGGCACGCCGGCGCGAATTCCGTGCGCATTGCGCTCGGCGCCGCGGACGAGCGCTTGCAGATCGACCTCGTCAATGATGGCTCCGAATATCCGCGCTTCGGAGACGTGATGGAGCCGCCGCAAACCTTGCGGGAACGCGTTGAACAATCCGGCGGCAAGGTCGAAGTCTCGCGCGGGATGGACGTCACGAAGCTGTCCATCTCGCTGCCCATACGGGGAGGAAACGGCGCTTGAAGATTCTGATTGCCGACGACCATCCGATGATCCGTACGGCCATCGAAGTGCTGCTGCGCGACACCGGTCTGACCATCGCGGGGAGCGCCACGACGGGAGTGGAGGCGATACGCGCCGTCGAGGAGCTTCGTCCCGATCTTCTATTGCTCGATCTGCAAATGCCGGAAGGTTCGGGAATGGATGTGCTTCGGCAGCTTCGGGGAAGCGGCGCCGTGCTGAGCGTCGTGCTGCTTACGGCCGGGATCGAGGATTCGGCGCTGATGGAAGCGCAAACGCTTCAGGTCGAGGGAATGGTGCTCAAAAACTCGGATCCGGCCTACCTGATCGAATGCCTCGAAGCAGTGCAGGCGGGGCGGAGCTGGATCGATCCGGAACTGCGTGAGCGGATCGCCCGGCTCGAGCAAAGCGGGGCAGCCGAGCGGCCCGCCCTCGCTCCGCGCGAGCGCGAGTTGATCAAATATGTCCGACAAGGGATGCGCAACCGCGAGATCGCCAACGAGCTTGGAGTGACCGAGGGCACGGTGAAGGTCTATCTCCACAATGTGTTCGACAAGCTCGGCGTCAAGAACCGCACGGAGCTCGCCATCCGTGCCGACGAATTCCTGGCGGGCAGCTTCGTCAAATCTCGCTCATAAGCTGAGCTTATTGGCCCGAAGCGGGCATTTGTTAGCGCGCGGCGGTTTCCTGCCGTAGCCGCCCTGATCGATTCGATCCCGCAACCAAAGGAGGTTCACGTTGATCATGACGAGCCAAGGGCTGGCAGAACTTGGCGTATTGGGGACAGGCCGGATGGGGCCTCGGATCGCGGCGATGTTCGCCCGCGCCGGGCGCCGCGTCATTCTGGGTTCTCGCGACACGGATCGCGCGGCCGCCATCGTCGACGAACTCGCAATTCCCGGACTCAGCGCGGGCTGCTATTCCGAGGCGCTTTCGGCGCCCGCCGTACTGCCGGCGGTCTTCATTCGCGACGGCCTGTTCGACCTGCTCGACCGTTATTGCCGCAAGCTGACCGGGAAGCTGCTGATCGACATCAGCAACCCGTTCAATGCGGACTACAGCGATTTCGTGACGCCATGGGACAGCAGCGGCGCCGAAGAGCTGCAACGCCGCTTCCCGCAAGCCAAAGTGGTCGGCGCATTCAAGAACGTGTTCTGGGAGGTATTCGACCATCCCGACTTTGGCGAATCCCTCAGCGACGTGCTGATCACCGGCAACGATGAAGCCGCGAAGGCAGACTTCCTCCACCTCGCCGAGGGTACGCCGTTCCGGTACCTGGACGCCGGCCCGCTGATCAACAGCCGCACCGTGGAGCGGTTGACGATGATCACCGGCAGCCTCGGGCGGCAGCTGAACTCCTATCCACGGATGAATTGGCGGCTGCTGACCCAGCCTGCGCCAGAGGCGGTCGCGGCCGCGGGTTAGCCCGCCATCCGCCTGGCGCCGAGGCCGACGACCATCTGGTTCGCCCGGTCATAAGCCAGCGGTTTGCCGAACAAATAGCCCTGGATGATGTCGCAGCCGAGGTCGCGCATGCGCTCGAAATCCTCGGCGGTCTCGACGCCCTCGGCCGTGACCGACATGCGGAAGCTCTTGGCGAGCTGGACGATCGACTGGATGATAGCGACGTTCTCGGGCCGGGTACCGGCCTCGCGAACGAAGCTGCCGTCGATCTTCAGCTTATGGAACACGGCCTTGTTCAAATAGCCGATCGACGAATAGCCGGTGCCGAAGTCGTCGAGCGCGATGCCCACGCCGAGCGCGCGAAGGCGCTTCAATACGTCGAGCGTCGAGCCATTGTCGCCGAGGAACACGCCCTCGGTGACCTCGAGCTCGATGCGATTGCCCGGCAGTTTGTAGCGGGACAGCGCCTCGCTGACGACGTTGGGCAGATTGGGCAGGACGATCTGCTTGGGGCTGATGTTGAGGGCCACGGTGATCGGCTCAGGCCAGGAGGCGGCCGCGCGGCACGCCTCGTCGATGACCCATTCGCCGATGGCCGGCATGAGGCCGCTTTCCTCGGCGACGGGGATGAACACGTTGGGCGGTACGAAGCCTCGCTGCGGATGATTCCAGCGAATGAGGGCTTCGAAGCCGATCAGCTTTTGCGTCTTGGCGTTGATCAGCGGCTGGAAGGCAAGGTGGAACTGCTTCGAAGCGATCGCCGAACGAAGGTCTGCCTCGAGACGGACGCGGTCCTCCTGTTCCGACTGGAGTTCCGACGAAAAGTAACGCGCGCAGCCACGGCCGGCGTCCTTCGCCTGATAAAGGGCGAGGTCGGCCTTGAGGATGAGGTCGTCGACCGTCGCGCCGTCGATCGGGCCGAAGGCGCAGCCGATGGACACGCCGATGCGGATCTCGGTCTGGTCGATCATGTACGATTCCTTGATCGAACCGATGATCCGGTCAGCCAGCAGCTCGACTTGCTTGCGGCTCTGCGCGTCAGAGACCACGATGGCGAATTCGTCGCCTCCCATTCGGCCGACGTGGCCGTCGGGCCCGACCTCATCAACCAGACGCTTGGCGACGGCGCGGAGCACGGCATCGCCCTTCGGGTGTCCGAAGGTGTCGTTGACGGGTTTGAAGCCGTCGAGGTCGAGGAACATGATGGCGCAAGGGATATTGGTCGTCGTCGCCGCCCGTAGCGCCTCGCCGAGAAGCTGGCGGACGCGCCCGCGGTTGGGCAGGCCGGACAGCACGTCGACGTTGGCCAGATGCGTCAACCGCTCCTGGGTCTGCCGGATCTCGGTGATGTCCGATCCGACGCCGCGGAAACCTTCGAACCGGCCCGCCGTATCGATGATCGGGTCGCCGGCGATGGAGACCCAACGAGCTCCGCGCGGGGTATCGAGTTCCATCTCCAGCGAATTGAACGGCTGGCGTTCGAGCAAGACACGGCCAAGCTCAGCGTGGCCGCCGAGTAGTGCGGGAAGCGAATGGCCGAGAAGCTGGCTGGCGGGTCGGCCGAGCAGGGTGCTCATGCGCGAGCTGATATAGGTCACGCGGTTGTCGGCATCGACGGCCCAAAGCCAGCCGACGCCGCGCTGCTCATATTCCTGAAGGAGCAGGCTCGCACTTTCGCTCTGGCTGCCGACGTCCGCGTTGGTCTTGAGCTGGTGGAAGGCCCATCGCGCGACGGCGAGGACTCCGAAGATCGCCACGCCGAGCGTGAAGATGATCGACAGCATGTGCTGAAAGGGCACGCTGTCGCGGCCGATGAGCAGCGCTCCGCCGACGCCGGCGGTGAATGCGACCATCCAGGCAGTGACGCAGGGTGGGACGACGACAAGGCCGAGCGCGCCGATTCCCAGGCCAGCCATGATCGACGCGGAGATGACCTGCTTGCCCGGGTCGAGGGACGGGAAAAGGTAGAGCGGCAGGCTGAGCCAAACGGCTGCGCGAAGGGCGACGTCGCCGACCATCAGCCAGTTGGGAACGCGGCGACCGGAGCGACCAACGCAAGTGATCGACTGGGTGCGCGCGAGATGCATGGCGGCAAGATTTATGGCGCCGACCGTCGCCGCCCACGGCAAGAGCCAGGTCGCGTCCTTCGATCCCCACAGGCTGGCGACCATCATCAGGGCGGCGATGATGTTCGCGGCGGCGAAGAAGGGCGCGAGCTGGGCACGGGAAATCAGCTGAACGTCACGCAGGGGCGAGCTTTCGCCGTCCAGCTCGCGAGACGCGAGGCCGGCGGACTCCCCGCCTGGCAGGCGGGCCGAAATCAAACGCTTATACCTGTCAGGAGCTTCGTACATCCGCCCACCGTCCCACGTGTCCGGCACGCGGGATAACCAAAGAGCGTTTAAGGCCGGTTAAGGAGTGATTTTAAAGCTTCAGCTCATCCAAATCGCGCGCGACGAGCGGATGATAGAGCGGCCGCGCCTCGGCGTAGATGCGCTTGGCGATGGGTTTGCCCCACGAACTGTCCTTCGCAAGCGCCCGGATCAGCGGTTTCACGAACTTTCCGCGGCCCTGCGAGGTCAAGAACTGCTCGAGCGAGGCAAGAGCCGGATCGTAGCGGTTGCCTACGGCCAGATCGAGCCAGGCGAAGCGGATCTCCTTATTCGACGCGCCGTTCAGGTCGAAAGCCGACTGCAGAGCGTCGAGCCGGCCCTTCGGCAGCTTCCGGGGGAGGCGATTGAGGAAGCGAAGCCGTTCCTCCGTGTTCCAGCTAGACCAATTCGCCGGCGCGGAGGCGCCCCGCACGAACGCTTTCGTGGCCTTGTCCTGCTCGGCAAAAGTAGTGGCAGGCGGCCGTACGGCGTTCGGCGGAATGCCCGGCTGGTAGACCCAGCGGTCGAGCATCAGCTTGTTTTCCAGGGCCTTGTCGCCCTTCACCAGGTTCTGGCGGATATCGGCGAGGAACATGGCCGACGTCACCGGCTGGAAGGCGTGACGGTCGAACCAGCCCTTCAGCCAGGCATCGAACCGGTCGCGGCCGACGATAGATTCGATCGTGCGCAGGAATTCCGCGCCCTTCTCATAGGCGATGTCCGTCAGGCCGTCGTCCGGGTGGCGGCCGTTGAGATCGAGGTGCAGGCGTGTGTCGGCACCGCCTCGCCCGCCATTTTCGGCCACAGCCTTGTTCATCGCGTCGATGCTGAGCGCGGCATGTTCTTCGGCCGACTTCTTGCCGTAGAGTTCCTCCACCACCCGGCCTTCGGCGTAGGTGGTCATGCCTTCGTTGAGCCAGAAATCCTCCCAGACCGCGTTCGTCGCGAGATTGCCCGACCAGCTGTGCGAAAGCTCGTGCGCGATCAGGCTGACCAGGCTCTTGTCGCCGGCGATGAAGGTCGGCGTGAGGAACGTCAGCGTCGGGTTTTCCATTCCTCCAATAGGAAACGACGGAGGCAGGACGAGCACGTCGTAGCGGCCCCAGCGGTAAGGCCCGTAGAGCTTCTCTGCCGCCGCGACCATTTTCTCATTGTCCGAAAGCTCGCGAGCGGCCGAATCCAGGGTAGCGGGCTCGGCCCAGACGCCCGTGCGGGCGCCGAGCGGCCTGAAGGCAAGGTCGCCGACGGCAATCGCGATCATGTAAGGCGCGACGCTGTGATCCATGCGGAAGTTGAAGACGCTTTCGCCGCCCTGCGTGATGGGCTGCTCGATCCTTGGAGCGCTCATCACTGCCGTCAATCCGGCCGGCACGCGTATCGCCGCTTCCCAAGTCTGGCGGATGCCGGGAGAATCCTGGGTCGGTATCCAGGTGCGGTTGTTGATCGATTCGCCCTGGCTGAACAGGAAGGGCTGCTTCTTTCCGGCCGTCTGCTCCGGAGTGAGCCACTGCAACGCACTCGAATCCGGCGCGCTCTTGTAGGTGATGACGAGCCGCTTCGTGTCAGGCTGGAGCGCGATCGTCAGCGGCGAGCCTAGCTCGGGATCCTTCGCACCGACCTTGAACGGAAGGGGATGCTTTGAGGCATCGGTGATGCTCTCGATCTCCAGGCCCCCATCGTCAAGCACGATCTCCCTGGCGTTGGGCCTGCGATCGAGGTCGAGTGTCGCGGTGCCGCCCACGCGCTTGGTGTCGAAATCCACGGTCAGGTCCAGCGCGACATGGGTGACGCGCGCCTCGAGCGGGCTAGCGAAACTGTGGGTATCGATCGCGTCGGGAGTGCTGAGGATCGGCGCGATCTGCGCCTCGGCGGTCTGCGGCTGCTCCTCTCGGCGCGGCTCAGTCGCACGGCACGCGGAAAGCAGAAGGACGCCGGCTAACGCAAGACGGACGAGAACGTGCATCGAAACCAAATCCTTCAGGGAAACCCGCCATCCAACGCCGAGCGCCGGTTCGGGTGCCCCGCTAGAGCGTCCATCGCCCGCAGTGCAAGCCTTGCGGCTCGCAAAGACCGACCGCGCCTTCTATATCCGGGCGTGATGGCGACCGACAGCGCGACCCTCGACCGGCGGGCGGCCACGCCAAGGCGCGTTGCCGACGCGCCGGAGATCCGCTCGCCCGCGGCCCCCATCGCGCGAGGCATCGGGCTCGACCAACCGTTCTTCGACGATAAGAATCGCGCCTTCTGGATCCTGCAGTCGACCGGCTGGGTCGGTTACTTCTTCCTTCGTTCGCTGTCCGGCTTCGCCAATTCCATGGGATGGATGTGGCTTGTCCACACCCTGCTCCTGACGGCCACCGGCTATTCGCTGACCCTCCTCATGGCATCGCTTTTCCGGCGGCTGATCACGATCAAGCCGCTGTGGACCATGATCCTGTCGCTCGGCGTGGTCGGCATCGCCTCCATGGGCTTTTCGGTGATTGAAACCTGGAGCTACGCGACTTTCCTGAAGCCCGATGCCAAGCCGGTCGGGGTCGAGTATCTCGGCGCGATCCTGCTTAACTTTTCGCTGCTCGCTGCCTGGGCGGCGCTCTATTACGGGATCAATTACTTCTTGTTGCTGGAAAACGAGATCCGGCAGAGGGAAATGCTGGAAGGACAGGCCTCGACAGCCCAGCTGGCGATGCTGCGCTACCAGCTCAATCCCCACTTCCTCTTCAACACGCTGAATTCGATCTCGACGCTGGTGCTCCTGAAGCAGACCGAACGGGCGAATGCGATGCTCGCGCGACTTTCGTCCTTCCTTCGCTACACTCTGGTCAACGAGCCGACGGCGAAGGTCACGCTTGCGCAGGAGGTCGAGACCCTGAAGCTCTACCTCGAGATCGAGAAGATGCGCTTCGAAGACCGGCTGCGACCGCACTTCCGGATCGAGTCCGAGACGATCGGCGCCCGCTTGCCGTCACTGCTGCTGCAGCCGCTGATCGAAAATGCGATCAAATATGCCGTCACTCCCAACGAAGGCGGGGCGGACATCTGGATCAACGCGCGGCGCGAAGGCCAGGCCGTGCGCATCGAAGTGGCGGACAATGGCAATGGCGAAGGCTCCGATTTTGCCGCTAGCCCCTCGACCGGCGTCGGACTGGCGAACATTCGCGACCGCCTGGCGCAGGCCTATGGCGCGGGGCACTCATTCAAGACCACACAGAACGAACGCGGGGGATTTAGCGTTATCATCGAAATTCCATTCGAAAGCGGAGACAAGGCCTGATGACCATCCGGACCGTCCTGGTCGACGACGAGCCCCTGGCGACGCAGGGTCTGCAGCTAAGGCTGCAGGCGCACGAAGACGTCGAGGTGGTCGCCACCGCCGCCAACGGGCGCGAAGCCATCCGCCAGATCAAGACCAACAAGCCCGACCTCGTCTTCCTCGATATCCAGATGCCCGGCTTCGACGGCTTCTCGGTGATCCAGGGGCTGATGGACGTCGAGCCGCCGCTGTTCGTGTTCGTGACGGCCTATGGCGACCACGCGCTCCGGGCTTTCGACGCGCAGGCGGTCGACTATCTGATGAAGCCGGTCGACGAGGATCGGCTCGCCGCGACCATGGACCGCGTGCGCCAGCGGCTCGCGGAGAAGCGCAGCGCCGGCGAAGCGGAACGCCTCAAGGAAGCATTGGTGGAGCACGCGCCCGAAGCCGCCGAGGAGCTGGCCGGGAGCGGCCCGGAATCCCCTGCGCCGGACCGCTATGAGAAGATGATCAACATCAAGGACCAGGGGCAGATCTTCAGGGTAGACGTCGACACGATTGAACGGATCGACGCTGCGGGCGACTACATGTGCATCCAGACGGGTGACAATACGCTCATCCTCCGCGAGACGATGAAAGACCTGGAAAAGCGCCTGGATCCGCGCCGCTTCCAGCGCGTCCACCGCTCGACCATCGTCAACCTCGACCTCGTGCGACAGGTGAAGCCGCATACCAACGGCGAATGCTTCCTCGTCCTGGACTCGGGAGCGCAAGTGAAGGTTTCGCGTTCGTATCGAGATGTCGTCGCAAGATTTGTCCACTGAGAGTCATGCGCAGATGAGCGGTGAAGACCGCCTCAAGGGTCGTCGCATCCTGGTCGTCGAAGATTCGCCGGTGGTCGGTCCGTTCACCGCGGAATTACTCGAGGAACTTGGCTGCGAGGTAGTCGGCCCCGCGCCGAATATGGCGGCCGCGCGCGAGCTTCTGGAAAGCGACGAAAAGATAGATGCGGCAATGATGGACGTGCACATTCGCGGTGAGCGGGTTTTCCCGCTGTGCGACGCGGTCGCTGATAGAGGCGTGCCCTTCGTGCTGACGAGCGGCTACGCGGACTGGCAGATGCCGGACAAGTGGAAAGATCGCCCGCGGCTCCTCAAGCCCTATACCATCGATCAGGTCGAAGAGGCGCTGCTCAAACTGATCGGCTAGGCCGCGGGCAGCCGCACCGTCACGCTAGTGCCGACACCTACGGTGCTTTTAACCTCAAGCGCGCCGCGATGACGCTCGACGATATGCTTGACGATCGCGAGCCCAAGCCCTGTGCCGCCGGTTTCGCGGCTACGCGCGGCGTCGGCGCGATAGAAGCGTTCGGTCACGCGGGGCAGGTGCTCCCGCGCAATTCCGGGCCCGTGATCGGTGACCGTCAGGCCGACCCAATTTCTTTGCCTGGCGGCAGATATCTCGACCCTGGATCCGGGACCTTCGCAGCCATAGCGGACCGCATTGCTGATCAGGTTGTCGAGCACCTGGACGAGCTGAGCGCGATCGCCGCGAACAGCCGGGAGTCCGGGGGAAAGATCGAGGACGAACTCACACTTGCCGCTGCGTGAACCACCGGCATTGGCGACTGCTGTGTGGACGATATCCTCAATCGCGACGCTGTCGTTGGGAGCGATGAAGCGGTCGGCTTCGATCCGCGAAAGGCTCATCAGATCCTCGATGATGCGCAGCATGCGCCGTGCTTCATCGCGAATGGTCTTGCCGAAAGTCGAGCGGAGGCCCGCGGAGAGATCGTCGCCCTCGGCGAGCGTCTCGGCATAGCCGAGCACGGTCGACAGCGGCGTTCGCAGCTCGTGGCTCGCGTTGGCGACGAAATCCACGCGCATTTTCTCCGCTGAAACCGCGTCCGAACGGTCGATCATGCGAACCAGGACCGTGCCGTCGGGCAAATCGCGGATGAGCAGACGCCACGAACGCCCGGGATCGACCAGCCCCGCAACATCGAGGTCCGCTGAGGTTCGCGCGAGGATATGCTCGAGCGCTTGCGGATGGCGGATTGCGAGGCGGAGGTCGCGGCCCTCAATTCCCCGGCCCAGAACTTCGAGCGCCGGCTGATTTGCCAGGCGCACGATGCTGCCCTCAACGACCAGGGCCGGCTCGTCGAGCGCATCGATGAGTGCGCGTTCGCCTGGGCCGATTCCCGCCATCGCCGCAGATGTAGCCGAATGCTCGCCTGAGGCCACGTCCGTAACCGAAGAGGCCCCCTCGTCACTGAGACGAGAGGGCCGCCTTTCGAGCCGAAGGGGAGAGTGGGACCGAAAGGCTTCGGGTTTCACGCTCTAGAAGTCGACCTGCGCCCGCATGGCGAGGACGTCGCTGTCGAGCTCTCGCTTGTTGGCGGGATCAGACAGGTCGTCGCTAAGCGAGTTGCGCGCCCCCCCCGTCACATTGATGTGCGAGTACTGGGCCATGAAGCGGAGGTAATCGGTCGGGTTCCAAATGCCGCTCAGCTGGTAAGCGACCTGCTTGCCGCCATTCACATAGAAGGGCGCGGCGAGCGACGCAGAGCTTCCGTCGACGCGGTCGCTGAGATTGACATAGTCGACACGGCCGTTGAGCTGGAACGCGCCCCAGCCCCCGTCATTGAACGGGTGCAGAACCTTCACGCGGCCGAAGCTGCCGCCCTTGTAGGCGCGCGTTTCGCCGGTGAGGTAGAAGCCGGCTTCGACATAGCCGCCCCAGAAGCTCGGGTTGCCGTTGTAAGGCGTGCCATTCGGCGTCGTGTTGGTCGTGAGATCGGCGAGGATCGCGGCCTGCTCAGCGGGGGAATAGACGCCGCGCACCCACGCCTTTTGTGCTTCGGCGGCGACATGGAAGCTCTTCATGATCGCCGCGACCTCCAGGCCTGCGATATCGTCGCCCTTCGCTGAGATTGCCCCGGTGCTGATGAAGCGCTGGTCGGTGACCTGCGTCATCGGCCTAACCTGGTAATTGCGGCTTTGCGCTTCGCGCCTGTTCTGACGGTGCTCGAAGCTGGCGCCGAGATGCAGGCGGACGTTGCCGAGAGTCGGCGAGAAGACGCCGCGCGCGGCCGCGATCCAACCGGTCCGCTGGAAGCTCGCCGGGTTGTCGTTCATCTCCTCGCTGAAAAGGCCGGCCTGGAAAGTCCACTTGTCGTTCGCCTTGTCGGTGGCGGTCAAAGCCGCGCCGATGCGGCGGTTGTGGCTGAATGCGTCGGTAAAGCCGGCGCGCTCCATGAACGACGTATACTTCGAGCTGGTCATCGTATCGAGGCTGGCGAAGGGGTAGAAATATCCGACCTGGGCGGTCAGCGGCGAATTGTTAAAATCGTAAGCGAGCAAGACATCTTCATAGTCCACCGCAGCCTGCGCGAAGTTGAATTCCACGCTGTAGCGGAAGCCCCCGGGTAACGTGCCGTCGGCGCCGATATTCAACCGGCGTGCACGGGTGTTCCAGCCGAGGTTACCGAAGTTGAGACCCGCAACGGTACCCCTGCGCTCGTCGCCGTTGGGAAAGCCGACATAGCCGGCGTCGTACTGGAGGAGACCCTTGGGCTTGAAGCTGAAGCCCGCTTCCTTGTCGTCAAGTTGCGGCGCGCCCTTCCAGCTCGGTGTCGTCTTCACCATCGATGTCTTGATCTGTTCGATCGACGACTGCAGCGCTTCGACCTGCGCCTGCAACAGCTCGATCTTGGCCTGCGCATCGTCGACCGCCTGCGCGTTGGCGATGGCCGCATCGGCCGTTGCGTCGGACGAATCCGGCTCGGTCGAGTCAGGCGCCTCCTGCGCAGCGGGGTCCTGCGCCACTGCGGGTGTCGAAACGCAGATTGCGCTTCCGGCGAGGAGCGCAGCGACGAACTTCAACTTCATTTTCTTTCCTTCCCCCCTGGGTTCGGCGGAGCCGCAGCGATTCGAACCGCCGCGGCCCCTCTTTTACGCATACCCTAGCGATTGACTAGGGTATAAATCGACCAATGCTATTTGAGACTCGCCAAGTTGAGCGGAGCGAGGCCCCGGGCCGCCATCTGGCTACGGGCGCGGACGTTGTTCGGGGCCGCGATCATCCCACCCTGCCGGCGCAAATAGCCGTTGGGGCCGAAGGCGCTTTCCTTGGTGAATTCCGCCGCGAACGCCCGGACTGCGGGGATCGCGTTGGCGTGCGCGTTCTTGATGTAGATGTAGAGCGGCCGCGCGCCGGGATATTTGAAGGCGCTGATCGTCTGGTAAGTCGGTGTTACGCCATTGACCGCAATGCCGTTCAGCTTGTCCGCATTCTCTTCGAGATAGGAATAACCAAAGATGCCGATCGTACCCTGGTTGGCTTCGATCTTCTGCACGATCAGATTGTCGTTCTCACCCGCCTGGATGTAGGCGCCGTCCTCGCGGACGCCCTGGCAGATGGCCTTGAATTTGTTCTCGTCGGCCTTCTTCAGGACCGCCATCGATGCATTCGCCTCGCATGGCGGGGTCAGCAGAAGCTCCGCCAAAGCGTCGCGGGTGCCGCTGGTCGTCGGCGGACCGTAAACGCGGATCGGGAGTGCCGGCAGCTTCGGATTGACGTCGCGCCAGGTCCTCGCGCGGTTCGGCTTGCCGAACGGCGTCTTGGCGAGAGCCATGTAGATGTCGCGCTGCGAGACGTTGGCGAGCGGGCTGTTCTTCGCCGTCGCAAGCGTGACACCATCGAGCCCTACCTGAATTTCGGTGATCGCGGTGACGCCGTTCTGGGCGCAGGTTTTGGCCTCCGACGCCTTCATCCGACGTGAGGCGTTTTCAACATCGGGGAAACGCTCGCCGACGCCGGCGCAGAACAGCTTCATGCCCGCGCCCGTACCCGTCGATTCGATGATCGGCGTCCCTAGACGCGGATTGGCGCGCGCGATCCGTTCCGCGACGATCTTCGCGAACGGAAAGACCGTCGACGAGCCGACGGCGCGCATCTGCGTGCGAGCCTCGGCGGCTGTGGGAATGGTGATCGCCATCACCGCCGTTGCGGCGAGGCCCAGTGATTTGAAAGTCATTTCGCTTACCCCGATTCGGGACCCAAAAGCGGTCCGCTGAATTGAGTGCTAGGCGTGCGCAGCGACCGTTGTTTGACTGTGCCGTTTCACTTTTGTGACGGTGATCAACCGTTGCTGTCGAGCGAGTAACCCGCCGACCGAACGGTTCGGATGAGATCCGGGCTGCCGTTGAAATTGAGCGCCTGACGGAGGCGGCGCACATGCACGTCGACGGTTCGCGCGTCGATGTCGGGATCATGGCTCCAGACTGCGTCAAGCAGGCGCTCACGCGAGAAGACCCGGCCAGGGTGCTCGAGGAGATGCTTCAGCAGCCGGAACTCGGTGGGACCCAGCGCAATCTGATGACCGTTGCGCCGCACGCGATGCGCGGCGACGTCCATCTCGACATCCGCATAGGCCAGCTGCTCGCCCGCGAGCGCAGGACGGACCCGGCGCAACACTGCACCCACCCGCGCGACCAGCTCGCGCGGGCTGAACGGCTTGGTCACATAATCGTCGGCACCGGTCTCGAAGCCGCGGATGCGATCGCTCTCCTCGCCGCGAGCGGTCAGCATCATGATCGGTACGTTGGCGGTCGTGGCTCGGCGGCGAAGACGCCGGCACACCTCGATCCCGCTGATCCCTTCGATCATCCAGTCGAGCAGGATCACGTCGGGCTTGACCTCGTCGGCGAGGATTAGCGCTTCCTCGCCATCGCCGGTGCGCGTGATCTCATAGCCGGCACGCTCGAAATGGAACGTAACCAGGTCCGCCAGCGCGCGATCGTCCTCGACCAGCAACAGGCGCTTCATAAGCATCACGCCTTCGGCGATTTGCCCGGACGATCCGCCATGTGGTGTCCGGTCGAAGCATAATAGACCATTTCGGCGATGTTGGTCGCATGGTCGCCAACCCGCTCGAGGTTCTTGGCCACGAACAGCAGATGCGTCGCCTGGCCGATGGTGTGAGGATTCTCCATCATGTGCGTGAGCAGCGTGCGGAAGATAGAATCGTAGAAATCGTCGACCGCATCGTCCCGCTGGCACACGCGATAGGCGCCCTCGGGATCGCGTTCGACAAAGGCGTCGAGCACGTCGTGGACCATCGCCGTCGCGATCCGCGCCATTTCCGGGAGCAGCGACAAAGGCTCGATCTTCCCGGCATTCTCGAGCAGCGGGACGCGCTTGGCGATGTTCTTCGCATAGTCGCCGATCCGCTCGACCACTCCGGAGATCTTGAGCGCTGCGACGACATCCCGGAGGTCGCCGGCCATCGGCGCGCGAAGCGCGATCAACTGAACCGCGCGACGTTCCGCCTCGACTTCCAGGGCGTCGAGCTTCTTATCGTCGAGAATGACCTTGGCCGCCCCTTCGACGTCGCGCTGGACGAGGCAGCGCATCGCCTCACCGATCGCATGTTCGGCGAGGCCGCCCATCTGGCTGATGAGCGCACGCAGCCGTTCGATGTCCTCATCGAACGCCTTGATCGTATGTCCGCTGCTAGCCTGCTGCATTGGTCCTGCTCCGATCAGCCATAGCGGCCGGTGATATAGTCCTGAGTGCGCTGCTCGCGCGGATTGGTGAAGATCTCCGACGTCTTGCCGTATTCGACCAGCTCGCCGAGATGGAAGAAAGCCGTGCGCTGCGACACCCGCGCCGCCTGCTGCATATTGTGGGTGACGATGGCGATCGCATAGCGGCCGCGGAGCTCGTGGATCAGCTCCTCGATCTTGGCCGTCGCGATCGGGTCCAGCGCCGAGCAGGGCTCGTCCATCAGGATCACTTCGGGATCGACGGCAATGGCGCGCGCAATGCACAGCCGCTGCTGCTGACCGCCTGAAAGCGCGGTGCCGCTTTCCTGGAGGCGGTCCTTGACCTCGTCCCATAGACCGGCGCGCTTCAGCGACATCTCGACGATGCCGTCGAGCTCGCTGCGGGAGCTGGACAGACCGTGGATGCGCGGGCCGTAAGCGACATTCTCGTAGATCGATTTGGGAAACGGGTTGGGCTTCTGGAACACCATGCCGACGCGGGCCCGAAGCTGAACGACGTCCATGCTGGAGGTCGTAATGTCTCGACCGTCGAGCTCGATGCAGCCGGTTACCCGCGCGGATGGAATCGTGTCGTTCATCCGGTTGAGGCAGCGGAGGAACGTCGACTTGCCGCACCCCGACGGGCCGATGAAGGCCGTGACGAGATCGTCGTATATCTGGATGGAAACGCCCTTCAGCGCCTGCTTGTCGCCGTAGAAGACGCTGACGCCGTTCGCACGCATCTTGGCCTCGCGGCCCGGTTCGATCCCCTCGTCTGAAGTGTCCTTGATATTGTCGAGCTGCGACAGCGAAAGATTGGGCGCATGCTCCGGCTTCACATTGTTGCGAACCAACGGCTCATCCCTCTCCTTCGCTTCGGCGGCGATCGCGGCCGATGGCGCCGGCACCGGCGTCGTGGTCGTAAGCGGCATTTTCTCTTTCATCAGCATCACCAGCGGCGCTCGAAGCGGTTGCGAAGATAGATTGCGAGGCCGTTCATCAGAAGCATGAACAGCAGAAGGACGATGATCGCGGCGCTCGTCTTCTCGACGAAGCCGCGGTCGACCTCGTCCGACCAGAGGAAGATCTGGACCGGAAGCACGGTCGCGGGATCGGCGATCCCGCCGGGAGGCGTGGCAATGAACGCGCGCATGCCGATCATCAACAGCGGCGCGGTCTCGCCCAGGGCGCGCGCCATTCCGATGATGGTACCGGTGAGGATGCCGGGCAGCGCCAGCGGCAGGACGTGGTGGAAGGTGACCTGCATTTTGGAAGCGCCAACGCCCAGCGCCGCATCGCGGATCGATGGCGGTACCGACTTGATCGCGTTGCGGCCGGCAATGACGATGACGGGCATGGTCATGAGCGCGAGCGTCATGCCGCCCACAAGCGGCGCCGAACGCGGCAGGTTCATGACGTTGAGGAAGACCGCGAGGCCGAGCAGGCCGAAGATGATCGACGGCACCGCGGCGAGATTGTTGATCGAAACTTCGATCGCGTCCGTCCAGCGATTCCGCGCCGCGAATTCCTCGAGATAGACGGCCGCGAGCACGCCCACGGGAAAAGCCAGCAAGATCGTCACCAGAATGGTGAGGAAGCTCCCCTTGAGGGCGCCCCATACGCCGACTGACGATGGGTCGGTCGAGTCCGAGGCGGTGAGGAAGCCCCCGTTGAACGAGCTCCGCAGCGCATGCTTCGTCCGAAGCATCTCAACCAGCTGCTCACTATGGGCGTCGCCCCGATGCTTGGCGGCAATGTCGAGCTTGCTTCCAAGTGGAAGCCAGAGCGTCGTGCGGCCGCTCAGGATTTGCGGCCGCTGCAGGATTTCTTTGGTCAGCGCATTGACCGCGCCATCGCCGAACATCTCGGCGGCCCTGTCGCCGTACGTCGCGGTCGCAGCCTGCGAGATGGCGGTTTCGAGGTCGGCGGACGCAACCGTCTGCTGCGCATCGGGCCCGCGCAGGCTGGCCGGATCGATCATCAGGTCCGATCTGGCGAAATCGATCGGCAGCGCCGCCTCGTAATGGACGAAGCCACCGAGGCCCTTGGCCGCCATGCTGTAAAGCAGGAAGGCGAGGAACAGCACCGAAACTCCGACGGCAAAAAGCCCGAGCAAGCGGAAACGCCGCTCCGCCGCGTAGCGACGGCTCACACGCTTCAACATCGACCCATCGGTCCAGCGGCTGGGAGCTACGCTCGCCACTATTCGTACTGCTCGCGATATCGCCGCACCACGTGGAGGGCGATGAGGTTCAGAAGGAGCGTGATCAGGAAAAGAGCGAGTCCGAGCGCGAAGGCGGCAAGCGTCTTTGCGCTGTCGAATTCCTGGTCGCCGGTCAGCAGCTGGACGATCTGGACGGTGACCGTGGTGACGCTGGCGAAGGGGTTGGCGGTGAGGTTCGCGGCGAGGCCGGCGGCCATGACCACGATCATCGTTTCACCGATCGCGCGGCTGACGGCGAGCAGAACGCCGCCGATCACCCCCGGAAGCGCGGCGGGAAGCAAAACGCGGCGGATGGTTTCCGAACGCGTCGCGCCCATCGCCAGGCTACCGTCGCGCATCGCCTGCGGCACGGCGGCGATCGAATCGTCGGCCATCGAGCTGATGAACGGGATGATCATGATGCCCATGACGAGCCCGGCCGCGAGCGCGCTTTCGCTGCTTGCCGAGCTGATGCCCAGCGACAGGCCTAGGTCGCGGACCGCGGGCGCGACCGTCAGCGCAGCGAAATAGCCGTAAACCACGGTCGGAACGCCGGCGAGGATCTCGAGGATGGGCTTGAGCCAGGCGCGAACGGTCGGGTGCGCATATTGAGTCAGGTAGATCGCGCTCATCAGGCCGAGCGGCACCGCGACGATCATCGCGATGATCGCGCCGACGAAGAAGGTGCCCCACATCAACGGGATTGCGCCGAATGCTCCCGATGACCCCGCCTGGTCTGCGCGGATCGCGGTCTGCGGGCTCCATTCGAGGCCAAAGATGAAAGACTGCACCGGATAGAGCCGGAAGAAGCGCAGGCTCTCGAACATCAACGACAGGAGGATGCCGAGCGTCGTCAGGATCGCGATCAGCGATGCCGCGACGAGCAGAATCATCAGCCAGCGCTCGACGCCGGCCCGAGCGCGGAATTGCGGAGCGCTGCGGCGTAATGCGAGCGCGGCACCAAGCAGAGCGAGCGCGATTGCACCAACCCCGCCGATGAGAGCGAAGCGGCTTTCCTCCGCCTTGATCCGCGGTGCGAGCGTCGTGGATTGCGGGTTGAAACCCTGCTCGCGTTGCCCGAACGCGATCTCGCGCGCTTCGGACAGGATCGAGTCGCGCTGCATCTCGAAGCTGGGCAGCGCGCGGCCTTCGGGACTCGAGAGAACGGACTGATCGACGAGGCGGGACTGGATCGGCGCCCAGGCGGCGATCAGAAGCAAGGCGGGGATGGCCGCCCATAATGCCGCATAAGCGCCGTGATAGACCGGGAGCGAATGTAGCCGGCCCGCCGTCCGCAACCGCTTTCCGCGCGCGAAGCCAGCCCAGGCCGCCGCAAAGGCGACCATCAGGATAGCTGCGAACGCGAGACCGAGGCTCATCGGCGGCCTATTTCAGCCCGTTGGGGTCGAGCGGCTTAAGCTCAGTCGCCTGCTTCGAAGCGGCCGTGGCGTCCGCGCCGCCGAACGGAACCAGGCCGACCCGCTCGAGTGGGCCGCCCTTGCTCCACATTTTCGCATATTGAGCGACGAAGTCCTTCATCTTCGGCTTCGCGGCGAGATGCTCGCCCTTGAGATAGATGTAGAGCTTGCGCGCGCCCGGATACGAGAGGTTGGCGATCGTCTCTTCGGAGGGGGTGATGCCGGCAATCTCGACCGGCCGCACCTTGTCGGCATTCTCGTCGAGATAGGAGAAACCTAGGATGCCGAGCGTGCCGGGATCGACCGACACCTTCTGGACAAGAAGATTGTCGTTCTCGCCCGCTTCGACGTAGGCCCCGTCCTCGCGGATCTTGGTGCAGATCTGCTTGTGCTGATCCTCGTTCGACTTGGCGAGCTCCTTCATCGCCGGGTCGGTGTCGCAGCCCTTGGTGAGATAGAGATCGGCAAGGCTGTCGCGGGTGCCCGACGTCGGCGGCGGGCCGAGCACGCGGATCTTGATTGCGGGCAGCGCCGGATTGACGTCCTTCCAGGTCTGCGCGGTGTTCGCGCCCTTGCCGAACGGGTTGGCGGCCAGCGCCTTGTAGATGTCCGCCTGCGTCAGGTTCATCGCGGGCCCGTTCTTCCCTTCGATGATCGTCAGGCCGTCGATGCCGACTGCGACCTCGATGATCGTCTTGACGCCGTTCTGAACACAGGTGTCGTATTCGGTCTTCTTGATTGCGCGGGAGGCGTCCTCGATGTCGGGGAAGCGATCGCCAACGCCGGCGCAGAACAGTTTCATGCCCGCGCCGGTGCCTGTCGATTCGACGGTCACTGTCGTGCCCGCATTGGCGCGCATGAAATCCTCAGCAACGGCCTTGGTGAACGGATAGACGGTCGACGAGCCAACGATGTGGATGTCGCTTCCGCCGCCTCCGCCGCCGCCGCCGCTCTTCGATCCGCATGCCACCAGCAGCGCCGCAAGCGGCAGCGCAATCACCATTTTGTTCACGAGGCTTCACTCCAGTCGCTGGATGTCTTCATGACCGGCCCTAGCGGCGGTTCGGCGAAGCCCTTGTGACAGCTCTGTTACGCTTTTGTGACAACCGCGGCGGACGCCCGATTGCTCCGGCTGCG
>Ga0070664_100001060_pt1 | contig 21622 bp, 19 predicted proteins | sample KBSC73metaG_FD_65863 | JGI IMG/M metagenome (GOLD analysis project Ga0070664, IMG submission 65863) | Corn rhizosphere microbial communities from Kellogg Biological Station, Michigan, USA - KBS C7-3 metaG | ecosystem: Host-associated > Plants > Roots > Rhizosphere > Soil ... | reverse complement strand
CGATGCCGGCGCGGCACCGCCGGCTGCTCGCCACCGCACTCGCCGGGGCGGCCTACCCGGAGATGGCGCTGGTCGCCTGCTGAGGTTCAGAGCGCCGCGAGCCGCTCGCCCACGTAGGCGCGCAGCGGCGTGTCGAGGCCGCCCGGGCCGGCAGAGCCGCCGGGACCGCCGGCGCCCGCCCCGACCCCTGAGCGGGCGCGGGCGCCGGCTCGCACGCCGGCGAGGTGCAACAACTCCGCCGCCGACCGCGCCGCCGCCACGACGCTCCCCCGCTCCGGGACGGCGTACGCCGCCTCGATCCCGGGCGGCAGCACCGGTTCCGGCTCGTCGAGCAGGCTGGTGAGACCGAACGCCGGGTAGGCGACGCCGCCGCCGACCGCCCACAGCTGGAAGATCCGCTCCCGCACCCGGTGCAGCTGCTCCAGCGCCTCCAGCAGCGACCCGCGCCGGACGTACTTGACGATGTTGCTCAACGCTTCCCAGCCGTCCATCAGCCAGTGCCGCGGATCGTCCGGGCCGGCCCGCCGCGCCGACGGCGTCCACGCGACGGCGAGCCGCCCGGCCCGGTCCAGCAGCGCGACGCTCTCCGGCGGCAGCCCGGGGCGGCGCTCGGCCGGCAGCGCCACCAGGTCGATCTGGCCGCCGTCGGCGTACTGCACCCACCAGCGCGGCATCCCGTCGTACGGCTGCGCCGACAGGTCCACCACCGGCCCGAGGCCACGCAGTATGTCGATCACCACGGAGAGCGCCGCCTCGTCGAGGTAGCCGAGCCCGAGGTCGAGATCGGACAGCTCGTCGCCGCGCCCGTTCGCCACCGAGCAGCCCAGTTCCAGCCACTCCCAGCGCGGGTCGGCCTCGACGGCGGTCAGCAGTCCGGCGAGCAGCCGCGCCTGCACCGCCAGGTCCGGCCCCAGCCCGGCGATCCAGGCGCGCGCATCGAACACGGCCCTACCGTAGCCGCGTCGCGATGCGGGCCAGCGTGCGCGCGGTCAGCGTGCCGTCGCCGAGGCCCAGCTCCACCATCGTGTCGAACACCGCCTGGTGCTCGCGGGCCGCGCGCACCGCCGCGTCCACCATCCGCCGGCGGCGGCCGAGCGCCGCGGCGACACCGCTGTGCCGCAGATGGCGGCGCAGTCGCCGGTCCAGGTCCGCGGCATACCGCCGGGCCGCGGTCCCCGGCGCATCCGCTTCGACGGCAGCAGCGGCCGCCGCCCCCGCCGACGCCCCCGACCGGACGGCGTAGAAGATGCCCTCGCCGGTGAACGGGTTGATGAGCGACAGCGCGTCGCCGGCCAACAGCACCGGTCCGCGACCGGGCGGCGGGCGGCGCGTCGACAGCGGCAACAGGTGCGCGCGCAGCGCGGTGGCACCGGCGACGTCCACGTCGGGCAGCAGGGCGGCGAGCCGGTCCAGCAGGTGCGCCCGGCTGACCGGGTGGCCGCGCAGCACCTCGCCGTAGCCGATGTTGGCCCGGCCGTCGCCGATCGGGAACGCCCACGCGTACGCCGGCCATTGCGGCGCGGCGGTGACGATGCGCTGCTCCTGCGGGCCGGCGGGTTGCGCGGCGTAGCCCCGGATCGCGAGCGCCAGGTGCCCGTCGGGGTTGCGGGCGTGCCCGAGGTGGCGGCGGACCACCGAACCGGCCCCGTCCGCCCCGATGACCACCCGCGCGCTGACGGAGGCGCCGTCGAGGGCGACGCTTTCCCCGTCGGATCGCAGTGACCGCACGGTGCGGCGGCGCCAGACGGCGCCGGCGGCGAGCGCGGCCGCGACCAGCCGGGCGTCGAAGACCGTGCGCGGCACGGTGTGGGCCGGGCGAGCCAGCGACCGCGCGACGACCTCGCCGCCCGGCGAGACCAGGCGCAGCGCGGGCACCGGCGCGAACCCGTCGACGACGCCGGTGACACCGAGGCCGGCGAGCACGTCGAGGGCGTGCGGGGCGATGCCGTCGCCGCACGGCTTGTCGCGGGGGAATTCGGACCTGTCGATCAGCACGACGCGGACACCGGCCCGGCAGGCGGCCAGCGCGGCCGCGGACCCGGCCGGCCCGGCCCCGACCACGGCGACGTCGTAGCGCTCCACCCGCCCATTAAAGCGGCCCGGCCATTTGACAAACTTTTCCTCCTATTCGAGACTGGCCGCGTGACGCTGGCCCTGCTGGAGGAACCGGAGAAGCTGCGCGGCGCGCTGGTGCCGCTGCGGCGCCGGCTGCTGGCCCGGCTGCGCACCCCGGCGTCGGCCACCGAGCTGGCCCGCGAGTTCGAGGTGAGCCGCCAGAAGCTCAACTACCACCTGCACAAGCTCGAGGAGGCCGGCCTCGTCGAGCTGGTCGGGCAGCGGCAGCGGCGCGGCTTCGTCGAGCGCGTGCTCAAGGCTCGCGCCGACGCCTACGTGATCGACCCGGCGCTGATGGCGATTGAGGCCCGGGCGGCCCGGGAGGGTGACAGGCACGCGGCCGACCACCTCGTCGACGTCGCCGCCGCGACGGTGCGCGAGGTGGCCCGCATGCAGTCGGCGGCCGACCGGGCCGGCAAGCGCCTGCTGACGTTCACGCTGGAGTCCGAGGTGCGCCTCGCCGAGCCGGGCGACCTGCACCGCTTCACCGACGCGCTCGCCGGCGCCGTGGCCGACGTGATCGCGGCGTTCGACACCCCCGGCGGCCGGCGGTACCGCGTCGTCGCCGCCGGCCACCCAACCCCGGGTTCTTCTGGAGGAACCAATGAGTGACACCCCGCGCATCGAGGTCACGGTCGCGGCGCCGATCGAGACGGTCTGGTCGGTGCTGCGCGATCCGGAGCTGATCGCCCGCTGGCACGGCTGGGAATGCGACGAGCTGGCCGAGGAGATCCGCACGATCTACCTCAACGGCGTCACCGCCGATCCCGACACGTACACGCTGGAACTCTCCGAGGGCGACCGGTTCACGCTGCACGAGGTGACCGGCGGCGTCCTCGTGCGCATCACCAGGGCGCCGCGCGACCCGGAGTCCGACTGGGCCGCCTACTACGACGACATCAACGAGGGTTGGTGGACGTTCCTCCAGCAGCTGCGGTTCGCCGCGGAGCGGCACGGGATGGCCGAGCGCCGCACCATGTACCTGGAGGGCCAGCTGCTCGAGCCGGAGCCGGTGGTCGACCTGGCCGGGCTCGGTGCCGCGGCGCTGCGGCCGGCCGGCACCGCGTACACGGCCACCGCGCCGACCGGCGACGCCCTGGCCGGCACCGTGTGGGCGCGCGGCGAGCGCCAGCTCGTGCTCACCGTCGACGGCTGGGGCGACGGGCTGCTGGTGCTCGCCGAGCAGCCGGTCACCCCGCACCGGCCCAATGGCGGCGCGATGGTGCTGCTCACCACCTACGGGCAGGGTGCCGACGAGTTCGAGGCGCTGACCGCGCGCTGGACCGCGTGGTGGGAGAAGCACGTCGAGCGGACCCACCCGTTACCGTAGGTCAATGCCCTCCGCCTGCCCTCGCTGCGGCCGCGCCGTCCCGGCGTCCGCCGGCCGGTGCCCGCACTGCGACGCGGCGCGAGGTGGTGGCGGCTCCCGCGTCACGTTGTCGACGCCGCGCCCCGCGGACCTGACGCCCGCGAAGCCGCCGCCACCGGCGCCCACCACCGCGCAGCGGACCGCGGAGGGCCTGGTCGAGGGCACCCGCGCCGGTGTCCGCGTCGGCAGCCGGCTGTTCCGCCGGCTGTCCCGCCGAGCGAAGATCATCGTCATCGCCGTGATCGTGGCGCTGGTGGTCGGCGTGCCGGCGACGCTGTGGGTGGTCGGCAAGGTCGCGTACTCGCCGGAGGAGCCGGTCGAGGACCTCGCGGCCGCGTTCAACTCCGGTGACGTGGCACGGGCGGCGACGCTGGCCGGCTGCGCGTCGAGGCTGTGCGGCGGCGACGCTCTCGGCGGCGGGTACGAGGCGCCCGGTGACGTGACGATCGTCAACGTCGCCATGGGCGGCTCGACCAGCCCCGACACCGCCGACATCCGGATCGGCTACACGCTCGCCGGCCAGCCCCAGCAGAGCGTCATCCGGGTCGAGCGCGGCTCCGGGCTGGCTCCGTCGGACTGGCGGATCGTGTCCGGTGTCACCAGCAGCCTCGAGGTGGTGGCGCCCGGCATGACCGCCGTGACGGTGGGCGGCGTCGAGCTCGCCGTGCCGTCCGGCGGCGACCGCACCGCCCGCACCGAGGTGCTGATGGGGGCGTACACGGTGCGGGCGACGCCCGGCAACAAGCTGTACGACGCGAGCGAGGTCGCCGCACCGATCACCGGCGACCTGCGCAACCGCGGCGTCACGTCGGTCACGTTGACGCCGACGGTGCGGCCCGCGATCCTCGACGCCGCCACGCGCCAGATCCGCGAGTTCCTCGACGGGTGCGCGCGCAGCCCCGAGTACGAGCCCGAGGTCGGCGGTCGCACGTGTCCGTTCGCGCACAAGTGGCCGGTGCCGGACCGGTCCACCCCGGCGGTGTGGACGGTCGAACCGCCCGAGTTCCAGCTCGCGCCGCCGGACCGGCCGACCAAGGACGCACAGCTCGAGGTGCGCACGACGAAGCCCGGCCGGGCGACGATCAACTACACGTCGCGCGGGAAGGCGGAGACGTACCGGTACGAGGTCACCGTCGGCGGCACGGTGACCGTCGGGGACAACGACTCGATCACCTGGACCGAGTAGCGCTTTACCGGCGCCAGAAGTCCAGGCGGTCGCGGCCCGGGCGGAAGCCGGCCGCCTCCGCGATCGCCACCGCCCGCTCGAACCGGGCGCCGACGCGGTACGCCTGGTGCGCGTCGCTGCCGAACGACACCGCTCCCCCACCCTCCTCGCGCCACCAGGTCAGCAGGTCCGGCGACGGCAGCGGGCTGCGGGTGTTGATCTCCAGGACACGACCCGAGCCGGCCAGCGCCCGGAAAACCGCGCGGTACTCGGCCTCGAAGTCGGCCTCCCGGAAGTCCCGGTAGCTGTAGTAGGGCCAGGACCGGCGCGGGTAGTCGACGTGGGCCAGCACCTCGAAGGCGTCGCTGCCGTCGATGAGCCGCAGCAGTTCGGCGCAGTAGCGGCGGAACACCTCGGGCGGGTCGTAGCTGTCGTAGAGCATGTCCACCCAGGCGAGCCGGCCGCCGTCGGGGATCGCGTGCAGCGAGCCGAGCACCCGCTCGAACCCGGCCGACGCGAGCACGCCCGCCACGCTGCCCGCGAACAGGTGCGCCTCGCCGGCCTCGATGCCGGTGCGGATGCGCAGGTCCGGGAACTTCGCCCGGCAGCGCTCGACGCCGGCGAGGTAGCCCTCGACGTCGAGCGGCTCGATGTGCCCGCGGCGCGGCAGCCGCAGATCGTCGCCGGCGCCGGGATCGCCGGCCGACCACGTCGTGAAGTCGACGTGCTCGGTGAACGCGACCGCCGGGATGCCGGCCTCGACGGCCCGGCGGCAGCACTCCTCCATCGAGGTCCCGTACCCGGTGTCGTACGACCACTCGGAGTGCACGTGGTTGTCGCTGGGCAGCATCGCACATCATGGTCGCAGACCGATGGCGCGCCGACCTAGGCTGTGTGATCCAGGTGATCCAGCCGGCGGAGGCAGGCGCATGCCGGCCGGTCGGGTGCGCCCGCCCGGTCGCACCGGCATACTCGGGCCGGTGTCGACAGTGATCATCGCGAAGCTCGCGGGCATCTTCGCGGTGGTCGCGATCGGCTGGGTGGCCGGGCGCACGACCATGTTCCGCGGTGCCGGGCCGCTGCAGCTCGTCACCAACCTCGCGTTCTACGTGTTCACGCCGCCGTTGCTGTTCCGCCTCACGGCCCGCATCGACCTCGGTGCCCTGCCGTGGGTGCTGATCGCGGCGTACTTCGTGCCGACGGTGGCGCTGCTGCTCGCCGTCCACGCCTGGAGCCGCCGGGCCCGCAGCGCCGACGTGCCCGTGGCCGGCCCGGCGATCCGGGCGCTGTCGATGACGTTCGGCAACACCGTCCAGCTCGGCATTCCGGTCGTGATCGCGCTGTTCGGCGACGAGGGACTGGCTGTCCACGTCGCGATCATCAGCATGCACGCGGTGACCCTGCTGACGATCGCGACGGTACTGGTCGAGGCCGACCTGGCGCGGGCCGCCGATACGCACGAGGGGCCGGGTCTCGCCGCTACCGCGCTGACCACCGCGCGGCGGGCGGTGGTGCATCCCGTCGTGCTGCCGGCGCTGCTGGGGCTGGTCTGGAACCTCGTCGGGCTGCCGCTACCGGGTCCCGTGGACGACGTCCTGCAGACGCTCGGCCAGGCGGTCGTGCCGCTGTGCCTGGTCCTCATCGGCCTGTCGCTGGCGCACTACGGCGTGCGCGGGGTCGGCCGGGCGGCGCTGTGGCTGTCGGCGGGCAAGCTACTGCTGCTGCCGGCGCTGGTGCTCGCCGCCGCGTACGGCGTGGGCCTGCGCGGCACGCCGCTGTCGGTGACGGTGCTCTGCGCGGCGCTGCCGATCGGCTCGAATCCGCTGCTGTTCGCCCAGCGCTACGAGGTGCTGGAGGCGGAGACGACGGCCGGGGTGGTCGCCTCCACGCTGGCGTTCGTGGTGACCGCGCCGGCCTGGCTGTACGCGGCGGCGAGCGTCGGGTAGCGGGACAATGGCCGGATGGGCGACCGCCTGACGGAGTACCGGCGCAAGCGCGACGCGGCGCGCACGCCCGAGCCGGTGCCCGCCGCGAGCCCGACGCCCGGCCGCGGGAACGCTTTCGTCGTCCAGCAGCACCACGCCCGGGCGCTGCACTGGGACCTGCGCCTCGAACGTGACGGCGTGCTCGTCTCCTGGGCGGTGCCGCGCGGCATCCCGCGCGACCCGGCGCGCAACCACCTGGCAGTGCAGACCGAGGACCACCCGATGGAGTACCTCACGTTCGCGGGCGACATCCCGGCCGGCGAGTACGGCGGCGGCTCGATGACCGTCTACGACACCGGCACCTACGTCACCGAGAAGTGGCGCGACAAGGAGGTCATGATCGTCCTGTCCGGCGCCCGGGTGTCCGGCCGGTACGTGCTGTTCCACACCGACGGCAAGAACTGGATGATCCACCGCATGGATCCCGCACCGGACGGCTGGACGCCGATGCCGGAACGGGTCGACCCGGCGCCGGCCGTCGACGGCAAGCGGCTGCCGCCCGACGACGGCTCCTGGGCGTACGAGCTGGCCTGGGACGGGGTCCGTGCGGTGGCGTACGTGTCCGGCGGCCGGCTGCGCCTGGTCGACGCGGACGGTCGTGAGATCACCGCCGGCTACCCGGAGGTGCGGGCGATGGCCGAGCGGCTGGCGCCCACCGAGTGCGTGCTCGACGGCGAACTCGTCGCGTTCGACAAGGCCGGCCGCATCAGCCGCGCGGCGCTGGATGAGCGCGCCGCCCGCACGAAGGACGCCCGCGACAGCACCGCGATCCGCCGGCTGGCCAGCCGCTGGCCCGCGCAGTACCTCGCGTACGACGTGCTGTGGCTGGACGGCGTCCCCACCGTCGACCTCCCCTACCGCCAGCGGCGCGACCTGCTCGACGGCCTCGGCCTCGCCGGCGACAACTGGCAGACACCGCCGTACTTCGGTCCGGGGGGCGGCGCCGCGGCAGCGGCGGCACGGGCCACGAGCGCCGAACAGGGGCTGCCGGGCGTCGTCGCGAAACGGCTGGACGCGCCGTACGGCCGGCCCAGGGCGTGGCGCCGCGTGTGACGACGTGGATCGGTACGACATCACACCGGAATGACCTGCATGAGTGCCCTACCGAACAAGATCATCTCCGGCGACGCTCCGGCCGCCAAGATCTTGGGCGTCGAGGGCGCGCAGCTTGGCCCGGACCTGGTCGGCGTCGGCGTGCTGGAGCTCCTCGAACGTCTCCAACGCGCGGCGCCACGCGTCGCGGGCCAGATCGGGCGAGTCCATCGCGGCGTAGGTGTCGCCGAGGTGGCCCAGCGTCTCGGCGTGGCCGTACCGGTGTCCGAGCTCGTTGAACAGCTCCAGCGCGTACTCGTACGACGCGATCGCGTCGGCGTAGCTGCCCTGCTTGTGGTAGGCGAAGCCGACGGTGTCCCAGGTGTTCGCCTGCGCGCTGTGCAGGTTGAGCTTCTCGAACAGCGCGAGCGCCTCCCGGCACGCCACGAGCGCCTCGTCGTAGTTGCCGAGCATCGAGTGGAACCAGCCCATGTCGTTGAGCGTGCTGGCGTGCCCCAGCGTGTGGTTCAGCTCGCGGAACAGCGGCAGCGCGCGCTCCGCGTACCCGAGCGCCTCCCGGTGCCGGCGCTGCAGCCCCGCCACCCAGCACAGGTTCTGGTAACCCAGCGCCTGCCCGAGCTTGTCGTCGAGCTCCCGGTAGATCTCCAGGGCCCGCTTGCAGTGGGTGTCGGCCTCGTCGTAGCGGGCCAGCCGGGAGTACACGAGGGCAAGGCCCCGATGCGCGATGGCTGTCGCGTTGCGGTCGTCGAGCCGGCGGGTCGCGTCGAGCGCCCTCCGCATGATGGTGATCTGATCGAGCCAGTGTCCGAGCCTGTCGTTGTACGTCGAGACGGCCCACGCGAGCTGCCACACGTGCTCGTCGAAGCCGCCGCTCTCGGCCTGCCGCACGGCGGCCATCAGCGCCATGTGTTCGGCCTCGAACCAGGCCATCGCCTCCTCGATGGTGCCGAACGTGTCGTGGCGCGCGCCGTCGCTCATCGCGATCGGGGTCACCGGCTCGCGGCTCGGGTCCAGCTGCCAGTTCGCGTTGATCGACGAGTGCAGGTAGAAGTCCAGCATCCGGCGCACGGCCGCGTGCCGGGCGTCGTCCTCGTCGTACGCGTGCGCCAGTTCGGTGGCGTACGCGCGCAGTAGATCGTGGAAGGTGAACCGGCCGGGCCGCTGCTCGGCGACGAGGTGCGCGCGGGCCAACTCGGTGAGCATCTCCTCGGTGACCCGCACCGGCCAGCCGGCGAGCGACGCGGCACCGCCGACGGTGATGTCCGGGCCGGCGTGCAGGCCCAGCAGCCGGAACAGCCGCGCCGCCGGCGAGCTCAGGGTGCGGTACGACCACGAGAACACCGACCGGACGTCGGTGGCCAGGTCGCCGCCGGCGAACGCGTCGAGGTCGGTGCGGGCGTCCTGCAGATCGCGGCCCCGCTCGCGGCGCAGTTCGCCGGCCAGCGACGCCAGCGGGAAGCCGGGGTTGGTGACCGCGCGGGCCGCGACGACCGCGAGCGCCAGTGGAAGTCGCGCGCAGCCGGTGATGATCGCGTCGACGGCCGACGGATCCGACGCGACGCGGGCCGCGCCCATCCGGCGGGTCAGCAGCTGACGGGCATCGTCGGCGGGCGGCAGCTCCACCGACAGCGGATGGGCGCCCTCGGCAGCCACCAGCCCGGGCAGCTGGCTGCGGCTCGTGATCAGCACGAAGCAGCCGGGCGTGCCGGGCAGCAGCGGGCGGACCTGCTCGGCGTCGCGGGCGTTGTCGAGCACCACCAGCATGCGCCGCCCGACGAGCAGGCTCCGGTACAGACCGGTCTGCGCCGGAAGGCCCGCCGGGATGCGTTCGGCGGCGAGCGCGTCGAGGAAGCCGCGCATCGCATCGGCGGGGCTGACGGCCGCGCCGGTGGGGTCGAAGCCGCGCAGGTTGACGTAGAGCTGACCGTCAGGGAAGTGTTCGCGGACCCGGTGCGCCCAGTGCACCGCGAGCGCCGTCTTGCCGACGCCGGCCGAGCCGGACAGCACGGCCAGCACCACCGCCGTCGGCTGCTCGCCGGCGCCGGCCCGCAGCGCGTCGAGGTGGGCGAGCTCGGCGGCGCGGCCGGTGAAGCCGTAGACGTCCAGCGGGAGCTGCGCCGGGGTGCCCGACGGGGCGCCCAATGAGGCGGCCTTCGCCGCCTCGGGCGCCGGCGGCGTGGGCGTGCCGGGAAGTAGGGTCACGTGCGCCGTGTCCAGCTCGCCGCGCAGGATCGCCTGGTGCAGGCTGCGCAGCTCCACGCCCGGGTCGGCGCCGAGCTGGTCGGCGAGCTGGCGCTGGGTACGCGCGTAGGCTTCCAGCGCCTCGGCGCCGCGTCCCGCGCCGGCCAGCGCGCGCATGTAGACCGCGACGAGCGCCTCGACCAGCGGGTTCTCCGAGATCAGCTCGCCCACCGTGCCGATGACGTGGCTCGGCCGGCCAAGCCTCAGCTCGGTCTGGGCCCACGACACCGCGACGTCGGTGCGCCGCTGCATCCAGCCCTCGCGCACCCGCTCGGCCCACTCCCCCGGCACGTCGGCGAGCGGCGTGCCGCGCCACAGGTCGAGCGCCTGGCGCAGCACGTCGGCGCGCCGCTCGTCGGCCAGCGCCGGGTCGCGGGAGCGGTCGACGAGCGCGCGGAAGCGCAGGACGTCGACGCGGTCGGCGTCGACGTCGAGCACGTAGCCGCCGGAGCGCAGCAGGAGCCGCGCCTCGCCGCCGGCGTCGTCGAGCATCTTGCGGATGCGGCCGACGTAGACGTGCAACGTGTGCCGCGTGCGATCGGACTGGGCCGGGCCCCACACCCTGTCGACGACGGTGTCCATCGACACGGGACGCCCGGCATCGACCGCCAACGCCGCCAGTACTCCGCGCTGACGTGGCGGCCCGGGCTCGACCCGGACACCCCGGGCCCAGACCTCGACCGGTCCGAGAATTCGAAACTCCATTGAGGACTAACAACCCCAAGCTAGCCAGGCCCCGACGCCCCCCGCCCCAACCTAGAGGCCCACCCTAGCAACGCGTGCAAATAGCAGATCTCGCGTTCGGCCGCTGTCGCTCCTACGCCACACCGATCGGCCGGAACTGGACACTCACCCGCGGCCCCACCGGGCGCGCCGTCTTCGGCACCGCGTGCTCCCACGTGCGCTGGCAGGAGCCACCCATCACGATGAGATCGCCGTGGCCGAGCGGGTACCGCAGGCTGGTGCCGCCGCCGCGCGGGCGCAGCAGCAGCGGACGGGGTGCGCCGAAAGACACGATGGCGACCATCGTATCGAATCTGGACGATCGACCCGTGGTGTCACCGTGCCAGGCGACGCTGTCGCGCCCGTCCCGGTACAGGCACATGCCGGCGGTGACGAACGGCTCACCCAACTCGTCGGCGTAATACTCCGTCAGCCGATCGCGGGCAGCGGTGAGCACCTCGTGCGGGAGCGCTTCGCCCGGGCCGTACCAGCGCAGCAGGCGCGGCACGTCGACCTCGTCGTCGTACATGACCCGGCGCTCCGCGCGCCAGTCGATGCCGAGCAGGGTGTCGAGCACGTCATCGGACCCGGACACCCAGCCGGGCAGGTGGTCGACCCAGGCGCCGCGCGTCAGTGAGCGCCGCTGGATCGCACCGGTGAGCGGGCCGAGGGCCGGCCGCTCGGCCGGTTCGAGCAGGTCGAACATGGACGGCTGGCGGGTGACCATGCGGCCCAGCCTAGCCGGATTAGAACATGAGTGCTATCAGACGCGCAGCAGACTGCCGGTCGCGTCGACGTTGTCGGCCGCGGAGTCGTCGAACCAGAGGCCTCCGGTGGCCAGGTAACGGAACCGGTGCTCGCCGGCCGGCAGCGTCACCGAGACGCTGCGTGACCCGTCGCGGCGGGGCACCAGTTCGTGCCGGCCCGGCGTCCAGTCGTTGAACGTGCCCACGACGCTGACGACGCCGTCCGGTGGCGTCTCGGTGGGCGGCAGGGTGAAGGTCACCCGGGTCTTGGTGCCGAACAGTCGGGAACGACGGATCATCGATCCTCCTTCGCGGGGAACTGCCACCCCATCGTGGCCGGGACCTGCGCCGACGCGTTGTTGCGACACGCGGTCGGCGTGCCAAAACACACGGCGGATTATGCTCCGGAAGGTCGCCCCGCCGAGGAGGAATCGATGCGTGCCGCCGTCTACCGCAGCACCGGACCCGCGGCCGAGGTGCTGCGGGTCGAGGAGATCGCCATGCCGGAACCGGGCCCGGGGCAGGTGCGGGTGCGGATCGTGGTGTCCGGCGTCAACCCGACCGACTGGAAGTCGCGCTCCGGTGCGACCCCGATGGCCGGCGGCGCCGACTTCCAGGTGCCGAACCAGGACGGCGCCGGCGTCGTCGACGCGGTCGGCGCGGGCGTCGACCCGGCCCGCGTCGGCCAGCGGGTGTGGCTGTACCTGGCCGCGTTCGGGAACCCGTACGGCACCGCCGCCGAGTACAGCGTGGTGCCGCAGGAACGCGCCGTGCCGCTGCCGGACGGTGTCGACTTCGACCTCGGCGCGAACCTGGGCGTCCCGGCGCTGACCGCGCACCGCTGTCTGTACGCCGACGGACCGGTCGACGGTCGGACGGTGCTGGTCGCCGGCGGCGCCGGCGCGGTCGGGCACTTCGCGATCGAACTGGCCCGCGCGGCCGGCGCGACGGTGATCGCGACGGTGAGCAGCCCGGAGAAGGCGGCGCTGGCCACGGCGGCCGGCGCGCACCACGTCGTGAACTACCGGTCCGGCGATCCGGCCGGGCGGATCCGCGCGGCGGCACCCGACGGCGTCGACCGCATCGTCGAGGTCGCCCTCGCCGACAACCTGGCGCTCGACGTCGCGGTCGCGGCGCCGCACGCGTCGATCGTCACGTACGCGGCCGACGCGAAGCAGCCGACGCTCACCGTGCGTGATCTGATGACCCGCAACCTGGTGCTGCGCTTCATGATGCTGTACACCGTGCCGCCGGACGCGCTGGCGCGGGCGGTCGCCGACGTCTCCGCCGCGCTCGCCGCCGGCTCGCTCACCCCGCTGCCGGCGCACCGGTTCACCCTCGGCGACGCGGCCCGCGCGCACGACGCGGTCCAGGGCGGCGCGGTCGGAAAGGTGCTCATCGACGTGTAGATCGATCCTGGCCGTCGCGTGGCGCGAAGGGAACAGTGAATGGGTTCGATCGACACCCGGGAGTGTGCGACATGACGGCCACCACTGTTCCCGCCGCCTCCGGTCCGCGGGGATCGCGGCTGCTGGGGTTGGCGCGCGAACTGGCGCACGACCCGACAGGCACGTACGAGGCGGTGATGCTGGCCAACCCGGTGGTCGGCCGGATGGTGATCGGACCGCCCGGCCGGCGCGTCACGCTGTACCTGGTCAGCCACCCGGACGGTGTCCAGGAGGTGCTCGTCGGCAGCGGACGGGTGCACACCAAGGACACCCCGTTCTACCGCGAGATCGCCGCCTGGATCGGCAACGGCCTGCTCACCAGCGAGGGCGCCACCTGGAAGCAGCAGCGGCGCACGCTCGCACCGCTGTTCACGCCGCGCCGCATCGCCACGTACGGCACGGCAATGGCGGAGGAGGCGTCGGCCGTCGCGGACCGCTTCGCCGACGCGGCGCGCGCCGGCGTTCCGGTGGACCTGCACGCCGAGATGACCGAGTACACGCTCCGCGTGGTGGGCCGCCTGCTGTTCGGCGCGAACGTCGATTCGGCCGTGCCGGCGATCCGGACGATGTTCCCGGTGCTCAACGAGTACGTGCGGGCGCGCGCGTTCAGCCCGCTGCGGCTGCCGCGCACCTGGCCGACCCCGCGCCAGCGGCGCGCGGTGCGGGCCCGGAACGCGCTGTACGACGTCGTCGACCGCATCATCGCGGCGCGCCGGCGCACGTCGGATCCGGTCTCGGACGATCTGGTCTCGCGCCTGCTGGCCGCCCGCGACCCGGAGACCGGCGACCCGCTCAGCCCCGGCGAGGTACGCGACCAGGTGCTGATCTTCCTGCTTGCCGGGCACGAGACGACGTCGACGGCGCTGACCTTCGCGCTGCACCTGCTCGGCCACCACCCGGAGGTCCAGGACCGGGTCCGGCGGGAGGCCGTCGAGGTGCTCGGTGGCCGGGCCCCCGTCGCCGACGACGTCGCCCACCTCCCCTACGCCGACATGGTGGTGCGGGAGGCGATGCGGCTGTACCCGCCGGCGTTCGCGGTCGGCCGGTACACGCCGCGCGCCGCGACGGTGGCCGGGCACGACCTGCCGGCGGGGTCGGTGGTGGTGGTCAGCCCGTGGGCGACCCACCGCCACCCGGAGTTCTGGCCCGAGCCCGCCCGCTTCGACCCCGACCGGTTCCGGCCCGACGCGGTCGCGGCCCGGCACAAGTACGCCTACCTGCCGTTCTCCGCCGGGCCGCGGAACTGCATCGGCAACCACTTCGCGATGCTGGAGGCGGTGATAGCGCTCGCGTGCCTGCTGCGGGCGGTGCGGCTGCGCACGGAGCCCGCGAAGATCAAGCTGGCGACCGGCATCACGCTGCGCCCGGCCCAACCCGTTCTCGCGGAGGTGTCGGTGGCATGAGGCGGCGCGCCGCTGCACTGCCGCGCGTAGGGCCGCTGCACTGCCGCGCGTAGCGCGGCGGCTCCACCGCAGGGCCGGCGCGGCGGCTCCACCGCAGGGCCGGCGCGGCGGCTCCACCGCAGGGCCGGCGCGGCGGCTCAGCCGGCCCCGGTCGCGTGGATCACGGCGGCGACCAGCACGCCGACGCCGTTGACGGCGCAGTGCAGGCCGGCGGAGGCGAGCAGGCTGCCGCTGCGCCGGCGCAGCTCGCCGAGGAGCACCCCGGCGAGCGTGGTGAACGCGACGGCGCCGAGCACGGCGAGAATCTGGTCACCGCCGGTGAACCCGGCGACGGCCGGGTTGGCCCGCGCGAGGCCCAGCGAGGGCAGGATGTGCCAGGCGCCGAACAGCACCGCCGGCAGGCCCACACCCCACACCGCGCCGAACCGGCGGGTCACCAGGCCCTGCAGCACGCCCCGGAACGCGACCTCCTCGACCAGGACGGTGCCGAGCGGGATCAGCACGAACGCGGTGAACAGCGCATCGCCGGCGCCGAGCTGGTAGCGGCTGTCGAGGAACGCGTCGCGGGTCAACGGCACGGCGGCCGCGACCGCGTACACGGTGGCCACCGCGACGAACGCGCCGAGGGCGATCAACGCACCCCGCAGCCGGGTTCCCCGGCCCAGGCCGAGGTCGGCCCAGCTCAGCCCCTCGCGGTGGGCGAGCACGAGCAGGACCGCCGCGGCCACCGGCCCGACGATCAGGTCCGCACGCGACGGGGCGAACGCGCGGATCACGTTGACCGCGACGAGCACCGCCAGCGTCGTCGCCAGGGGCACGACGAACCGAGCGCGACCGTCGGCCGGGGATGCCTCGGCCGGCGGGCGCGGTGCGGTGGTCACAGGAAGGAGGTTGGCCATCGAGCGGCAAACGTAGCTCGCCCGCCGCGGATGGTGTTCGGCCGACCGACGTGGATCACAATCAACGCGTTCGCCGCCCAGCGTCGGAGATGGAGTGCCGCGATGAGCACGACCGAACCGGTTCAGGTTCCGGAGAGCAGCAAGAGCGCAGACAGCACCGAGCCCACCGAGAAAACCGGAACCGCGGAGAGCGCCGAAACCGCGGAGAGGACCGAAACCGCGGAGAGCACGCGAACCGCCGAGAGCGCCGAGCGCGCCGAGCGCGCCGAGCGCGCCGCAGGACCCGACGGCGCCGAGGTCGTCGAGGCGCCGAAGCGGCCCAACGTGTTCGCCCGTTTCATCGCCCGCCGCAACTACGACTACGTCGGGCTGGTCTTCGCCCTCACGTTCTTCTGCCTCTCGGTGACGCCGTCCCTGCTCCCCCGGGGCAGCGTGCTCCAGGGCATCATCAGCGGCATCCTGACCGCCACCGGCTACGGCCTCGGCGTCCTGCTGCTGTGGGCGGTCCGCCGGCTGCTCGGCCGGCCGAAGCCGCTGCTGCGGCCGAACCGGATCGCCTGGATCGTGCTCGGCGTGCTGAGCGCGATACTGATCGTGGTCTTCCTGTGGCTGGGCTCGGGCTGGCAGCAGGAGATCCACAAGCTGATGGGGATGGACCCGCCGAACCGGGCCGGCTACATCCTCGTGCTGCTCATCGGCGTCGTGCTGGCCGTCGCGTTCGTCGGGCTCGGGCGGGTGCTGCGCCGCACCGCCCGCTGGCTCACCCGGCTGCTCGGCCGCTTCATCCCGGCCCCGGCGGCCCGCCTGATCGGCACCGTCGCGGTGGTCCTGCTGGTCATCTACACCCTCAACGGCGTGATCATCGACAACCTGCTCGCATTCATGGACGCAAGCTTCAAGCAGGTCAACTCCGAGACCGAGCCCGGGTTCGCCCCGCCCAACCAGGGCACCCGCTCGGGCGGCCCCGGCTCGCTCGTGTCCTGGTCCTCGCTCGGCAACCAGGGGCGCAAGTTCGTGGCCGGCGGCCCGACGACGAGCCAGTTGCGGGAGTTCAGCGGCACCGACCCGGTCGACCCGATCCGGGTCTACGCCGGGCTGGACTCCGCGTCCTCGACGGCCGCCCGCGCCGACGTCGCCGCCCGGGAACTCGTGCGCACCGGCGCGTTGGACCGCAAGGTGCTGGTCGTGATCACCACGACCGGGACGGGCTGGGTGGACGCCGATGCCGTCGACCCGCTCGAGTACATGTACAACGGCGACACCGCGATGGTCGGCATGCAGTACTCGTACCTGCCGAGCTGGCTGTCGTTCCTCGTCGACAGGCAGCGCGCGCACGACGCCGGACGGGAGCTGTTCGACGCCGTGTACCGCGTCTGGTCGGCCCGGCCGGCGGGCCAGCGGCCGAAGCTGCTCGTCTTCGGCGAGAGCCTCGGCTCGTTCGGTGCCGAGACTGCCTTCAGCGGCAGCGCCGACATGCGTAACCGCACCGACGGCATGCTCCTGCTCGGCCCGCCGAACAGCAACACGCTGTGGACGCAGTTCGTCGAGGCCCGCGAGAGCGGCACCCCCGAGATCTCGCCGATCTACCAGGACGGCGCCACCGTGCGCTTCGCCGCCGACCCGGATGACCTGCTGGCCCAGCCGGGCGCCTGGGACACGCCGCGGGTGGTGTACCTGCAGCACCCGTCCGACCCGATCGTCTGGTGGTCGCCGAATCTGATGCTGAGCCGCCCGGACTGGCTGGAGGAGGAGCGCGGCGACGACGTGCTGCCCTCGACGCGGTGGTACCCGTTCGTCACGTTCTGGCAGGTCACGGCCGACATGGCATTCTCCACCGGCGTCCCCGGCGGGCACGGGCACAATTACGGCACCCAGCCGGTGAAGGCGTGGGCGGTCATCGCGGCGCCGGCCGGCTGGACCGACGCCCGTACCGAGGCGCTGGAGCAGACCATGTCGAAGGGCGACTGACCGGATGGAGACCGCTACCCGCAGCTCGGAACGGCCGGCGCTGCTGTTCGGCGTCGCGCTCGCCTGGGCCGTCGCGACGTGGGCGTGCGTCGCGCTCGTCACCGACGTCGACGACGACACCGCCGCGCTGTGGATCGGTGTCGTGCTGACGCTGGCGGGGCCGCCGGTGCTGGTTCTGCCGGCGGCGTGGGCGCTCTCCGGCCGCCGGACGGCCGGTCGGCTCGGCGCCGCCGGTGGCACGCTGCTGCTCGTCGCGTTCGTCGCGCTGGCCGGAGCGGGCGCGTTCCTGTACCCGTTCCACACCGACGATTCGCGGGCGCCGACGCTCGGTTGGCTGGCCGCGCCCTGGTACATCGTCGGCGTCGTGGCGGCGCTGGCGGGCCTGCTGACCCTGGGCGCCGCCGTGGTCGCCAGGGTGCGCCGCTAAGCGATCGCCCGGTAGAACCCGCGCGCCTCGTCGAGCACCGCGCGCAGGTCGCCCAGCCGCTCCTCGCGGGTCTCCGGCGCGAAGTGCCCGTGCTCGGCGACGAACGCCTCGAGCGTGTCGAGCAGGTCGAGGCACCACCGGGCGTCGGCCGCGCGCGCGACGCGGGCGCCGGCGACGTCGACGTAGACGGGCGACGTGTGCGCGAAGGCGCGGTAGTCCAGCACGTCGGGATGTTCTTCGCCGCGCGCGGTCGCGGCGATCCAGGTCGGCCCGTCGAGCGCGAGGTCCGCGCGGACCTCGCCGCCGTCGCCATTCACCTCCGACGACGCCAGCACGCCCTCCGGGCCGACGAGCGCGACGGTCGTGGCGCCCGGACCGGTCACCGTGGCGCGGACGGCGAGCACCGCACCCGCCGTACGGTCCAGCACGGCGCCCGGCCCGGCACCGTCGACGTCCAGCGTCAGCCACGGGCCGTTGGTGACGACGGTCCGGCCGGCCCGGATCGCGTCCTGGAACGCGGCGACGGACAGCTCGGCACCGTCGAGGTGGGCGTAGACCCGGCCCCAGCCGGGCGGGTTCGACGGACCCGGCATCCGGGAGAAGGACAGGAAGCAGTCGGTGCCCGCGGTCGCCGCGAGCCGCAGCCCGCACGAGAGCAGGCGGTGGTACAGGAACACGGCACCGTCGTGGTCGAACGGCGAGATGACGTCGATCGAGTCGACGACGCCGAGCGCCGCGTCGGCTACCAGTTCGCGCGCCTCGACGGAGCGCGGGTTGGCGAAGAAGCGCTCGGTGCTGCCGTCGACAGGAAACTCGGTCCATACCGGGTGGGCGTAACCGACGGTCGCGCCGAGCGACTGCAGTTCGGCGCACGCGTCCCGGTTCGGCGGCCAGTCGTCGGGGTGTTCGGAGCGCTCGTGGCCGGTCTGGTAGCGGGTCGGCGGGCCGCTCGGACCGAGCGCGTGCACGTGCCCCAGCAGGTCGTTGCGGAACTCGACGCCGGCCCGCGCGACGATCCCCGGGCCGGACCACGGCAGGTCGGTGCCGGCGGTGCGCTCGAACAGGTCGCGGTCGTAGACCATCGATGTGGTGAAGTTCCCGGCGACGAGGTTGAGCAGGTGCAGGCCCTCGCCACGCTGCATGCGGGCGGCGTCCTCGGGGGTGCACACCAGGTCGCCGCTGTAGTTGAGGTGCACGTGCAGGTCGCCGCCGTACCAGCCGCTGGCGGGCGGGTCGAACAGCAGCGGCGGGTCGCCGGCGACCTCGGCGGTGCCGCCGGCGTCGACCCGCACGGCCGTCTCGGTGCGGCCGAACCCGAGGCCGCGGGCGCAGCCCACGCGCACCTCGCCGGCCGGCACCGCGACGGTGACGTCGTGGCCGTGGAAGAACGGCCGGCCGTGGTAGTCCCATTTGCGCGGGACGCCGGGCGGGAACCAGGCGGTACCGTCGGCGTCGGTGACCGACCAGCGCACGCACTGCGGCGCGGTGAGCCGCACGGTGGCCGCCGGTACGGGTCGCACCGCGGCCACCCGCCGGCCGCCGAGGTCGATCACCGGCTCGGCGCCGTCGACCTCGACGGTGGCCAGGTCGACGCCGCCGGCCGCGTCGAAGGTCACCACGTGGACGGGGACCGGGGTGCCGGGCAGCGCGGCGCGCAGCGGCCCCACCGTGACGCCCTGCTCGGCGATCACCACCACCCCGGGCAGCACGTCGCGGGCGACCACCTCGCGGAGCGCGGCAGCCAGGTTCCCGGTCCGCGCGTACACCTCGAACACCTCGCCGACGTACGGGAAGCCGGCCCAGCGGGAGAACTCGACCCGCTCGTCGCCCCAGTCGCCGCCGCGCTCGGCTCGCAACCGGCGGTAGTGGGCGATTGCCTCGATCACCTCGGCGGGCAGGTCGAACGTCTCGGTCTCGCCGCAGCACACGCCGCCCAGCCTCGCACAACTTCGGTTACGGGAGCTGCCAGTGGCCCTGCAGCCCGTCGTCGCCGAGGCGGAGCTCGACCTTCGCGCCGACCTCGGCGCCCGGCGGCAGATCCCAGACGACGATCCCGGCCACCTTCTGCCCGGTGGCGGCCCGGGTGCCGCGTATTCCGTCGTCGAAGGCGAAGGTCATGTCCGGCTCGAAGGAGCGCCCGGCGGTGGTCACGAGCACGAAGTCGTCCTCGTTCACGAACACCGACCCGGACACCACTTCGACGGCGACGGGGAGGGCGAAGAAGGAGCCGTTGGTGGAGCGGGGACCGCCCGGGGCCTCCGCGATGGGCGCACCGGTACTCAGGGTGAACCTGGCCGAGCTGGCGCGCGTGCGGTACACGATCGTGTCGCCGAGCCGCACGGACACCGGCGCGCCCTTCGGCACCGGGAGCGCGTCGGCCGGCGCTGCCTTCTCCCGGAGCGCGACCACCACCGCGACGCCGGCGCCGGCCAACATCACCAGGACGGCGACGAATACCGCCACCATGACGCCGGGCCGCCGCTCCTGCCGCTCCTGCCGGACCTGCCGGACCTGCCGGACCTGCTGCCCGTGCTGCCCGTGCTGCCCCTGCTGCCCCTGCTGCCCCTGCCTCCCCTGCCGCCCGGGCGGCTCGTAGGCGTGCCGGTGGTGGTATGGACCGGGCGGCGGATCTTCGCCCCGATCGGGTAAATAGGGCTCACTCACGGCGATTATTGTGCGCGCAACGACGGGTAGTGCGGATCACAGATCGGCTACACTGCGCAACCCCCGTCATGGCAACTGCCAGGTTCCCCGCAACCCGTCGGCGATACGCAGTTCCACGGTGGCGCCGATCTCCGAACCCGGCGGCACGTCCCAGACCACCAGACCGCTGGCGCTCTGGCCGGCGGCCGCCCGAGCGCCGCGCAGCCCGCCGTCGAAGAGGAAGCTCACGTCCGGCTCGAAGCGGCGCCCCTCGGCGGTGACGAGGACGAAGTTGTCGTCGGTCAGGAAGACGTCCCCGGCGGCCACCTCCACCGCCGCCGTGAGCCCGAGGAACGCGCCCCGGCTCGGCCGCGAACCGGACGGGGTCAGCGTCAGCTTCGGGCCGGCGGTGAGGGTGTAGGTGGCATCGATCTTCCCGGCGCGGTACGCCAGGTCACCGCCGAGCCGCGCGTTGCCCGCCACACCGTTGGCGGCCGGGCGGGTGTCGGCGGGCGCGGACGGCGGGCGGATCGCGACGGCGACGGCGATCCCGGCTCCGACGAGCGCGACGGCCGCGACCAGTGCGATCGCGATGACGCCGAGTAGTGGGATGCCACGCCGGCGGGGCGGCTCGACGGCGTGGCGGTGGTGGTACGGACCGGGCGGCAAAGCGCTCGGATAGCCCCCGTAGTCGCTGGGGGCGCTGTGCTGGCTGGGGGAAGGAAATCCAGTCACGGCGCTCATTGTGCGCCAAGATCGCGCCGCCTGGATGTCAGATGTGTTAACTCAATTCCGGCGGGGTATCCATCGCTCCACGCAGATGTCGATCCACTACTCAACGTGATGAGTTTCGGTCGCGAGCCTCACGCCTCCTCGCGGAACTCGTTTCCGGACGCCGCGTCGCCCGACTCCTCGCGGACCCGCAGCTCGACCCGGCGGATCTTGCCGGAGATCGTCTTCGGCAGCTCCGCGAACTCGATGCGCCGGACCCGCTTGAACGGGGCCAGGTTCTCCCGGCAGTGCCGGAAGATCGCGGCGGCCGTCTCGGCGTTCGGTTCCCAGCCGGCGGCCAGCACCACGTACGCCTTGGGCACGGCCAGCCGCAGCGCGTCGGGCGCCGGCACCACCGCGGCCTCGGCGACGGCGTCGTGCTCGATCAGCACGCTCTCCAGCTCGAACGGGGAGATGCGGTAGTCGGAGGCCTTGAACACGTCGTCCATCCGCCCGACGTAGGTGATGTAGCCGTCGGCGTCGCGGGAGCCGATGTCGCCGGTGTGGTAGTAGCCGTCGGCCATCGCCTCCGCGTTGCGCTCGTCGTCGCCGTGGTAGCCCACCATCAGGCCGAGCGGGCGCCGGCTGAGGTCGAGGCAGATCTCGCCCTCGTCGGCGGGCTTGCCGGTCGCGGGATCGATGAGCGCGACGACGTAGCCGGGCGTC
>Ga0070664_100001057_pt1 | contig 21659 bp, 22 predicted proteins | sample KBSC73metaG_FD_65863 | JGI IMG/M metagenome (GOLD analysis project Ga0070664, IMG submission 65863) | Corn rhizosphere microbial communities from Kellogg Biological Station, Michigan, USA - KBS C7-3 metaG | ecosystem: Host-associated > Plants > Roots > Rhizosphere > Soil ... | reverse complement strand
AGACGACCTGCTAAAAGTTGCGCTCGTCAATAATTATCGTTCTGTTCAGCCTATCCTTGACACATCAAAAACACTCATCGACAGAAATAATGAGAGGCTTATCAATAAACTGGAGGGGTTAAGCAAAGACCTGGTCGCGTCAAATATTAAGATCCGGCATTTGACTTACAAACCGATCGTAAAGGCGTATGAAACCCAGCGGCTGGAGATGATCGATATTACAAAACAGATCGAGCACCTCGTTGCGCAGGGCACATCGCCCAGCCGGATCGGAGTGATCTACAGGGAGAATAAATATGGTGATGAATTGATCCAATATTTGAAGCTGAAAAAAATTCCATATTACAGCAAACGCAGTCTTGACATTTTTGACATCCCACTGGCAAAGAAAATCATTCTAATACTAAATTATCTTGCCTGCGAACATGATATTCCCTATAGCGGAGATGAACTGTTGTTTGAGATCTTGCACTTTGACTGGTTCCATGTTCCATCAATTGAAATTGCAAAACTCGCTGTAGAGGCCTCGCATAAGAAATACGACGATAACACCACTTCCCTTCGCAGGCTTTTGTGTGAAAAAGCAAAAGCGCCTCCAAAAGATCTGTTTTCACAGGGATTGCACGAAGGACTCAAAAAGGCGAGTGCAGCATTGGAGCAATTGATCAGTGATGTTCCCAATATCACATTGCAAATGCTCTTTGAGAATATCGTCCGCAAAGCCGGTATTCTTAACTACATCATGCAAAGCTCTGAAAAGATATGGCTGCTCCAGGTGCTAACCGGTCTTTTTGATTTTGTAAAGGACGAAACGGCAAGGAATTCTTTTATGCAATTGAAGGACCTGGTAAACATCATTGAACTAATGAAAAAGGAAGACCTGATCTTGCCGTTAACAGAAATATGTGGTAATGATAAAGGCGTAAATCTGATGACAGCACATGGTTCAAAAGGCCTGGAATTTGAACACGTCTTTTTTGCAGGGTGCAACGCCTCCATTTGGGAAAAGAAACGAAGACCGTATAACGGTTATAGATTACCCGATACTATTTTTTCTTCGCAATCCGCCAACACCGATGAAGAGGAACTGCGTCGCTTATTCTATGTAGCGCTTACAAGGGCTGAACAACATATCAGCATTTCTTATGGCCGTTATAAAAATGATGGTAAAGAGCTGGAGCCCTCAATGTTCATTGCTGAGATACTGGACGAACAACAATTACAGGTAGAAAAAGTGTTCGTCGATGAAACCATCGTAAGTGAATTTCATGCCCTCCAGTTTGCGAAACAGGTGATGCCGCAAATCGAAGAAGTAGAAAAGGAATTTGTTTCAGGCCTGCTCGACAAATTTGTAATGAACGTAACAGCGCTAAACAACTACCTGAATTGCCCGCTTGAATTCTATTTTAGAAATCTTATCCGGATCCCATCGCCGAAAAATGAAGCGATCGAGTTTGGTTCGGCGGTTCACTTTGCAGTGGAGCAGCTGTTCCGGAAAATGCAGACCAATGATGAACAGTTCCCATCAAAGGAAGAATTTATAAAAGATTTTGAGTGGTATATGAATCGCCATCGTGAAAGCTTTACTAAAGAACAATTTGACGGGCGGATCGAATACGGATATGAAGTATTAGGGAACTACTACGATAAATATATCAATAGCTGGAATAAAGTTGTGGCGATCGAGCGAAACATTAGAAACATTGTTGTCAACGATGTTCCGTTAAGAGGAAAACTGGATAAGCTTGAGTTTGATGGCAGATCGGTAAATGTAGTCGACTATAAAACCGGCGATCCTGACAAGGCAAAATTCAAATTGCAGCCGCCATCAGACAAAGATCCGGTTGGCGGTGACTACTGGAGGCAGGCCGTGTTTTATAAAATTTTAGTTGACAACTACGAGAAAAAAGGGTGGCGAGTCGTAAGCACAGAATTTGATTTTATTGAGCCTGACAAAAAAAGGAACTACAAAAAAGAAAAGATCTTTATTACACAGCGGGACATTGATACCGTTGGCGAGCAGATCAAAGCTGTTTGGGGCAAGATCCAGGACCATGACTTTTATACAGGATGCGGAAAGGAAGACTGCCACTGGTGCAACTTTGTTAAAAACAACAACCTCACTGTTGCTTTACATGAAATGGAAGAAGAAGATCATGATGTCTGAACCACGATTTATAGGATTATTAGGAAATCTTTGCCTGCAAACCGCTTAAGTTTGCAACTGTAGCATGAAAAAAAATCACCTACTTGCGGGCTTTTCTTTTCTCCTGTTAATCCTATTAATCTCACAAATCCTGGTTCAGACAAGCTGTGCCAATATCATTCCTCCCGATGGTGGCTTTAAAGATTCGCTTCCACCATTCTTAGTAAAGGCGTCGCCTCCTGATTCCTCCGGCAATTTTTCTGAAAAAAAAATCACTCTAAATTTTGACGAATATGTTCAGCTTCAAAACCCGAACCAGGAGCTGATCATGTCCCCGGTTCCCAAATCGGAACCTGAGATAGAATCAAAATTGAAAACGGTAACTATAAGACTAAGGGACACCCTCGAGGCGAATACTACTTATACTTTAAATTTCGGAAACGCCGTAAGAGACGTTAATGAATCGAACATAGCAAGAAATTTTACATACATTTTTTCTACGGGCAGCACCTTTGATTCATTAACGCTTTCCGGAAAAGTGATACTGGCTGCAAATGGAAAAGTTGATTCTACGCTTGTTGTCATGCTTCATAAAAATGGAGATGACTCGGCGGTAGTCAATGAGAAACCCCGCTACCTTGCACGGTTGGATTCTTCGGGTAATTTCAGATTTCGAAATTTGCCCTGGGGAACCTTTTACATCTATGCATTGCAGGACCAGGGGAACAGTCATCGTTATCAGTCCGAAAAACAATTGTTTGCTTTCGCAGACAGCTCTGTCACTCTTCAACTCAGCAACAAACCTGTTCTTTTATATGCGTATGCTGAACAAAATTCTCCCGCTAGTCCCGTTTCCTCTCGCCCCACGATCACAAGCAGGCCGAAACCAAATGCAAGTGACAAAGAAAAAAGACTAAAATTTCAAACGAACGCGACTGGTGGCCAGTTGGATCTTCTCGATAGTTTGGTGTTCACCTTTGAACAACCATTAAAAACCCTTGACACATCTCTTATTCATTTTAGCGCCGATTCTTCTTTCACGCCGCTCACTAACTATCATTTTGTGACTGACTCCACTCAAAAAAAATTAGCCCTCCGGTACAACTGGAAAGAAAATACCCAATACAATATCATATTAGAAAAAGATTTTGCCGTAGATACGTTAGGAAGAGCATTGTTAAAAACCGACACCCTGAAATTAAAAACGAAAAAAATAACTGACTACGGCACAATAAGGATCCGCTATAAAAATTACGATGCATCGTTGAATCCTGTTCTGTTGTTCGTACAAAATGATAACGTAATAAAATCATTCCCACTTACCGGCAAGGAGCTAAGTCAATCGATCTTTCCTCCAGGCGAATACGAATTGAGGGTTTTATACGACCGCAATAAAAACGGCAAATGGGATCCAGGTCAGTTCTTTGGTAAACATATCCAGCCTGAACTTGTGAAACCGGTCGGTCGCAAGGTGACCATCAAATCAAATTGGGACAATGAATTTGATATTGCCTTGTAAGGCGAGTAGTCAAATTCGTGAGTCGTCAGTCGTGAGTCGTGAGTAATTAGTCGCCTATACCTTGTACCTTCATCCTCGTTCGAAATTCCTTGTTCCTTATTCGATATTCCTTTATTCCTTATTCCTTGAGCCTTGAGCCTTGTACCTTGTACCTTGATGCTCGTTCGACATTCCTTGTTCCTTGCTCGATATTTCCTGACTTTGAATCTTACAGCCTGCGGCTTAAAGCTTACAGCCTTTCTCGTACCTTTACAAAATGCAATTTTCTTCTTCACTTCTCGAAAATGCAGTTAATGAATTTGCTAAACTTCCGGGCATTGGTAAAAAGACCGCCTTGCGCCTGGTATTGCATCTGCTCAAGCAAAACAATAATGATGTAGTACAATTCAGCGAAGTGATCAGCAAGATGCGATGTGAGATAAAATTTTGCCAGCGTTGCTTCAATGTGGCTGATGGCGACATTTGTTCCATCTGTGCCAATAGTATGCGAAAACAGGAGATCATTTGCGTGGTAGAAAGTATTCGCGATGTGATCGCCATAGAAAGTACGCAACAATACAATGGCACTTATCATGTATTGGGGGGTGTCATTTCACCTCTTGATGGCGTTGGCCCTGATCAACTCAATATTGAGTCCCTTGCCCATCGTGTACAAAAAGAAAAAACGGAAGAGCTCATCTTCGCGCTTAACCCCACTATACAGGGTGATACTACTATATATTATATACAAAAAAAGCTCTCAGGATCTAAAGAGCAACAAAACATCCGCATTACCACCATTGCCCGGGGTATTGCGTTTGGCGGCGAGCTTGAGTATGCAGACGAGATGACGCTCGCCCGCAGTTTGCAGAATCGTTTGCCAGTTGAAAGTTATGTGTCGCGTTAATTGATGCATTGCTTCATTGCTAAATTGTTTCAAAGAGCATCAAGACTGATCGATCACTCAGGTATCCAACAATATAACAATTTAACAGTTTAGCCATCTATCCACCAAAGTTTTGACTTTTGACCGTTACCCTTTAACTTTGCACTCGCAGGCGGATTTGTTTATTGTTCGGCCTGTATCCTGGAAAAGGAAAAACAGAACTAATAAACGATGAAACTCTCTCTTTAGGTTTCCAGCGTTTATATAGTTCGATGAATTTTTTGATGTAGCCAGCGACATTGCAATACTCAGCTTCTGTTGTGTCACTCACTGCATCGATCGGTTCCCTGCTCAACAATTGAGCATTGAACATTGAATTGAATATATTGAATATTTTAAAAAGGAGGGATTATGGACATAAGAGAACTGTTACAAAAACGTATCGTCATCATTGACGGAGCCATGGGAACAATGATCCAGCGTTATAAGCTAAGTGAAGCCGATTATCGCGGTGAAAGATTTAAGGACTGGGCCAGTGATATAAAAGGGAACAATGACTTGCTTTGTCTTACGCAACCGCAGATCATCAAACAGATCCATAAAGCATACCTGGAGGCCGGGGCTGATATCCTGGAGACAAATACATTCAATGCTCAGCGCATTTCGATGGCAGATTATCATATGGAGGATCTGTCGTATGAAATAAACTTGGCTGCTGCAAAAATTGCAAGAGAGGCTATCAAAGAATTCGAATCACAAGATCCAAATTCCAATCCCGATAATTATCGGGACCAAAATCCAAAATTCGTCGCTGGCGCCATCGGCCCTATGAACAAAACTCTTTCTCTTTCACCGGACGTAAACAATCCCGGTTATCGCGCATTGACATTTGATGATGCGATGAATGCTTATTATGAGCAGGTAAAAGGTTTAGTAGAAGGAGGAGTTGATCTTCTTCTTATCGAAACAATTTTTGATACGCTCAATGCAAAGGCTGCAATTTTCGCAATAAAGAAATACTTCCGGGACCACCCTAAAGGGAGTTCAAATAAAAATTCGGAGACGTCGAAAAGCGAGGTTATGAGCGATGGGTCACCCTCCCTTCGGGAGGGGCGGGGTGGGCTTCCCATCATGATCAGCGGAACGATCACCGATGCAAGTGGCAGAACATTAAGCGGTCAAACTCTTGAAGCATTTTATACATCGGTTATTCATGCAAGACCTCTCAGCATTGGGTTGAACTGTGCCCTGGGAGCAAAAGAAATGCGTCCGCACATTGAAGAACTTTCTCAAATCGCTGCATGCTATGTGTCCGCATATCCCAATGCAGGTTTACCAAATGCAATGGGTGAATATGATGAACATCCCGAAGACACAGCGCACTATATTGAAGAGTGGGCAAAGGAAGGATTTGTAAATATTGTCGGTGGTTGTTGCGGAACAACTCCCGACCACATACGGCATATAGCAGAGCAGGTAAAGAACCTGAAGCCAAGGTCATTGCCAATTTTAGAAGAAACTCTGAATTAGCTACAAAGAAACAAACCTGCCTGCCGGTAGGCAGGGACACAAGGTCGCCCTTAGCGCCTTCACGTCTTACCGGCAAAAAACATATTGATGAGTGTACATATCAAACCATACCTAAGATTATCCGGCCTTGAGCCACTTGTTGTACGACCTGAAAGCAATTTTGTAAATATCGGCGAGCGAACAAATGTCACAGGTTCTAAAAAATTTGCACGCCTTGTCAGAGAAAATAAATATGAAGAAGCGCTGAGCGTAGCAAGACAACAAGTCGAGAACGGGGCGCAAGTTTTAGATGTAAACATGGATGACGCATTGCTAGACGGGGTAAAAGCAATGACTACCTTTCTCAATCTCTTACAAAGCGAACCGGATATTGCAAAGATCCCTGTGATGATCGACAGCTCTAAGTTTGAGATCATTGAAGCGGGGCTGAAATGTGTGCAAGGCAAGTGCATTGTGAATTCCATCTCTATGAAAGAGGGAGTGGAAAATTTCATCAACCAGGCGGAGATCTGCAAGATGTATGGAGCCTCGGTTGTTGTAATGGCTTTCGATGAAAAGGGCCAGGCTGATACTTTACAAAGAAGAGTTGATATATGCAGCCAGGCCTACAAGATATTAACGGAACAGGTTGGCTATGATCCGCAGGATATCATATTTGACCCAAACATATTCGCGATCGCTACGGGTTTGGAAGAACACAATAATTATGCAGTCGATTTCATCGAAGCCACCAGGATCATCAAACAAAAAATGCCGCTGGCTAAAATAAGTGGCGGTGTCAGCAATCTTTCCTTTTCCTTTCGCGGTAATGATCACGTTCGTGAAGCCATGCACGCCGTATTCCTGTATTACGCCATCAAAGCAGGAATGGACATGGGGATCGTGAATGCAGGCCAGCTGGTTGTTTATGACGAGATAGAACCTGGACTAAGACAATTGTGCGAAGATGTGATCTTCAACAGGAACAATGAAAACAACGAAGCCACTGAAAAATTAATTGCGTTCGCCGAAAATGTAAAGGCAAAGGGAAAGGTGGAAGTAAAGGATGAAGCGTGGAGAAATACTTCAGTGGAAGAGAGACTGAAGCATTCTCTCATCAATGGCATTACTGATTATATAGACGTCGACACGGAAGAAGCAAGAAAAAAATATCCAAAACCATTGGAAGTGATCGAAGGGCCATTGATGGATGGAATGAACGTGGTCGGCGACTTGTTTGGTTCGGGCAAAATGTTTTTACCGCAGGTGGTAAAATCAGCCCGCGTCATGAAAAAATCAGTGGCATGGCTCACTCCCTTTATTGAGGAAGAGAAGAAAAATAATCCCGGTGCTGCCAAAGGAAATGCACCAAAAATTCTTTTAGCAACAGTAAAAGGAGACGTTCATGACATAGGAAAAAATATTGTCGGTGTTGTGCTTGGTTGCAACGGCTATGAAGTAAAAGACCTTGGCGTGATGGTCCCGGCAGAGAAGATCCTGGATACCGCTGAAAAAGAGAAGGCCGACATTATCGGTCTCAGCGGCCTGATCACTCCTTCTCTTGATGAAATGGTTCATGTGGCGCATGAAATGAAACGCCGCAACATGAAACAACCATTATTGATCGGCGGTGCAACTACTTCAAGAATGCATACAGCAGTTAGGATCGCACCGCAATATGATAATGGCGTAGTACACGTGCTGGATGCCTCTCGTAGTGTAACAGTAGTAACAAGCCTTTTGAATAAAGAACAAAAAAGAACTTTCCTCGACAAGACCGAAACTGAGTATAGCGGTTTACGCAACCAGTTTTTAAATAAGAAAGGCAAATCGCTGATCCCTTATGAAGAAGCAGTGATCACTAAGGAATACTTCGACTGGAAAAAATATAAACCGGTAAAACCTACGATCGATGGAGTGAAGGTGCTGAAGGAGTTTGATCTTGCCACCATCGCGAAATATATTGACTGGGGACCATTCTTTATAGCCTGGGAAATGCCCGGGCAATTTCCAGCTGTTTTGGATGATAAGATTTTCGGTACAGAAGCAAAACGGCTGCTTAAAGATGCAAAGGCACTTGTTGAAAAGATCATAAATGAAAAATGGTTCACCGCAAATGGAGTCGTGGGTTTTTGGCCAGCCATAAGTAATAACGAAGACACAGTTACCTTGCAAACAAAAGGTGGCGAAGTGAAGTTGGAGTTTTTACGTCAGCAATTAAAGAAAGCAATTGGGCAACCCAACTTCTCGTTGGCGGATTTCGTAAAGCCGAGCCAAAGCCCGGCCCCCTCTGACTCCCCCGACGGGGGAGAACCGCACACAGACCCACACGTCGAAGATGAGTTCTACTATGACGCTGATCCGATGCTGTATAAATTGACCAAAGAGTTTGCTTCTCATCACAGAAAGAATCCAACGCAGGCGGAGAGACTCTTATGGGAGGAGCTAAGAGGTAACAGATTACGAAACTATAGTTTCAGAAGACAGCACATCGTTGGAAAATATATTACCGACTTTATTTGTCTCGCTAAAAAACTGGTGATCGAAGTGGATGGTTTGATCCACCAGCTTCCTGACAATATGGAGAATGATGAAGTAAGAACGTTTTGGTTGCAATCAAAGGGATATACCGTTATTCGAGTTAGCAATGAAGAAGTAATAAATGATATTGAAAAAGTTTTGTTGAGCATAGAACAAAGGTTACAAACCCTTCCTTTTGCCGAAAAGAAAACCTACAGCCGGGACCTTCCCCCCTTGGGGGAACAGAAGGGGGCCGACTATCTCGGCGCCTTCGCCGTCACTATTCATGGTGCAAAAAAACATGTTGAAAAATTTGCTGCCGAACAGGATGAATACAATAAGATCCTGGTCCAGATCCTGGCCGACCGTTTTGTGGAAGCATTTGCTGAGTGCCTGCATGCAAAAACAAGAAAGGAATTTTGGGGTTATGACAAAGACGAAAACCTCAGGAATGAGCAATTGATCAAAGAGGAATACAAGGGCATTCGGCCGGCGCCCGGTTATCCTGCTTGTCCCGACCACACTGAAAAAATAAAATTGTTCGAATTGCTTAATGCGACTGAAAATATTGGTGTGGAATTAACCGAAAGCCTTGCGATGGATCCCCCGGCTTCTGTTTGTGGCTGGTACATTGCTCACCCGCAAAGCCATTATTTCGGTTTGGGAAAAATTGGAAAAGATCAATTGGAAAATTATGCAAAACGGAAGGGAATGAGTATTGAGGAAGCAGAGAGATGGTTGAGACCTGTCCTGGAATAATGCGTACAATTATCTTGACTTTATCACCATCGTTTTTGTCCAGCTATCATGCCAGGGACTATCTCCAAAAGCGCTGAACGCTTCGAATGGAACAAGGCGTGAAAGCGATCTTAAAATGGCATCTTTGAATTTCAATTCCTCCCCGGTGTCACGAATCGCCCTCGTTCCGGTGATAAGTTTGCCCAATGTGTAGCCTTTGAAAACCTTCTCACAAAAGGTATAGTAGAGTACGTAGTTCAATATCCCCACGATGTAGAGAATTAGAAGAAAATCGATCGAGATCCTGTCGTAAATAATGCGTGATGCATATTCAGGGAACACGTAACCTAAAAAAAATCCTACGATACTGCCGGTCAAATAACTTAGAGCATATCGCATGAAGAGATTATCAATAATGAAATTCAGAAATCGCTGGCCCATTGAGGCCTTCTGATATTGAATGTAGGAATTTAGTTCTTCGGCTATGCCCGTTTCCTGGTCAGCCGGCAGATGTTGATCGTCCATGGCGGTGGCTTGTTTACTTAAACATAATATTATTCGCCTATAGGTCCATTTTTAGTTTTCCCTATAATTTGAATAAAGGCCTTTTATAGCGATTGCTGCCGCTCCCTCTACACTTCCCAGGCGACATCAACACGGAAAGGAATAATAATAATAGAGCTATTACGTAACTTTTTATTAATTTTATACGTAAACTTAAATATGTATACCAAACTCACCCTGTCAATAAAAAAAACTGTTACGGAACGAGCAAAAAAATATGCCCGGCAAAAGAAAACAAGCCTTTCAAAGTTGGTGGAGAATCACCTGGATAAATTAACTGAAGAAGAAAAGCCAATTACAATAACTCCCCTGGTAAAAACTTTATCGGGTGTAGTGAGTGCTGAGGCAGCCGACAAAGGAAAAAAAGAATATGCGAAATTCCTGAGGAAAAAATATAGTTGATGAAAAAAGTTTTTGCAGACACAGATATTTCTCTTGATCTGTTAAGCAACCGAATGCCGTTTTATAATGCGGCCTCCCATCTATTTACCCATGCTGATCAGTCTGAAATTAAAATTTATATCTCATCCCTGACGTTCGCCAACCTGCACTATATTTTACGAAGCGAGAATTCTCTATCCGAAACCCGGAGAATTCTAAATAATTATCGAATACTGGTGAATGTGTTGGCCGTGGATGAAAAGATCATTGATCTGGCCCTGCAATCCCTCTTTAAAGATTTCGAGGATGCCATACAATATTATACTGCTGTACAAAATAATATCCCTGTTTTACTTACGCGTAACCTGAAAGATTATAAGAAGGCCGAAATTCCCGTCATGACGGCAGAAGATTTTATAAAAACTTTCTAGCAATTATCACAAAAAACCAGAATTTCCTCGGCCCGCCGGTAAAAAAGATTCTATCAAGAAAAAAATCGAAGTGAGGTGAGCAGCAGCACAAAACAAGGTAGCATTAATCGAACGTCAGCGTTCCAGGAGCGACAAACGCAGTTTTGAATATTCCATACAGCGGGAATGGATAAAAAAGGTTAAAGAATTACTTTAGTCGATCCCCAACCTTTGCAACTCTTGCCTTAATTGCGCTGGATTGTGAAAATGTATCCCTTTTATACCGACCGCTTCAGCCCCTTTTACATTTCGCAGACTGTCATCAATGAAAATTGCCGTTGAAGGGTCAATATCATAACGATCTATTATGACTTTATAAAATTCAGCAGAAGGCTTTCTCTTTTTCTCTTCACCACTTACCACAACACCTTCAAATATCTTGAAGAATTCAAATCGCTCTAACGCATGAGGAAAGGTTTCGGCGCTCCAATTGGTGAGGGCATACAATTTATACTTGCCGGTTTGTTTTAGTTTCTGAAGTATTTCAACCGTATCATGAATTTGGTCACCAAGCATCTCCAGCCAACGGCCATAATATGCCTTTATCTCTGGTTCCCATTCAGGATGTTTGGCAACTAACTCTTCTGTCGCTTTATGAAGAGGATAACCCTCGTCCTGCTTCTCATTCCATTCAGATGTAGTTACATTTTCTAAAAACCATTCTACTTCTTCTTCGGTTTTAAAAATTTTCCGGTATACATAACGAGGGTTCCAGTCAATGAGTACACCGCCAAGGTCGAAAATAATAGTATTAATAGATCTGTTCATCGTAGGGCATTTCTGCTGTTAATAATTTTTTATTTTCTAAGAACTTATTCCTCCAGGCAACAATGGCTGCAACGACCATCAACAAAATTAACAATGACAGGGCTGCTGACAGACTTAGTTTTTCAGATATAATGCCGATCAACGAAGGACCGGTCAGAAAACCGATCAATCCTCCCGTAGTTACCATAGCAAACCCTTCTACGGGGCTTACATTCGGGATCTTTCCGGAAGTGCTGAATAAAACGGGAACAATGCAACAGCACCCGAACCCTATTAATATGTAGCCGGCAATGGCAACTGAAACAAGTGGTGCCAGCACAACAATTGCAAATCCTGTTGCAGCGAGCAATGCTCCCGTAATTACCACTCTCTTACTCCCAAATTTCGTGATGATGTTATCACCGTTCAATCTACCGAACGTCATCGCAGCAGAAAATCCTGCATACCCAAGTCCCATGATCTCCTTTGTTCCATGCAACGATTCTCTCAGGTAAATTGCGCTCCAGTCGGCCACGCAACCTTCTGCCATAAAAAGCACCATGCATAGAAACGAAATACTCAAAATGGATAGCGATGGAAATTTGAGTCCTGATCCCGAATGTATGATACGATCATGAGCCAGTAAATATTTCCTGTTGAAATAGAGTACAATTAAGATGGTTCCCGCAACCAGCACCACCTGTACGCGTGGCGACAAACTCAACGCAAAAAAAATACTTGCGAGTCCTGCACTTACACCGCCGCCCAAACTATACATGCCATGACAGGTGCTCATCATTCTTCGGTTAAACTGCTTTTCTAAAAAACCAACTGTTGTATTCACTGACACGCCATTTAAGAAGCCGTTCATTCCAAAAAGATAGAGACAAACCCAAAACATTACGCGATTAACCGCATTGATCTGTAATATCATGATGATACCAAGCGAAACATAACCAAGCATCATCCACTTGCCAACTGGTATCCTCCCAAAAAGTTTTGTAGAAAGTGCGACACCTGTTAATGCACCTAAGGGCGAAAGCAAAAGAGAAAGCCCCAGGCTTGCATCCGTAAACCCCAATCTGTATTTAATTCCCGGTATAGCAGCCACCCAGGTTCCAAACAAGAGACTGGATGATGCAAATAAAAATCCAACAGCCAATGCCGGTTTTAGTCTTATGAAAGACGAGATGTTTTTGATCATTGCAAAACAAGGTCAGGAGTATGAACCATACAAGACATACAAGAGTGGAAAACTTAGATATCCTGTATGGTTAAAAACTATTGCACTAGTGGACCGAACGTGAAGATAATGAGTTCATGTGTATCCATCCACCAAAAGGACGTCAGCTTCAAAATTTTTAAACCTGTCTCAAAGGAGCAGGTTAATCAAGTTCACAGAATTACCTTTTTTCCAATAGCCACCATAAACGTTTTCTCGGTCGAACTCTATAGTTGGTAGTGATGTAGGTGCGAATATGCTGCATGGCTTCATCAATGTCGTCCGTTAGTAACACAAGTTTCATATCCTCTGTGGCGATAGTTCCATGCTTTGCCATCGCTTCGATGGTTTCCATCAGGTCCTTGTAGTACTCTTTACCAAACAGGACAATGGGGAATTGCGTAATCGTTTTTGTCTGTATCAATGTGATCGTTTCAAAGAATTCATCCATTGTTCCAAAACCGCCGGGCATAATAATAAAGGCATACGAGTACTTTATCAGTATCACCTTTCGAATGAAGAAATATTCAAACGTTATGGATGTTTGGACATATGGATTTGTCTTTTGTTCGAACGGCAATCGAATATTACATCCTACTGATATCCCTCCATTTTCAGATGCACCACGGTTAGCGGCTTCCATGATCCCCGGGCCTCCGCCTGTTATCGTTGTAAATCCAATTTCTGCTATCCGTTTTCCAAACTCTCTTGCCTTTTCATAAAAAAACTCATCCTCTTTAAATCGTGCCGAACCAAAAACAGTGATACAAGGTCCCACAAAATGAAGTGTTCTGAATCCTTTAATAAATTGTCGGAAAACTTTCCAGGCAAATCCTAATTCATAGCTTCGGCTTTTTGGTCCTTCCAGGTAAACATGCTGCTTTGGTGGAATGATCCGAATATTCTTCTCTTTTGTCATAATGCATCATTTGACGATAATAAAAATAGAAACATTTTGGTTGCTGGTTGCATGTTCCTTGTACCCCGTACCTTGTTCCTTGTACCTTGTGTCTTATGCCTAGTAACTTGTAACTTGCACCTCCTTTATGAAAACAAACTGATGCGCATTATTTCTTATAATGTAAATGGCTTGCGCGCCGCGATCAGCAAAGGCTTTCTTGATTGGCTAGGGACCGATCCGGCCGATGTGATATGCTTACAGGAAACGAAAGCTCAAAGAGAAAACATAGATCATAAACCTTTTCACGATCTGGGATATTATGATTATTGGTTCAGTGCACAGAAAAAAGGCTATAGCGGTGTGGCCATATTTACAAAGATAAAACCTGATAATGTTCACTATGGTACGGGGCACAGAGTGAGTGATGACGAAGGCCGCGTATTACAACTTGATTTTGATGATGTGCATCTGGTCAATGCTTACTTTCCATCAGGCACAACGGGTGAAGAACGCCAAACGTTCAAATATGTATGGCTCGATGAATTTTTTACGTATTTGGGTGAGATGATGACAAAATATCCGAAAACTGTTTTATGTGGGGACTATAACATAGCTCATAAAAACATCGATATTCATAATCCGAAAGGGAATGTGAAGACCTCTGGCTTTCTGCCGGAGGAAAGAGCATGGATGGACAAGTTCTTTGCTCACGGATGGATCGATTCTTTTCGTATTCGCCATCCCGAGCCGCACCGCTATAGCTGGTGGAGTCAACGTTTTCCGAGGGTACGTGCAAACAATAAAGGATGGAGAATTGACTATATCAATGTAACAGAATCTTTAAAAGAAAATATTTTGGATGCGGAAATATACCCTAACATAATGCATAGTGACCATTGTCCCGTATATGTAGAATTAAAGCCCTAAAGGAACTTTACAGCGAAAACATGAAAACAGCACAGAGACTATTTCAAAGTATTTCGCTCACAAAAAATAAACAAAAAACAATTTCAAAAACCCACTGTTTTAAGAAAATAAAATGGACGCAACAAACTACTCCCCCTTAGGCGATGGGGGCATCGTTTACAATACTACAATTAAAATTGATCCGCAAATCGAAAAAGAATGGTTCGATTGGCAAATGAGTGTACATATTCCGGAAGTAATGGCTACAGGCCTTTTTAGCAACTATAAATTATTTCGCTTGCTGGACCAGGATGACACAACGGGCATCACGTACGTGATCCAATACTTCAGTTCATCCATCGGCCATTACAAAAAATATCTTGATGAGTTTGCATCATCGTTGAATGAAAAAGCCTTTGCAAAATGGAGCGATCAGTTTATTTCATTTCACACTGTGATGGAGATTGTGAATTGAGTGTGCAAAGATTTAATTCAATATTAGTTCTCCAAAAACAATTGTATATTCTTTCAAACCCGTTACTGGCAAGCTTTTCGGCTATGTCACTGAAACACAATACCGTCAAGGTCTTTGTGCAATTAAAACAATCGATCGTTCAGTTTGAAAAAAATTGATTTTGCTGTAATCCTTGCCAGATAAGGCTTCGGTGATTTTTTGAAAAACATAAAATCGAAAGAAAAAAATTTTGTTGCAATTGAAAAGCATCTAAATTTGTCGTCCTTACAAAAACGCTTAAACTTAATATTATGAACAAGGCTGAATTGATTAACAAAGTTGCCGATGATACCGGCGTTACGAAAACTCAGGCTAACGCTGCTCTGGATTCCTTCATTGAGGCAGTTACAAAAACACTAAAAGGCGGTGGGAAAGTTACTCTTGTTGGATTTGGTACTTTCTCCGTTGCAAAAAGACAAGCCCGCAATGGTCGCAACCCACAAACTGGCGAAGTAATTAAGATTAAAGCAAGAAAGGTCGCTCGTTTTAAAGCTGGTAAAGAGCTATCTGCAAAGCTGTAATCCGATAGCAGTCGGATCTATTGACAACTTTTTAAGAGGCCCCGGCTATTTATTTTTTAGGCGGGGCTTTTTTACTAACTTGATATTACTACTAAATTTTTATTATGGGAAAAGGAGATAAAAAGACAAAAAAAGGAAAGATATTCAAAGGTTCATTTGGGAAAAGCCGACCCGCGAAAGTGAAAAAAGCCGTGAAGAAGAAATGATTTGCGATTTTGGATTTATGATTTCGGAAGTAACCCATTAAATCATAAATCGTAAATTTTTTTTAGGGTGCAAGTCTTTCGATCTTCCAGTTTCCATCATCCAACAGTGTATACTGTATCCTGTCATGCAATCGTCCGGGCCTCCCTTGCCAGAATTCCATAATGACGGGCCTTACATTATAGCCGCCCCAATGTGATGGACGTTGAACGGGTGTATTTTCAAATTCCTCAAAAGTTTGTTTATATTTTTCATCAAGCCACTGCCTGCTTTCAATTACCTGGCTTTGCGGTGAAGTAACGGCACCCACCTGGCTCGCCAGCGGTCTCGATTCAAAATACGCATTGCTTTCTTCGCTGCTAGTTTTTTCTACAATACCTGTAATACGCACCTGCCTCTCCAATTCTTTCCAAAAGAAGACCAAACACGCTTTCGGGTTTTCCGTCAGCTGCTGACCTTTAAAACTGTTATAGTTTGTAAAAAAAATAAACCCTTTGTCTGAAAAACCTTTCATCAGCACTGTTCTTGCTGAAGGAATCCCGTCCGCTGAAGCCGTTGCAAGTGTCATTGCATTTACTTCAATGATCTTTGCTTCTACTGCATCCTGCCACCAAATATTGAATTGCCTGATAGGATCGGCATCAATACCTGATTCCGTCAGCGCCTTTTGAGTATATTCCTTCCTGATCTCAGCTGTCCTTTCGTTCATGATTCAATTTTTGGACAAAATTACGTGGTAGAAAATAAGTGTGCCACGGTTTCATCAAATGCTTTGACAGCACATTAAACCGTGGCACAATGAATAAAATTTATTGATTCACCTGTCTTTTCAGCACCTGGTTTTCCTCGGAAACCACATTCAGCATACTTTCCAGCTCGCCTATCCGTCTTAACTGGTGTTCAAGTTTTTTATTTGCGTCAGCTACTACCTGGAGATCGCTGTTCAATTCTTCGAGATAGCTCACCCGTTTCTGTAATTGTTGACGCTGGAAATTGGCGTCCCGAAATTTATCCTCCATCTCGTTCAGACGAAGGGTCAACTCCTGGTTTTCCGTTGTCATGGCTTGCAACTTTGCTTTATAATCCTCATACTGGCGCAGAACATTTATATGAGCTTCTTTAAGATCTTCGTATTCCAGGCTTATCATTTTACTCGATGACAATTGTGACTCCAATTTTTGCATTTTGCTTTGCAGTGTATTGAATTCGCTGTATGCACTGTCAAGCATGGATGTCATTTCTTTGGTAAGATTTTCCTTTTGCCGTATGTTATGGATCTCAATTTCCTTTTCGCTAAGTATATATTTCAAATCCTTTATCTGGTTCATCAGCCCTTCATTTTCCTCCTCCATCAATTTTTGCTTCTCTTCGTTGTCCTTCGCTACTCCAATATTTTCAAGTAACTGATTGATCTTTTCATTATGTTCCAACAAACTTACCTGGGCAATTCGCAACTGCTCAATATAATTAGGTTTGATCTCCGTCACTCCTGCTTTTTGCGTTGATTCCAACTCCGATTGAGTTCGCTTTTGTTGTCTTCGCAGCTCTTCTATCTGTTCTTTATAAATTTGATTGCTTTCCTGTGCTTCTCGCAACAGGCTCTGCATTTCCTCGACGTCCTTTTCTTTTTTCTCTATTTCGTTAAAATATTTGAGCTTCCATTCGTCAACCGTTTGCTTGCCCTTTTCTTTGTCAACAGAAGATCTCTTCAAACCCCGACGGCTGGTAATAACGAAATGAATTACTATTCCAAGAACAATGGCGAGACCAAATAATATACCTAAATCAACATATGATATTTTCATGTGGCTTTGGCGAATTCAGTAAAATTACGGTAAACTATAAAAAATTTACGAGTCCAGAAAATCTGGTGCCATCGAACTTATGCACAGACCTGCTTTAAACCTCCAGAGTAAAAAGATAAACCCGACAATGATTCAGATGGGATAAATACGAATGTAGCCCCTTTGAAAGGGAACGGAACAGAAATTAGTTTGACACAAGCGTGCCTACCTTTTCACCAGTAACAACTCGCCGGAGGTTTCCTGGTTTATTCATACCAAAAACTACTATGGGCAAATTGTTTTCCATGCATAAAGTAAATGCCGTCATATCCATGACGCGAAGATTTTTGGATATGCATTCATTAAAACTTATTTGATCGAATTTAGTCGCCCTTGAATTTTTCTCGGGGTCCTCTGAATAAATTCCATCTACCCTTGTTCCTTTTAAGATCACATCGGCTTTAATTTCTATCGCTCTTAGTACACCGGCCGTATCTGTTGTAAAATAAGGATTGCCCGTGCCTGCTCCAAATATCACTACTCGTCCTTTCTCTACATGCCGTATTGCGCGACGGCGAATATAGGGTTCAGCGATCTGCTCCATTTTAATAGCACTCTGCAACCGGGTATATACTCCCACTCTTTCAAGGCTAGCCTGCAGAGCCATTCCATTGATCACTGTTGCCAGCATCCCCATGTAATCACCGTGGGCTCTTTCAATTCCCGTTTCAGCTTCGTTCATACCACGGTAAATATTTCCGCCACCAATAACTATCGCTACCTGCACATTTAATTCAGTAATGGATTTTATATCTAATGAATATTGAGAAAGAACACCAGGATCAAGACCAAAATTTTTATCACCCATTAAAGATTCACCGGAAAGTTTTAGCAGGACCCGTTTGTATTTTGGAAGCATGGAGGAATGCCGATTTAGTTGTTTTATCCCGATAATTAAGCGGGAGCCGATTCGCGCAGCGAAGATAGGGGATTCTGCTTATTGGTTATTGACACTTGCTACCTTCCTGGAATAGAAAGTGTGGTATATGAAGACTCTCATTGCAGCTAATTCCCTCTTACAAAAAACTCCAGCTTTGTGCCGGAGTTTTTTGTTAATTATCATTTCAAAATTGTTTAGCCCAGCGCTACCCTTTTAAATTCTGTTACCTTCAGATCATTGCTTATGCTCTTCAAGTAATCACCAACTGTTTTCCCTCCATCCTTTACAAATGCCTGGGCAAGTAAAGTTTGTTCTTTGAAGAACGAATTCAGTTTTCCCGCAGCAATCTTATCGAGCATATCCGCCGATTTGCCTGCCATCTTCGGATCATTCTTCAGCTGTTCCAATGCAATATCTTTTTCCCGCGCAATGACGTCTGCCGGTACGCTTTCAGCATCTACTGCCACCGGGCTAAGCGCGGCAATTTGCATTGCTACATCCTTGCCTGCTTCCGCTGCTTCTTTGTTCAAGCCAACCAAAACACCAATACGATAGGCGCCATGAATATATGAACCCACATAGGGCGCGTCAACCCTCTCAAATTTTGTGATGCCGATCTTTTCGCCGATGGATGCCAATTTATCATTCACGAGGTCAGAAACCTTCGAACCATTGACCGTTGTGTTATTTAATTCATCAAGCGTTTTTGCATTATTAGTGATGGCAGCATCTGCAATCGTTTGAGCGAATGCAACAAAGTCAGCGTTTTTACTTACAAAATCCGTTTCACAACTTACACAAACCACAATGCCAGATTTATTGTCTGCTGTTGTCTTTGCGATCACAACACCTTCTTTTGCTTCACGATCACTACGCTTGGCAGCTACCTTTTGCCCTTGCTTACGCAGCCAATCAATGGCAGCTTCAAAATCACCATTGGTTTCTGTTAATGCCTTGCGACAATCCATCATTCCTGCACCGGTCATTTGGCGCAGCTTATTAATATCCTGTGCACTTATTGTTACCGTACTCATATTTATTGAAATTTGAAGTCTGATGCCGGAAGTCGGAATTTCGCCACCATGTAAAATACCAAACAAACTATACATAAATCAGATCTCAGATCTCCGACTTCCGATCTCTGATTTGCCATCTTTATCTTCTGCCTCCGCCGCCTCTTTGTCCACCACCACTCGGTGTTCTGCGTCTTTGTCCTCCGGCTCCTGGCCCTCCGCTTCTTGGTCTTCCGCCACGACCGCCTTCTGCTTCAGCTTCAGCAAGCAATTTGGCTGCTTTCTTTTCATTCTCATCAGATGTTGTTTCTTCAGCCTCTTCTTCTTTTGCTGCCTGCCGCTCTGCCAAACCTTCTGCAATAGCTGCGGTCAGGTAATTCGCGATGATCGCAATTGATTTCGTAGCGTCGTCGTTTGCAGGAATAGCAAAATCAACTTTATTGGGATCACAATTGGTGTCCACTACACCAAAAGTTGTAATACCCAGGCGTTTTGCTTCAGCAAGTGCTATATGTTCATGGCCGATATCAACAATGAACAATGCTGCGGGAACACGGCCCAGCTGAGCAATACCACCTAATACCTTTTCCATTTTTTCTTTATCACGACTCAGGGTAAGGCGTTCCTTTTTTGTAATGCTATCGAAAGTTCCATCGCCCAGCATTTTTTCAATGCTCTGCATTTTCTTCACACTTTTGCGAACAGTGTTGAAATTCGTTAACATTCCGCCCAACCATCGCTCGGTCACAAATGGCATATTCACCCTGCGTGCGCATTCATTGATTATATCTTTGGCCTGTTTTTTTGTGCCCACAAACAAGATCTTTTTACCACTGCGTGCGATTTGTTTCATCGCAGATGCAGTTTCCTGCAGGCATTCCACAGTTTTGTTTAGATCAATGATGTGAATTCCTTTTTTCTCAGCAAAGATGTAAGGCAACATCTTTGGGTTCCACTTCTTGCGCAGATGTCCAAAATGAACACCGGCTTCTAAAAGTTGCTGTTGAAGTGAAGTGTTATTTTCCATTATAAAAGATAATTTATCGTTTATTGTTTTTTTGTTTTTTTGTTGAGGCTCGCGATCTGCAGTCATCTTAACGATAAACCATAAACTACAAACCGAAAACTTCATTAACGCTTCGAGAATTGGAAGCTCTTTCTTGCTTTTTTATGTCCGAATTTCTTACGCTCAACCGATCTCGGATCACGTTTTAATAAACCTGCTGACTTCAATGCAGGGCGGAATTCAGCGTTCAATTCAACAAGCACGCGGGCAATACCCAGCATCGCTGCTTCCGCTTGTCCCTTATATCCACCACCGGATGCGCTGATCTTTACATCAAACTTATTTAAAGCATCTATCGTCTTTAGGGGACGCTCCACCTGGTTTTGCAAATACACCAGCGGAAAATATTGTTTATAGTCTTTGTCGTTCACTGTGATTTTGCCATCTCCTTTAGAGATAAATACTCTCGTCACAGCTTCTTTACGACGTCCAACTCCGTTTTTTTGTTTTTCCATTATTTATATTTTGGAATTAAAATTTTAATTCTTTTGGTTGCTGTGCGCCATGAGGATGTGCATCACCCGTGTACACAAATAATTTTTTGAACATCTTGCGACCCAAACGATTTTTCGGAAGCATACCTTTCACTGCTCTTTCAATAACCACTTCCGGCCGACGCTTCATTAGATTCTTTGCAGTCTCTTCTTTACGACCACCGGGGTAACCACTGAACGTATCATAGATCTTATCGTCCAACTTGTTTCCTGTAAAAACCACTTTGTCGCAATTGGTGACAATAATATAATCACCGCAGTCAACGTGAGGAGTGTAGTATGCCTTGTTCTTACCGCGAAGCACCGAGGCGATCTTAGCACACATACGTCCTACGGTTTGATTGGTACCGTCCACAACATACCAGTTATGTTGTACGGTAGCCGCATTGGCGTGTTTTGTTGTAAAATGTAAATTGCTCATTAAAATCAGACTTTAGCTATTGGTATCTCCAATAGTTGGTTAATAAAATAACAGCAAGCCATCCCTCGCCGTCACCCAAATTGTATCTAAAATTGGGGTCGCAAAGATAGGTCTAAGTGAAGTGGATTACCAAAATTCGATGAAATATTTTTTAATGGCACCTTTATAATTCACTGGTTTTCAATAAAGATTTTGACTTGAAAAATTTCTGACC
>Ga0070664_100001054_pt1 | contig 21689 bp, 24 predicted proteins | sample KBSC73metaG_FD_65863 | JGI IMG/M metagenome (GOLD analysis project Ga0070664, IMG submission 65863) | Corn rhizosphere microbial communities from Kellogg Biological Station, Michigan, USA - KBS C7-3 metaG | ecosystem: Host-associated > Plants > Roots > Rhizosphere > Soil ... | reverse complement strand
GCGCGCTCGGCAAGATCACCTGCACAAGCGGCAGCTGCACCTGTACGACCACCCCTTGCCCCGCCCTCGGTGCGTTCAGTTCGGCCGATTTCACCCGTGTCGCGGATGACATGAAGCTGTTCTACCACGAGGTACAACCCACTAACGTAACGATCGAATATTCGTCGTCGGGCCTGGGCTTTGCCGGCAATCCAAACGGTCCCGATGTGGCACCAGTCGTAACTGTCCGCTTGTCAGGAATGACATTTACACCCCTAGCTTGTGAGCTGGTCGGATGTTCATTCGCCATGCCCGCGTTCGTCTCGTCGCTCACTTATGAGGACGGGATTGGGTCCCAATCGAATTGAGGCGAACGGAAATATGTCAGTGATCAACCCGAATGAGACCGCCGGCAACTGGCGGACCCACAAAAGGGAAAACAGCGTCCAGCTCTACCTGAGCGGCGCCGAGGGCGACGCTGGCGACCTGATCAACGCGCGCGTCGCCGGTTTTCCTGTCGGCCTTTCCATCGTTCCGATCGCGGACTGGATCGACCCGGAGCAACTGTCTCTGGCCGCCGCAGCCGTGATCGAGGTCAATCCCGACTCTCCGGCCTCGTTGAAGCGGTTCGAGAAACTTGCGCACGCAACCAAAACGCCGCTCATTGCCGCAGCTTACGATCCGCCGCTGGCCCTCGTTCGAACTCTGGTTCGGGCGGGCGCCCACGACGTGGTTCCCTTGCCGCTCGACGTTCAGGACCTGGAGACTTCGCTTCTCCCGGTGGCCGACGAAATCCGTCGGCACGTTGCAGTTGAAAGGTCCGCGAACGGCAAGCTGGTCGCCGTGATCAAGAGCGTCGGCGGAGTCGGTGCAACGGCGATGCTGTGCCAGCTCGCAGTAAAGGCGGCCCGGAATGAGGCGAAGCACCGCCGCGAGGTTTGCCTGATCGACTTCGATCTGCAGTTCGGCAATGCCGCATTTCAGCTCGGCCTTCAGCCAAGCCTCACTATCTTCGACCTTATCGATGCCGGCGATCGCCTGGATAATGACTTGTTTCGCGCGACGACGACGGAGCATCCGAGCGGCCTGAAGGTTGTCGCTGCACCCAATTCGATGATGCCGCTCGACGCGATTTCGAGTGAGCAGCTCATCGAGTTCCTGGATATTGCGAAGCATGAATTCGGGACGGTCTTTGTCGATCTTCCTGCAAACTGGACGAATTGGTCACTTTCGCTGATCGCGCAGGCTGACCTTATCCTCCTTGTCAGCGAGCTGAGCGTTACGGGCCTCCATCGGGCGCGCAGGCAACTCGACCTGATGCGGGAACAGGACCTGGCCAGCGTCGACTTGCGCCTGATCATCAATCGCTTTGAGAAGGGGCTTCTTCGGACCGTTCGTCCGTCAGACGTGCACAAGGCGCTCGGACGCGAGGTCGCCTACACCATCGCCAACGAGCCCGCAGTCATGCACCCGGCGATCGAACGCGGCGTCCCGATCAGCGAGATCAAGCGCAAGAGTGCCCTTGGCAAAGACATAGACACACTCGAAGCTGGCGTTGCCGGCATTCTTGGGCGGGAGCGTTCATAATGTGGCAGGTCAGGAAGCCGGCACGCTCCAAGCGGAGTGATGCGGAGGTCCGCTCAGCCGAGGAAATGCGCATTGTCACGGTCGGCGACGCGGGCGCCTTTGCGAACCGCGATACTCGCACCGACCTCAAGCTAGAGCTTCACCAACGGCTGCTCGACCTCATCAACCTCCAGGCTTTGGACCAGATGTCGCGCCAGCAGATCGAGGCCGAGGTCGGTGACATCGTCTACGAGGAGCTGTCGAAGCAGAACCACGCGCTCAACAACGCCGAACGCAAGGCGCTGGTCAGCGATGTGCTGGATGAGCTGCTCGGCCTCGGACCCATCGAGCCGTTGCTCAAGGACCCGACGATCACCGACATCCTCATCAACGGCCACGCCAACGTGTTCATCGAACGCTACGGCGTCCTCGAGCGCACCGCTGTCCGCTTCAAGGATGAGCGCCATTTGCTGCGCATCATCCAGAAGATCGTGTCTGCGGTCGGACGGCGCATCGACGAATCCTCGCCGATGGTCGACGCGCGTCTCGCCGATGGAAGCCGCGTCAACGCAATCGTCGCGCCGCTCGCCATCGATGGCGCGTCCATGTCCATCCGCAAGTTCGCCCGTGTGCCCATCGGCATGGAGCGGCTCGTGGAGATTGGAAGCGTGCCCGCCCCAGTCTCCGAGGTGCTCGCTGCAGTCGTTAAGGCGCGACGCAACGTCCTTATCTCCGGCGGTACGGGGTCCGGCAAAACGACGATGCTGAACGCAATGTCGGCCTTCGTCGATCATCGCGAGCGCATCGTCACGATCGAGGATTCGGCGGAGCTGCAGCTTCAGCAGGAGCACGTCGTCAGACTGGAAACCAGGCCCAGCAACATCGAGGGCAGAGGAGAGGTCAGTCAGCGCGAGCTCGTCAAGAACGCGCTGCGCATGCGGCCTGATCGGATCATCGTGGGCGAGGTCCGTGCCGGCGAAGCGTTCGACATGCTGCAGGCGATGAACACTGGCCACGATGGCTCGATGACCACGGTTCACGCCAACTCGCCGCGCGATGCTTTGTCTCGCATCGAGCAGATGATCGGCATGAGCGGCATCGACATTCCGGCTCGGTCGGCGCGGTCGCAGATCGCCTCTGCAATCAACGTCGTCATCCAGGTCGGGCGCCTGTCGGACGGCCGCCGCAAGCTTCTGAGCCTGTCCGAGCTTACCGGCATGGAAGGTGAGGTCGTGACGATGCAGGAGATTTTCCGCTTCCGTCAGACTGGCTTGTCGCCGGAAGGTCAGGTGCTTGGCAAGTTCGAGGCGACTGGCATCCGGCCCAAATTCATCGAGCAGGTCATGTCTCACGGTGTGTCCTTGTCCTCCGATCTCTTCCGGCCGGACGCGAGGCTCGAGGGATGAACGAAGCCTGGCTGAAAGCGCTCATCCTCGGCTGCACCTTTGCAGCAGTCCTGCTTGCAGTCGAAGTGCTCGTCAGCTCGTTTGCCACCAACCGCACCACTGGCCGGGCGATCAACCTCCGGCTGAAGATGATCGCCGAAGGGCGCGACCGTGAGCAGACCATGTCACTCTTGCGTCGCCGGCAGAGCGCGCTGCCTGCCGGCCTTCCGCCATTTCTGATGAACCTCGGCCAGAAATTCGAGCGGATGCTCATCGCTGCTCAAGTGACGATGCCGACCGGCCGCCTGATGCTCCTCATCCTCCTGGCGCCGGTCATGATTTTCGTCGCGATCGCGTTTTTGATGCTCGTGTTGAATCGCGGTCTCGGTGTGGGTCAAATCCTCATGGTGGGCACCTTCGCCGTCGCGATCGGCTTCTTCCTGCCGCTGGTCTACATGCAGTTCCGCGCGAACCGCACGCGCCGCAAGATGGAACACCAGTTTCCGGTCGCTCTAGACGTCTTCGTTCGCGGCCTTCGTGCCGGGCATCCCATCGCTGCAGCTCTCGATCTGCTGACGGTCGAAATGCCCGATCCGATCGGAAGCCAGTTCGGCGTGGTTGTGGACGAAGTGACCTATGGTGCGGAATTGCGCGATGCTCTCCAAGCCATGGCCGAACGCTGGGACCTGGACGACATGCGCATGTTCGTGGTGTCGCTTTCGGTGCAGAACGAAACCGGCGGCAACCTTGCTGAGATCCTTGATAATCTCTCCAAGGTGATCCGAGAGCGCCATTCGATGATGTTGAAGGTGCGGGCACTGTCCAGCGAAGGACGGATGACAGCGTTAATGCTGACCATCCTTCCTGTGTTCGCTTTCACCGTCCTGTTTCTGGTGAACTCGAGCTTCTACCTCGACGTCGCGGACGATCCCTTCTTCCTGCCCGGCTTCATCACCCTCATCGTCATGTACCTCATCGGCTTCGTGACGATCCGGCGTCTCGTCGATCTGAAGGTGTAGGTTAGTATGCCGCCTGTCGTCGCCGATTATCCGATCCTCAGGTGGGGTATCCTGCTTGGCCTCTTCGCGCTGGTCGCGGCCGGTGCGTACTTTGCGACGGTGGCGTTCTCAGCCCGGCAGATGTCCCGGCGACGCCTGGCAGACGGGTCCGAGCTTGGCGCCCATACGGCGGTCGGGACGTCTCTTCGCAGTCAGCAGCAGGAAACTGCTTGGCTGAAACTCGTCAACGGCATCGAGAAAGCCGGCCTGTCATTGGTCGACACTCGCGATGCCACGATGCGTAAAAGGCTGGCCGCGGCAGGATATACGGCGCCTTACGCCCCTCGGATGTACACGCTCATACGGCTGGTGCTCGTCTTCGCCCTGCCGGTGCTTCTGTTCGGCCTCCTCTGGGCGACCGGATCCGTGCCGAGCCTGCTGAAGGTCTACGGTATCGTCGTCATATCGGCCCTTGCAGGGCTTTATCTTCCCGCCGTCTTCATCGCAGCCAAAGCCGACCGCCGCGAGCGCGAGATCGTGAATGGATTCCCGGATGCGCTCGATCTGATGCTCGTTTGCGTCGAAGCCGGGTTGGCGATGGACGCTGCCTTTGCGCGTGTCGGCATGGAGATGACGACATCCCATCCACGCCTGGCGGAGCAGTTCGGCGCGGTGGTTCTCGAACTTAGAGCAGGGCGCAGCCATGAGGACGCGCTCCGCCGGATGGCCGACCGTGCGGGAGCTGATGAAATCCGCGCATTCGCAACGCTGCTCATTCAATCGTCCAAGCTAGGCTCGTCGATTGCGCAGACCCTTCGGGTTTACGCATCGGAAATGCGCGAGCGCCGCCGGCTTAGGGCGGAGGAGAAGGCGCACCGGCTGCCCGTGCTTCTGTCTGTTCCGCTGGTCGGTTGCATGCTGCCGGTCATGATCGGCGTGCTCATGCTTCCGGCGATGATACGCATCATTCGAGCAGTCATGCCAAATCTTGGAGGCTAAGGATGAAACGGGGGGGCAAATTCCTGGTTTCGACGATCGCCCTAGCGGTCGCTGCTTGCGGGGGCGAGCAGGCCAATCTCAAGGTCCGATCGATCCCGACGCCTCTGGCGCAGGGCGCCAAGCCTGTTCCATTCCGCGTCGCCGAGGCTCGCGGTCAGCTGGCTTTGGGCAATGTCGCTCTGGCGCTTGAGGCGTTTCGCAAGGCCTTGCGTGAGGATCCCAACAGCACCGATGCGCTAGCGGGAATAGCGAATTGCTATGACTTGATGGGTCGTTACGACCTTTCGCGCCGCAATTATGAAGCGGCTCTCGCCCTCGCGCCCGCGAATGTGGAGTTGCTTGGTGCGTTCGCGCAGTCACTGCAGCTGCAGGGCGAGATCGTCGAAGCGGCGCGTGTTCGGGACGAGATTGCCACGAGGCTCGAGGCAAGCAAGGCGCCGGCGGCCCCGCAGGTCGCTCAGCGCGCCCCGGAGCCTGGCCGGGTCCCTCAGGTTGCTCCAACGCCTCCACAGGTCGCTGAGCGGGTTCCGGAGTCCGTACCGGCTCCCCAGGTAGCATCGATGATATCCGAGGCGCCCCGAGTGGTGACGACCGTCCCGACGTCGCTCACTGCTCCGGCACCCGTGACCGTTGTTCAGGCGGCACCACCAGCTGAAGTCGTAATCCCGCGGCCTGCCTTGCCTGCCGCTCCGCTGAACCTTGCTGAAACCGCCGGACCGGCCAAGGCGGAAATCGCGCTTCTGAGCATTCCGGCGGCAAGCGTGGTCGAAGAGGTTCCCCCGCCCGAGCCAGCAGTCGCACCGCAGCGGGTCGAGCAGGCGGCAATCGGGTCCTCGGTCACGATCAAGCTTCCTCCAGTTCGCAGGATCGAAGCTTCAACGCGACCACTAGCCGCAACTGCTGTCGCGGCGCCGAAACCAGCGGCCGCTCCTGTCGAACTGCCGCCTCTTGCGCCGTATGACCGGCCGGTTCCAAAACCAACCGTCGTCCAAGAGCAAGGGCCGCGCCTCGAGCGCCTCTCGCTCGGAGAGATCGCTCTCGTCACCGCTCCGGGACCGGTATGGCGCACCACGGTTCTCGCAAGGACAGACATAAGCACCAAGTTGCGGTTCGTGCCTATCCGGCAGGCCTCTACGTTACCGGTGAAAGTCAGGTTGTTGAACGCTGCGCGGGTCGACCGGCTTGCCGCTCGGACGCGTACTTGGCTGTCTGCCCGCGGCTGGCGTGGTCTGGCCATTGGCGATGCCCGGACGACGCGCACACGCAGCATGATTTACTATCCGGCCAGTCAGCGTGCTCTAGCACAGAGGTTGTCAGCCCAATTTGGATTTGCGCTGGTTCCTCAAAGGTCCGGCGCTCAGATCACTGTGCTCCTCGGCACGGATGCGGCGCGGCATCCTGCACTGAAGCCGCGTCGCGCATGATCCTGGTCGCTGCAGCCGTCGCGGCTGCACAGCCTGCCCCCGTGGCCGAGCCACCGGCTCAGCCCATATCGGAAGCGGTGCATGCAATCGAGGCAGGGCGCCTAGAGCAGGCCCGGATCATGATCGCCAATGCGGTCCAGGCAGGTGCGACTGGACCTACCGTCGACCGCGCGATGGCTGATCTTGCTTATGCCAGCGGGGACTACGCGAAGGCCTTACCTGGCTATTTGCGGGCACTGGTCGGCAACAGTGGTGATGCAATGCTGTACGAGCACGCCGGACTGTCGGCGCTCCGGGTCGGCGATCTGGGTCAGGCCGTTCCACTTCTCGAACGCGCAACAGCCTTTCCCAACGCGACCTGGCGATCCTGGAACGCCCGAGGGGTGGCCGCAGATTACCGCCGCGATTGGCCGGTTGCTGACGAATCCTACGCCCGGGCCGCGGCCCTTTCTCCGCAGCGGGCGGAAGTCTTCAACAACGCCGGCTGGTCGTTGCTCGTGCGTGGCCGCTGGAGCGAGGCACTTGGCAAGCTGAAGGAAGCGGCGGCCCTTGATCCGAAGTCAGTCAGAATCGCGCAGAACCTTGAGCTTGCGCGCACTGCAGTCAGTCAGGACCTGCCCGCTCGCAAAGCTGGGGAGAGCGACGCAGACTGGGCGGCCCGCCTGAACGATGCTGGTGTGATCGCGAAGGTGCAGGGCGACAACAAGAAGGCCGCCGCCGCTTTTGCGCAGGCTGTCGAGGTTCGCAGCCAATATTATGAGCGTGCGGCCAATAATTTGGCGCAGGTGGATCGCACCCGGTGAATTTGATTTCTGAAGCGCCGCTGTGGCTGGCGCTAATCTTCACGGTCTTGCTGGTTGCAGCCGGTGTGCAGGATGCCCTCCAGGCGCGGATGTCGAACAAGATCGTCCTGCTCGTCGTCATAGGAGCGATGATAGCGGCGGCCGTCGTCGGTCCACAGCTCGCGCTATGGCAAAACGTGACGGTGTTTGCTGTTCTGCTGACGCTGGGCACGGCCATGTTTGCAAAGGGCGTGCTTGGCGGTGGCGATGTAAAGATGCTCGCTGCGACGAGCCTCTGGTTCGACCTCCTCGGAGGAACGAAGATGCTTCTGGCCGTATTCGCGAGCGGAGGTGTGCTCGCCGTGCTGGTGATCGCGGCCAGGCTTTTAGATTGGAGCGAAGCAGCGCGCCGTCGACTGCCATTCCTCCGGCCTAGGACCGGTATACCTTATGGGATTGCGATAGCCGCCGGAGCGCTCATTGCAGGAGCGCTCCAGCGGTAATCTGATGCCGGGCGCTTAGGCTCCCGCGATCTCGGTGCTGTCGATCTTGACGCCCGGACCCATGGTCGAGCTGATTGCGATCTTCTTGACGTACTTGCCCTTGGCGCCCGTAGGCTTCGCCTTGACGATCGCGTCCATGAACGCGTCGAAATTCGCCTTGAGGTCCTCGGAGGCGAAGCTCGCCTTGCCGATGCCAGCGTGGACGATGCCCGCCTTCTCGACCCGAAACTCCACCTGACCGGACTTGGCGTCGGTGACGGCCTTGGTGACGTCCATCGTCACGGTACCAAGCTTCGGGTTCGGCATCAGGCCCTTCGGACCCAGCACCTTACCGAGCCGGCCGACGACGCCCATCATGTCCGGCGTGGCGATGACGCGATCGAAGTCGATCTGGCCGCCCTGGACCGTTTCCATGAGGTCCTCAGCGCCAACGACATCCGCACCGGCTGCCTTGGCCTCGTCGGCCTTGGCGCCCTTGGCGAAGACGGCGACGCGGACGCTCTTTCCGGTGCCCTTCGGCAAGTTGACCACGCCGCGGACCATCTGGTCGGCATGGCGCGGGTCGACGCCGAGATTGAGGGCGATCTCGACGGTTTCGTCAAACTTCGAAGTAGCGTTCTGCTTCACAAGCGCGAGTGCCTCGTCGACAGCGTAGAACTTCTCGCGGTCGACCGAATCAGCCTGCGCCTTATGCTTCTTGGTCAGCTTGGCCATCGCTTAGCCCTCCACCACGGTGAGGCCCATCGCGCGGGCACTGCCTTCGATGATCTTCGTCGCCGCATCGATGTCGTTGGCGTTGAGATCCTTCATCTTCGTCTCGGCGATCTCCGCCAGCTGCGAGCGGCGGATCGTGCCGGCCGCCGTCTTGCCAGGCTCCTGCGAGCCCTTCTGCAGCTTTGCGGCCTTCTTCAGCAGGAATGACGCCGGAGGCGTCTTCGTCGTGAAGGAGAAGCTACGGTCCGCATAAACGGTGATGACCGTCGGGATCGGAGCGCCCTTCTCGAGCTCCTGCGTGGCGGCGTTGAACGCCTTGCAGAATTCCATGATGTTCACGCCGCGCTGACCCAGCGCCGGACCGATCGGCGGCGAGGGGTTCGCAATGCCCGCAGGCACCTGCAGCTTGATGTAGCCTGTGATTTTCTTTGCCATTTCACTCTCTTAATGCCCTGCCTTCGACATAGCTCTGGCAGGCGCGTTTCAAGTTTAGCGGTCCAAGCGACACTCACGAGGAGTGCCTCCCGCAGGTTCCAACAATGTTGGAAGGCGCGCCCCATACCCACAATGTGCCGAGAGAGCAACCGTCGTGGGGGTCAGGACGGACGCTTGCCGCCTTCAGTGGTCATGTAACTTTTAGTCAGAAACTCGCTCGCCCGGATTGCCAGCTCTGTCCGACTGCTCACGCCGAGCTTCTGAAAGACCGTGTGAAGATAGACCTTAATCGTCCCCTCGGTCACGCCGAGCTTCTGGGCAATCTCACGATTGCGCAGACCGTTCCGGACCAGCTTGATAAGCTCGCGCTCGCGCGGGGCGAGCGCCGCGTGCTCGCCGTGTCCAATACTATCGCTGAGCCGCTTGAACCTTTCCGTCACTTCAGGGTCGAACCACTGACCTCCACGACGGACGCGATCCAGGCATTCGAACAGATAGGCCGGGTCCGAGTTCTTCAGCACGATGCCCTGCACATGCAGGGCCTTGGCTTCCATAAGCGAACTGTCGTCGATCGCGGCGGTGAGGAGTACGACGCGCATGCGGTTCTGCTCTCGTCTCAGCTGTCGCAGAACATCCATTCCCGAGCCCTGCCGAAGCTGCAGGTCGAGCAGCACGAATTCGGGCTCCAGCCGACCAATCGCGTCTATTGCCTCCTCGCCCGTGGCTGCAACGCCTACGATCTTGAATGGAGTGTTGCGCAGCAACGCCTCGAGCGCGGTGCTGATCATCGGATGATCATCAACGAGGAGCAGGCGGCTCAATGCATCCTCCCGCTCAAGGGGAGGGATACCGATATCTTGGTGAGCCCGAGGCCCCGGGACAGTTCGAGCTCTCCGCCGGCAAGCCGGACTCGCTCGCTCAACGAACGGGGCATCGCGTCTCCGGCGGCCGACTTTGGATATCGCGAGCCGTCGTTGATCAGGTCGAGGCGCAGATCATCGGATTCCGTTCGCAGCCTGATCGTGACGCTCGTTGCACCCGCATGGCGAACAGCGTTCGCCACGGCCTCTCGAACGAGCTGCTCAGCATCGAACTGAAGTCGCGAAGGAACCTTTGCTTCGCTCTTTTCCGCCGAGAATTGGCAGGAGATATCCCACTGCCGTGATAGCTTCGATGCGAGATCCTTCAGATTCTTCGCCAGCTCGGCAAGCTCTATGCGCGGTCCGCTGCGGAGAGCCGCGATGAAGGTTCGCAGCTCGTCTTGCTCCTGAAGCATCAGCCGTTTCAGCTGCTCCAGATCGGCCTCGAGATTGCGGCCTATCGCCTGATCACGCTTGAGCGCCTCAACGCGGAAAGCTGCGCCGGCAAGAAATTGGACGACGCTGTCGTGAAGATCGCCGGCAAGAGCGACACGCGAACGTGCCTCGGCGCTCTCCTCAACGGCGCGGATCAGCGCGTATCGTTGGATATAGGCGGCGATGTCGGCCGCGGCCTCCTCTCCGAATTCGATATGGTCCAGTGAAAGATTGGGTACGCCTTCCAGAAAGAGCTCACCGTCGCCAGCCGCGGTGCTGACGGGGATCGCAATGCCATCACGCAAGGAAAGTACTGTTGCGGCGTCCTCTCGGATCAAATCGCGGGACCGGAAGCGTTGAAGGTTGCGATCCTCGTCGCGAGTGATCGCCCGATCCTTGGCCAACTCGTACAGAAAGGGCCGCTCGAAGCGCTTCGTGAAGGCATCAGACTTGAGTTCCGGCGCACTGAGTTGAGTACCTTCCGATATCAGCGCTTCAATCTTCTCGCTTCCACGCTCTCGCCAGACGAGAATGCCACGCGACGCGTTGAGGCCATGCATTGCAGCCTCGAGGCTGTTCTCGAGGGACGACTTATAGAGCGACGGTTCGCCGAAGCCGCTCTTTTCCCGAGCGTACATCCCCGATCGCCACTGGTTGACGCCGAACCAGATCAAAATGAGCGACAGGATGATGAGGTGGCCCGTGCGGATAACGAACGGGTGAAATTCGTCGGACGTAGCCGCCACCGTCAGTCCAGCGAGCAAATACAGGAGCGTAAGCAGGATCGCGCTCAGCGCGGTCGATCTCCAGCCCCAGCGAATGGCGGCCGCCAAAAGGACGAACATGAAGGAAGCAAAATAGGGGCTCATGTAGCCTTCGGTCGAAAAGACCAGGAAGGTGAAAACCATGATGTCGATCGCGTGGAAAATGCCGGCAAGGCGCGCATCCAGCCACCAGTCGCTCCAGGTTGCAGCGAGGACGGCCCCAGCAAAGATGAAGTAGAAGCCGAGCACTGCCCAGGTCAGGGCCGGAGAATTTAACGGCGGGCTTGCATTCAGCCAGACGGCGAGCAGGAACATGCTCGCCAGCATGTAGCGGCCGATGGCGATGACACGCCCCGACGGAAGACTGAGCCCCCGTGTCACAGCAGCAGTGATATCCTGCTATCGGGACGGCGCACAGGGGGTGTCCCGCCATGAGCCAATCTGGTGCAGCGCGCGATCTGACCTAACTTTCGATAGCTAGGACCGATCGGACCGCGCTTCTAGTTTGCGAAAGGGCCTAGACAGCCTTCCTTCGGAGGGAGCGCGGCACCCTGTACGCGCTCCCAACGAAGCGGCCCGATCCCGGGGACTGCCGTGGGATCGAGCCGCCCACGCGGGATCGTGGCGTGCCAGCGCGACTCTGGAAGCGCACGGTCTCGCGTGCGGTCTTTCATACTCCTGTTTTGCAATGCGGTGTAGCTGCGGCGGATTGCACCGTTATCGCACGTTAATCCGTGAACCCTATTATGCTTTTCAGCCGTTCCTTCGAGCGATACAGGCTGGAGGTGTCTGAATGGGCGATTTCGATCCCTATAAGATCGGGGCCTTCTATGCCCTGCTTTTGGGTTTCATCATGTTTGCAGGCGGAATGTATGCCCGAAGGGGAGGGCATCTTCGCAACCGCCAGGGCGCCGCGGTTCTCGCCGGCTTTGCTGCCGTGATCGGAGTCCTGATGTTCAGCGCCGGTGTGTACGCGCTCGTCGCGTAGTTCCTTCCGCGCAAAAAAGAAGGGTCGCCGAAGCGGCCCTCTCAAACTGATTTACTATCGCTACTTGACCCGTTCGACCTGCTCGAACTCGAGCTCGACAGGCGTCGCGCGCCCGAAAATCGACACGGATACCTTTACGCGGCCACGATCGAAATCGAGCTCCTCGACGATGCCGTTGAAGCTTGCGAAGGGGCCGTCGAGTACCTTGACGCTGTCGCCGATCTCGTAGTCGACACTGACCTTCTGCTTCGGCGCGGCAGCGGCAGCTTCCTCCTTGGTGGAAAGGATGCGCGCGGCTTCGGCTTCGCTGATCGCCTGAGGCTTGCCGCCCGGGCCGAGGAAGCCGGTAACCTTCGGCGTGTTCTTCACCAGATGGTAGACTTGGTCGTTCATCGCCAGCTTGGCGAGAACGTAACCCGGGAAGAACTTGCGGTCGGAAGTTACCTTCTTGCCGCGGCGGATCTCGGTGACCTTCTCGGTCGGGACCTCGACTGCCTCGACCTGAGTCTCAAGTCCGAGGCGGGTGGCTTCGGAAAGGATCGCGTCCTTCACCTTGTTCTCAAAGCCTGAATAAGCGTGGATGATGTACCAGCGGGACATTTGATGAGTTTCCCTGTGTAGCGCTACGCTAGCCGAGCAGGCTGAGCAGCCAGCGGACGATCGCGCTGAAGAACGAATCGACTGCGAAGAAGAATATGGCGAGGATCGCGGTCATGATCAGCACCATGATCGCCGTGCGGACGGTTTCGCTCCAGGTCGGCCAGACGACCTTCGACGCTTCGTTGCGCACCTGCCGGATGAATTCGCCTGGGGATGCCTTCGCCACTGTTTTGCTCGCTTGCGGATAGAAAAGCGCCCCGCGGGCCAAAGCGGCCGGCGGGGCTGGATGCGACTTAGCGATACGACGCTGAGTCTTCAAGGCGGCTGGCAGGAGTGGAGGGACTCGAACCCACGGCCCTCGGTTTTGGAGACCGATGCTCTACCAACTGAGCTACACTCCTGCGGCCGGGCTGCGACTTATGCGGCAGTGGGCGACTGCGCAAGGGCGGTTCATTCCACGATGCGGCGAAGTGTCCGTACCATGAAAGCTGTCGACCAGCCGATAAGAACGAAACCGATCAACGCCTCAAGAGCGCCGACCAGCCGCCATTCGTCCGTGAATCGAGCATTTACTCCTCCGAGCGTGGCGTAACTGGAAGCTGAATAGGAAAGGGCGGCTTCCATGGACTGCACGCTTCCGACCCAACGGTAGAAGGCGGCGAAAATGAAAATCTCCACGAAGTGAAGCGCGAAAAGGAGCACGCCATATGTTCCGAGCAAGACAGCGGCACGAAGCCCCCACTCGTTGGGGATTGATCGTTCCTGATGGAGCCGGAGTCCGCGGGTGATTCCTACGAGGCCGGCGCTATGGATGACGACCATGAGCACGACGAAGACCGCTCCGACCAGGAGTTGGATTCCCAGGTCGGCGACTTCGGTCCTTCCGGTCACGCGCTCCTAAGCCGCGATATCGTAGGGCTGGATTTCCCCGGACAGATAGAGATTGCGCGCCTTCGTCCGCGACAGCTTGCCTGAGCTGGTGCGAGGTAGCGAACGCGGGGGGACGAGCTCCACGACCGGCGTGATGCCCGTGATCGCGCGCACGCGCTCCTTGATGTCGTCACGCAGGCGACCTCGCTCCTGAGGATCCGATACGCGGCAGTGGACCAAAACTGCCGGGGTTTCCTCGCCCGAGGGACCGGTGATCGCGAATGCGGCGATATCGCCGGACTTGAAGCCTGGGAGCTGCTCAACGGCCCATTCGATGTCCTGCGGCCAGTGGTTGCGCCCGTTGATGATGATCATGTCCTTGGCGCGGCCGACGATGAAGATGTAGCCGCCCGACAGGTAGCCCATGTCGCCAGTGTCCAGCCAACCGTCCTTAAGACACGCGGCGGTCGAATCCGGATCGCGGTAATAGCTATGCATCACCGAAGTTCCCTGGACGAACACCCGGCCGATCTCCCGATCCGGCAGTGCCAAACCGTCATCGCCGCGGATTTCGATTTTCATGCCCTCGACGGGCTTGCCGCAGTTCACGATCGCGCGATAGCGGCGAGGACGGCCGTCCGATCCTTCGCCCCCACCGTTGAGGACGGTTTCCTCGACCAGTTCGAGCCGAATCCCTTCGCCCGGAGGCATCAGGGAGACCGCAAGCGTGGCCTCGGCAAGACCGTAGCTGGGGCAGAACGCGACCGCCTGGAAGCCTGCATCGGCGAACGCATCGACGAACGCCTGCATGACGTCGGGGCGGATCATATCGGCGCCATTTCCGGCGATCCGCCAGCGCGACAGGTCGAACCGGTCTTCCGCGCGCGTCTGCGAGCTCATGCGCCGGGCGCAAATGTCGTAGCCGAAGGTTGGAGAATAGCTGACGCTCGTACCGGGATTGCGCGTGATCATGTCGAGCCAAGCGAGCGGGCGGCGCGCGAAATCCTCGGTCTTCATGTAATCGACCGGCATCTGCAAGGCGATCGGCGACAGCATGCATCCGACTAGGCCCATGTCGTGGTACCAGGGCAGCCACGACACGCAGCGATCTGATTCCTGGATCTGGAGACCAATCCCATGCGCCTGAAGGTTTGAAAGCAACTGGCGGTGGGTGACTGCTACGCCATGCGGAAAGCGCGTCGATCCGCTCGAATACTGCAAGTATGCGACGTCATCCGCGTCGGGCACTGGAAGCTCGGTCCTGACGCCCTTGATTTCGCCGAGGCCGGCCCAATCCTTCGCAGGTATGCCGCGCGTTTCGACAGCTTCTGCCGCATACGTCAGCAGCTCCGGCGGACAGAGAAGAAGCGTCGGATCGCTGCTGTTCAGCATCACCCGCAGTTGTTCGACATAGGCTTCGCGGCCGCCGAAGCTGGTTGGCAGGGGAAGCGGGACGGGCCAAAGACCGGCATAGACTGCCCCGAAGAAGCAGGAGGCGAATTCAGGGCCAGTCTCGGCAATGAGCGCGACGCGATCGCCGGGCTTCAGGCCTAGCGCAATGAAACGCTGAGCATGAGCGAGCGAATCCTCGCGGAGCTCCGAAAATCGGTAGGCGCGCGTCAGTTGCCCACGCGCGTCGTGGAAGTTCATCCCGCGGCGTCCGCGGGCGGCGTAGTCGAGCGCCGCTCCCAAGGTCGCGAAATCGGCAATGCGCCGAGAAAGCGTATCCAGTGTCGGCGTTCCGCCGGCGGGAGCGAGGTCGGCCACGATCGTATTGTTCCGGTCGAGCAAGCCTTCACCCTGGTCTTGTGCCGGCCATGCTGACGCGGCCGGGGATATCCGCCCCTCGCGGACTGGAGCTTGTGATGGTTACCCATTGTGTCACAAATTGGGCGTGATGCGTCGCTCTAACGGCAGAAGGCCCCGTCCGCCCCTTGACCAGGACAGGCTGAAGGAGCTCGCGCTCTCTTATGTCGGAAAATATGCGACGACGCGGGCGAAGCTCGCAGCGTACCTGTCCCGGAAGGTGCGGGAGCGCGGGTGGAGCGATGCCGGGTCGCCCAATATCGAGCTGCTCGTCGAGCGCTTCGCGGATACCGGCCTTGTGGACGACGCGACATTTGCCTTGGCCAAATCCCGGTCGCTTTCCGAGCGTGGCTACGGCGAAGGGCGAGTTCGGCAAGCGCTTCGCGCTGCTGGCATAACCGACCCCGACAGCGAAGCTGCGCGCGAGCTTGCGGCGGACGATGCCGTCGCTTCCGCCCTCAGGTTCGCCCGCCGTCGCCGTATCGGGCCTTTTGCCGATTCCGCTCACGACCGCGCAGGTAGAGAAAAGGCGATCGCGGCGATGATCCGCGCCGGCCATTCCTTCGAGCTGGCGAGGGTGGTGGCCGGTATGGAGCCGGGGACCGAATATGACGTGGACGAGTTGCGCTCGAAAACCTCTTAAGTCGGTTTCCCGACACATTCACAAATGTTAGTGAGGTTAGGTGGAGCGTAAGAGAAAAGTGACCGCAGCCGAACCCCAGCCTCAACCGCAGCCTGAGCTAGAGAGCATTGAGGCGGCGGGCATGGTCGAGGAGCTGCAGGGCGATTCCGATATGGACCCCGTTGTCGGCCGCGTGAAGTGGTTCGATGCAACGCGCGGCTTCGGTTTCATCGTCAGCGATGCGCTCGACGGCGATATATTGGTGCATTTCAGTGTGTTGCGTGAGCACGGGCGTCGGAGCTTACCGGAGGGCGCCCTGATCGAATGCGTGCCGATGAGGCTGGATCGAGGGCTTCAGGCGAAAAAAATCTTGTCGATCGACACCGGCCCCGCCGTAGCGCCCCCGCCGCGTCCCCCACGCTCGACCTCGAAGGATGTTGACCGTAAGGCTTTGTCCGAATCCGCTGGGAATTACGAGCCCGTAGAGGTCAAATGGTTCAACCGAGTGAAGGGTTATGGCTTCGTGAATCGGGTCGGCGAGCCCGATCCGCACGACGTGTTCGTTCATATGGAGACGGTGCGCACGTCCGGGCTGGGCGATCTCCAACCGGGTCAGAGGATCGAAGCCCGGATTGCGGACGGTCGCAAGGGTCTGACGGCGGTGGAGCTACGTTCCGATTCGTCGGACGAGCAATAGGGCTTGCACTTATGGCCGCTGCAGCAGCGTGCGGCTCCGCCACCACGGCTTCAGAGGCTCCGCTTGAGCGGTCTCCTGCAGGTCTCGACCAAGTTCCGATAACCATCAAATCCTCAAACGGAGAGCATCGGTTCACGGTGGAAGTCGCGCGAACTCCCGAAGAGCAGGCGCAGGGGCTCATGTTCCGCAACTCTGTTCCAGGGGACCGGGGGATGATTTTCCCCTACGATCCGCCGGTGCAGGTCAGCTTTTGGATGAAGAACACCCTCGTTCCGCTGGACATGGTGTTCATTGGTCCGGACGGAAAAATTGGTCGGATCGCTGCTAATACCGTGCCCATGTCGCTCGACCCTGTCGCCTCCATAGACGCGGTCCAGGCCGTTCTGGAGATCGCCGGCGGCCGCGCCGCGGAGTTGGGCATCAAGGAAGGCGACAAGGTCAGCTGGCCCCACTGAGGCTGCGCTTGCGTTGAGCGCTTCGACGCGGCAGGAGGCGCGGCGATGGGATTCTGGTCAAGAACCTTTACCTGGTGGAACGGGGCGACATGGGGCACGGGTCTGTGGACCCGCCTGCATGGCGAGGAAGTCGGTCGCGACGACGACGGCAACATCTATTTCCAGGGGAAGAAGAAATCGGCTTCGCGCTGGGTGATTTACAATGGCTCCAATGACGGGAGCAGGGTGCCGCCGGACTGGCAGGCGTGGCTGAAGGGCACGATCGAGGATTTGCCCGAAGAGTCACTCCCTCCCGTGCGGAAGTTCCAAAAGGCACCCGAACCCAATCTCACCGGGACGATGGCCGCCTTTCGACCGGACGGCTCGCTTTCGAAGGGTAAATTCCGACCCGCGGCGACGGGCGACTACCAGCCTTGGACTCCGGACTGAGGTGAGAAGCCTTGCCGTAGCCGGCTTGGCAGTCCTGCTGCTCGCGGGCTGCGGGCGTGGGGACCAAACTCGGGAGAGCAATCGTTCCCGGCTTCCCGCAACGAATACGGGGCCGGGGCAGGGCGCAGGCGTTACTCCGATGGGCGAGCGCATGGCGGTCCTGGGCTTCTTGAACAAAAGAAACGGGATCGTTCGCGACCTGACACTCAAGCCCGGACAGTCGGTTCGCGTGAATGACGCGATCGTTCGTCTGCGGGCCTGCGAAACGACGGCGCCGTGGGAAAATGAGAAGCTTACAGGTGCCTTTGTGCAGCTTGACGTGCAGCGTCCGGATGAGAGCTGGCACCGCGTGTTTTCAGGCTGGCTTTACAAGGAATCGCCGTCACTGAACGTAGTCGAGCATCCCGTCTACGACGTCTGGCCCAAAAGCTGCGCGATGACGTACCCGGCCGGCCCGGGAGAGCCTGCCGCACCAGTTGCGTCCAGGAGCCGGTCAAGCGCGCCGAAGTCCGGCGGCGGGGCTGCTCCCGCGCCTGAACCAACGAACCCGTCCACGCCGCCCGCCGATGAAACCGGCCCGCCGGAAGAGCGAGCGACTTCTTCTCCTCCGCCGCCGCCAAGCGAAGCCGACAGTAACGCGACATAAGTCCGGCGCGAAACGCTGATCGCCCCGAGGGAAGCAAGGTGCGGCGTCATGAACTGGCAGTCGAGCAGCGTAAAACCACCAGCCTTCATTCTTGCGACAAGCCACGCCAGTGCGACCTTCGAGGCGTCCGTCGCGCGGTTGAACATGCTTTCGCCAAAGAAGGCACGACCTAGCTTCGCGCCATAGAGACCCCCAACGAGTTGCCCCTCCTGCCAGACCTCGACTGAATGAGCGTGGCCGGTTGCGTGAAGCGTAAGCATTGCACGTTCGATTTCGGCATTAATCCACGTCTCCTCACGATCGGCGCAGGCCAGGATCACGTCATGAAAGGCCTTATCCAGCGTGACGGTGAAACTGCCGGACCTCAGCGTGCGCTTGAGCGACCGCGAAAGATGGAATTGATCGAGCGGGATGATTGCTCGCGATCGCGGCTCGACCCAGAAAAGATCCGGCGCGTCACGGCTGTCCGCCATCGGAAAGATTCCCGCGGCATAACCCTGGAGGAGCAGACGCGGGTCTAATCGACTCATGACCTCAAATATGCGCCTTTCGAGCGGGAATTCAGAGGATTTCCCGCACCGCGTCCTGAGGGCGGCAGAGACGTACGCCCTTTTCGGTCTCGACCAATGGCCGATTGATCAGGATCGGATGCTCAACCATCGCGTCGAGAATTTCATCGTCACTGACGTCCGGCCGGGTCAGGCCGAGTTCGGCGGCAAGCGGTTCTTTAGCGCGCAAGCCATCGCGAGGAGTGATGCCCGCGCGGTCGTAGAGCCGCTTCAGATCTTCGCGGCTCGGCGGCGTCTTCAGATATTCGACTACAGTCGGCTCGTCGCCATTTTCGCGCAGAATATCGAGAGTTTTGCGAGAAGTTCCACACATCGGATTGTGATAGATCGTTACGTTCACGTTACGGAAATCTCCTGCTGCATAGCGGGAAGAATCGCTACGCCAAGCCGTTCAGGAGGTCCAATTCCCCGCTGAAACCATTGTCGCGTGTCCGGAACGATGTCGCCATAGCGTCGTTTTCTCGCGCGTGACGTGCACCCTTCGCCGGGGGATCGGTTCCTTGGGGCATGGTCCGGAAGATTAACAATCGGGAGAAAGACGATGCAAAAATCACTGTTGGGCGTAGTCCTGGCGACGTCGGTTACTTTAGCGGGTTGTGCCAGCACCCCGCAGAACGGCGACATTGCGCAGGGTGCCGCGATCGGCGCGGCCGGCGGCGCTGCTGTCGGCGCTGTCGTTCCGGGCGTGAACGTCATTGAGGGCGCTGCTGTTGGCGCCGCCATCGGAGGTCTCGCCGGTGCCGTTTGGGCCGACCAGAACAACGACGGCTACGTCGATGGCTACGTTTCGAACGGCCAGTATTATTCCGGGACTCCGCAGGGCTATGACCCGACCCTCCGTCGCGTTGCGACTGGAGCCGTCGGTGGCGCCGCTCTTGGCGCCGCTGCTGGTGCAGTGATTCCGGGCCTCGGTGTTCTCGAGGGCGCGGTGATTGGCGCTGCGGTCGGCGGTGTCGCCGGCGCGATCTGGGCCGACCGTGACAATGATGGCCGGGTGGACGGCTATGTCCAAAATGGCCAATACTACCAGGGTGCGCCGGCCTCGACTGCTCCGACTACTCCAGCCTACACGGCTCCCGCTGGTGCGGGCGAGCGCGGCTAACCGCTCGGAGCAACCCTTGTACCTCAAGCGTACCGTGCGCACCGGCCCCCAGCGGCCGGTGCGCATTTTTTCCGCCCTTGGACCAGTAACTGCGGCATTCGTGCTTGCCGCCGCGGGCGTAGTCGCGCCTGCCGGCGCTGCAACCCCAGTCACACCCGCCGCTGCGGTTGCTCCGGCTCAGGTTTCCAAGCCACTGGGGCAAAGCATTCCTGACTTCTACCGGGGGCGTGTCGACCCACTGTGGTTCGGAAAGCCGGGCCGCCAGGTTCAGCTGCTCATGGACCTCCTTGGGAGCGCCGAGTTCGATGGCCTTCCCGGCCGCTATCGCGTCGACGTGCTTAGGAAAGCCCTGGAGGCCGCTTCATCCGGCAATCGGAAGGCCATAGGCATCGCTGATTCGATGCTCAGTGCGGCATTCGTTGATTACGTGCACGCGCTGCGGACGCCCGCGGGGACCGGCACGATCTATGTCGACAAGGAACTGAAGCCCAGGCCGCCGACCGACCGTGCGATCCTTGAAAACGCGCTGAAGGCGCCCTCACTTGAAAATTATCTGGCCGAGATGCGCTGGATGAACCCCATGTATGCGCAGTTACGGCATGCCTTGGCGTCGGGCGCGTACAGTGACGAGCAGAAGAAGCTCATCCGGGTGAATATGGATCGCGTCCGCGAGCTTCCAGCCGGGAGTGAGCGCTACATTCTCGTCAACGCGGCCGCTCAGCGGCTTTTCATGTACGAGAACGGCCGGCCGACCGACTCCATGCGGGTCGTGGTCGGAAAGACGAAGTATCCGACGCCGATGATGACGGCCCTGGTCCGCTTCGCCGCGCTCAATCCCTACTGGTATGTTCCGGCCGACCTCACCGCTGAGCGCATTGCTCCAATGGTCGTGAAGCAGGGAATGAAATATCTGGACCGGCAGGGCTACCAGGTCGTGTCGAGCTTCGACGAAGAGAATCCCCAGATCATCGATCCAAAGACCGTCAATTGGCAGGCGGTGGCAGACGGCAAGCAGCGGATCCTGGTTCGGCAGCTCCCCGGGCCTTATAATTCGATGGGCCGGATCAAGTTCATGTTCCCGAACGTCGCGGGCGTGTACTTGCACGACAATCCTGAGCGTGAGCTGTTTGAGCAGGCGGCCCGCCTGTACAGCGGCGGATGCGTTCGGCTCGAGGATGCATGGCGGCTAAGTCATTGGATCTTTGGAAAGGATCTGACCTGGCAAGGAGCGGGCACCGAAGAAAAGGTCCTGCTCGATAAGCGTCTGCCGGTCTATATTACCTACCTGACGGCGGTGCCGGACGGATCGAGCGTGGCGTTCCTCGATGATGTCTACAAAAGAGATGGCATTCGCGTGGCGGGGACCGCAGGAAAAGCTGGTACGGACGTCGCCGCGGCTCAGTGACGGTCGTCAGAGAGTCCAGCTCGCCACGTACTGCAAGTTGTAGGGAATAGGTCGGCCCTGGTCGTCCAGCGCGGGGCTGAAGCGCAAACGCTGAGTGATGAGCGGGCAAAGTCCGTCGTCTACATCGGAATCGCCCGTGGAACGCGCGACCCGGCATGAGACCGGCACTCCGCGGGCGTCGAGCTGCAGCGCTATCATGGCTCGCCCGTACGGCATCCGTCCGCCCGTTAGGTCGCGATAATCTCGGCGGGTGAGATTGCGGATCAGCCTTGCCGGCGTGAATCCGCTGAAGTCGCCCGTTCCGCCTCCACCTCGTCCATTTCCCGTGCCCCCAGCGCCTGTCCCTGTTCCCGATTGCGCTGCGCCAGACCTTGGCGCGTCGCCCGCGCCTGCCACGGGCGCCGCGGCGATCGGCGGTTTCACAGGCAAGACGATCCTGGGTTTAGGGGCGACGACGGGCGTTGGCTCCGCCTTCTTGCCCGCAGCACCTTCCTCTTCCTTTGCACGTTCCGATTTCTTCTGCGGCGGTGGGGGCTCGGGAGGAGGAGGCGGCTCCGTAATGTCAAAGGTTATCAACTGTTGCTCAACGGCCCGCCGGACCATGCTCACATTGAGGCCCGTCAGAATGACCGCGCCCAGGGCGACGTGCACCAAGA
>Ga0070664_100001042_pt1 | contig 21764 bp, 28 predicted proteins | sample KBSC73metaG_FD_65863 | JGI IMG/M metagenome (GOLD analysis project Ga0070664, IMG submission 65863) | Corn rhizosphere microbial communities from Kellogg Biological Station, Michigan, USA - KBS C7-3 metaG | ecosystem: Host-associated > Plants > Roots > Rhizosphere > Soil ... | reverse complement strand
CGGCGTCGCGCCGTGTGAACTCGATCATCATGAAGGCAAGCTGGCTGGCCAGCCGCGTATGGTGCAGCTTCTTCGCGACACCCATCAGCGGCACTCGCAGCCGCCGCGTGCGCGGTTTGCGCAGCCGCCACAGCAGCTTGATGAAGTTGAACGGAAACAGCTCTCCGTTGAGGTCGGCGGTCAGCTCGTTGATGTCGGGGATGGTCAGCATGAATGCGACCGGCTCGCCGTCGACCTCGGCGATGCGGACCAGCTCCTTGAAGATGATCGGCTTCAGTTTCTTGCCGGCGTAGGCGATCTCGGCCTCGGTGAGAGGGACATAACCCCAGTTGGTGGACCAGGCGTCGTTGAGCAGGTTCAGGATCAGCCGGGCTTCCTCGTCGAACCTGGACTTGTCGACCATTCGGATGCGGATGTGCGGATTGCGCTCTCCCATTGCGATAAGCCGATCGATCATCGGGTCCTCCCAATGCTCGATGTTGAGACCGTAGGTGAGGAGGTCCTTTGCCTTTTCGTAGCCGGCCGCCTCGATCCAGGACCGGTACTCGGCCTTGTGATGACCCATCATGGCAGTCGGCGGCTCATCGAAGCCCTCGATCTCGAGTCCGGGCTCGTCCCAGATCGACAGGCTTATTGGACCAAGCGCACTCGTCATGTGCTGCGCCCGCAGCCATTGCTCCGCATTTGCGATCAGAGCTGCGGCAGCGTCCTCGTCGAGGGCGTCGAAAAATCCCCATTGGCCGACACCCTTGCCCATATGCTCCTGGACCAGCTCGTCGACTTGCGCGCTGATGCGGCCGACGACCTTTCCGCCCCGCTCGGCAAGCCAGAATTCGGCGCGCGCATGTTCGAACCACGGGTTCTTGTTCGGCGTGATGAGGCCGTGGACCTCATCCTTCAGCGGCGGCACCCAGGCGGGATCGTCCTTGTAGACGTCCCACGCGAAGTCGACGAAAGCCTTCTTGTCTTTCCTGGTTCGAACCGGTCGAACTGTCAGTGCGCTGCTGTTCATGGACGTTCGGCTAGCCGTTCAGTGAACGTTACGCCAGTGAAGCCTACAAACGCCCCATTCGCGCCACTATCTCCTGCAAGAGAGCCAGCTCAAACCAAAGACTTATGACCAGCACGGCGACCCTCGATCGCGATCGCACCAACGCGGCCACGCAGCCGCGGGCATCTCTGCGCGCCAAGGATGACACGGCCATGCTGAAGGCCGCGGCAAGCCTTACGCGCGATCTCAACGTGCCTAGCTCCTCGATCTATTGGGCCGACATGCTCGGGTCCGCAGCGCTTGGCTATGCGGCGCTCTTCGGCGCGATGCTCCTGCAGCGGGGCTGGATTGCCCTGGTCTCCGCGCTGATCGCCGTGCTTGCTCTCTATCGCGCCGGCTCGTTCATTCACGAGCTGACCCATATCAAGAAGGGCGCCGTGAAGGGGTTCCGCTTCGTCTGGAACCTGATCATCGGAGTACCGCTGATGGTGCCGAGCTTCATGTACGAAGGAGTCCACAACCAGCATCACGCCAAGCGCTATTACGGGACGGTCGACGATCCCGAATATCTGCCGCTGGCGCTGATGCATCCGTGGACTTTGCCGCTGTTCCTGATCGCGGCCGCGCTGGCGCCGATCGGCATGCTGATACGTTTTGGCATCCTCGCTCCGCTGTCGATCCTCTCGCCCAAGCTGCGAAGTGCCGTGGTCGGCCGCTATTCCGGCTTGCAGATCAACCCGAAGTTTGTCCGTCCCAAGCCGGAAGGCGAGTTCGCGCGCGACTGGATATGGCAGGAAGCCGCGTGCAGCTTATGGGCGATCGCGCTGCTCGCTATGGTCGCCGCCAAGGTGATCCCACTCGGCGATTTCCTGATCTTTCTCGGCGTCGCTGCCGGTGTGATGTTTCTCAACCAGGTTCGCACGCTAGTTGCGCATCTTTGGGAGAATGGAGGCGAGCCGATGAGCGTGACCGCTCAATTCCTCGACAGCGTCAACGTGCCGCCGCCGGCCACGCTGCCTGCGCTCTGGGCGCCGGTGGGCCTGCGCTACCACGCGCTCCACCACCTGCTGCCGGGCGTGCCGTATCACAATCTTGGCGAAGCTCACCGACGCCTCTGCAAGGAGCTCGACGCGCGCTCGGTCTATCATGACTCGACCCACCGGCATCTCACCGCGCTCGTCGCCCGACTGGCCCGGAGCACAATGGGCCGCCGCGCCGCTTGAGGCTACTTGCTCAGCATCACGCTGAGTTCCTTGTCATCGGGTCCAGCGAGGATCGCGCAATTGAGCTGCGCCGGATCCCTGACAGACAGGTTGCGGAAATAGTGCACGATCTCGTCCGCGCGCTCGATGGTCGTGTCACCGGCATTGACCGTGCGCACCGGCGCTCCACCGATACTGACTGCGAAGCTGCCCTTCACAACGAAGCATATCACCGGAACACGGTGCATATGCTTTGGCATTTCCTGGCCCGGGAGAAAGTCGACGCGGGTCGTGTCCACGCGGGTAACAGACTTGGCTGGATCCAGGGGGAAACTGCCGATCGGGGTGCGGGTCGGGATCGGCGCTGCCGTTGCGGCGCCGGCGCTGAGCAGAAACAGCATTGGAATGCGATGCATTCGAACCTCCCCCGAACTTGACTTGGGCGGCCATATCATGTTCAGGGCGTCCGCGTCCGGCGGGCTTTGAGGGCTCGCCGTTCTTATTTGGGCTTTGCGCAGTCGCCCCAAATTACTGCGTGGCCGGGGTTACCTGACACGGACCCCAGACGAACGAAAGGAATGACCTATGCGCCATCGTGTTGGCGGACGTAAGCTTCAGCGCACCTCGAGCCACCGCGCGGCCTTGTTCCGGAACATGGCCGCCGCGCTCATCAAGCATGAGCAGATCACCACCACCGTCGCCAAGGCGAAGGAGCTGCGCCCCTATGTCGAGAAGCTGGTGACACTCGCCAAGCACGGCGGGCTCTCGAACCGCCGTCTCGCCCAGTCGCGCCTGATGGACGATGCGCAGCTCGCGAAGCTGTTCGACGTCATCGCGCCGCGCTACGCGGACCGCAACGGCGGCTACACCCGCATCGTCAAGGCCGGCATCCGCCCGTCGGATGCGGCGCCGATCGCAGTGATCGAGTTTGTCGACCGCGATGTCGCCGCCAAGGGCCAGGATTCGGGCCCGGTGGTCAGCGAGGAAGAGTTCGAAGCCGCCGCCTGACGGCTCGTCGAACAAGTCCTCGAGAATCAAGAGGCGCCCACTGCTAGCCAGTCGGCGCCTTTTGTTTTTTCAAGCTGACCCGGCTTCAATCCCGCAAACGTCGCCTGGGTCTACGGCCATTTCACGGTCCCGAAACCAGAAGCGATCCTTAACCTCGTCGAATCGTCGGGGCTGTGGATAGGTGGTAGAAGCCGACTCGCCACCGGGGGGTGAGCGAGGGATGCGTTATTACCGCCTCTATTTCATGGACCGCTTCAGCGGGCACATCGACCATTTCCGCGAGTTCGAGGCGGATGGCGATGATGCGGCGCTCGCGATCGCCGAGGGTTGGCGCGAGGCCATGCCGATGGAGCTCTGGAACTACCAGCGAAAGCTAAAGCGTTGGGAAAGTCGTGAGCCGGCGAACGAATAGCTGAACGGCAGCAAACGGACGGTTCAGCGTCGGTGCAACGGCGTAACGATAGAGCGACGAAATGGATCGCCGTGCGTTGTTGCCGGCGAGTCGGGAACGAGAGGACTAGGCCATGATGGCTATCACGAAGGTTCTGGCGGGCGGCATCGCGATTGCAGCCTTGGCCAGCGCAGCCCCGGCTGCAGCGCAATATTATCCGGGCTACGGCAGTGGTTACGGCGGCAACGTCGTCGGCCAGGTGCTCAACCAGGTGCTTGGTGGCGGCTACGGCTACAACAACGGCGGCTACGGCTACAACAACGGCGGTTATGGTGTGAACAGCCAGACCGCAGTCAATCAGTGCGCCAATGCCGTGCAGGCCCGCCTCGGCGGTTACAACAGCTATAGCTATGGCGGCGCGGCGCGAGTGCTCGGCATCAGCCGGGTCGAGCCGCGGAACAACGGTGGACTGACGGTCCGCGGCGTTGCCAGCAGCGGCCGTTACGGCGCCACTGCTTATGGGAACCAGGCGCCGGCCGACATTACCTGGAAGTGCAAGATCGATTATCGCGGCTACATCAGCGACATCGATCTCAATCGGGCGTCGAACGGCTATGGAAACTATACGCCGTACGGCAATTACGATTATTCGCAGTACGGCTATCGCCGCTACTAAGCGACGCTAGCAGCGAATTACGAATGCGCCGGGGTCGAGAGACTCCGGCGCATTTTCTTTCAGGCGACGGCCCTGCTCCTCAGCCATCGTCGACCTCGCCGTCAAAACTGATCTCCGTCACCGGGTGAAGCTCAAACACCTTGCCCGTGCCCGTCGCCCCCGGGTGAGGAGTCGCGCGCCCTTCCTGATGATGGTCGAAATCGAAGAAGCCGACTCCTGTGACCGTGACCGGAATGGGTTTCGTCAGTCTCGTCTTTGCCGGCCATTTGAGACTCTTCTCGAAAGTGGCGCGAGCATCGGCGATAGCTTGACTGAGCGGCGAAGTGGCGGGCGGCATGCCCGTCTTGCCGGCAAAGCATTGGGGGTCGGGGAACTCGACGATGATGCTCTGACCGTTGGGCGGGCTCTTCTCGTCCTCATTGTACCCCCCTGGCTGGTCGGTGATCACCACATGATAGTCGTGGTCGCCGCTCTTCCCCTCCAGCTTGAAGTAGGACAGGAAGCCCCGGACCGTGTAGAGTTTCTTCTCCACCTCCATCCGTCCGCCTGCCGGATAAGCGCCTGGCAAGACTTGCTGGTTCAACTGCGCAACCGAGAAGGGGCCTGCGGGGGTAAGATTGATCCTGCCGCTCACCGCGTCCTGATCGTTTGCGACCTTGACCGGCCATCGCTCGATCCCACCGCACACGACTGGCGCCTCCTCCGCCATCGGAAGGCCTTGGAGGCCGGTAAGGACACCGGTGAAGGCCGCGACCCCGGTTGCAACGCCCATGACCTTCGCCGTCGCGGATTTCTCCGGCGCAGGGCTGGCTGTGGCCGCTTTGGCCGTAACGGCACTGGCTGCGTTGATTGGCTTTCGGCGCCGCGTGGCCGGACGACGCTTGGCTTGCGGAGCCTTCGCCATGGCGCGCTCCTATTGGACGAGGGATTTGAGCTGATTGAAGGCGTAGGGCAGGAATAATGCCGCGCCGACGAAGAACAGCTTGCTGACCCCCTCCAGAACGTCGGGAAGGACCTCGGGATCGAGGATCGCGTCTGCGATGGCGATGTTGCTCATGATCCAGAAGAGTGACGCCACGACGACGGCGCCGATCAGCCCTGTTACCCGGCTGTAGCTGAGTGTTCCGCTCGGCTTCCCTTCGGGGGTCTTTTCCTGAATCATCGCGGTCAGCGCGCTGCCCGGTTTCTCGTCAATCGCGCGTTCCTTCGCCGTTCTCCCGACGATTTCTCCAAGGCCCGTGACGTTTCGGAACTTCCAAGCGGCGACGGCAATGGGACCGTTGAACCCAATCAGGGCGATGATGACGAACCAGAGTCGCGCGACTTCCCAGTCGATGCTCATGGGCATTCCCCCAACCCAGCGATCCGGCGAAACAGCCATAGCAGATTTGAACGGCTGGCGCACTTGCGCCTTGGCCGAGGTTTACTGGCGGCGAATGGCTGCTAACGGACGGCCATGACGGTCCAGCCCACCGAATCCATCCTCATCGTCGACTTCGGCAGCCAGGTCACCCAGCTCATCGCGCGGCGGATTCGCGAAGCCGGCGTCTATTCCGAGATCGCCCCGTTCAACGCCGCGGAGGAAGCATTCGACCGGCTGAAGCCGAAGGGAGTGATCCTCTCCGGCGGCCCCGCCTCAGTCACCGAGGCCGAGAGCCCAAGCGCACCGCAGGCGCTGTTCGACAGTGGCCTGCCCTTGCTCGCCATTTGTTACGGGCAGCAAACGCTGCACCAGCAGCTCGGCGGCAAGGTGGTCGCCTCCGACCAGCGCGAGTTCGGCCGCGCCTTCATCGAAATCGTTGCGCCGAGCGCGCTGTTCGACGGCCTGTGGACGGTCGGAGAGAAGCACCAGGTGTGGATGAGCCACGGCGATCGCGTCGAGTCGCTCGCGCCGGGCTTCGATGTCGTCGCCTGCTCCGAAGGTGCTCCCTTCGCGATCGCGACGAACGAGGAGGCAAACCGATACAGCCTCATGTTCCATCCGGAGGTCGTGCACACGCCCGACGGCGGAAAGCTGCTCGCAAACTTCGTTCGGCATGTCTGCGGTTGCGCGGGCGACTGGACGATGGCCAGTTTCCGCGATGCGAAGATCGCCGACATTCGCGAGCAGGTCGGAACGGGCAGGGTCATTTGCGGGCTGTCGGGCGGTGTCGACAGCGCGGTCGCCGCAGTGCTGATTCACGAGGCGATAGGCGAACAGCTCACCTGCGTCTTTGTCGACCACGGCCTGATGCGGCTTGGAGAGGCGGAGCAGGTCGTGAGCCTGTTTCGGAACAGCTACAATATCCCGCTCGTCCACGTCGATGCGAGCGCGGACTTCCTTGGCGGACTTGAGGGCGTGACCGACCCTGAGGCCAAGCGCAAATTCATCGGCAAGACCTTCATCGACGTGTTCGAAGCCGAAGCGAAGACGATCGGCGGCGCGGACTTCCTCGCCCAGGGCACCCTTTATCCGGATGTGATCGAGAGCGTCAGCTTTACGGGCGGGCCTTCGGTGACGATCAAGAGCCATCATAATGTCGGCGGCCTGCCGGAGCGGATGAATATGAAGCTCGTCGAGCCTTTGCGCGAGCTGTTCAAAGACGAGGTGCGTGAACTTGGCCGGGAACTTGGCCTTCCCGAAGGATTCGTCGGCCGGCATCCGTTTCCCGGGCCGGGTCTCGCGATCCGCATCCCGGGCGAGGTCTCCCGCGAGAAGTGCGACATCTTGCGAAAGGCGGACGCCATCTACCTTGAGGAGATTCGAAACGCCGGTCTCTATGACGCGATCTGGCAGGCTTTTGCTGTGCTGCTTCCGGTGCGAACGGTCGGCGTCATGGGCGATTATCGCACCTACGAACATGTCTGCGGCCTGCGTGCCGTCACCTCGCTGGATGGGATGACCGCCGACATCTATCCGTTCGATGCCGCCTTCCTCAGCCGCGTCGCAACGCGCATCGTCAACGAGGTGCAGGGCATCAATCGGGTGGTCTACGACTATACCTCGAAGCCGCCAGGAACGATCGAATGGGAATAAGCTCGGAGCGGGAGGCATCTATGACCGGGCAAGAAGACGACAATCCACCTGTGGCCGTCATCGGGCCTGATCAATGGCTCAGCCCCGGGGAGGGGTTTTCTGGTGAATGGCAGGGTGCCGCGAGCGGTTCGCGCCTCAGCATCATCGCCAATCATATCCATGAGGTCGGCGGAGGAGCGAAGCGTCATCGCCACCCCTATGCCGAGGTCTTTCTGATCCGCCGCGGCAAAGTGGCGTTCGAACTTGGCGACGAGAGGCTGGATGCGGGCGAAGGGCAGATTGTGGTCGTGCCGGCGGGCGTGCCTCACGCATTCCGGAGCCTTGGCCCGGAACCGCTCGAGATGATCGACATTCACGAAAGCGGTAGTTTCGACACCGAATGGCGATGACCGCAACGCGAATTCTGGTGATCTGCTCGGCAGCGCTGCTGCTTGCCGCCGCAACACCCCGGCCAGCGCTCGACCCGGATACCGCGGCCTGGTGGAAGATCACCGCCCAGCTTTCCGACGATGCGATGGAAGGCCGAGATACGGGATCGCCAGCTTATGAGCGCGCAGCGCGCCTCGTCGGGTCGAAATTCGCGGCAGCCGGGCTCCAGCCCGCTGGGAATGATGGCAGTTGGTATCAGCGCGTGCCCATGCGCGAGATCGCCGTAACTCGCGCGACCATCAAGGTCGGCGATCGGCCGCTCACTTTCCTGCACGAGTTGACGGTCGCTCCGACCGTCGGGATGCCGAACCGGGTCAGCGCGGCATTGGCATATCGCGGTTATTGTGCGCCGCCTTCCTTAGGCGACGTGCACGGCAAGATCGTCATATGCCACGGCACGCGTCGCGCAGGGCTGCCGGGTTCGGCGGATCGCGAGGCCGCAGTGCGGGCTGCGGGCGCCGCCGGCATGCTGACGATCGCGGATCCCGGCTTTACTGTCGAGCCGCCGCGCTGGCCCTACGCTTATGCGCGGACAGTCACCCTTGCGAGTGAAACGCCCAAGCCGGACAGCTTCCTCAAGATGACGCTGAACGCGGCCTCGCTCGGAAAACTGCTTCCCGGCAGCGGCCAGAAGGCGGCAGCGCTCATTGCAGCTGGGAGTGCGGCCAGGCCACTTCCAAGCTTTGACGTTCCCGCTCCTTTTCGCGCCGTGTTCACGACCCGCGCGCGCGACATTTCCTCGCCGAATGTCGTAGCCATGCTTCCGGGGTCCGATCCGGCGTTGACGAACCAGGCGATCGTGCTGACCGCGCATCTCGACGGCTATGGCTATGGCGAGCCGGTCAACGGCGATCGGCTCTACAACGGCACGCTCGATGATGCGGCCTATGTCGCACTCCTCATCCGTCTTGCCGAACGGAGTCGCCCCGGGGAGTTTCGGCGTCCGATCCTGTTCCTGGTCGTCACCGGCGAAGAAAAAGGCCTGCTCGGCTCGCGCTGGTTCGTTCAGCATCCGACATTACCGCTGTCGCGCATCGCTGCCGACATCAACCTGGACCAGCTCCGCCCCATATTCCCGCTGGAATTGCTGACGGTGCACGCGCTGGACGACACGAGCTTGGGAGAGGATGTGCGAGCGGTCGCTCAAAGCCTGGGAATTGCCGTTCAGAAGGATCCCGAGCCGGAACGGACCCTGCTTCAGCGCTCCGACAACTGGCCGTTCATGCAGGCGGGCATTCCCGCGACCGGTTTCGTGTTCGGCTATCGACCAGGGTCTCGAAGCGAACGGATTTACCGGCAGTGGTACAGAACCGGCTATCACAAGCCTCAGGACGATCTGAAACAGCCGATGGACTGGAAAGCCGCGGCCGACTTTAATCGGTTCTTCTATCAGCTGGTTGAACGAGTTGCAGACCAGCCGAACGCACCCGCATGGAAGCAGGGAAGCCCATTTCATCGGGAATTGCGGAAAACATCGCGTTAACAGCAACTTGGCGTTAAACGATGGATTGACTCTTTGGCCCTATTCTTGCTGTTCGGCGGAACGGATATGAGGATGCGGACTGTGGGGATTTTGAGAACATTTGCCATCGGTGCAACCGCGTTGGCGATTGCCGGTTGCGAGACGGCACCGGCACCAAGGATCGCCACGTCGAAGCCGGTCGCTCCGGTCTTGAACGAGGTCCCCTATCACTGGACCATCGGCAACGCCCCGCAAGCACACAAGGACATGGTCAGCGCCTTTGGCAAGCTTGGGCTGAAGCCCGGCGAATACGTCTGGGCGACTTCGGCGCCCGCGGACGGCGACACCCGCATCGTGGTCGATCTCCTGACCCAGATGACCTATGTCTATCGGGGCGACCAGCTACTGGGCGCTTCCAGCATGTCGAGCGCCAGGACAGGCCACGTCACGCCGTACGGCAATTGGACCATTCTCGAGAAACGGCCGTTCTACCGGTCGAAGAAATATGACAATGCGCCCATGCCTTTCATGCAGCGCATCGACGAATATGGCATTGCCTTTCATGGCGGCGTGAACCCCGGCTATCCCGCGAGCCATGGCTGCATCCGTTTGCCGATGAAGTTCGCCGAGAAACTCTACGGAGTGACTAAGCTCGGCACGAAAGTCATCATCGAGGGCTGAAGCGCGGGCCGGTCGTCCGGCCCGCGCTCCTCCACGCCCGCCTTACGAGCGCCGGCCGCGACCGGTGCTTCCCTCCGGCGAGCTTGTCGTGCCAAGCGTTGCCGTGCCCATGGGGCTGGTCCCGTCAGCGTATGAGGCCTGGCCCGCTTCCTGATTGAGCTCCATCACTTCTTCGGAGCTTTGCGTCATCCCGGTCTGCAGCGGTTGCTGGTTCGATTGCCGTTGCTGCCGCCAGCTGTCGAACTCGTTGTGGAACTGTTGCTCGCGCTCGCGGCAATAGTCCGCATAGTCGCGATCGAGCGCATCGATCTGCTTGTCACGCCAGCTTCGATAATGATCGTCCTGGTGGCTGCCGAAATTGCGCGGCGACCGCTCCCAGTCGCTCCGCCCGCCGAAGCTGCCCTGCCTGTTCCGTCCGCGTGCTTCGCGATCATCGTCCCGGTACAAGGAGCGAGCATCGTCCCCCATGCGGCCGAAGAAACCGCGATCGCGGTCGCTTCGCTCCCAACGGCGGTCCCGGTCTCCCAGCATGAAGTTGCGATTGCGTTCGTTACCGCGATCATCGTCGCGCCAGCCGCGTTCGCGCTCGCTATTGCGGTCGTCGTCGCGATCAAAATCCTCATCATATTCGCGAAGATAGCCATGCTGTGCCATTCCAACTCTCCCTGGTGCTTGAACTGAGGGCCAGCTGCCCAGACGAAAAACGAACGACTGCAATTGGAGATGCGCCACTCGTCTGATGGCTGGGGAACTGGTCGCAGCCGCGGCTCGCCTAGGCCGTGCTGGGCCGGCGGGAATGGATGGGAAGGTTGAGGATCGTGAGTAGCCCCGGCGCATTGTCGGCCAGCATGAGCTCACCCTGGTGAAGGTGGGCGATAGCTTCGGCAAGTGCGAGGCCGAGGCCCGCCCCCTCATCGGAGCGGCTGGCGTCGAGACGGCCGAACCGACGCACGGCCTCGTCGCGCCGCTCAGCCGGGATGCCCGGGCCACGGTCCCCGACCTCGACCCGGATCTGCCTCTCACCCGGGTGCACTCGGACCTGGATCTCGCCGCCGGTGAAGCCGTACCGGATCGCATTTTCGACGAGATTGCTGATCGCCTGGGCGAGTAATTGCCGATGACCGAACAAAGGCACCGGCCGCGCTGGCCGGTATAGTTCGAGGCTCGCCCCGCGCTCCTCGGCGAGCGGATCGTACATCTCGGCGAGCTCGCCGGCGAGCTCGCTGACGTCGAACCAGTGGAATTGCTTGCGCCCGGTCTGCGCCTCGGACCTGCTGATTTCCAGCACCGCGGTCAGGATCCGCATCAAGGCATCGGCCTGGCGAATGACCCGGCCGAGCAGTTCCTCCTGCTCAGCCGGGTCGGAGGCTTCGGCGGCGGCGTGGGCCGCGGAACGCAGGCGACTGACTGGCGATCGAAGGTCGTGCGCGAGGCTGTCAGTGAGGAGCCGCAGCTCTTCCATCAGGGCGCTGATGCGGTCGAGCATCGCGTTTATCTGACCGGCAAGCCGGTCGAAAGAATCGCCGGCACGCGAGACGGGAACTCGCTGCGACAGGTCTCGCGCGCTGATGCGGTTGGCGACAAGCGCAATGTCATTGATGCGGCCTCCGACATAATGGGCGAGGATGAGGCCGCAGCAGAGCCCAAGAAGGCCCGCGACCACGAGTGAGATGAGCAGCGACCGCTCGAGGGTGTCGCGGATCGCAAAACCCTCTCCCGCGATGCGACCGCTGATCAGCCATCGGTCCCCGGAGAGGCGATGAACCATCAGCGCTGCCTCGCGGGGCGTCGTCTGGCCTCGCAGGCGGACGATCGCGTTCTGATAGCCTTGCTGGCGGCGGATGGCGGGCGTGCCCTCGAGATTGCCCATGATCTCGGTTCCGTTCGCCGTGAGAAGCGCGATGGCCGTCTGCGGGTCGGCATAGGTCATCGTGTCTTCAACGGCGTCGTCGAGAGCCCGCGCGCCGCCGGAGCGGTAGACGTCGGCCAGCACCTTTCCTTGCTCGACCACTTGCTGGTGGACCGTGGCGACCGCTTCGTCGTGGGTGCGAAAATAGATGAAGCCGATGACCGCGAGGTTCGACAGCAGCCCCAGCAACCCGGCAAGAAGAGCAATTCTAATCGTTGTCGGCACAGCTACCGTCAGGCGGCGAGCATGTAGCCCGCTCCGCGCACGGTGTGCAGGAGGGGCTTTTCAAACCCTTCGTCGAGCTTGCGGCGCAAGCGGCTCACGTGCACGTCGATAACATTCGTCCCCGGGTCAAAATGATAATCCCAGACCTGCTCGAGCAGCATTGTGCGAGTGACGACGCGGCCTTCGTTCCGCGCGAAATATTCCAGGAGGAGATATTCGCGCGGCTTGAGGTCCAGCTTGCGGCCGGCCCGCTTCACGATTCGGGACAGCGGCTCGATCTCCAGGTCGCCGACGCTCAACCGATGCTCCGCGGGGTCGACCCGGGCTTCACGGCGGCGAAGCAGGGCGTTCACCCGGGCCAGCAGCTCGGCGAATGAGAATGGCTTCACCAGATAATCGTCGGACCCGCATTCGAGGCCTTCAATCCGATCGCCGACGGAAGCGAGTGCAGAGAGAATCAACACCGGTGTGCCGATGCGCGCGGCGCGCAAGGCCTTGAGGACCGCCAGCCCGTCGAGGACCGGCAACATCCGGTCCAGGATGATGAGATCGAAGCTGCCATCGGTCGCGCGGAACAGCCCGTCCTGACCGTTCGCCGCTTGCTCGACGCTATGGCCTTCCTGATTGAGGCCTTTCGTCAAATAGGATGCGGTCTCGCGGTCGTCCTCGATCAACAGGATCTTGCGGCCCATGGCTCTGCGAACTCCGATCTGGATGAAAGACCCGTACGGCGCCCGCCAGGGAGTCGGTGACGGCGGGAGCCGTACGGAACTACGCTTCAGCTCTTGGTGGTGTCGGTCTTGGCGGGCTTCTTGACCGGCTTCTTGGAAGCGACCTTGTGACTCTTGGCCTTCGAATGCTTCGCCATCTTGTGTGACTTCGCCTTCGTCGGTGTCACTTTGGTGGTCACCGTTGTCGTGGCCTTTGCCCCCGCCGCCTTCGTCGTGACCGTCTTGGTGCTGGACGCAGTCTGCGCAGCGACGGCCGGCGTCGCGACCAGCGCGGCTGCGGCAACCGATGCAATCAGCTTCATCATCATTTTCCTCCTGTCTCCGGCCTCAACGCGCCGGCGGAGGCCGAACTAGGACAGCCCATTTCTCACGGCCGTGGCGGCAATCTTAAATCGCGTTCATCGACGAAGAAGGGCCGCCCGGCACGAGCGCCGAAGCGCCCGGACCGAGCGGCCCTTTCGGGGAATGGAAAGCTTACTTGCCCTTGGCGGCGGTCTTGGCGGCCGCCTTCTGGTTCTTCGCCGCGACCTTCGCTGCCTTCTTTTCCGACTTGGTCACCTTGGGCGCGGTCGGGGCCGTCGCGGCGATGGCGGGAGCGGCGAGCAGGCCGAGCGCGGCGGCAGATGCGATGATTACACGTTTCATGTGACGAATTCTCCGTTTGATCATTCAGGCTCTGATGAGCCGCCGCCCCTCTAGAGATCGCGCCATCTCAAGCCGGTGTCAGGGCAATTAAGTTGTGTTCATCGCTGACGAGGGCGGAGGTCTTTGCGGTCGCGAGCACCCGCGCTAGGGTCGCGCGCAAGGAATGATTGCTCAGAAAACCCGCTATGCATTGCGTTCGCTGCTTTTCCTTGCCGAAGAGCAGGGCGGCGCCCCCGTGCAACTGGGACGGATCGCCGAGACGCAGCGGGTTCCTCCGAAATATCTCGAGCTCATCATGCTCGACCTCAAGAAGGCGGGGCTCGTCAAAAGCGCTCGTGGGCCAAAGGGCGGCTATCAGCTGGCCCGGCCTTCGGATCAGATTTCCTTCGGTCAGATTGTTCGCTCGATGGAAGGGCCGATCGCCCTCGTTTCCTGCGCGAGCGTCAATTTTTACGCGCCCTGCGGAGACTGCCAGGACGAAGCGACCTGCGCGATCCGGCGAGCCTTCGCCATCCTTCGTGACCAGAGCACGACGGTGCTGGACTCGATATCATTGGCGCAGGGTGCTGGTTGGGAGGAGCGCCTGGGGGGCGGCAAGTGACGGGGTCAGGGGGAACAATGGAAGAAACCCACACGCAAGGGCCGGTAGCAGGCTGGTACATGATCGCAGCGATCGCTTCGCTCGCGGTAATGGCGCTCGGCCTTCTCGGCATGTTCATGCACGTGACGACCGATCCCGCCACCCTTCCGCTTGATCAACGAGCCTTGTTCGAAGCCGAACCGAAATGGGTCCTGGCCGCATCCGGGGCAGGTTTCATGGCCGGCTTTCTGGGTTCCTTGATGCTTGTCCTGCGGAGGCGCGCGGCGGACCGCATGATGCTTCTTTCGCTTGCCGCAATGATCGTCTGGCTGGCCGGCATGTTCTCAACGCCCAGCTTCCGGGATCTGCTCAGCACCGATCAGATCGCCGTGCTGCTTGGAGTCGTCGCGATAACCTGGACGATATTCTGGTTCGCGCGCCATTCCCGGCAGCGCGGCTGGCTGCGCTGATCAGCCGAAGAGGCCGATCCGTCCGTTGCCGGGGACCCGGTCTACAACCGCGACCTTGCCCGAATGTGTCGCGGCAAACGCCTTGGTTTCGGAAGCGTGGGGCCGTGCAAGGGCCAGCAGCGGAAGCACCAGAAGTACCGCTAGGCTAAGGTCGCCCAGCCAGTGGCGATCAACCATGGTCAACTCCATTCGTCTCACTCGGGCCGGAGCCCGCGCACTTGCTGGAAGAAAGAACGGCAGTTCGTTAAAGTTCCCCATTGTCGACAATCCGACGTAAGGATGGGACTGGCTGTTGCAGGGGCTGGCAGCTAGAAGCCGGGCCATGTCGACCTTCACTATCGACACTTCGACGAGCCGCGCAACGCCGACGCCGGTGCCAGGCAAGCGCATGACGGCGCCTGCAATCCGCAGCCGGAAGGTCGACGGCCGGACCGAGCAGCCGATCGTGATGCTCACCGCCTACACAATGCGCATGGCGCAGCTGCTTGATCCGCATTGCGACATGCTGCTGGTGGGCGACAGCCTGGGCCAGGTCATTTACGGACTTCCGTCGACCATTCCGGTCACCATGGACATGATGTGCGCCCACGGCGCAGCCGTGGTCCGCGGAAGTTGGCACGCGCTGGTGGCGGTCGACATGCCGTTCGGAAGCTATGAAGCCTCGCCAGCCCAGGCTTTCGAGAGTGCGTCGCGGATCATGAAGGAGACCGGCTGCGCCGCCGTGAAGCTGGAGGGCGGTGAGGCCATGGCGCCGACCATCGAGTTCCTGACGCATCGCGGTATCCCCGTCATCGGCCATGTTGGTCTTACCCCGCAGGCGGTGAACGTGCTCGGGGGCTATGGAGCTCGGGGGCGAGAAGATCGCGAAGCCGACAAGATCATCGCCGACGCCAGGGCCGTCGACCGGGCCGGCGCCTTCTCGATCGTCGTCGAGGGTGTCATGGAGTCGATCGCCGACGACATTACCCAGTCGGTCGCTGCGCCGGTGATCGGCATCGGCGCTTCCGCTCAATGTGACGGCCAGGTGCTCGTCATCGACGACATGCTCGGCATGTTCGAACGCACGCCGCGTTTCGTGAAGCGTTTTGACGACCTCGCGGCCCGCATAGGCGAGGCGGCGCGTGCCTATGCCGAGGAGGTACGCGCGCGGAGCTTCCCAACTGCTGACCAAACCTACCGGCCAAAGTCTTAGGCGCGCTGCCTTCGGGAACGGCGCGCTCAGGCCCCCTTTGCCTTTCCCGCGACAGCCGCTAGACGAGGCGCCGCCAGCTTCCGTTCAGCCAGGGTAGGGGATGGAAGCGACCGGCATGTTGATCCCTTGAACGAGCGGACTGAGGTACGTCTTTGGCGCAGCCCCCCGATATCAGTGAATCCTTCAAGCGCGAGGTCGATGAGAACCTTCGCCGCGACCAGCTACGCGACTTCTTCAAGATCTACGGCAACTGGCTGATCGCGGGAGTCGTGCTCTTTCTCGTCGCAAGCGGCGGCTTCATCTGGTGGAAGCAGCACCAGGTCGAAAAGCATCAGGCCGACGTCGAGCAGCTTGCGCAGGTCTACAAGGACATAGGCAGCGGCAGCCCGGCAAAGGCTCCGCAGGAACTGGACAAGCTGTCGAATAGCGGCGGCAAGGCCGTCAGCGCATCCGCTCGCTTTGCGCGCGCCGCCCTCGCGCTGCAGCAGAACGACAACAAGCTGGCGATCACCACCTTCAAGTCGCTGGCCGCCGACAGCAGCCTGCCCGACCCGTATCGCAACGCCGCGCTGGTCCGGCAGACGGCGCTGGAGTTCGACCAGCTCCAGCCTCAGGAGGTCATCGCGCGGCTCGCTCCGCTAGCGAAGGCCGGCGAGCCGTGGTTCGGCAGCGCCGGTGAAATGACGGCACTCGCCTTGATCAAGCAGGGCAAGCGCCAGGAGGCCGGCCAGCTTTTCGCCGCCATCGCCAAGGATCCGGCCGTGCCGCAGACCATTCGTGCCCGCGCCGTTCAGGTCGCCGGATCGCTCGGCATCGACGCCAGCGCCGCGATTCAGCCCCAGGCCCAGTAGGACCACCATGAATAAATCGAGCTATTTCCGCCTTTCCGTCCTGCTCGCCGCGACGCTCGCCGCCAGCGGCTGCAGCATTTTCAAGAAGGGGAAAGGTCCCAGCACGCCCGTCCTCGGACAGCGGATTGCCGTCCTGACCGGCGAGGGCGACGTTTCAGTCGATCCGGCAACGGCCGCTCTTCCGATGACCCTGCCGGCGGCGACCGGCAACACGGATTGGACACAGTCCGGCGGAAGCCCAACCAAGTCGATGGGTCAGCTCGCGCTCGGCAATGCCTTGGGCCGGGCTTTCACGGTACAGGCCGGCCGCGGCAATTCGCTGACGGCGCGGCTCGCTGCGGCTCCCGTGGTAGCCAATGGCCACATCTTCACCATCGACACGATCGGCTCGGTGCGCGCCTTTGACGCTCGTACGGGGGCTCAGTTGTGGGCGAGCCAGACTCCGACGGAGAAAGGCAACCAGGCCTCGCTCTACGGTGGCGGAATCGCTTACGACCAGGGCAGGATTTACGCGACGAACGGCCTCGGCTTCGTCGCCGCGCTCGATGAGCGGAACGGCGGCATGGTGTGGCAGGTAAGGCCCGGCGGCCCGCTGCGCGGTGCCCCGTCGGTCGCCAACGGCTTTGTCTACGTGATTAGCCAGGACAATCAGATCTATTCGCTCAAGGAGAGCGACGGCGGCACCAACTGGTCGGCGCAGGCCTCGCTTGAGGTCGCCGGCGTGTTCGGCTCCGCTTCGCCTGCGGTCGGGCAGGGCACTGTTGTCGCCGGCTTCTCGTCGGGCGAGCTCAATGCGTATCGCTACGAAAACGGCCGCCAAGTCTGGCAGGACGCCTTGCAGCGGACCAGCATTCGCACCAGCGTATCGTCGCTGAGCGACATCGACGCCGACCCGGTGATCGACAGCGGGCAGGTGATCGCCGTCGGGCAGGGCGGCCGAATGGTCGCGCTCGACCTGATTTCCGGCCAGCGCCAGTGGGAGCTCAACCTCGCCGGCATTTCAACGCCGTGGGTCGCGGGCGACTGGATCTTCGTAGTCACCGACGATGCGAAGCTGATCTGCGTCGCTCGCCAGAACGGGCATATCCGCTGGATCAACCAGTTGCCGCAGTTCGCCAAGGCCAAGGCCAAGAAGGGCGAAATCGATTATTCCGGACCGGTCCTCGCCGGCGGGCGACTGATCGTCACCGGCTCCAACGGCGTCATGATCAATATCGACCCGACGGCAGGCTCGTTCCAGAGTCAGACCAATATCGGCGCGCCGATCAGTCTGTCGCCAGTCGTGGCAAACTCGACGCTCTACATCCTGGATGACCGCGGCCGGCTGACGGCTTTCAGGTAAAAGCCTCGCAGCGCTGCTGCGGCGCTGCTATCGGCCCGCCATGCCCCTCCCGACCATCGCCATCGTGGGCCGCCCGAACGTCGGCAAATCCACGTTGTTCAACCGGCTCGTCGGCAAGCGCCTTGCGCTTGTCGATGACCGGCCCGGCGTGACGCGCGACAGGCGCGAAGGCGACGCCAACCTGCTGGGCCTTGAATTCCGAGTAATCGATACGGCCGGTTTCGAGGATGAGGATCCTCATACGCTTCCGGGCCGCATGCGGCAGCAAACGGAGGCGGCCGTTCGCGAGGCGGACGCGGCGCTGTTTCTGATCGACGCTCGGGAGGGCGTGACGCCTCTCGACGAGGAGATCGGCCGCTGGCTGCGCGTCGAAACGACCCCGGTCGTCGTGGTCGGGAACAAGGCCGAAGGCCGCGCCGGAGAAGCCGGCATCCTCGACGCGTTTCGCCTCGGCCTTGGCGAGCCGATCGCGATCAGTGCCGAGCATGGCGAGGGTGTCGCCGACCTGTTTCAGGCTCTCAGGGCTCATGTCGAGCATGCGGATTTCGAGGATGAGGAAGAGGAGGGGGGCGATCACCCGCTGCAGCTTGCAGTGGTCGGGCGCCCCAATGCCGGCAAATCCACCCTCGTCAACCGCATGCTCGGAGAGGAGCGGATGATCACGGGGCCGGAGGCCGGAATCACCCGTGACTCCATCAGCCTCGACTGGGAATGGGAGGGTCGCGCGGTGCGCCTGGTCGATACCGCCGGCCTCAGGAAGAGAGCGAAGGTCGAGGACAAGCTCGAGCGGCTGTCGGCCGCCGACACCCGCCGAGCCATCGATTATGCCGAGGTGGTGGTGCTCCTTCTGGACGCAACCAGGGGGTTGGAGGTCCAGGACCTGAAGATCGCCGCGCAGGTCATTGAAGAAGGCCGCGTGCTTATCATCGCGCTCAACAAATGGGACGTCGCCGAGAGCGCCTCGTCGCTGTTCAACGGCGTGAAGGCAGCACTCGGCGAAGGCCTAGCCCAGCTTCGCGATGTGCCCTTGCTCACGGTGTCGGCCAAGACCGGCAAGGGCATCGACATGGTGCTCAAGGTCGCATTCGAACTGCGCGAAGCGTGGGGGCGGCGCATTCCCACCGGCGAGCTCAATCGCTGGTTCGAGGACGCGATCGAGGCGAACCCGCCGCCTGCGCCGAAGGGGCAGCGCATCAAGCTTCGGTACATCACGCAAGTGAAGAGCCGGCCGCCGACCTTCGTCGTGTTCGGCAACCGCACGGACGAGCTTCCGGAAAGTTACCGCCGCTACCTCGTGAACGCACTTCGAAGAGACCTCAATCTCGGCGTCGTGCCCTTGCGGCTGAGCTTCCGCGGACGCAGCAACCCATTTGATCGCAACCGCCGTTAGCGGGGCGCTGTAAGGCAAATTTTACCCTTTTCCGCCTAACGGAGGGAGTGGGACCGCGGCCGCTGAGGCCGTTTGGTAAGGAGCGGAACGTGGCCGACGAGGCTCGAGATATCGTCGACTGGGGGCATTTCGAGAAGAGTCGGACCGAGCTCGGGCCGGGGTTCATCCGCATCCTCAGCTATTTCAAGGAAGACGGGGTCAAATCGATCGCGCAGATCGAGCAGGCAATGCACGAGCAGAATACGATCGCGCTCGTGATCCCTGCACACACCTTGAAAGGTGAAGCTCGGCAGCTCGGCGCCGAACCGCTCGCGGCGATCGCGGAGCTCATCGAAACGACGGCTCGCTTCTGCGTCGAAGGTCATCGCTTTCCCGACGAGCTCGTCCCCGAAGTCGTGCAGCTGCGAAACCTGTTCAACGAGACGGTCGAGCTGTTCGAAAAGGCGACCAACCCGCTGAAGACGCGCACCGCGCCGGCCGGTTTCGGCCGGAAGGTCACAAACCAGGGGTTCGGCAGGATCTAGTCGTCGCCGGCCGGTTCGGATTGAAGCTGGATATAATTCTGCAATCCCATCCGCTGGATCATTTCGAACTGCTGCTCGAGCGTGTCGACATGCTCCTCCTCATTCGCGAGGATTTCCGAGAAGAGATCGCGACTGACGTAATCGCGCACCTTCTCGCAATGGCCGATGGCGCCCCTGAGCTGCGTTAGCGCTTCCAGCTCCAATTCCAGGTCCGCGCGGAGAATCTCTTCCACATTCTCACCGATGTGAAGCCGTCCGAGCGCCTGGAAATTGGGAAGGCCATCGAGAAACAGGATGCGTTCTGCCAGCCGATCCGCATGCTTCATCTCGTCGATTGATTCGCTGCGCTCGAACTTCGCGAGCTTGTCCACGCCCCAATTGTCGAGGAGCCGGTAATGCAGCCAATATTGATTGGTGGCGGTCAGCTCGTTCTTGAGCGCCTCGTTGAGCAATTCGAGGACCTTGGGGTCGCCCTTCATTCATCGCCTCCCGCGTCGCAGGACGGGCGATGCTCCGTCAATGAGCGGTGGTCAAGTCAGGCGACGAGGCGAAGGCGCGGGCGCTCGCCGCGTGTCTCGTCGATCACTTCCTGTGCATAATCGAGGCAGCAGCCGCATTGAACCTCACAGCCCAAGCAGGCGTAGGCCTTCTCTGGGGTAGAGGCGCCCTCGAGCGCGGCCTCGCGGACCTCGCCTTCGGTGATGCGGTTGCAGACGCAGACGATCATGGAGATCGTTATAGTCGATAATGCGAAGCGTTCGCAACTAATATCTTAGCCGCGCAGATAGCGCCTTGCGATGAAGGCCATGGGCAGGCCGACCAGCGCGATGTGAGCGAACATCTGCGTCGCGATCGAGAGCGGCTTGGGAGGCAAGGGGGTTGCGAAGCGCAGGGGAACGACGATCAGGTTCATCGCGACATAAGTGATCAGCGCATAAATGAGGCCCCATTTGACCGGATTATCGAGCATGTCCGGATAGCGCCGGGCCGCGAGGACGAACGCGGTGGCCATGATGCCCATCAGGGTGAAATGGACGATCAGCCCGAGAATGGCCCCGCCTGCTCCCCACTGGGTCGCAGGGGGGAATGGCCCGGAGGCCACGTAGCGCAGCATGTTCGGGATCTGCCGGCCGAACCAGAGCGTCAGGATCATTGCGAACAGGATGTCGAGCGCGCCCGAAACAGCTGTCGCGATGGCGATTGGTTTCAACATGCGAGGGATGGGATCATTCGCGATGCCCCTCTGTCAAATCCTGCTGCCCCCCAGCGCGCCGATTTTGCAGCCGAACGACCAATTTCAGCCCCGACCAGGTCGCATCGATCGCGCAAACCTTCACATCGACCATGCCCATCGGCAGACAGACGTCGCGGATCACGTCTTCGGTGATGTCGGTCGGGAGCTTCGACGACTTCTTCGGCCAGCTGACCCAGATCATTCCCGCCCGGCTTAGCAAGGGAAGCAACTGGCGCAGTTTCGCGTCGAGTTCGGCGCGCTCGGTCACGAATATGTGCGCGGAATCGATGATCGCTTCAGGCGCCTCGAGAGGTTGAAGCTGCACCCCTTCGGCAGCAATCTCGAGTGCGACACTTTCCGGCATCCCATCGCGCCACACGCGCATGCCGTCCTTCAGCGATAGCTTTTTGGCGAGCGGAGTGCCGGAATAGCCCGCAGTCATCAGAATTCCGGTGTCAGCTCTCGACCCATGAGCTTCGGAAAAAAGCCTTCGTGCTCGGTTCGAAGCTCGTCGAGGCCAACCGACTGGATACCGCCGCGATCGATGAGGTCGAATGACAGTGAATTGCCCCCGGTGACTCCGATCGGCACGGCGAACAGCTGGGCATCGTTGGCGATCGCGCGAATCTTGTCCGGCTCATTCGTGGCGACGACATAGCGCCCCTGGTCTTCTCCGAAGAGAATTGCCCCAGGATTGGCGATCTGGGGCACCACCTGCATCGTCATGCCGATGCCGCCCGCCAGCGCCATTTCGGCGACCGCGACCGCTGCCCCCCCGTCGGAACAGTCGTGCACTGCAGTAACCAATCGCTCGG
>Ga0070664_100001038_pt1 | contig 21805 bp, 21 predicted proteins | sample KBSC73metaG_FD_65863 | JGI IMG/M metagenome (GOLD analysis project Ga0070664, IMG submission 65863) | Corn rhizosphere microbial communities from Kellogg Biological Station, Michigan, USA - KBS C7-3 metaG | ecosystem: Host-associated > Plants > Roots > Rhizosphere > Soil ... | reverse complement strand
TCGCGGACCAGCACGTTCACCAGCCCGAGCGCGAGCGCGCCGTCCGTTCCGGGGCGCACGGCGAGGTGCTCGGTGGCCGCTGCAGCCAGCTCGGTGCGGACCGGGTCCACCACCACCAGGTGTCCCTCGGTCGCCTTCTGCGCGACCACATGTGAAAGCAACGGGGTGCTGTGCGTGGGGTTGCTGCCCCAGAGCACCAGGGTCCGCGTCCGGCGGAGGTCGTGCCGGTACTTGCTGCCCACCGTGAGCACCTGTCCCATCCGCCCGGCGGCCTCGCAGAGGCTCGCCACCGATGCGACGTTCGGCGTCCCCCAGGCTCGCGCCAGGCGCTGGATCCATTCCATCAGCGGATGGCGAACCAGCGGCCATCCGGTCTGGAACGCCACCGCCTGCGGACCGAACCGGGCTCGAACCGCCGCCATGCGCTCGCCGACGAGGCCCAGCGCCTCCTCCCACGACGTCTCCACCAGCCGCTCGCCCTGCCGCACCAGCGGCCGGCGGAGCCGGTCGGGCGAGTGCACCACCGAGGCCAGCGCGCGCCCGTGGTGGCAGAGGAAGCCGCGGGTCTCGCCGGCCGTGTCGCCGTTGACGCGCAGGAGCGTGCGACCCGAGACGGTTCCCGCGAGCGAGCAGTGGAGGAGGCAGAAGCGGCAGTTGCCGTGCGTGGTCCGGGTCGGCGCGGGTGCACGGGCCACCACCGCTGCCGCGATGCCCGCCGCGCCGGCGCCGGCGATGGGCGCCGCGCGGAGGAGGTCTCGCCGCGAGAGTCGACGACGCCGGCTCACGCTCCACCTCCCGGTGCCCGGATCCGGATCGCGCGCGCCTCCTCGGGGCAGGCTTCCTCGCAGAGCCCGCAGCCCACGCAGCCCTCGGGGTGGAAGAGCGGCGCCTGCTGCGGCCCCACCAGCTCCACCGCCGCCGGGCCGATGGGGCAGACGTAGGCGCAGAGGCGGCACACGCCCTGGCCGTTCCAGGGAAGACACGCCTTGCGGTCCAGCACCGGTACGCCGATGCGAACCTCGGCCGCGACGCGTGCCGGAACGGGCGGGATGGGAGCCAGGGCGCCGGTCGGGCACACCTCGGTGCAGGCCATGCACAGCACGCATGCCGACTCGCGGAGCGCGAGGAACGGTCGGCCTGCGCTCAGGCCGGCGCCCGGCGGAAAGCGGATGGCCCGGGTGGGGCACACCTCGGCGCAGCGGGCGCAGCCGATGCACGCCCGCTCGAAGGTGCCCGGAGACAGCGCGCCGGGGGGACGGAGCTCGCCCGCGACCGCGGGAGGCCGCCGCACCAGGAGCCCCGAGACGGCTCCCGCCGCGAGCGCAAGAAGGCCCCGGCGGTTCACCGGCGCGTCCCCTCGAGTGACAGGGAGAGCGCGCCGGTGGGACAGGCCGCCACGCAGCGCCCGCACCGCTCGCAGCCCGCGTCGAGCACGTCGGTCATCGGCTTCTGTCCGAGGTTGCAGACCACGTCGCAGACGGTGCAGTCGGTGCACCGGCTCGCCTCTCGCCGGACTCTCACCGGCGATCGCGCCCCCAGCAGCGTGAACAGCGCTCCTCCCGGACACAGGGATCGACAGAAGCCTGCCCGGGAGACGGTGGTGTCGAAGAGCCAGATGGCAACGAGCACCGTCGCGCCACCGCCCAGCCCGAGCCCGAAGGCGAGCCGGTACGCGCTCCGTGCCAGCAGGGCCGGGGGGTACACCAGCGTGGCGAGCTGCACGCCGAGCGTCGCGGTTCCGCCCAGCACCGCGCCCAGCACGGCGAACCGGATCCAGCCCGGGAGCCGCAGGTCCAGCGTGGGGATGCCCAGGCGCCCGAGCGCCCAGCGCACGGAGTTGCTCACCGCCAGCAGCGGCAGGTACGGGCAGAGCCAGCCGCAGAAGAACCGGCCGAGGACGAGCACCAGCAGCAGCACGGGGAGCGCCGCCGCGAGGAGGCCCGGGCGTGCTCCACCAGCGAGCGCCACTGCCGCGGACATCAGTGGGTCGAGGAACTCCATGCCCAGCACGCGCGCGGCGCCGGTGGCGCCCACGAACACGCCGGCTGGCCAGCTCCGGTCGGCGAAACGAGCAGCGAGGAAGGGCGTCCCGATCACGGTGAGCACGCTCACCGACAGCACCGCGCGCCGGACACGGACGTAGCCGCGCGCCCGGCGGAGCGTCACGTCCCAGGGCCGGAGCAGCCGCATGCGCCGACCTTTCGCTCGAGTGATCGGGGGTGAGTCCAGGTGGGTCAACACATCCTCGCAGCGCGGTCGCGCTCGCTCGACGTCGCAACGGACGTACCAGCGCCGTGGACGCCCTCACGCGCGTCGAGCGTGCGCGCCGACCATCCCGGAGCTCCGCGTGGCGCAAGAGCTGCGCGATCGGCATCGTCGGCGAACGATCGCGGCTCCACAGGTGTGGGGGTGGGTCCTCCGCATCGGTGTCTCGACGCGGGGATGTGTGTCGACGGACGCCGGTGCGCGGGTGGGGTTCGTCCTGGCAGACTGTGGATCATCCTCGTGCGCCGGTCGCTCGTCCTCGTCGCAGTGCTGGTGGTCGCCGGCGCAGTGGTCGCGGTCGTCCTCCGACGCCCGGCGACGCCGCCCCCATCGGCGCCCATGGTCATGGCTCCAACGAGCGCGCCGTCCACCGATGCCGGGCTCAGCGACGACGAGGTGTTCGCCGCCAGCATGGCCCGGCTCGCCGAGGCCAAGCGCCGTGCCGCCGAGGAAGCAGCGGTCCGGTCCGTGGATGACAGAACGCTCGGCCCCCCGGCGCGCCCGGACGCGGGTGGCGCCCTCGCCGCGCTGCACTCCGCCGCGGACGGAGGAGTCGCTCCTCCGGTCAGAGCCGTCCTCCAGGCGCTCGCGCGTCTCCTGGCCGACGACCGGTACCCCGAGGCCGTGGAGCAGGTGCACGGCTTGTTTCGACAGCATTCGGACGCGGCGGTTCCCGCGCTCGAGCTCCTCACCGTCACCGCCCAGGAAGCTCTCCGCGGCGGAGGCCTGGGGCGGATCGAGCCCATCCTCCGGCGTGTCGAGGAGCTCCCGACGGCGGACCCGGCCGTCCGCGCCCCGGTGGCCCGGCTGCTCGGGACCGCCGCGGTGGCCTCGGCGAGAGCCGGGCAGCTCGACCGGTCGAAGCTGCGGGCCCGGGCCGCGCTGGGCCTCGAGGAACGAACGGCCGAGGCATACCTCGCGCTCGGTGAGTACGCGTTCCAGGACAACGACCTCGCCGGCGCCGTCGACACCTGGCAGCGCGGGCTGCGCCTCAATCCCGGCGACGTCGCCTTGACCCGGCGGCTGGAGCGTGGCCGTGCCGAGGCCGAGCGCCTGGGCGGGCTGGAGCGGGTGGCGTCGGACCACTTCGTCGCGGCGTTCGACGGGCGGGCGGACGTTCCCGCGGCCCGTGCCACCCTGGAGGTGATGGAGGCGGCGTACCGGAGCGTGGGGGCGCTCTTCCAGCTCTACCCGGAAGGACCCATTCCCCTCGTCGTCTATCCCGAGCGCTCCTTCGAGCGCGAGGGCCACGCCTCCTGGAGCGCCGCGGTCTACGACGGGAAGATCCGGCTCCCCGCGGCCGGAGCGGATCTCCACTCGCTCGGCTTCCGGGGAACGCTGTTCCACGAGTACGCGCACGCGCTGTTCCACCGGTCCACCGGTGGGAAGGCTGCCCCCACCTGGCTCAACGAAGGACTGGCCGACGTCGCGCGGATGCGTGGAGATCCGGGCCCCCAGGTGCGCTGCAGCCCGGACGTCCACCGCTACCCGCTCCGTGCACTCGAGGGAAGCTTCCAGCGAATTCCGGACTGGCGGAGCGCATCGCTCGCCTACCTCGAGGCCCGTCACGCCGTGGAGCGCATCGCCGAGCGGCACGGCGAGGCAGGAGTCCGCGCGGTCCTCGCCGAGGTGTCCACCGGCGCACCTTTCCCCGCGGCGTTCGAGCGGGCCCTGGGCCAGAACTACTCGACCTTCGCCGCCGCCTTCGACGCCGAGGGCGGCCGCTGATCCAGAAACGGTCGCTACCGGTACACCAGCACCGGCACCTTGCAGTGGGTGAGGACCCGCTGGGTCTCGCTACCGAGGAGCATCCCCGCCACACCGCGGCGCCCGTGCGAGGCCATGAACACCAGGTCGCAATTCTGGCGCTGCGCGGTCTCGATGATCGCCTGCCAGGGCGCGTCGTTCACCACCGACACCACCTCGCAGGGCACGCCGGCAGCGGTGGCTTTCGCCCGTGCGTCGCCCAGCACCTCCCTGGCGCGGCTCTCGTGGGCGCGCTCGTACTGGGTGGGGGTCACCGTCACCAGGAACGGGTCGTAGCCCGAGAGGTGGAAGGGCGGCGAGACGGTGAGCGCGGTGATGCGCGCGCCGAGGGACTTGGCGAGGGCGATCGCCTCCCTCACCGCCAGATCCGAGAGGTCGGAGCCATCGGTCGGGACCAGGATGTGCTTGTACATGGCGCGCTCCTCCCCAGGCGGAATCTTGCATGGGTCGCGCCCGCCGGCATCGCTCCGCGAGTGCGCGGTGCGTCATGACGTCGAGTCGTGAGCGAACGGCGGCTGCTCAGGCGGAGGTGTGGCGCTCCTTGGCCGCACAGCCCGAGCAGAGGGGGGACGCCGGATTGACCAGGAGAACCTGGGCTCCGATCGGCTCGCCGCACTCGTCGCAGATCCCGTAGCGACCCTCGTCGATGCGCCGGAGCGCCGCCTCGATGCGGTTCAGCTCCGATTCCGGGTCCTCGCGCCGATCTCGCCCCGCGCGGGAAAGCACCGCTCGCCTCATCAGGAGGCGCGTCCTCGCCCTCGTCTCCGCCGGTGTCAATCCCATCGCGATGGACGACATCAGCAATGGTCGCGCCGATGCTCGTTGCCCCTGATCCGCCCGGGAGCAGCCCCCTTTCTCTGCATGGTCTGCGGCCTCCGTCACCGGGGGCGCAAGGGTTGCGGCACGGCAGCTCCGGCGGGAGCGCTCAGGCCCGGGGAAGGCGGATGTGGAAGGCCGCGCCGCCGGTCTCCCCCCGGTCCGCCCACACCCGGCCACCGTGCTGGTCCACCAGGCTATGGACGATGGCGAGCCCGAGTCCCGTCCCGTTGGGCTTGGTGGTGAAGAAGGGCTCGAACAGTCGGTCCCGAACATCGGAGGGAATCCCCGGTCCCTCGTCTGCGACCACCAGCTCCACCCCGTCGTCCGCCCCTCGTCCCTGCAGCTCCACCCGGCCACCCCGGGGGCTCACGTCGAGCGCATTGAGGATCAGGTTGAGCAGGACCTGCCGGAGAACGCCCTCGTCGCCGGCCGCGGCCGGAGTCCCGGGCGGCACGTCCACCACCAGGTTCACCAGCCGGGCCTCGGCGTCACCGGACAGCAGATCCGCAACGTTCTTGAGCAGCGCCTCCAGCGGCACCGGCTTGCGCACCAGCTCCCGCGGCCGGGAGAAGAGAAGAAAGTCCTGGAGCGTCTGGTCGAGGCGGCGAATCTCGTCTCGCACCAGGACCAGGGGCTCGAGCAGCATCGACTGCCCGTTCTCGGGCAGCTTGCGAACCCGCCGCTCGAGCACCGAGAGCTGGAGCGCGGCCGCGTTCAGAGGGTTCCGGATCTCGTGTGACAGACCGGCAGTCAGCCGACCCACGGCCGCGAGCTTCTCCGCAAGCTGGGCGCGACGGGCCAGCTCCTCGCGCTCGGACTGGAGCCTCACCTGCCGCAGCGCCTGACCCACGGTCAGCAGCAGCTCGGGCACGGCGCAGGGCTTCACCAGGTAGGCACAGGCACCGGCGCGGATGGCTGCGGCCGCTGACTCCACGCTGGCGAACCCGGTGAGCAGCACCACCTCGGCGCCGGGTGCCGCCTGGTGCAGCTCGGCCGCGAGCTCGGTCCCGTCGCCGTCCGGCAAGCGGAGATCCACCAGGGCCACGTCGAATCCCTCGGAGGCGCGAGCGCGGGCCGTGGCGCAGCTCGTCGCGCGGAGGACCTTGTAGCCCTCGTCCTCGAGGATCTCTCCGAGGTTGTCGACCAGGTCGACGTTGTCGTCGACGAGGAGGATGCGCCCCTGGCTCACCCACGCTCCTCGAACTTCTCCAGCTCCGCGTCCAGGGCCGTGGCCAGCGCCTCGAGCGAGGCCGGCAGCCGCACCAGGTGCACGCCGGGGTGCATCCGGGCCCAGCCTTCGACGTCCTCCTCCTTGGAGTCGGCCAGCACGGCCAGCAGCGGGGTGGGGCCCGGAGGCGGGGGGTCGGCCGCCCCGAAGGGCAAGGGCGTGCAGCCGTGGTCGCGGACGAGCTCCATCACGCGGTTCACCCGGTCGGAGGCGCCGCACACCACCCAGACCACCGCGCCGCGCCGTGCATGCTCCAGCCGCTGCAAGAGCGTCTCCACCGGGATCGGCTTGGGAAGCGTTGCCAGCACTCCCATCCGCTCCACTCGGGCCAGGTCGGCGTCACCGATGAAGGCAGTCACCACCAGGGCCGGAAGCAAAGGGTCGGTTTGGCGAGCCGCGGCCAGCAGGTCGGCGCCACCGAGCCCGGGCATCCGCATGTCGGTCACCAGGGCGGTGTACCGGCGGGCCTGAAGGCGGCGGAGCGCCGCCAGCGAATCCACCTCGACGTCCACCTCGGCCCCGCTGGTCTCGAGGATCTCCGCCAGGTTCTCGGCCAGCGGCTCGTTGTCGTCCACCACCAGGTACCGTCGCGAACCCTTTCTGGTCACGGAGGCACCCCGGGGAGCGTCAGGATGAAGCGCGCGCCCCGCGTGGCCGGAGTGACGTGGCCGATGGTCCCGCCGTGACGCTCGGCGATGCGCTTCACCAGCGCCAGGCCCAGCCCCACCCCCCTGGCCTTGGTGGTGATGAGCGGCTCGAAGAGCCGGGCCTTCACCGAGGCGTCCAGGCCGTGCCCGGTGTCTTCCACCGAGATCTCGACCTTCCCGTCGACCATCCGGCCCTCCACGGTCACCCTCCCCGTATCGCCGCAGGCCTCCACCGCGTTCTGCACGAGATTGACGAACGCCTGCCGGAGCAGGGAAGCGTCGCCCATCACCTGTATCCCGGCGAGCGAGACCACGTCCACCTGGACGCCCGCGGGCCGTGGCACGAGGTCGAGCGCCCGGGCGACCACCTCCGAGATCGCCAGAGGCTGCGGGTTCATGGGCCGGTCCCGGACCAGGTCCAGGAGAGAGCTGACGATGCCGTTGGCCGCGGCGATCTGCTCTCCGATGCGCTGCAGGTGTTTCCTGGCAGCGGGATCGGTCCCCACGCGCTTCTCCAGGAGGAACACCGAGGATTCGGCCACTCCCAGTGGGTTTCGCAGCTCGTGGCCGATGCTGGCGACCACCTGGCCGAAGGTGGCCATGCGCTCGCTCCGGGCCTTCTGCGCCTCGAGGTCCTCACGGTAGGTTTGCAGCATGATCGCCAGCTCCAGATCCAGCATTCGCGACACCGCGTTCTGGGCCGCGTGGTTCTCCGCGGATGCCCCCGGCAGCAGCAGCTTCCTGATGCGCGCCGAGAGCTCCCGGCGGAGCAGGTTCATTCCTCCGAACATGTAGTGCTGCGGCAGGCCGATCCGGACGTGGACCCGTCCGATGCGGGCTCTTCGCTCGACGTAGGCCTCGTCCCAGGGCCCCTGGAACAGCTGATCCATCCAGCCCACCAGGGTGTGCTTGAGCCGGCCCACGGAGCTCTCCCCCCGCTCCAGCACCTCTCGCGCTGGCGGGTACTCCAGGATCCGGGCGTAGAAGAGCTCCGAGACCTCGGGGAATTCCGCGGCCAGGCCGGGGTGCAGCGCCCGGAGGATGACCTGGTCGGCGGGCCCAAAGCCCACGTAGTCCTGCAGCTCCTGGAAGACGCTGAAGGGGCTCATCTGGGCGACAGAAATAATCCGGATTCCTTGCCAGGTGTGACTCACTGGACGGCCCGGCTATTGCTAGGATTCCCACCCACACATGGCGTCTGCGCGCATCCTGGTGGTGGACGACGAGCCGAACGCCCGCGGGGCGCTCCGGACCATCCTTGGCGAGGAGGGATACGCCGTCTCCGAGGCGGGGGATGGGGTCGAGGCCCTGAGCGTGCTCCGCGACGTCGGAGCCGACCTGGTCCTGGCCGACGTCCGGATGCCGAGGATGGACGGGCTCACCCTCCTCAGGGAGTCACGTGAGAATGGCATCGATGCGGCCTTCGTGGTCATGACCGCCTTCGGCTCCATCGAGATGGCGGTGGAGGCGATGCGCGCCGGGGCGGAGAACTTCCTGGTGAAGCCGCTCGACGAGCGGGCGGTGCTGGTGGTCATCGAGAAGGCGCTGGAGAAGCGCCACCTGGCGCAGGAGGCAGCCAACCTCCGCGTTCGCGTGCGCGAGCGTGTCCACTTCGACAACATCGTCGGAGAGAGTCCGGCCCTGCGCGAGGTCTTCGAGGTGGTCCAGCGCGCCGCTCCCACGCGGGCCAATGTGCTCATTCTCGGCGAATCCGGGACGGGCAAGGAGCTGATCGCCCAGGCGCTGCACGAGCTGTCCCCGCGGAAGGATCATCCGTTCGTGCGCGTGAACTGCGGCGCGCTCACCGAGACGCTGCTGGAATCCGAGCTCTTCGGGCACGAGCGCGGTGCCTTCACCGGGGCGGTTGCGCGGCGGGAGGGTCGCTTCGAGCGAGCCGATGGCGGCACGCTGTTCCTCGACGAGATCGGCGACGTCTCTCCCGCGGTCCAGGTGAAGCTCCTGCGGGTCCTCCAGACGCGGGAGTTCGAGCGCGTGGGAGGCACCGAGACGCTCAAGGTCGACGTCCGTCTGCTCACCGCGACCAACAAGGACCTCGCCGGGGAGGTTGCCGCGGGGCGTTTCCGCGAGGACCTGTTCTATCGCCTGAACGTCATCTCGGTGACCCTGCCTCCGCTCCGCGCGCGCAAGGGGGACATCCCCGCTCTGGTGTCGCATTTCCTCCGCCGCTTCACCGAGCTGCACGGGAAGAAGATCCAGGGCCTCGCCCCGGGCACGCTCCAGGCGCTGCTCCGGCACGACTGGCCGGGCAACGTGCGCGAGCTCGAGAACTCCATCGAGCGTGCGGTGGTCCTCGCCCAGGGTCCCTTCCTGACCACCGACGATCTGCCGCCCACGGTCCTCGGTGCACGGCCGTCGGATCGGCCGATGTCCAGCCTCATTCCGGGCGGCACCTGGCAGGAGATCGAGAAGCAAGCCATCCTCCGCACCCTGGAGGTCGTGGGAGGATCGACCTCGCGCGCCGCGGCCATGCTCGGCATCAGCACCCGCACCATCCAGTACCGGCTCAAGCAGTACGCGCAGGAGCGCGAGGAGAGCGCGGCGCAGGGCTCGGGCTCCGGCAACGGGCGAGACAGCTGACCCGGTTCTCCAACGCCACCTCTGGCTGGACTGGCGCGTGCATCGGATCTGCGCGGCGGGCGCTGCCGGGGTCGGCGCATCCCGGAGGGTGCACCGATTGCAGTGCACGAGCCTCGGAACGCAATCGCTGCGGCCCCGGCAGGTCGGTCAATTCGAGCAACGCGTGCTGCGAGCTACATCCTGGCGACCTTCTCCACCACCACCGGGATCTTCTTCGGCTGCGCTGCGGGCACCTTGGGGAACACGATGGTCAGGACGCCGCTGGCCAGGTTCGCATGGACGGAGTTGAGATCGGCACCCTCCGGTAGCGTGAACGAGCGGATGAAGCGCCCGTAGGTCCGCTCACGGGCGTAATACTCGCCCTCCTCGCCCTTCTCCACCTTGTCGAGCCGCACGCCGGTGACGGTGAGCCTGTTCCCGGTGAGGAGGATCTCGATGTCCTTGGCCTCGATGCCGGGGAGGTCAGCGAGGAACACGAAGCGGTCCTTGGTCTCTCGCACCTCGAACGGAGGAATCACCTTCTGGAGCTCCACCGGAAGCATCGGCGACATCTCCTGGAACGGATCCCAGGCGAAGAGGTCGCGAAGCGTCCGGAACGGATGAAGCGCGGAGAGCGCCGGTAGCTCGGTGCTCGGGGTCCTGCGTACGATCAGGTCGTTCATGACTGCCTCCACTGGCCCGTTGAGGTCCGGGGCCGGCCGGTGGTGGCAGCATTTCCCGGGCCACGAGCTCTCCGAGAGACGGCGGCTCGCTGCGCACGCACCTTCTTCGCGAACAATGCGCGGCGCGTCGCTCTCGATAGCAGAACTGCTCGCACCGATCCTGTTCCGCTCATGCGCGAGCGCAGGTACGCCGACTGCAGGCCGGATCGACGCGAGCCGAGGAGAAGCCATGAGTCACGCCTTCGAGGTGGACTGGCAGGGCACGAAGGAGGAGGGACCGGTGTTCCGCGCCGGCCGAGAGTTCGGCGTGAACGAGGCGGCCGAGCTGCGCGAGCGGCTCACCGAGCTCGGCCCGCGCGTTCCGGTCCGCGTGGACCTCACCCGGACGGTGGATCTCTCCGACCACGCCCTGGCCGAGCTGCTCGAATGGGTGGTGGATCGGCACCGCGGGCCGGTCGCCTTCGTGGGTCTCAACGCGCACCACGAGCGGATGCTGCGGTACCTCGTTCCCCGGGCCGCGCAGGCACTTCCACTCTGAACGATGAGCCGTCGGATCGCGGGGAGCGCCAGTCGTCGCGCGGTCCCGCGGGGGGCAGCACCCCGCGCGTCCCGTTCGGCCGTGGAGCCCTTCGCACTTCCGGCGTTGCGCTCGCGCGACCCCCGTGGATAGCTCCTCCGGCGTGAGCACCCGCCCTCACCAGGCTCGTTCCCGCTGCGGCCGCCTGCCGCCGCGCCTCCCCCCGGCGGGGATCGTGCTCCTCGTGCTCGCCGCCTGCGCGCACGCCCCGCCACCCGCGCCGGTGCTGCCGCCTTCCGGCGGGACGGAGGTCACCGAGATTCCCGAGGACCTCCGGAGGACGCTGTCCGGGACGTGGGTCTACGCGGGCGGTGAGGCCGAGCTCACCGCGGTCGACCAGGCCGTCGAGCGCGCCACGGCGGACATGGGCTTTCTCGCCCGCGGATTCGCCTACGAGGCTCTGCGGGCTCGCGCCCGTCCTCGAGACCGGTACACGCTCTCCTTCGACGGGCGGACGGTGACCATCGGCTCGCCGGATCAGCCGACGGAGCGCGGTGAGGTGGGCGGGCCGCCGGTGAGCGTCACCGACCGATTCGGCGAGGAGAACCAGACCACCTTCCGGGTCCGCGATGGCGCGCTGGTCGAGGCCGGAAAGAGCGCCGACGGGTCCGGCGAGACGGTGTTCACTCCCTCCGCCGACGGCCAGACGCTCCGCGTCCGGCGCCTGATGGAGAGCGGGCGCATCTCGGCGCCGGTGGACGTGACCCTGAGCTACCGCCGCCAGGACTGACCCGCCCGCGCGCTTCACCAGGGGCTGATCCGGCTGCACCGGCGGCGGCCTGTGCTTGTCCCGGACGGCGCAGTGCGCGAGCGTTCCTTGGACATGGACCCGTTCACCCCGCTGCTGGACCGTGCCCTGCTGCACACGCGCTCGTGGCTCGCTTCCCTCGGGCAGCGGCCGGTGCGACCGACGGCCTCGCTGGAAGCTCTGAGGCAGGCGTTCGGAGGAGAGCTCCCGGAGGCGGGCCAGGACCCGCTGGAGGTCGTGGACCTGCTCGCTCGCGCGGGCGAGCCGGGCCTGATGGCCACCGCCGGTCCGCGCTTCTTCGGCTTCGTCATCGGCGGCAGTCAGCCGGTGGCGCTCGCGGCGGACTGGCTCACTTCGGCGTGGGACCAGAACGCGGGTCTCTACGTCGTCTCCCCCACGGTGGCCGTGCTGGAGGAGACGGCCGGGCGCTGGCTGAACGCGCTGCTCGGCCTGCCGGTCGACGCGGGAGTGGGCTTCGTCACCGGCGGACAGATGGCGAACTTCACCGGCCTCGCTGCGGCGCGGTACGCGCTGCTCGCCCGGGCAGGCTGGGACGTCTCGGAGCAGGGGCTCTTCGGCGCTCCGGAGATCCACGTCGTGGTCGGCGAGGAGGTGCACGTCACCATCCTGAGAGCACTTCGCTTCCTGGGGATGGGGCAGGCGCGCGTGAAGCGGGTGCGCGCCGATGGTCAGGGGCGGATGGATCCCGGGGCGCTGCCCGGCGTGCTCGCCGGGTGCAAGGGGCCCACCCTGCTCTGCGTCCAGGCGGGAAACGTCAACACCGGCGCGGTCGATCCCATGGAGCCGTTGATCTCCGCGGCGCACGCCCACGGCGCCTGGGTACACGTGGACGGGGCCTTCGGCCTCTGGGGAGCGGCGAGCCGGCGGACGAGAGATCTGGTCAGGGGCGTCGGCGACGCAGACAGCTGGGCGCTGGACGCGCACAAGTGGCTCAACGTGCCCTACGACTCCGGGGTGGCCATCGTGCGCGACCCCGCGACGCTCGCCGGTGCGGTGGGCAGCTCCGCCAGCTATCTGGTGCGCAGCACCGGGCTGCGCGACGGCGTGGACTTCGTTCCCGAGTTCAGCCGCCGGGGGCGGGGCACGCCGGTCTATGCGGCGCTCCGGGCGATGGGGCGCCGGGGTGTGGAGGCGGTGGTGGATCGGTGCTGTGCGCTGGCCCGCCGCTTCGCCCAGCAGCTGGGACGCGCGCCCGGAGTGCAGGTGCTGAACGAGATCCCGCTCAACCAGGTGCTGGTGCGGTTCGAACCGCCCGGCGGTGGGGACGCGGACGCCTTCACCCGGGAGGTGATCGCCCGGGTGCAGGCCGACGGAACCTGCTGGCTCGGCGGGAGCCGCTGGAAGGACCAGGACGTGATGCGGATCAGCGTCTCGGGATGGAACACCACCGAGGAAGACGTGGACCGGTCCGTGGCCGCCATCCTTCGCTGCGCCGGGCGATCGTGACCGGTCGCGCAGTTGCCGGGTGGCGGGCCCGGGCTACTCTCCCGCGGATGCGACCGTCGACCCTGCTCCCCGCCATCGCCCTGGTCGTTGCTCCTGCCGCGTTCGCCGGAGACGACACCCTGGTCTCCGACGCCCGGGCGGTCATCCAGACCTTCAAGAAGAAGGATCCACAGATCGACAAGTTCTTCGCCTCGGCCGCGGGCTACGCCGTCTTCCCCACCATCGCCAAGGGCGGATTCGTGGTGGGCGGGGCCGGTGGCGACGGCGTTCTCTTCGTCGGCGGGCACCCGGCGGGGAAGACGTCGATGGGACAGGCCAGCGTGGGCTTCCAGCTCGGCGGCCAGACCTACTCGGAGATCATCTTCTTCGAGAACGCCTCCAGCTTGAACGCGTTCAAGAAGGGGAACTTCGCGCTCGCCGCGCAGGCCTCGGCCGTGGCGCTCTCCGCCGGAGCTGCGGCCACCGCGAATTACGAGAACGGAGTCGCGATCTTCACCGCCACCAAGACCGGCCTCATGTACGAGGCGAGCGTGGGGGGCCAGAAGTTCGGGTATCAGCCGTTCGGCGCGAAGAAGTAGACCGCCCGCGCCGGCGGATGGCTCTCGTCACGCGGAGTGCATGAGGATGGGTCGCCCGCGCAACAGTCGGGAATGCCGCCTTGTCGAGGGACGGGCACGACCGGTGGACTTGTCCGGGCGGCGCCATTACCTCGCGACATGCGCTCTCCAATGACCGTGACCGCCCTCTTTCTCCTCGGAGCGGCCCCGGCCCTTGCCGCCAGCGACGAAGCGCTGGTGTCGGATGCCAAGGCCACCGTCGAGACCTTCAAGAAGAAGGATCCGAAGATCGAGAAGTTCTTCTCCACCGGCTCCGGCTACGCGGTGTTCCCGACCATCGCCAAGGGGGGCTTCATCGTCGGTGGAGCCGGGGGAGACGGCGTCCTCTTCGTCGGTGGAAAGCCCGTGGGTACCGCCAACATGGGCCAGGGGAGCATCGGGTTCCAGCTCGGCGGCCAGACCTACTCGGAGGTGATCTTCTTCGAGAACCCGTCGGCGCTTTCCGACTTCAAGAACGGCAACTTCCAGCTCGACGCGCAGGCCACGGCCGTGGCCCTCTCTGCCGGCGCCTCCGCGGACGCGAACTACACCCGGGGCGTGGCGGTATTCACCATGACCAAGGCCGGGCTGATGTACGAGGCGTCGGTCGGTGGGCAGAAGTTCAGCTTCCACCCGTTCGCCGACACGAACGCCCATCGGTGAGCGCCTCGAGCGGCTACTTCTTCTTCCGCTCAGCCTCGGCGATCGGCTTGTAGTCGTAGGTCGGGTAGAAGTCGGTGCGGAACGCGCCCCAGGCGCTCTGCTCGAGGGCGAGGTTCACGTCCCGCAAGCGCTCCGCCGGAAAGCGGAGCGTGACCACCTGGCCGATGCCCATCATCACGTACCAGGAGACGACCTCCGTCCGCGCGGGCGGGAACTTCTGGAAGAAGCCGTTCTTCTCCAGCTCGGCGCGGATCTCGCCGAGAGGCTTCGACTCCCGACCTCGCCGCCGACTCGGGCCGCGGACGGCCCGGAGTGGACGCGAGCTCGGACGGGCTTCCGCGCTACCCTGGGCGCGACTCCGACCGACGGGGAGGCTGCCTCCGGGTTGAGGGGGTCTCGAGCGCACGACGCAATAGCAATTTCAGCGACCCAGCGTGCGAATCGGGCATCCGCATCCACTTGATTCGTCGTTCCTCGATCACTGGCAGTCGGTGCCTGGATGCTATTGCGTCGTGCGCTCGAGACCCCCTCAAGGGTCCCGGCCCGAAACGACGTCGCCAGGGTCGAGCGCCCTGTGCTGAGGTCGCGCACCGGAAAGAGGTCGGGTGGGCCCGGCTCGGCCGACCGGAGAGTCCGAGGTCGCGCAGGCCGGTGGGGAAGCCCCGCCGCTCATCTTTCACGAGAGCTGGCGTCCTCTATGGGCGGTCCTGCGTCCACCGGACCTGTGCGCTCGAGCACACGGCTCCTTCCATCGTCGCGGAGACCGGACCGATGCTTCATCCGTTTCCGGAGGCCATGCCCTGCAACGGGAGGACGGCGCGCGACCCTCGGCCACGCACCGTCCGCTCCTCTCCTGCGCTCCACGTTCCCGGAGCAGTTCCGGGGGAGTTCCCCGGTTCAGCTCTGGGTCGGGCCGCACTGGGCGCGGAAGTCGAACAGCTTGCCCTCGGCCGGCTGGAGCTTCAGCGGGCCCTGGTTATCCGAGACGAAGGCCATCTGCGAGCCGTCCTGGCACTTGAGGTCGGCGGCGGGCTGCACCTTCACGGTGACGTCCTTGTCCGAGGGCAGGTTGTCGATCTGGTACGAGCAGCGGCCCTTGCTCGGGCGGATGGCGGACCGGCCCACCTGGGTGTCTCCCACGGTGGCCACCACCGCGAGGCTCTTGCAGACCTCGGGGTTGGCAGCGGCCTCGGGAACGGCGATCACCCCATTGACGGAGCTGTTGTAGGTGTACTCCAGACGAGGATCGACTCCGGATCCGGAGGTGGCGCAGGCGACGGCGCCGAGGAACGCGAGTGCTGCGATGACTGGCTTCACGGTATCTCCCAAGAGAAAGTGATCTCGGACGAGTCCACAGACGTGGTCCCTTCCGGCTGCCGGTACGAGCCTGGCGAGCAATCGATTGCGTCCCAGGATCGGACGCGACAACCACAGTGTCGCGTGCGCAGCAGCGACACAGTACTCACTGCGCAGCCGACACCGCTCGCTGCACTGGTTGCCGTCCGGTGCAGTGAACGGACTGATGCAAGCAAGGAGCACAGGTGATCCGCGCGTCGCGCTGGGTCCGATTGCTCGTGGTGGTGCAACTCGTTCGCCTGGCCGTGGGCTCGCTCTTCGAGCTCGTGCCGCAGGAGGCGTACTACGTCCTCTACGCACGGCATCCGGCGCTGTCGTACTTCGATCATCCGGGCCTGCTCGCCTGGGCGCTGGCATTGCCGGCGACGTTCCGACCTCCGCCTCCGGTGCTGGTCCGCCTGGTCCCGTTCCTGTTCGCGGCGCTCACCCTGCTGGGGGTGGCGCGCCTGGCACGTCGCCTGGTTCCGGAATCGCGTGACGGAGCTGTCCTCCTCTTCGCCACCACGGCGGCATTCAGCATCCTGACCGTCATCGCGCTCCCCGACGGGCCGCTGGTCGCCGCCTGGACCTGGACCCTGTGCTTCCTGTCCGACGCGCTGCTGGATGATCGGCGCAGGGCATGGCTCCCCGCCGGGCTCTGCGCGGGACTCGCCTTCGACTCCAAGTACAGCGCGCTCTTTCTCTTGCTGGGTGCGGGCCTGCTGATCCTCTTGCTGCCGCGGGCACGCCGGCAGCTCGCCTCCCCCTGGCCCTGGCTCGGCCTGCTCGTCGCCGGGCTGGTCACCGCGCCGGTGTGGATCTGGAACGCGCAGCACGGCTGGGCGTCCTTCCTCTTCCAGACTGCGGGCCGGGTGGAGCAGGCCCGCGGCCTCTCTCCCTGGAACCTGCTCGGCCTGGTGGGTTCGCAGCTGGTGCTGGTGCTTCCCCCGCTGCTCTGGGTCTGGGGGCGAGAGGCGGTGCGCGCGACGCCACGGATCCTCCGCGGCCAGCTCCCGCCCGAGGAGCTCTTTCTCGCCGCCTTCTCGCTCGCTCCCGCCGTGGTGCTGCTGGTGGTCAGCCTGGGCGCGGTGGTGAAGCCCAACTGGCCCTTCCCCCTGTGGGTGGCCGGTGCGCTCTGGGCGGCGCGGCGCTCCGGGCCCTCGCTGCTTCGGTGGAACGCCCTCTCCTCCGCGGCCCTGCACGCCGTGGTGCTGGTGGAGCTGTTCGCCTATCCGGTCCGCCTCGGCGACGACACCTGGGTCGGCTGGAGCTCGCTTCGGGAGCAGACCAGGACCAGGCTTGCGCCCGGGGAGTTCGCCTTCTCCGCGGACGACTACAAGACCACCGCCGAGCTGCTGCTGGACGGACAGGTGGAAGCCTACGGACGGAACCTCCTCGGGCAGCCCGCGCTCCAGCTCGACTTCGTGGGGCTCGACGTCCGCGCGCTCGCCGGTCGCACCGGGCTGTTCCTCGACTCGGACCCGCGCCGGTTCGACGACGGCCCGTCCGGCCCGGCGCCGCCCGCTCTCCTGGCGCGCTGCGCCCGGGTGGTGGAGGAGCCGCCGCTGCTGGTGCGCCGGGGGGAGCGCATCGTTCGCCGGTTCCGGGCCTGGCGCTGCGTGGAGTACCGGCCGCCCTAGACCGCCCTAGACCCAGGAGTCGAAGAGGTTGTTGAGCGACTCGGCCAGGCCTGGGTGGGGGTAGATGAAATCCTTGAGGACCGTCCACGGCAGGTCGCCCACCATCGCGGTGTGCACCACCGACGCCAGCTCGCCACCCTCGAAGCCGAGGGCGGCAAAGCCCAGGATGCGTTCCGTCCGGGCGTCCACCACCGCCCTGAGCACACCACGCGTCTCGCCTGACTCGATGGCCCTTGCGCACTGGCTCATCGGCATCCGGGCCACGCGGATCGAGAGACCCTTGGCGCGGGCCTCGGTCTCGGTCAGACCCACCCGTCCGAGCTGGGGATCGGTGAACATGGTGTAGGGCACGATCCGTCCCGCCCTCGACCGAGGCGGCCCATCCAGTAGCTCGGCCCGGAGTACCCGGTAGTCGTCGTACGAGATGTGGGTGAACTGTGGCGCGCCGGTGACGTCGCCGGTGGCGTACACGCCCTGGGCCGACGTTCGAAGCCGATCGTCCACCTGGATGTACCCGTGCGCGTCGCAGGTCAGGCCACCGGCGGCGCAGTCCAGCGCGTCGGTGTTCGGGGTCCTCCCCACGGCGACCAGGAGGTGGGTTCCCTCGAGCGCCGTCCCCTCGGCGAGCTCGAGCCTCACGCCGCCGCTGGCCGGGCTCACCCGGGCCGCGCGAGCGCCGACGTGGACGCGGATGCCCTCGGCGCGCAGGAACTCCGCGATCGTGTCGGAGATCTCCGGGTCCTCCCGGGAGGCCAGCCTCGGCCCGGACTCGACGATGGTCACCTCGGCGCCGAGCCGCCGGAAGATCTGCCCCAGCTCGAGGGCGATGTACCCCCCTCCCAGCACCAGGAGCCGCTCGGGGAACGGGCCCAGGGTGAGGATGGACGACGAGTCGAGCGCGGGCACCGAGTCCAGGCCGGGGAGCTCGGGTCGCCGTGGGCGGCAGCCGGTGTCGAGCACCAAGAACGGTGCCTGGTGCTCGTCGGCGGTCCCGTCCGCGCCGGTGACTCGCAACAGGCGCGGTCCCACGAACCGCGCCTCGCCGCGGACGAGCGTGACGCCGGCCTCGCGCAGCCGTCGCTCGCCGCTTGCCCGAAAATCGCGGACCACCTTCTGCTCGCGTTCGCGCACCGCCGGCCAGTTCGTCCGTGGCGGAGAGACCCCGATGCCGTACTCGGCGGCGCGCGTGGCAAGCGAGGCGACCCGGGCGCTGGCCACCAGCGTCTTGGTCGGGGTGCAACCGACGTTGATGCAGGTGCCGCCGACGTCGGCGCGCTCGACCATCGCCGTCCGGCGCCCCGCGCGGGCCAGCGCCACCGCGAGCGGCACTCCGGATTGACCGGCTCCCACGATCAGCGCGTCCCAGGTCTGCATCGACCCCAGGTACCACGTTGCGGTCGCCGAGCACACAGCGGCGCCGTGACTGCGCACCGGAGCCACCTTGCCGGTGTCCGCCGGCTGGCGGTCAGATCTGCGCCCGGCCTCGTGAGACCCCTCCCGGCTTCCACACGCAGCGCGCTCCGCGTTCTCCTGGTGGAGGACTCCGAGGCCGACGCGACGCTCATCGTGCACGCGCTCCAGGCCGAGGGACGGCTGGTGCGCTTCCATCGGGTGGACACCGCCGAGAGCTTCCAGGAGGCGCTGCTCTCCGCGCCCTGGGACGTGATCGTCTCCGATCACCGACTCCCGCAGTTCGATGCGCTGGAGGCGCTCGCCCGTCTGCAAGAAAGCGGGCTCGATGTGCCGTTCATCCTCGTCTCCGGAACCGTGGACGAGACCCACGCCATCGCGGCGATGAAGGCCGGCGCCCACGACTACCTCATGAAGGACAACCTGGCCCGGCTTGCCCCGGCGGTGGAGCGCGAATGCGCCGAGGCCGCCCAGCGCGCAGCCCGCCGCCGGGCAGACGCGGCCCTGCGCCGCAGCGAGATGGACCTCCGGGCGGTGATGGAGCACGTGCCCGACGGCCTCCTCACCGTGAGCGCAGGCGGCCTGCTGGTCTCGATGAACCCCGCCGCCGAGCGCATCTTCGGCGTGGAAGCGGCGGAGGTGGTGGGGCGCCCGGCGGACGAGCTCCTCCCGCCCGGGTTCCAGGGCTACGTGGGGCAGGGCAGCCGCTCCAGCGAGGCCCGGCGGCGTGACGGCGGCATGGTCCACCTCGATCTCGCGGTGGCCGAGGTTCCGGGCGGTGACCAGCGGCTGGTGGTGAGCGTGCGCGACGTGACCGAGCGCAAGCGCCTCGAGGCCGAGGTGCAGCGCACCCAGAAGATGGACACCGTGGGAATGCTCGCCGGCGGCGTGGCCCACGACTTCAACAACGTCCTGACCGGCATCCAGAGCGCCGCCGCCCTCGCCCGGCTGGACTTGGCGGTGGACCACTCCGCCCAGACCGACCTCGCGGAGATCGAGCGGCAGTGCCAGCGGGCGGGAGCCCTGGTCCGCCAGCTGCTCGCCTTCGCCAAGCGCCAGCCGCTCGCCCAGCGCTCGCTGAGCCTCAACCAGGTGGTGCTGGACGTGGAGAGCCTGCTCCGGCGGGTCATCGGCGAGCCGGTGAAGCTGGAGACGCAGCTCGCCGAGGAGCCGTGGACCGTATCCGGGGACCCGGCGCAGCTGGAGCAGGTCCTGATGAACCTCTGCGTCAACGCGCGGGACGCCATGCCCGAGGGCGGCACCCTCACCGTGCGGACGCGCAACGTCGAGGTGGAGGCCGAGTTCGCGGCCAGGCACTCCACCGTGGCCGGCAAGCGGATGGTGGAGCTGTCGGTCCGGGACACCGGCGTGGGCATCCCCGCAGGAACGCTGGAGCGCATCTTCGAGCCCTTCTTCACCACCAAGGCGCCCGGGCGCGGGACGGGGCTCGGTCTGGCGGTGGTGCACGGAATCGTCCGGCAGCATCAGGGCGTGGTGGAAGTGTCGAGCACGCCGAGCAAGGGCTCCACCTTCCAGATCTTCCTTCCCGCCATCGAGGGACTGCCCCTGGAGACCGAGCGGAAGAGCCGCGCCCCCACCCCGCGCGCCGGAGGCACGGTGCTGGTGGTGGAGGACGACGCCGCGGTCCGCCAGGGGCTGGCTCGGCTTCTCGAGCGCAGCGGGTTCCGGGCCTTGACCGCGGACGACGCCGAGTCGGCCCTGGCGCTGCTGGGGGGCGTGGCGGTGGACCTGGTCATCCTCGACGCGGTCCTGCCGGGGCTGAGCGGCATCGCCGCCTACCGCACCATCCATCAACGCCACCCCTCGGCGCGGGTACTGGTGGTGAGCGGGTACGGTGAGGGGCAGATGGATCCCGAGCTACGTCGCGATCCGGGCACCAGCTTCCTCCAGAAGCCGTTCACCCACCTCGAGCTGCTCGAGGCGGTGCAGCGGGTGCTCGGCGGCCGCGCGGCCCGGTAGCGGCGCTCGCCGCCCCCGTCAGCGGGTGAGGTCGGCGACCGGCGGCGCGAGCGGGGCCGGGCCGTCGATCTGCGGGAAGGCGCTCTTGAGATCCTGGAGCAGCTGGGTGCGCGTCTCCGAGGGAGGGCGCGAGCGGATGCGTTCCACCTGCTCCAGGCCGCGCCGGAGGTTCCCCGCCGCCAGATGGGCCCGGGCGCTCCAGGCGAGCAGCCGGACGTTGTCCGGATCCGCCGCGAGCGCCTTCTCGAAGCGCAGCGCCGCCGTGGGGTAGGACCGCGCGTGGTACGAGCGCATGCCCTCGTTGAAGTTCCAGGCCGGCTCGTCCTCGAGCAGCTCTCGCCCCCGCGCCTCGAGTGTCTTCGCCAGGGCCTCGTCTCCCACGCGGCGCGCGGCCTGGACCGCGTTGGCGAACAGCGGACGGAAGCGCGGGAACTGCTCCACCGAGGCCTCCAGCAAGTCCAGCGCCTCGCGGTCATGACCGTTGTGCAGGAGGACCAGCGACAGGTTGTTCGGGACCTCCGGGGTGCGTGGCGAGTGGTGGTGGAAGAACCGGAGAATGCGCTCCGCCGTCGCCATGTCGTCGGCGAGCATCCGCTGCACCGCGACGTTGTTCTGGAAGAGGACGAAGGCCTCCTCGTCGGACACGTCGTCGTAGAGCGAGAAGCGCCACGGCGAGGTGTGGACGTTGCCGAAGTCCACCACCACCGACTGGTCCCAGGCGTTGGTGCGTCCCATCGCCACCGCCATGTGCGAAGATTCGAAGAAGCGGCCCCCCGCCTCCCAGGTCACCGGCAGCTGGGTGATCCGCACGAAGCGCACCGGAACATCGAGGGTACGGGCCAACGCCACCAGGAGGTTCGCGTAGCTCATGCAGTCGCCGCGCCGGTCGTGGAAGGCCTTCTCGGCGGTGAACGAGCTCTGGGTCTGGTACTGGAAGGCCAGCCCGTCGGCATCGGCCAGGAAGCGCACCAGCTTCAGGAGGCGCGCCTTCTCGGTGCCCGCGTAGCCCACCTTCTCGCGGAGCAAGGAGCGCATCTGCGGCGAGACGCGCAGGGGGGCCTCGAGGAACACGCCCTCGGTGCCGGCCTGGTCAATCCATTCATCGGTGAGGGTGCGGTGGCTCGCGCCCGTCGTTGCACAACCCGACGCGACCACCAGAACGACGGCGACGGCCAGCGACTTGGCCACCACGGAACTCCTCCGGCCACTCCCCTCCGGCGCGGATGACTCTAGGGTCCGGAGGAGGCAGAAGGCCAATCAACGCAGCCGGAAGGTGCCCGGAAGCAGGCGTTGACTCGTGGCGGCACGGGCGGTTATACGCGCGGACCCTCGCGCAGCCAGGCGAGCGGGAGCGTAGCTCAATTGGCAGAGCAATGGACTCTTAATCCATAGGTTGTGGGTTC
>Ga0070664_100001034_pt1 | contig 21884 bp, 20 predicted proteins | sample KBSC73metaG_FD_65863 | JGI IMG/M metagenome (GOLD analysis project Ga0070664, IMG submission 65863) | Corn rhizosphere microbial communities from Kellogg Biological Station, Michigan, USA - KBS C7-3 metaG | ecosystem: Host-associated > Plants > Roots > Rhizosphere > Soil ... | reverse complement strand
ACAGCTCGGCCTGTTCTGATGCATCTCGAGCTCCGCGCGGCGACCGCCGAGGACACCCGTTCGATCGGCGAAGCCATGGCCCCGCTGCTCGCGGCGGGCGATGCGATCGCGCTGACGGGTGAGCTGGGGGCGGGCAAAACCACGTTCGCCCAGGGGCTCGTTCGCGGTCTGGGGTTCGAGGGCCATGTCGTGTCGCCCACCTTCACCCTGGTGCGTGAGTATCGCTCGGGGCGCCTGCCGGTCGTCCACGCCGACGTCTACCGCCTCGAACGCGTCCAGGACGTGATCGACCTCGAGCTCGACCAGTCGGCCGAGGATGGCGTGCTCCTGGTCGAGTGGGGGGACGCCGTCGAGACGGTCCTGCCGAGCGGCCACCTGGTGGCCGAGCTCACGAGCGACGATCTCGCTGACGAGCGGTTCATCGTCCTTCGGACCGAGGGCCCGACGTGGCTCCCGCGGTGGGAAAGGCTCGAACGCCAACTGGAGCCCTGGAGGATCGAGCGGGCGACGGGGCAAGCCTCGTGATCGTCCTGGGCATCGACACCTCGACCGAACAGACCTCCGTGGCGCTCGGCACCGAGCGAGAGATCCTCGGGACGGCTCGGTTCGCGGGCGTCCGCCGCCACGATGACGTGGTGCCCGCGATCGACCGTCTCCTCGAGTGGACCGGCATCGAGCTCTCACACGTCGGGGGCGTCGCGGTCGGCCTGGGGCCCGGCCTGTACACGGGCCTGCGGGTCGGGGTCGAGGCCGCCAAGGCGCTCGCGCAGGTGCTGGGGGTGCCGATCGTCGGGATCGGCTCGCTCGACGTGCTCGCGTTCGGCGTCCAGCACACGAGCCGCAGGATCGTCGCCGTGATCGATGCCCGCCGGCGGGAGGTCTTCTACGGCCTGTACCGCCCGGTCCCGGGCGGCGTGATCCGCGACGGCGACTACCGGGTGGCCTCGCCCGGCGCGCTGGCCGGAGAGCTGGAGATCGAGCGGGACGAGATGCTGCTCGTCGGCAACGGTGCCATCCTGTACCGGAAGGAGTTCGAGCAGGTGGACGCCCGCGTGGAGCTGGCCCCGGCCTCGTTCGCGCACCCGTGGGCCTCGGCGCTGGTCAGCCTGGCGGCCCCGAGATTCATCCGCGAACAGACCGACAGGCCGGCCGACCTGGTACCGATGTACCTGAGGAAGACGGATGCGGAGATCACTTGGGATCAGCGAGCCAGAGGCGCCTCGGCTTGAGGTGACCCGGATGCGCCGGCGCCATCTCCGTGGCGTCATGGCGATCGAACGCCAGGTCTACCCTCGGCCGTGGAGCCCCAACCTGTTCCTCTCGGAGATGTCCGAGTCGCGGAACCGGTGTTACCTCGTTGCGCGCCTCGACCGGGAAGTCGTCGGCTACGGAGGGCTGATCTGCTACGGCGAAGAAGCCCATGTGACCAACGTCGCCGTCGATCCCGAACGCCAGCGCGAGAAGATCGGCACCCGCCTGCTCCACGACCTGGTGCTGGCCGCGTACGACATGGGTGCCGAGGCCGTGTCGCTCGAGGTCCGCGTGACCAACTGGGGGGCGCAGCGCCTGTACGCCCGGTTCGGCTTCCGCCCGGTCGGGATCCGGAAGAACTACTACCAGGAGATCGGTGAAGATGCGCTAATCATGTGGCTCGACGGGATCCGCGACGCCGAGTACCGAACGCATCTGCGCCGGCTGCTCGACGAGCTCCCCGACGGCCTGCGACCCGAGGTCGCATGACCTCTACCGCCGCCGAGGAACACGCATCCCGCTCGGTCAGGGTCTCGCCGTGAAGGTGCTGGGCATCGAGACGTCCTGCGACGAGACGGCGGTCGCCGTGGTCGACGGGGAGACCGTGCTCGCGAACCTCATCGCCAGCCAGGTCGACGTGCACGAGCGGTTCGGCGGCGTGGTGCCCGAGCTCGCGAGTCGCGCGCACGTCGAGGCGCTCACCCCGCTGATGGACGCCGCGCTCGAGACCGCCGGGTGCGGGTTCCGCGACCTCGACGGCGTCGCCGTCACGGTGGGCCCGGGCCTGGTCGGCGCGCTGCTGGTCGGCATGGCCGCGGCCAAGTCGATCTCGCTCGCTACGAAGGCGCCGCTGATCGGCGTGAACCACCTCGAAGGCCACATCCTCGCGAACGCCGTCGAGCACGGGCCCCAGATCACTCCTGCGGTCTGCCTGGTGGTGTCCGGCGGACACACGATGCTGGTGCACATGCCCGAGCCCCATCGCTACGAGCTCCTCGGGCAGACGGTCGACGACGCCGCCGGGGAGGCGTTCGACAAGATCGCTCGGTTCCTCGGGCTCGGCTTCCCGGGGGGACCGGCGCTCGACCGTCTGGCGCGCGACGGGGATCCGAACGCGATCCGCTTCCCGCGTGCGATGGCCGACTCGGGCGACTTCGACTTCTCGCTGTCCGGCCTGAAGACGGCCGTACTTCGATACGTCAAAGCGGAGCGCGAGGCCGGCCGCGAGGTCGACCATGCCGACCTCGCGGCCTCATTCCAGGAAGCCATCGTCGACGTGCAGGTGGCGAAGACCGTCGATGCTGCTCGGGACCGCCGGGTCGAGACGGTCCTGCTCGGTGGCGGCGTCGTGGCGAACTCCCGGTTACGCGAACGGATGGAGAAGGCGGGCGCCGAGGCAGGTCTCCGCGTGCTGTTCCCGTCGATGGATCTGTGCACGGACAACGGCGCGATGATCGCGATCGCCGGGACCTGGCGGCTGCTCCGGGGCGAACGGACGTCCCTCGGCGTGGGTGCCGACCCCGCGCTGGAGCTCGCGTGACGACGTTCCTCGTCACGGGGGGGGCAGGGTTCATCGGATCGCACCTGTGCGACCGGCTCCTCGCCGAGGGCCACCGGGTCGTCGCGGTCGACGATCTTTCGACCGGCCGGATCGCCTCCCTCGGGGAGGCGCGTGGCTACGGCAGCGAGTTCACCTTCTTCAACATGGACATCCGCGCGGACGGCTTGGTCTCCCTGTTCGAGCGTCACCGACCTGAGGTCGTGATGCACGTGGCGGCGCAAGCATCCGTGTCCGCGTCGGTGGATGATCCGATGAAGGACGCGTCGGTGAACGTGATCGGTCTCTTGAACGTCATGGAATGTTCCGCAAGGACCGGGGTTCGGAAGGTCGTTTACGCGGCATCGGGTGGGACCCTCTACGGTGAACCTCGCAGACTTCCGGTCAAGGAGACGGCAAACGGCCGGCCCGTGTCGCCCTACGGGATCAGCAAGAAGATGGGGATCGACTACCTCGTCTACTACGAACGTTACCGAGGCGTCGCGTTCACCGCGCTCGCACTGGCGAACGTCTACGGTCCACGGCAGGATCCTGACGGCGAGGCCGGCGTCGTGTCGATCTTCGCCTCGAGGATGTTGCAGGGCGATGCGCCAACGATCTTCGGGGATGGCCACCAAACACGTGACTACGTCTTCGTGGATGACGTCGTCCACGCCTTCTCTCTGGCGGCGCAGGCCGCAGACGGCCGCGTCGTCAACGTCGGGACCGGCCTGGAGACGTCCGTGAACGGCGTCTACCAGCTCCTCGCAGGGATCATCGGGTTCCGAGGAAGCCCCGTGTCGGCACCCGAGCGAGCGGGAGACCTGCGAAGGAACGTTCTCGACCCCCATCTGGCCGAAGAGGTCCTTGCCTGGCGGCCATGGACGCATCTCGAGGATGGATTGGCGGAGACGGTCTCGTTCCTACGCGGAACCTGAAGCCGAGGTCATTGGTCGTGCAGGGCCGGCTCGATCGCGTCTTCGAACTCATGAACCCGGCGGCCCGACGCGGTGGCCAGGACCTCGAGATCGCCGTTGCGGAGCGAGACCGTGTCGGCCGGGGGCTGACGCCGGAGCAGGAACACGTTGCGGATGAAGCCGTCCACGATCCCGGCTTCGGCTCCGGCGAGGTTCTTGATCCGCTCGACGTCGATCCGAACCGATGGTCGCCCCTCGACGCGGCGGGCCACGTCAGCGAACAGCCGAGCAGGTGAGATGTCGTAGATCGCCGTGAGCCTGAAGAATCTGTCGAAAGAGATCGCTCGTTCGCCTCGCTCGTAGCTAGCGAGCGATGAGGTCTTGAACATGCCGTCGCTCATGTCGGCGACTTGGCGAAGCGTGTAGCCACGTGCCTTGCGCGCACGTCGGAGGGCCGTTCCTATCTCTACAGCCAAAGACTCGAACATCACCCTCCGATGGCTTCGCCGACTGAAACGGTGTCATCTTGCACCATCCGATGGGCCGTGTGAATCACCGAGGTGGCGTACGTCAACTACTGAGACGTGAGGTTGCTCCTCGGGACGACGAAACGAGCGATCTGAAGGCCTTTCGTGCGTCCGCGTACTAACCCGGAAGGAAACGCTGTTGACGAGTGGGCCACTCTCCGTGTACAAAGTACGTTCCGGAGTTAGACGTAGCCCATCTGGGTAAAGCGACGTAGGGCAGTCGGGGCTGAGCAGCACGGGAGAGGGCGACTTGAGGCAGATCGACAGGGGAGCTCGATCCATGGAGGCGCAACATGCGCAGGCACGGGTCGGCCGATGGGGTCGTGCCGACGTCCCGGTCGATCAGGCCCGATCAGAGGAAGCAGCCGGCGCGATCCGGATCCTGATCGCCGACGACCACACTCTTTTCGCCGAGGCCATCACGGTGGCGTTGGAGGGTCTGGGCATGAGCGTCGTCGGCATCGTCTCCTCGGGTGTGGGAGCGATGGCCGCTATCGAGCGATCCATGCCTGATCTGATCCTCATGGACACCGGTCTCGCCGACGGCAGCGGATTATCGGCCGGCTCCGCGATCTTGGAACGCTGGCCTGACGCCCGGATCATCGTGCTCACAGCCCTCGAGGATCGGTTCGCCGTCGACGAGGCGCTCCGCCGGGGGTTCCGTGGGTACGTCTCGAAAGACATCTCCGTCTCCAAGTTCGCGAACTGGATCCGGATGGTCCTTGACGGTCACCTCGTCTTCCCCCAGCCGGTGCCATCGGTTCGCTCGAGCGTGAGTCGGGGCGACGAGATGGGGTTGCTCTCGGGCCAACTTTCCCGGAGGGAAGCGGAGGTGCTCACGCTCCTGGTCCGGGGGGCTGATGGTGCCACGATGGCTTCGCGGCTCGGGATCAGCCGGAACACGGTGCGTACGCACGTGCAGAACATCCTGACGAAGCTGCAGGTGCACTCTCGATTGGAGGCGGCCACCTTCGCGGTCCGGCACCGCCTCGTCGAGGTACCGGCCGTCGCTCAGGATTGGGACGGGTTCACCTCCAGCGCCAGCTGATGCATGGCAACCACACCGAACTCGACGTTTCATCGGGTGGGACCCATCCGATCGTCGTAGGAGGGATACGCTGTGGGGCGCGTGTAGGGCCTCACGATCACCTCTAGCCTCGAACAGATAGCGTATGCGAGCCCCAGAGAGCCAGATAGCCCGGGACCGGGAAGCGATCCGGATCCTCCTTGCTGACCGTCAATCGCTGTTCCGGGAAGCGATCCGAACGGGACTGGAGGCGGAGGCGGATCTGCGGGTCGTCGGGGAGGCCCGTGACGGACCCGAGGCGGTCGCGGAGGCGGAACGGACGTCGCCTGACGTCGCGATCGTCGACGTCAGCCTGCCAAGGGGTGCGCGAATCAGCTCCCGGATCAGAGAGCGGGTCCCGGGATGCCGGATCCTGGTGCTCGCCACGGATGAGGACTACCAGAGCCTGATCGAGGTGCTCGATGAAGGCGCGACCGGCTACCTGACCAAGGAGGTGCAGCTGGCGGCGCTCGTCGATGCCACGAGGGCCGTCCACAAGGGCGAAACCCTCGTTCCTCCTCGCATGCTGGGTCCGTTGATCGCCACGCTCCTTGGGCGCAGGAGGGAGCGCGATGCGGCTCACCACCGGATCGCCCAGCTGACCCGACGGGAGCGCGAGGTGCTCGCCCTCCTGAGTGAGGGCGCCGACAACGAGGGCATCGCCCGCGCGCTCGTGATAAGTCCGCAGACCGCCCGAACCCACATCCAGAACATCCTCACGAAGCTCTCGGTCCACTCGCGCTTGGAGGCCGCCGCCTTCGTCGCTCACAACGGGGTCCTCACCGACCTGGTGACTCCTCGAAGCTGAATCCGATCATGGCCTAGGGCCTCCGCGGCTCAGGGCGGCCGTCGTGGTCCAACGGGCGTACGACATTCCGCCCGTTTGCACGAGGCCGCGCCCTGGGCGCGGCGATAGCTTGGAGGCGCGCTCGGGAGAGCGGCTCGCGGACAACGGCTCGCGCGGATCCCGGTTTCCTCCAGCCGTTGACGGGATATCGGTCCTCGGATCCCACGCTTCGGTGGGTCAGGGCGTAAGCGTAAGGAGGCACAGCCGGTCTTGAGCGAACGTTTCGTTTCCTCGGGGGATTCTGCTCGCCCTGACCAGCTCACGCTCTCATCCCTGGAGCAGGTCCGGGTCGATGGCTCAGGCGCAGGGCGGGCAGCGACCGAGTTGACGGCGGAACTTGTCGTCATCCCCGGAACGCCCGAGGTCACTCGGGGTCTCCTCCACGCCAGGCCGTGGAAACGTGTCGTCAAGCGAGCGACCGACATCGTTGGTGGTGTCCTCCTGTTGGTCCTGCTCTCACCCATCTTGCTGGTCACCGCGATCGCGATCAGGGTCTCGTCCCGTGGGCCGGTGCTCTACGTGCAGGTTCGGGTCGGCAAGGGCGGGCGCTCCTTCAGGATGTTGAAGTTCCGATCGATGCGCCGTCAGGCCCACGACGACCGGGGCGACGTGATCCACCTCAACGAGGTGTCGGGGCCGGTGTTCAAGATCCGCGAGGACCCACGGCTCACCCCTGTGGGACGTCTCATCAGGAAGCTGTCGATCGACGAGCTGCCCCAGCTGATGAACGTGGTGGCGGGGCAGATGAGCCTGGTGGGACCACGTCCCCCGCTCCCAGAGGAGTACGACACCTATGGCCCCAGAGAGCGCCGGCGGCTTTCCGTTCGACCCGGGCTCACGTGCATCTGGCAGGTCAGTGGGCGATCCGACCTGGACTTCGAGCGCTGGGTCGACATGGACCTCCGGTACATCGACACCTGGACCTTCTGGCTGGATCTGAAGCTGCTGCTCCTCACGATCCCGGCCGTTCTTTCGGGCCGCGGAGCCTACTGACCCTCCAGCTCCACCCGATCCCTGTCGATGACGCTGCAGGGCCATGGATGGGATGATGCCTTCACTCCCCGCGAGCAGGATGCCGGATGACGACCTCGGAAACAGGGCCTTCAGAACTCCGTGAGTACCTGTCGGTGCTCTGGCGCCGCAGGTACCTGATCGCGCTCACGATCCTCGTGACACTGGGAGCGGCGATCTTCTACACCCAGCGGCAGACACCCCTCTACCGGAGCTCGGCGCAGGTCCTCGTCACGCCGATCTCACTGCCTTTGCAGGGCCAGCAGTCGTACGCCTCCGTCAACATGTCGAGTGAGCAGCTGGTGGCGGCATCTCCGGAGGTCGCCCGAATGGCGCGGCAGCAGCTCGCGGCCGACGGCATCGCTCCCGGCGACCTGTCCGTGGAGAGCTCCATCGACGATCTGACCCTGACCTTCTCCGCCACATCGCCTCAGCCATCGGCGGCGCGATCCACCGCGGAGGCCTACGCCGAGGCCTATCTCGATCATCGGAGCCTGCAGCTTCAGCAGGATCTCCAGGACGGAGAGGACAGCATCAACGCAGTGATCACCGACATCAACGGGCAGATCCACGACGCCGAGGCGGAGCTCGCCAAGGCTCAGGCGGCGGGCGACGATCCCCGGGCGACCGTGCTGCAGCTCCGTATCACCTCGCTCTCGGATCAGCTCACGACCCAGCAGACGAGCCTCAACCAGATCCTGCTCGCAGGCAGCGCTCCCGTCGGCCACGTGATCGCTCCGGCCTACCTGCCAGCGTCTCCCTCGAGTCCTGATGTCCAGAGGAATCGGCTTCTTGGGATCCTCCTCGGGATCTCACTCGGGGTGGGGCTCGCATTCCTCGTCGAGCGGCTCGACGAGGGGGTTCGCCTGCGGGAGGACGTCGAGGCATCGACAGGAGCCCCCCTCATCGCGAAGATCCCGGTGGCGAGCATGCCCGAGTCCGGCCCGGTGATCCTCGACGAGCCATATGCGGAAGCGTCGGAGGCCTATCGGCTCCTGCGAGCGCGCGTCCTCTACTCTGCCTCGCAGATCGGCTCCGCGACGATCATGGTGACGAGCTTCCAAGGGGGAGAGGGCAAGACCACCACCGCAGCGAACCTAGCAACGGCACTGGCTCAAGCCGGGAAGCTCACGGTTCTCGTGTCCGCCGATCTGCGCCGGCCGTCGATGGTCGAGTTCTTCGGCGGTGACAGGCCCGGCCTCACTGACGTGCTCGCGAACGAGCTCGACCTGATGTCGGCCCTCGCGCCCACCGCCGTGGAGAACCTGTCCGTTCTGGGGCCCGGGGAGCGTGTGGACAATCCCTCCGAGCTTCTCGGATCCGAGGCGATGCTCGACGTGATGACTCGCCTCGCGGACCATGCCGACTACGTCATCGTCGACGCCCCCCCGATCACCGGCGCGTCGGACGCCCTCAGCATGGCGTCCCATATGCACCACGTGCTGCTCGTCGCGGATGCCCGATACGCGAAGCGAGGAAAGATCAAGGAGGCCGTGCTCGAGCTACGGTCGGTTGGGGCGGAGGTATTGGGAGTCGTGCTCACCCACGTCTCGATGAGGGATCAGCCCTCCTACGCGTATTCCTCATACGCGGAACCACCCACCGAGCACGAGAATGGGAAGAAGCCACTTGCGCGACACGCGGGCAGCCTGTTGGGTCGTTTCAATCGACGGAGCTGAGCAACCTTGGGCGGTATGCGCGCAACCGGGCGCGGCGCATCCGGGTGGTCCAGTCGGAGGGTCGTCGTGAGCGCCGTTTCCCCGGAACCCCCGGGCCTCCACACCGCCATGCACACGCTCCGCATCGATGCGGCGACGGCGGAGGTGGTGAACGTCCTACGAGAGGGCGGCGTCCCGAGCATCCTGCTCAAGGGTCCATCCGTTGCTCGATGGATCTACGACGGGGCGAGCCGGCCGTACGGCGACTGCGACCTCCTCGTCCGCCGGTCCGATCTCGAGGTCTCCGAGCAGTCCCTCCAGGCCCTCGGTTTCGAGCGTGGGGGTCTCTACTCGATCCCCGGGGACTGGCCGCGGCACGCTGCGGTCTACCGCCGCGGCGATGTGGTGGTCGATCTGCATCAGACGCTGCTCGGCGTGACGGCCGATGCCGACCGGCTCTGGGAGGTCCTCGCGCCCCATCGCGAGCAGATGCGTATCGCAGGAGTCGGCGTCGACGTGCTCGATCCCGCGGGCCGCGCATTCGTCCTGGCGCTCCACTCGGCAAAGGACGGCGGCCGGGACGAGAAGCCTCGGCGAGACCTGGAGCGCGCGCTGGAGATCCTTCCCCCGGACCTCTGGCGGGCCGCCGCGGAGATCGCGGCGGCGGTCGGAAGCGGCGAGGCGTTCGCGGCAGGGCTCCGTCGTTGTCCGGCCGGGCGCGAGCTGTCCGTAGAACTGGACCTCTCCCCGCAGGTCTCACGCGAGATCGCGTTGCGGCAGCACGACCCTGCCGCTCTGGCGGTGGGCATGGACTGGCTCTTGCGATCGAAGGGCACTCGACGGAAGGCCGGCCTGGTCGCGAGGAAGATCGTGCCGCCACCCGCCTTCCTGCGTGAATGGTCGCCGCTCGCCCGGCGGGGGAGATGGGGTCTCGCTCTCGCCTATCTGTGGCGGCCGCTGTGGCTGCTCTGGAGGGCACCGGCAGCGGTGCGGGCGGTGGTCGTGGCCGACTCCAGGGCGCGGAGGAGTCGTTCCGAGGGGCCGGCACAGAGCGAGTCTCGACTTCCGTTCTGGTCGAAGATCGGTCTCTGGGCACGGATCTGGTGGACGTTCGCGACCGTGACCGGGGTCGAGCGACGCCACCCATTGCCGCAGGCGGTGGCTGAACTCGGGTTGGTCGCACCGAGGGCCCACCTCCGGCTGGAGCCTCGCCGGCTGGGAAGGATCGTCGGTCGGGTCTTGCGGATCGGCTGGTGGAGGCCCCGATGCCTGTTCACGGCACTCGTGCTCTATCGGCTCCTGCAAGAGCAGGGGGATCAGGCGGAGTTGGTCATCGGGATGCCGCTCGATAGTCGATCGAAGGACGCACACGCATGGGTGGAGGTCGACCGGGTCGATGTGGGTCCTCCCCCGGGCGGGAGGGGACGTCTCCCTCTGGCCCGATATCCCCTTTGACCCCCCAGCCCCCGGGGTGGTGAGTGCTGCCCACAGCATGCACTCGACGTAGGCAAGTTACGGCGGTAGCGGCTGCCCGGACTGCTTTCTGAGGAAGAACCTAGTCTCGAACACGTACCCGATATCGCGGACGCGAGAAAGAGGATTCCCGACGGGTTCTCGCGGGAATCGAGGACCTTATGGGTGTGATCCTGGTAACCGGCTCTGGCGGTCTCATCGGCAGTGAAGCGACCCGCTCCTTCGCCGGGCTCGGCTACGACGTGATCGGGATCGACAACGATATGCGCAGCACGTTCTTCGGCAGGGAGGCGTCGACCGCATGGAACGTCGATCGACTGCAGCGGGAGCTGGGGCCACGATATCGGCACCGTGACGTCGATGTCAGGGACCGGGACGCGATCATGTCCCTCGTCGGCGGGTTCGGGGAAGAGATCGCCCTCGTTATCCATGCCGCTGCCCAACCATCGCACGACTGGGCTGCCAGGGATCCGTTCACGGACTTCGACATCAATGCCGGGGCAACGTTGAACCTCCTGGAAGCGACCCGCCGACATGCGCCGTCGGCCGTGTTCATCTTCTGTTCCACGAACAAGGTCTACGGGGACCGTCCGAACGGGTTGCCTCTGCGAGAGCTGGAGCGTCGGTACGAGATCGATCCCACCCATCCGTACGCTGGCGGCATCGGCGAGGACATGTCCGTCGATCGGTGTCTGCACAGCCTCTTCGGCGCATCCAAGCTCGCCGCGGATGTGCTGGTCCAGGAGTACGGTCGTTATTTCGAGATGCGCACCGCGTGCTTCCGGGGTGGGACCCTGACCGGGCCCGGGCACTCTGCCACCGAGTTGCACGGGTTCTTGGCCTACATCATGCGGTGCATCATGACCGGGACGCCCTACACGGTCCACGGCTACAAGGGGAAGCAGGTCCGCGACGCGATCCACAGCAGCGATCTCATCCGGGCGTTCCATCGCTTCTTCGAGGAGCCTCGCGTCGCCGAGGTCTACAACATCGGCGGCGGGCGCTTCAGCAACTGCTCCGTCTTGGAGGCGATCGACCTGGCGGAGGAGACCGCCGGCCGCCGGCTCGAGTGGTCGTATGCGGACCGGAATCGGATGGGCGACCACATCTGGTGGATCGGCGACAACGGCAGGTTCCAGGAGCATCACCCCGGATGGGAGCTGCACTACGACGTCCCGCAGATCCTTCAGGAGATCCACGAGGCCAACCGCGAACGGTGGGCCTCGTGAAGGATCTCGGGAAGCGCAACGTGCTGGGTGTGCTTGTCGATGTCGCTGATCAAGAGGGAGCCGTCGCTCGTGTTCTGCAGGCGGCGCGAGCGCGCCGACCGCTGGCATGCACCGCTCTCGCGGTGCATGGGGTGATGACGGGCGTGGATGATCCCGTTCACCGATATCGACTGAATCACTTCGATCTCGCGACACCCGACGGACAGCCGGTACGGTGGGCGTTGAACTGGCTCTATCGTGCCGGCCTCGAACGGAACACCCACGGGTCAGGTCTGATGCTGGGCGTGTGCGAGCGCGCGGCAAGCGAAGGGTTGCCGATCTACCTCTACGGCAGCACGCCGGTCGTGCTCGGCCGGCTCGTCGCTGCCCTTCGACAGCGGTTCCCTTCGCTCCTGGTGGCCGGGTCAGAGCCCTCGAAGTTCCGTCGCACCTCGAGCGACGAGAAGCGAGAGCTCGTCGATCGGATCCGCGCCTCGGGGGCCGCTATCGTCTTCGTCGGTCTCGGTTGTCCGCGGCAGGAGGTGTTCGCGTACGAATACCGCGAAGCCCTCGGGATCCCCACGCTCGCCGTAGGCGCCGCGTTCGACTACCTGGCGGGGGTGCTCCGTGAGCCTCATCCGTTGGTTCGGCGGGCCGGACTCGAGTGGCTCCATCGATTGATCCTCGAGCCACGCAGGCTCTGGAAGCGGTACGCGGTCCTGAACCCGCGGTTCCTGTTGGGGCTGGGTCTCCAGCTGGCGGGCCTGTCGAGACCCCAGGCAGGTCGCGGTGAGCCTCCGGTGGACGAGCTCCTCTACGGGTGAAAGCAGAGGGGGAAACGTGCGAGTCGTCGTGATCGGCACCGGCCACGTGGGCCTGGTGACCTGCGGGACCCTCGCCGCTCTCGGGCACGAGGTCGTGGGCACAGACGCGGACCAGGAGAAGATCTCGCGGTTGCAGAGCGGCATCCTGCCGTTCCATGAGCCCGATCTGGATGCGCTCGTGGAAGAGCAGGCGAAGGATGGTCGGCTCGGGTTCACGGACGACGCGTCCGAGGCGATCCCCAACGCTGATGTCGTCTTCATCTGCGTGAGCACTCCGCCGCGGTCCACGGGGGAGGCCAACCTCGTGGCGGTTGAGCAGGCAGTCCGGCTAGTGGGACATCAAGCCTCGGGTCGGACGGTGGTGGTCGAGAAATCGACCGTTCCTGCTGGCACCGCTCAACGGATCCGCCACGTCCTTCTCCAGGAAGGGAACGGGGTACGCAAAGAGCTAGAGGTCGTCTCGAACCCCGAGTTCCTGCGAGAAGGAAGCGCGGTCCGAGATAGCTTGGAGCCCGACCGGATCCTGGTCGGGGCCGAGCGGGACTGGGCGTTCGGCGTCATGCGCGAGCTCTACGCGCCACTGATCGCGAATGGGGCGCGATTGATCGAGACGGATATCAACACGGCCGAGTTGGCCAAGCACGCCAGCAATGCGTTCCTCGCGTTGAAGATCTCGTATGCCAACGCGCTCGCGAGGATCTGCGAGCGTGCTGAAGCCGATGTGGTCGCGGTCGCCGAGGTCATGGGTGCTGATCCGCGCATCGGGCCCGACTTCCTCCGGGCGGGGCTCGGTTACGGTGGATCGTGCTTCCCGAAGGACCTGCAGGCGTTCCAACATCTCGCAGCCTCGCTCCACTACGACTTCCCGCTCCTCCGCGAGATCGGGCGCATCAACGACGAAGCCATCGAGGCAACCCTGGAGAAGGTGCGCGCTGGGCTGTGGAACCTCGAACACAAGCGGGTGGTGCTCCTCGGACTCGCGTTCAAGCCCGGCACCGACGACGTCCGATTCTCGCCTCCGCTCGCGCTCGCCGCACGGTTGCTCGACGGTGGAGCGACGGTTGTCGGTCATGACCCGCAGGCGATGGCGAACGCGAAGGAGGAGTGTCCTGGCCTCCTCGCATCCACCGACCCGTACGAGGCGGCAGAGGGCGCTCACTGCCTCGTCGTGTGCACGGAGTGGCCGGAGTTCCGCTCGCTCGACCTCCGGCGACTCCGCGATGTCATGGCTCAACCCTTCATCGTCGACGCGCGGAACCTGTTCGAGCCGGAGGAGATCCTCGCGGCGGGATTCTCGTATCAGCCGACGGGCCGTCCCGGCTCACCCTGAGAGCCGCTTGTGCCTCGAGCGTTGATCACCGGGGGAGCTGGTTTCCTCGGCTCGCATCTGTGCGACCGGTTGTTGCGGGAAGGGTGGGAGGTCCTCTGCCTCGACTCGCTGCTCACGGGAGATGGGGTGAATCTCTCCCAAGCACGCGAACATCCTGCCTTCCGGTTCATCCAGGCCGACGTTACCCATGCGCTGCCCGTCGAAGGAAGCGTCGACGCGGTCTTGCATCTGGCATCCCCTGCCTCGCCCGTGGCCTATCAGCGACATCCGATCGAAACGCTTCGGGTCGGCGCGGTCGGAACCGAGAGGGCCTTGGAGATCGCAGAACGGGACGGTGGGACGTTCCTGCTGACGTCGACATCCGAGGTGTACGGCGATCCCAAGGTGCACCCTCAGCCGGAGGGCTACTGGGGCAACGTGAACCCGATCGGGCCGCGCAGCATGTACGACGAGGCCAAGCGCTTCGCCGAGGCGCTCACCATGGCGTACCACCGCTCCCACGGACTTCCCGTACGGATCGCGCGGATCTTCAACACGTACGGGCCCCGGATGCGACGGGGCGACGGAAGGGCGGTCCCGGCGTTCATCGAGCAAGGGCTCCGGGGTGATCCGATCACGGTGCACGGGACCGGCGCTCAGACGCGATCGCTCTGCCACGTGGACGACCTGATCGAGGGGCTCTGGAGGCTCCTGGTTTCGGATACCTCCGGCCCGGTGAACCTCGGCAACCCCGAGGAGGTGAGCGTGCTCCAACTCGCGAACACGATCCGCTCGCTCACCGGCGACCGATCCGAGATCGTGCTCGTCGACCGCCCGGTCGACGACCCGGAGCTTCGATGCCCGGACATCAGCCTGGCCCGAGGGGCGCTCGGCTGGCAACCCGATATCTCGCTGGCGGAGGGTCTCGAGAGGACGATCGATTGGGCGAGGCGCACGTGGCGCTGACGGACCAAGACACGGATCTGTCGCTGGCCAGGCTGACCGGTGAGCACGTCCTCGTCCTGCATGGACGTCGGGGCGATGAACTTCCAGCCGGCCGCGACGTCGATTGCCTGGTGGAAGGCCTGGACCCCCGATGGCCGCTACGGTTGACCGGGGGCTGGAAGCTGTGCCAGTGGCATCAGTACGACCTCGGGTCCTGGTATTGGGTGCTCGAACGAGACGGCGCGTTCTTGGCCCTCGATACAACGGATGACCCCGACGGGTTCGGCCGGGACGCCATCCGGACGCGATCGGTCCTCGCGGAGATGGATGGCGACCCGTCGACACTCCTGCATGCAGCCTACCTGACCGTGAAGCGCACGCGGAAGGGCGATCTCGAACCGTCGGAGTGGGAGGGTATCGGGAAGCTTGCGTCCGTCGACCCGGGCGCCTTCACCGCCGCGCTCGATCGTCTCGGTGGGACGAGGCTCTCCTCGGTCCTCGCGCCAGCCGCCTTGGCCGGGGTAGCGCCGGCAGACACGACGATCCGACACGCGAACCGCCTCCGCTGGGTCCGGCGCTTCGGTTCACCCGCTCGAGTGGCCCGAGCCATGAGGCTCGGGGCCCGTCGATACGTCGATCGGTTCATCAACCCAACGGGGTTGTCCGTGTTGGTGGTTGGACCCGACGGATCGGGCAAGTCCACGGTGGCTGCGCGTCTACCACAGATATGTGCCGCCATGTTCAGGCGCCACGCGCACTCACACTGGCGGCCGGGCGTCTTGCCACGACCTGGCTCGGTCCTCGGCAAGACGCCGTCGGACCCGACGCAGCCCCACGTTCGCACGGCGTTCGGACGTTTGCCGTCCGCGCTCCTGCTCATCTACTACTGGACCGACTTCGTGGTCGGCGGGATGATCCGCGATCTGCCGGTGAAGGCGCGGTCGGGGCTGCTGATCCGCGAGCGGGGGTGGTGGGATCTGGCGGTCGATCCTGGCAGGTACAGGATGCAGGTCGCGCCTCGCCTGGTACGGATGCTCGGTGCGTTGCAGCCTCAACCGGACCTGGTGATCGTCCTCCACGCGGACCCGCACCTCGTGCGTGAGCGCAAACCAGAGCTCGAAACCCGCGAGCTCGAGCGGCAGCTGACCGCATGGAGAACTGCCGTGCCAGACGGCGTGGCCTCGGTCCGGATCGACGTCTCCCGGCCGTTCGAGGATGTGCTGGCCGAGGCGCGGGACGCCGTCGTCCGGGTCATGGAGTCGCGGGCCATGTCCCGCCTCGACGGTGGATGGGCGACGCTGCCTCTGCGATCGACCCGCTGGTGGCTCCCTCGCTCTCCCCGGGGCGCAGCCCGCGCCGGGGTCTCTGTGTACCAGCCGGTGACGAGTCGCGCCCGGGTCGCGTGGAGCCTTGCACGGATGTTCGGCGGGCGAGGAGGGTTCGCGCTGCTCCCGAAGGGGCTTGCTCCTCCACCCTCGGTTCGCCGGATACTGGCTCCGCATATCCCTCCACGCGGGACGGTTGCGGTCGGCAGGGCGACGCACCCCCACCGATCCGTCGCCCTCATCCTCGAGGAGAGTGGGGGCTGTCGGGCGGTTGCCAAGATCGCGCGGGATCAACGTGGAACAGATGCGCTCTCGATGGAGGGGTCCGCGCTCAGGGGTGTCGCACAGAGTCTGACCGGTCGTTTGACCGCGCCTCGGCTGCTGCACGCGGAGCCTGGCCTCCTCCTCCTCGAGCCGATCGAGTGGATCCTGCGCCGGCGGCCGTGGGAGCTGGAGGAACCGGTAGCCGGCGGCCTCGGAGAGCTCTTCCGCTCGGGTAAGCGAGCGGTCGATGGGGGCTGGGTGGGTCCGGCACATGGCGACTGCGCCCCGTGGAATCTCTTAAGGACGTCTCACGGGTGGGTCCTGGTGGACTGGGAGAGCGCGGGTGAGGCACCGGAGTTCCACGACGTCTGCCATTTCGTCGTCCAATCGCACGCGCTTCTGGGGCGCCCGTCCGCGACCGAGGTCATCGACGGGTTCCAACGGGGCCGGGGATGGGTGGGTCGTGCGATCGCCGTCTACGCAGAGGCCGCCGACCTGCCTTCGGAGTCGGCTCGCGAAGCCCTGGCCGGGTACCTCGATCGGGCCATCCGAGATCAGACCTGGACCACCGAGGCGGAACACAGGGGTGCGCGCCGCCGGCGATGGCTCCGAGAGCGTCTCGATGGTTGAGAACCGACGCTCAGGCGTTGTTGATGCACAGAGCCGCGGATCCCTGCAGGAGGACGAGCGTCGAGACGACGAGGAACGAGACGAGGATCACGCTGGCGAAACCGACGACGAGGAGACGAGGATAAGAACGGAAGAGAAGACCGAGGATCAACGCCAGGATGATGCCGACGCCAAGGAGGCCGAGGGTGAGGTCCGAGCGAAGGATCGAAGCGAACCGTTCGGCGTAGGAGGCCGCTCCACAGCCGATGATCGCTCGAGGATCCACCATGTTGTCCTCGATCACCACCCCCACGCCGCGAGGCTGAGGGGGGTTCCGACTCGTCGTGAACACGATGCCGATGCTCGTCCGACGCTCTTCCGTGAAGACGTTCGAGGTGACCACGATGTCATTGGCGCTGCTGATGACGACGTCGGCTCCTGTCTCTTCCTTCAAGTAGTTGTTCCCTTGAAACAAGTTCTCCTTGACCAGCGCGTGATCGCTCGGCGTCCAACCTCCGGACATCTCCCACTGGACCCCGGCCCGACCGTTGCGGACGAAGCGGTTGCCCTGGATGTGGAAGAAGCCGTACTTGCAGAAGTCGCACCAGACGCCGACCCACGGGTTGTCGTGGATGAAGGAGTTGGTCACGGTTGTGTTTCCGGGACCCGAATAGACGGCGGCTCGCTTGATGCATGCGGCGAAGCGGAACGCGGGCGTCATGGAGTAGGCGCTGCCGTTGTTCCAACAGTTCAGGTCGTCTACGGTGACGTTCGCGGATCCGCCACCACCGATACAGCTGCCGCCGTTGTCATGGCAGTCGACGGTTCGCAGCGTGAGAGACGCATCCCCCATGGAGAACGCCTTGCCGCAGTTCGATCTGTAGGGGGCGGCCTCGGTTCCGCACGTGGTGCCATCGGATGTCGCAGGGGTCGGAGCGCCGGCGATGTCGAGGTCTTCGAAGTAGGCCTCGCCGGTGACCTCGAAGATCCCCACCGAGGTGGGCGCGAGGCCCGACCCGTCGATGAACGTAGCGTCCCGTCCTTCTCCGATCACGCGATCACCGACCTCCGTCGAGATGGTCGAGCGGACCTCGAAGGACCCGGCCTGCAGGCAGTAGGTCGTTCCAGCCGGTTCGGAGGCCATCACCTGTCCGAGGTCGGCTCCGCTCGGCACCGAGATCCCGCGGCACCCGGACGAGCTCGTGGGTGAAGACGCCGTGGAGACGTGGTTGAAACTCTCGGCGGAGCCGATCCCCAGCCAGGGTCCCACGAGGAGGGCCACGAGGGCGACCGCGGTCGGGTTCGTGCCGATCGCCCGACCGTGCGGCGACGGGCCCGGTGCCCGCGAGGGGAAGGTCGGACGCATCCCAGAGATTCTCCCAAACGCGGGATGCGATCCCGCTCGTTGGGTAGGGGTGAAGCTTACGCTCGGATACCGGCGCCAGTCCCCGCGCTCGTGCATCTGGGCGGGCAACGATTCACTTCGGGATCGGTGATGGCGACGAGTTGCGACCCAGCCGACGAGGGAAGGGAGAACGATGAAGGCAGCGCCCAGGGTCAGCATCGGGATGCCGGTGTTCAACGGAGAACGATTCATCGCCGAGACGATCGACACCATCTTGGCGCAGACGTTCGGTGACTTCGAGCTGATCGTCTCGGATAACGCGTCAACGGACGGAACCGAGAAGATCTGCCGCGCATACGTCGACGAGGACAGCCGGATCCGGTACGTGCGCAACCGTGAGAACCTCGGGGCTGCCTACAACTACAACCAGACCTTCCACCTCTCCTCCGGCGAGTTCTTCAAGTGGGCTTGCCACGATGATCTCCTGCGACCGGAGTTCCTGGAGCGATGTGTGGAGGTCCTCGACCGAGACCCACGGGTCGTGGTCGCGTATACGGGCTGGGCGCCGATCGACGACGTGGGAGACCCACTGCCCGCACCTGAGCTCCGATACCCGCCCTGGCGTGCGGATCATCCCGATCCCGTCCAGCGGAGCCGGTTCAGGTTCCGGATGGAGCGGAGGCCCCCGAGCGCGATCTACGGGATGTTCCGGTCGGAGGCACTGCGTCGCACCGGCCTCTACCGTCCGACGCACGGTGGCGACCACATCATGATGGCCGAGATCAGCCTCTATGGGCCCTTGGTCGAGGTCCCCGAGGTCCTCTTCCTCAATCGGTGGCACAGCGAAAGCGGCTCGAAGATCCCTACGTTCCGCGAGCGGGTCGATTGGTGGCTCCCTGCTTCACAGGTGGGAGGACGATGGGGCCGAGGCCCCATCGGATCCTTCCTCTTGTTCGTGAAGACGATGGCGCAGACAGCGATCGCGCAGGTCAACTCGATCCGTCGGTCGCCGCTCTCGTCGGCCGACAAACGACGATGCTACGCGCAGCTCCCGCTCTGGTTCGCCGGTGAGTTCTGGCGCAGGCTCGAACGGAGGCTTCCGGAACGACTCGGCGGTCGAACCTAGATGCGGCGCTCATCGGAGAGAGCCCGGTCCTTCACGGTTCGAGATCCCATGAGACGGGTACCATCTCGGGCCTCGAGACCGTGGCGCGGGCCGAAGGCAGGATCCCCTGTCGGCGTGGCCGCCGTAGATCTCGTGGGACCGTGGAGGGTCCGATGAAGTTCGTCGAAACCGATCTAGCCGGTGCGTTCGTGATCGACCTCGAACCTCACGATGACGAACGAGGCTTCTTCGCTCGCACCTTCTGTCAGCACGAGTTCCAGGACCAGGGCCTCAAGCCGGTGATCGCACAGGCCAATGTCGCGTTCAATCGCCTCAGGGGGACCGTGAGAGGGATGCATTTCCAGATCCCACCTGCGGCGGAGACCAAGCTGGTCCGAGCCACCCGGGGCGCCATCCTCGACGTCATCGTCGATCTCCGCCCCGAGTCGCCGACGTACCTCCATCACGTCTCGGTCGAGCTGAACGAGGACAACCATCGTGCGCTGTACGTCCCTGAGCGCTTCGCTCATGGCTATCAGGCCCTCGCCGACGCGACGGAAACGAGCTATCAGGTCGGAGAGTTCTACAGCCCTGCCCACGAACGAGCGTTGCCTCACGACGACCCTCGTTTCGGGATCGAGTGGCCGCTGCCCGTGACGGTGATCTCGGAGAAGGATCGGGACGCCCCGCCGCTGGACAGCTGGCAGGAACGATTGCGCGAAGAGATGACGCTGGCGGAAGCGGATGCGGGGCGGGGGGGATGACCGGATGATCATCGTCGACACAGCGCTGCAGGCTCGAGAGGCGTGGGGTGATCCGATCCGGGTCGGGATGATCGGCGCTGGGTTCATGGGCCGCGGGTTGCTGAACCAGATCGTGCACTCGGTTCCCGGCGAACGACTCGTCGCCGTCTACAACCGTCACCTCGACAAGGCGATCGATGCCTACCGTTACGCCGGCGTCGAACCCGTCACGGTTGAGACGCCGGAGCAGCTCGAGGAAGCCGTGGCTCGCGACCGCGCCGCCGTGACCGAGGATTGGACTCTCCTGACCCGCTCGCCCCAGATCGATGCGCTGGTGGACGTGACCGGAGCGGTCGAGTTCGGGGCGCATATGGTTATGGACGCGTTCGAGCACGGCAAGCACGTGGTCCTGATGAACGCGGAGCTCGATGCCACGATCGGGCCGATCCTGCAGGTGTACGCCAGGAACGCCGGTGTCATCCTCTCCGCCTGCGACGGCGACCAACCCGGTGTCGAGATCAACCTGTATCGGTACGTCAAGGGCCTCGGCCTCATCCCGCGTGTGATGGGGAATATCAAGGGCTTGCAGGACCGGTACCGGAATCCGACCACGCAGAAGGGGTTCGCGGAGAAGTGGGGCCAGAATCCGACGATGGTCACGAGCTTCGCCGACGGTTCGAAGGTGTCGTTCGAGCAGACGATCGTGGCGAACGCGACCGGCATGAAGGTGCCGAAGCGCGGGATGTTCGGTCGCGATCACGATGGGCACGTGGATGAACTCACGACGATGTACGACCTCGACATGCTCCGCGAGCTCGGAGGTATCGTGGACTATGTCGTCGGGGCCAAGCCCAACCCCGGGATCTATTGCCTTGCAGAGCATCCCGACCCAAAGCATCGCCATTACCTGAACCTGTACAAACTCGGTGAGGGGCCTCTCTACAGCTTCTACACGCCATGGCACCTGTGCCACTTCGAGGTCCCGAACACGGTCGCCCGCGTCGTCCTGTTCGGCGATGCGGCGGGAGTCCCGCTCGACGGACCCATGGTGGAGGTGTGCGCGTGCGCCAAGAGGGATCTCCAGGCGGGGGAGACCCTGGACGATTACGGCATGTACATGACGTACGGCGAAGCCGTCAACAGCGAGGAGATGCGACGCGAGGGATACCTGCCTGAGGGCCTCGTCGCGGGGTGTAGGTTGGTGCGTGACGTGGCGCAGGATGAGGTGCTCACCTACGAGGACATCGAGCTACCTCCGGGACGGCTGGCCGACAAGCTCCGGACCGAGCAGTACGCGCATTTCGAAGTCTCGAGCGAATGACCGCAAGTGGAGTGAGCACGAACGAAGTGGCGGTCTGCGCTCCCCGCCTCTACTGCCCTGCTGCGCGGAACGTGACGATCTGCATCAGCCAGGCTCCGGACACATTCAGCGGTGCGGTCGCAGAGTAGATGCCCGTGGCTGTCGCGTTACGATCTTCGGCGATGTCGCCGTCAGGTGACGTGATGATGCGCTTGGTGAAGCCGGCGCCCGCCGCCGTGAACCGCTTCTTCGTCATACCGGCGCCGAAGATCAGTTCGGTCGGCGTGGTGGTCGTGACGCCGCCGCTGTCGGCGAGCGTGCTCGTTCCTGAGGCAGAGCGGGTCACGTCGAACGGGGTGTTGGCATCGAGACCGCGGTACTCGACGATCCTGATATCGGCGAACTTCACGGCGACGTTGAACGTCACCGTCACGCTGTTCGCGCCGGGTGACGCCGCGCCGATGTTCTTCGCGTAGTAGACAGCTTGACTCAGACTGGTCCCTCGCGCCGTGGGCGCTGCCACCTGATACACGTTCCCCGATGTGTCGGTCACCGCGGTGATGTTCGACGTGGCGTCGTTCCATCCGATCGCGACGATGTTGGTGTCGCCGGCCGCCTGA
>Ga0070664_100001029_pt1 | contig 21907 bp, 24 predicted proteins | sample KBSC73metaG_FD_65863 | JGI IMG/M metagenome (GOLD analysis project Ga0070664, IMG submission 65863) | Corn rhizosphere microbial communities from Kellogg Biological Station, Michigan, USA - KBS C7-3 metaG | ecosystem: Host-associated > Plants > Roots > Rhizosphere > Soil ... | reverse complement strand
GATCCTGAGCTTCGCGGCGGGGTTGTTCGTCGATCCAGATCCGGGTCCCGTGCTCGCCAACACGGGGCTGGAGAATCTGCGTTTCCTCACGCCGCTCTACCCGGGGGATTCAATGTGGGTTGAGCTCACCGTCCGTTCCAAGTCGCTGAAGAGCGAGGACACGGGCGTGGTCCGCTGGGCGGTCGAGATCTTCAACCAGAAGGACGAGCTGGTCGCGACCTACGACCTTCTGACCGAGAACGTGCCGTAAATCTCGCAACGTCGCTGAAGGCCGTTCGTTGGAGGGCCGAGTTACTCGAGGAGAGCGACCATGAAGATCAGTGAAGTGATGACGCGCGACGTCCAGACCATTCGTCCCGACCAGTCCGCGCAGGATGCGGCGAGGTTCATGCTAAAGTCGGATGCGGGCTCAATCCCAGTGACGGAGGGTGACCGATTAATCGGCATGATAACCGATCGTGACATTGCGGTGCGCGGCGTCGCCAAGGGCTTTGGTCCGGACACTCCGGTACGTGAGCTGATGACCGGGGACATAATTTGCGCGCGTTCAGACGACAGCATCGAGGACGTCGCCAGCAAGATGAGCGAAGCCCAAGTGCGGCGGCTGCCGGTGATCGACGAGCAGGAGCGACTGTGCGGGATCGTGAGTTTGGGCGATCTCAGCCGCGAGGCGGACAGCGATTGCGCTTCCGAAGCTCTCGAAGGCGTGAGCCAGCCCGGCGGCCAGCATCAGCAGTAAGGTTAGCGGCCGATCTCGCCGATTGCCTGATTGACGAGCGCCTCGTCAGCTGACGCGTCGTGGCGTTCGGCGATCAGGCGCTTGGCGGCCTTGGTCGCTGCATCGGCCGCCGTCGCGCGGAGCTGGTCGATCGCGGCGCGCTCCTCGGCAGCGATCTTCTCCTCGGCCATCCGGCCACGGCGCTCGATCAGCGCCTCAGCATCGGTCTTCGCCTTGGCGACGATGTCCTCGGCTTCGTGTTTGGCCCGCTCGAGCAGCGCCTTGCGATCCTTGTCGACCGACTTGGCCTTCGCCTCATATTCGGCCTTCAGGGCTTCAGCTTCCTTGCGGAGGGACTCCGCTTCGGCGAGCTGATTTCGGATCGTAGCGATTTTGTCGTCGAGCGCCGCGGCGATCGCGTGATGGACTCGCTTCCAAGCGAAGATGCCCAGCACGAAGATCATCGCCAGCGCAATCCAGCCGCCGGGATCAAAGCCCCAAAAGGTCGGCTCGTGCTCCGCTTCGGCCGGATGGCCGACGGTCGCTGTGGTTTGCGCCTCAGGCATTGAGCTCCGCCTTCACTGCATCCGCGGCCTGTTTCTGATCGACCGACTTACCCGTGAGCCGGGAGACCATCTCACGCGCTGCCTCGGCGGCCACGGCCTCGATCTCAGCGCGGGCACCATAAAGTGCTTCTCGGATCTTGGCTTCGGCCTGCTCAAGCTTGACGTTGAGTTTTTCGGTAGCTGCGTGGACCTTGGCTTCCGTATCCTTGGAGCTGGCTTGCTTCGCATCGTTTGACAGCTTGGCCGCCTCCGCCCGCGCGGCATCCATCCTTGCACGCCACGCGGCTTCGGTCTCGTCGGCTGCTACACGCGCCGCCTGCGCGGCCTCGAGATCTCCGGCGATCTTCTTCTCGCGCGCGTCCACGGTCGCCTGGATCTTCGGCAGCATCCCGCGCGCAATCACGAAGAAGATGAAGCCAAGGCCGATCGCAAGCCAAAGGAATTGCGAAAAAGCGACTTCGGAGAGTTGGTTCAGCTGAGGCATCGCACCTGTCCTGAGCGCTGGCCGGAGCCAGCCCGAAGCGAATTAGATCGCGTACAGGATGATCATAGCAACGGCGAACGCCATCAGGCCGAGAAGCTCGGCGGCGGCGAAGCCGATGAACAGGCGGCCCTGCTGGCCGTCAGCCGCTGCCGGATTGCGAAGCGCGCTCTCCAGGAACGAGCCGAAGACGTTGCCGACGCCGGCTGCAGCCGCGCCCACGCCAATCGCCGCGAGACCGGCGCCGATGACCTTTGCAGAAGCGAGATCCATGATTGAACTCCTTGAGAAAACTTGGGGTTAGTGAAGGTTGACCGCGTCGCTGATGTAGAGCGACGTGAGAAGCGCGAAAACATAGGCCTGGATCGCCCCGACCAGCAGCTCCAGCGCGTTTATGAAGGCGACGAAAAGGAAGCACAGGATCGAGATCGCGATCCCGCCGCCGCCGGCATTGAAACCCTGGACGATGAAGTTGCCGAACACGTCCAGGAGGATGTGCCCCGCGAACATCGCGATGAAAGGACGCAGGCCCAGGCTGAACGGGCGGACGAGGAAGCTGACGAATTCGATCAGCGAGATCGGCACCGCGAGGAAGATCGGCGTGTTCTTCGGCCAGAACAGCGAGAGGAAGTGCAGGCCATGCTTATAGAAGCCGACTCCCAGCACGATCGCGAAGCTGATCAGCGACATGACGCCCGTAATCGTGAACTGGCTCGTCACCGTGAACGGGTGCGCCGCCTTGACCACGCCGAACGGCAGCGCGCCCATCAGGTTCGAGAAAAGGATGAAGATGAAGGCCGTAAAGACCCATGGCAGGAACTTGCGGCCTTGCGGACCGATGCTCGTCGTCACCATCGAATCGACGAAGCCGGTGAGGCCCTCGACAGCAACTTGCCAGCGGCCGGGGATGAGCGCGCGCTTCATTCCGCCGAGCATGAACACGTAGATGGCGCCGAGCACGATGAGCAGCCATAGCGCGCTGTTCGTGAACACGAACGGATTGCCGCCCTCAAACGAGCCCGCGATCGGCTGGATCACGAACTGATGCATCGGGTCGATTTTGCCGGCCACGCTTTCCTCTTAATTCCCAGTGCCGGAGCTGCCCGGCGGCGTTTTTGAAATCCTGAGGACGTTCATGACGCCGACCGCGAAGCCGAGGAACAGCATCACCAACATCAACCAAGGCTTCGTCCCCAACAGCTTGTCGAGGACAAAACCGATGATGAATCCACCGGCGGGCGCGCCAACCAGGTGGCTGAGGACAAGCTGACCGATCCGGTAATTGGGATCGCCCTGCGCTTTGACCTCTTTCCGGGCTTCCTCCTGCCGCAGCTGGTCGAGGCGCCTGTCCAGCGATTCGAGCCGCGCGTCGGGTGGAAGCTTCGGAGCCTCGCCGTTTTCGTCCTCAGCCATGCGTCTCCCCTGTGCGTCGCCCCTGCTGAAAATCCACAGGGCCAGGCAAGGACGAGGAACATGGCGGAAAGCGACACCGCCAAGGCGCCGCCCCTTTATGAACCGGAGTTTAGATAGTCAACCGCGAGGGGCGGATCAGCGGCAATAGTCGGGGACCGGGGCCGCTTGTCCCGCGGCGCGGCGGCGCCATGTGCCATCACTCAGCATATAAGCCTGGCCGACCGCCACCCGAGCGAGAAGCTGGCAGCCCGCGGTAATACCCACCTCCTGCGGGCTCGCACCCCGGCTTGCGGCAAGGTTGCTGTAGAGTGAGCGGCGGCGAATGTTGATCCCGGAGATCTGCGTCCGAACCGCGGGCGCGACCGGTTCCGCGATGCCGAGATACCCGTCGTAGCGCTCGCCGATCGCGCCCGAAGCTCGCGCCGCATCGATCCCAGGCGCCTGGGCAAGCGCGGGCGCCGCGGACAGCGAGGCCGCGAGCAAAATAGGCCGCAGCGCTCGAATCATCGCGGCTTGGTCCCGGGGGCCGGCGGAAAGGCTTGGGGATTTTGCTCGATCATACGCTGAACATCCTGCTGTAGCCGGACCAGCACCTCTTGCTTGATCGCCACGTTGAGGTTGATCTCGATGGGCTTGTCGGGCGCCTTGACGTTTACGCAGCTTGCAAGGCCCAGCGTAAGCGGCACCCCGGCAATTCGAATGGCCCGCTTCAAGTAGCTTCTCATGTCACTTCTCGCTCGGTTGGGGTGTAGGACTGACTTCGACATCGTCAGGGGGAGTGATTGTCTTCTGCTCTTCCTCTTTGCGATTCTGCTGGACGACGACATCGAGGCCCGGGGAATCGATTGGGAACGGCATCACGGGCGCGATCGCCTCGCGCGGATCCTTGAATGCCTTGGCCATCTGAATGAGAGCGCGGAACGGCCCGCTGATGTTCAGGTTCAGCTTCAGCGGAACCTTGCTGAATGCTCCGCGGATGACCTTGCCGGCGAGCCCGCCGCCGGTGCCTAAAGAGATCTGATCGATGGTGATGCGGGTCGCGAACTCGCCGGCGAGGTCGCCGTCAAGCCGGACGATCATCGATCGATACTTGAGGTCGCGCAGCAGGTCGAAAACGGCGCCTGCCATCATGCCTGCCTTGGGCTTGGTTCCGGTATATTTGAATTCGCCGCCCGGTGCACTGGAGTCCAGCCTGCCGCCGACGATGCGCCCGCCATTCTCGTCGAAGATCATGGGCAAGACGCCATCGAAAGTTCCGGTGATTTCAAGCCCCGAGAAGCCGAGCGTGTCTACGAACTGCTTGGCATTGAAACCGACCACTTCGAACGTCAGGCGTTTCGCGGTCGGGCGGCCGAAGTTCAGCACCGTTTCCCGGAGAATCAGGCGGCCACCCATGAACGGCCATTCGCCGCGCTCGATCTTCACGAGCTGGTTGGGCAGCAGCTGGTAGCGAATGACCCCGTTCTCGACGAGGATGCCTGGGTTGATCGACTTCACGGCCATCGTCTGTCCGGGCGCGGTGGTGAGGCCGAGTAGATCGTTGAAATGGATCGTGCCGCTCATGCCGGTGACGGGGCCGAACGGCGCGGCTAGCTCCAGGTTCGCGGTCGAGAAGTCGCCCGTCGACGTCACCTTCCCGAGTGAATTCCAGTCGATGCGGCCGTGGCCGGTAATCGTCCCATTGACCAGCGCGATGACGCCTTCGGTCAGGCGCGTAAGCTCCTCAGGTTGAAGGTTGGGCCCGAATGTGAGGCTGGGAACGTCGAGATCCGCATGGCCCTCGCCCGATGAAAGTTGGTGCTCGATCGAGACGTTGCTCACGAGCGTGCCCTCATGCCGCAGCGCGCCGGTCGCGCGGACATAGTCGCCAGCCAGCGTAAAGTGCACATTGTCGCCCTTCAGCGGGTAAAAGCGCTGGTTCGGGCTGCGGTCGGAAACCGTGAGATCGCTGTCGACGCTGAGATCGCCGTGGTGGACGCGCCAGCTCCCCGCGCCATCGCTGAGCAGCAGCGGTACATTGCCGATCGTCGCGGACGCGCCGCTGAACTTCCCGCTTACGCCGGCGCCGACGAAGCTGCCGTTGAGACGCGCAGCATCGAACACGATCGGCGACGCCGGCTTGCCTAACCGCATGCCCAGGCGATCGAGGCTGAAAACCTTGCCTACGATCTGGCCGCCGGCAGCAGCAAGGTGAAGCGGCGAGCTGCCCAGCCGGCCATTGAGCACCGGTCCGCTGAACCGCGCGCTCGCGAGAAGTGGGCCGCCGGCCCGCTTGGAGACGATCGCCGGGCCGATTGGACAAATGGGCAGCTTCGTCGGACCAAGCTGGAGCACGCCGGTCTTCAAATAATTGAAGCTTACGACCGCGCAGGACGTCCCGAACGCGAAACTGCCACCCTGGCCGATCCGCCCGTTGATCGGAATGCGCAGCGCCTGCACGCGCCCGTCGGGGAATGGACCATCGAGCTGCGCGAGAGTGCTGACGGCTGTGGAGCCGCCTGGCCCTGGACCGAAGCGGATCGGCGCCAACGCCAGCCGCGTGCCGTTGACGCTATAGGGCGCAAGATCGGCCACGCCGCTCATCGGTGCACCGGGCCGGAGCTGGCGCAAAGTCACGCGCCCGCTCGGCAGCCCACCGCCGGCCATTTCGATGTTGGTGTCGATCCTCAGGCCGCCCGAAGGCCAGTAATAGGTGACTCCGCTTCCGCCGAAGACCCGTGCCCGCGCGCCGCCAGGACCCTTGACGTCGGCATTGGCGATCCGAGCGCCGCCGCCACCCGGGAAGTTGACGACGCGAATCGCGCCGGAGGTGTTGAAGTTGCGCGCGGTCCGCGTGATCGCGTTGCCGATGCCGGCGGCGACGGGACCGATCGGAGTCTTTGCGGCCGCGGCGAGCGGTTGCGTCACCCCCGCGATCATCGAGGGGGCCAGGCTGGCACTGTCTGCCGCGAAATTGCCCACGAGGGCGAACGTCCCGGCTTTCGAGTCCAGGCCGTAGCTGCCCTGCAAGCGGGTGCGGTCCGCCGCGATCGTCCCTAGTCGCGACTGCTGCGCCGCCAAGCGCACTCTGCCGCTCACTTTGGTGATCGGGCCCTTGTAGGTGAGCTCACCAGCGAAGGCCGCGAGGCCGTTAGCCCCTGCGGTCAGCGACTGGATCGCCATACGGCCGCTTCCCTCGATCGCGGTGAAGGCCTCGTTGAAGCTCGCCTTGGCGTCGAAACGCGGCGTAACGACCTGGAACCGGCTCGCCGGGCATGCAAATCGGTCGAGCGTCAATGGCCCGTCGATCTGTGGTCGCCGGGCAACGACCGCGACGGCGGCGTTCAGCCGCAGATTTTCCGCGCCGCAGCGGCCAGGGATCAGACGCGGGCTGGCGAGCGCGAGATGCCCCTTGAAGCCGCCGCTCAGCTGGCCGTTGCCTTGGAGAGCGACTCCGAGCGGCCCGAATGGCGTCACCAGGGCAATGCTGCTGTCGTCGATATCGAGCGAGAAACTCGGCAGTGCGAACGGCTTGTCGCTTGGCGGCGGAAGCATCTTGTCGATTTGGCCCCAACTGACCTTGCCGCGCAGCATCCGTCCGCGAAGGCGTACCCCGCGCGCATATACTCGATAGACCTCGAAGCTGCCGTCCCACTTCAGCCGCATCTGGATGATCGCGTGCCTGGCGGTCAGGTCCGGACGCTTGGGATGGCCGATGACGAGGTCGTGGACCTCCTGCGTCCTCAAGCCGACGCGATCGAGATGATAGCTGGCGGTGACGCCGCGCCGTTCGAACTCGCGCTTCAGGAACTGCGTCGCGATGGGCCGCCGCTCGATCCAAACGACGACGATCGCCAGCAGGAGGAAGATCAGGATGGCGAGCGCGGCATAGCTCGCCACGCGGCCCCAGCGCGGACCACGGCGCACTATCACAACTTGCTGGTCGTCAGGCCGCTCTGCCATGGGCCTTAGTAACCCGCTGGGTCGACGACCGTTCCAGAACCGGCATGACCGCTTCCCTCAGCCTGACAACTATGGTTGAGTGGCTCGGCTCGGGCGGGTCACTGAAGGAACTGCATGCACGGGCGCGCCACCGCATCAGCACAGGAACACCGGTCCGACGGGCACCGTGCCCGATTGCGGAAACGGCTGCTCGACGCCGGGGCGGGCGGCTTTCTCGACTATGAGCTGATCGAGTATCTGCTCGCGCTCACCATTCCGCGCGTGGACACGAAGCCGCTCGCCAAGCGCCTGATTCACGATTTCGGCGGTATTGGCGAGCTGCTTTCGGCGAGCCCGGGTGCGCTGCGCACCGAGGGCCTCACCGATGCGACGATCGCAGCTTTGAAGATCGCGGAGGCGACGGCGCTGCGCCTGCTCGAGACGCGCCTGGAAGCGAAGCCGGTGCTCTCGAGTTGGGATGCCCTCGAGGAATATCTTCACGCGGCGATGGCTCACAAGCGCGTCGAGGAGGTCCGCATCCTCTTCCTCAATGCCAAGAACATGCTGATCGCGAACGAGGCGCTGTGGCAGGGCAGCGTGGACGAGGCTTCGGTCCACGTTCGCGAAGTGATCGCGCGTGCAATCGCGCTCGGCGCAACGGCAATAATCATCGTCCACAATCATCCGAGCGGCGATCCAACACCGAGCCCGCAGGACATCCGACTTACCCGCGACCTGGTCGAGGCAGGTCGGCACATGAAGGTCACCGTTCACGATCACGTGATCGTCGGCGCGAACGGCCGCACCAGCATGCGCGCGATGGGCCTGATCTAATGGCCGAGAGCTTTGGCGAGGCCCCACAACATAAGGACGGCACCGGAGATCCTGGGGATCGCCCCTCGCGCCGGCAACAACTTCTCCGCTGAGATGAGGATCGTCAGCGCCACGACCCAGATCAGATTCATCACGCCGCCCACGAACAGCAGCATCATCAGCATCCAGCAGCAGCCGACGCAATAAGCGCCGTGGAGCAGCCCGAGCCTCACCGCGCCAGCCCAACCGGGGCGCCAGTGACGGCTGATGAATTGCCCCGGCGAGCGGCACTGGCTGAGACAGGCCGATTTCAGCGGAGACAGCTGATAGGCGCCGGCTGCGATCAGCACAGCGCCTTGGATCGCGTTGCCCCGCACGGCCATCGATGAATCAGCTACCTGTGAATGGAGGAGCGCCGCTGCAATCGAGAATAGCAGCCAGACTGCCAGATAGCCCGCCAGGAACACCCAGGGCTGCGCGATAGGAGCATCCCCCCGCATCTGACGTACCCGCGCGTACAGCAAGATCGCCGGCGTCGCTGACGGAAGCATCATCGCCAGCATCATCAGCCACCACATTGCGATGAGTTCAGTCAGCGGCGGGTGTAGCATGCCCATTGGCATGCCGCCGACCAGGTAACTCCAGGTCAGCGCCGTCAGCATCACAACGCTGCCCACGACGAGCAGCCGTTCGTGGCGCAGCACTCGGCTGGTCAGGTCAGCCGCGGACGACCCCATGGCTGGACAGGTGCAAATTGGCGAACTGGCCGTATTTGCTTTCAATCTCGAGTTGCATCGGTCCGCCCGTTGTCCGGCTCGAAGCGCTGCCGATGTCCGCCACCTCATATTCGAAGCCTGCCGGCAACACGATCTGGGCCCGCGATTCCTCGCCGCTCACCTTGTTGCGGATCGGCTCGCCGGTCATTTCGACATAGCCCGGCACGGAGAGGCGACCGCGCCGGCCGTCGACGTCGACGTCGAAATCGATCGCCGCGATTACCGGGTCATGCATTTTCGTTACGGTCGACGCATAGACCGCGAACATGGTCGCGAACGGGTCCGTATCCTGGCCCGTCATGATTTTCAGCAACGCCTCGCGCTGTTCGGGGCTCGCGCGCTCATCGACGAAGGCCAGCGCTTCCCCATTTCCCTCATGGATCGCGCCCGGCCATTTAAACACGGCGCCAATCCTGAGGCCGTCCAGCGACGTGTCGCCGTGCTTGCCCTGATCGATCTGGATGCCCGCGACGGCATAGCAGTGACCTTTGTCCGGGAGCGCGTTGAACTGGCACGGGCAGCCATATTCGCAGGTGCAGTTGACGAGCTCGCGGCCGGTGAATTCCCAGTAAGTCACACGAACCTCCCTTGCGAACCGACTCCCTGCCTTAGCACGCTGTCATAGACCCAAGTAAGCTTACCGAGAGTTCAGTCCTGCGCGCCGATTTGAAGCCCCGCGGCATCCCTGCTAGCCGCCTCGGCCATGGTTCCTCGCTATTCGCGTCCACAAATGACGGCCATCTGGTCGGCCGAAAACCGCTACAAGATCTGGTGGCAGATCGAGGTCTTCGCCGCGGAAGCAATGGGCACGATCGGGATGATCCCGGCCGAGGATGCGGCCACGATCCGTTCGGCCTATGACCGCGGCGCCCTCGGCGAGATCGACATCGACGCCATCGATCGAATCGAAGCGGTCACCAAGCATGATGTCATCGCCTTCCTGACATGGGCCGGCGAAAAGCTTGGGCCCGAGAAGCGATGGCTCCACCAGGGCATGACGAGCTCCGACGTGCTCGACACCGCGCTGGGGGTGCAGCTCAAGCAATCCGCCGACCTGCTTCTCGACGATCTCGATCGGTTGCTCGAAGTCATCAAGCGCCGGGCCTTCGAGCACAAGCTCACGCCGACCATGGGACGGAGCCACGGCATCCATGCCGAACCGACGACCTTCGGACTGAAGCTGGCGCAGGCTTACGCCGAGTTCTCGCGTAACCGCGAACGCCTTGTTGCGGCGCGAGACGGCATTGCCACATGCGCGATCTCGGGCGCGATCGGGACCTTTGCGAACGTGCCGCCGCAAATAGAGGAGCATGTCGCCGCGGAGCTCGGACTGTCGGTCGAACCTGCATCGACTCAGGTCATCCCGCGCGACCGGCACGCAATGTTCTTCGCGACTCTCGGCGTCATCGCCTCCTCGATCGAGCGGCTGGCGATCGAGGTCCGCCATCTGCAGCGTACCGAAGTGCTCGAGGCGGAGGAATATTTCTCGCCTGGACAAAAGGGCTCATCGGCGATGCCGCACAAGCGCAACCCGGTGCTGACCGAGAACCTCACCGGCCTGGCGCGGATGATCCGCAGTCATGCGGTGCCGGCGATGGAGAATGTCGCGCTGTGGCACGAACGTGATATTTCGCACTCTTCCGTTGAGCGCTTCATCGGGCCCGACGCATGCATCACGCTCGACTTCGCTCTCGCGCGCCTCACGAGCGTGATCGACAAGCTTCTCGTCTACCCCGAAAGGATGCAGAAGAACCTCGACCGAATGGGCGGCCTCATTCACTCGCAGCGGGTGTTGCTCGCGCTTACCCAGGCGGGCCTGAGCCGCGAGGATTCCTATGCGCTCGTACAGCGCAACGCGATGAAGGTGTGGGAATCCGACGGCGCCCTGTCGCTGCTGGATCTGCTGAAAACGGACCCGGAGGTTTCGAGCCGCATTCCGGCAGAAGAGCTCGAGCAGCTGTTCAATCTCGATTATCACCTGAAGCACGTCGATACGATTTTCGGTCGAGTGTTCGGCACGTCGGTTTAACCGCTTCAGCCGTAACAATTTTCGAGATGCGTTGAACGGAAAGTCGGCTATGCTGGCTGCTTATTTCAAAAGCCGGGGGGCTGATGGAAACCATTCAGGAGATGCGCGAGCAATATAGCGCCAAGCCTCAGGACGAAGGCTTGCGCGTTCAATCCGGCAGCTATCTGCTGGAGTTGTCGCTCGACTGGATTGTCCTTCGCGCTTCCGAAAACATCCATCGCTTGCTTGGCGAATCCCACGTCACACTGATCGACGAGCCACTCGGGCGCTTCATGCTCGCGCAGGGCCTGCATGACTTGCGCAATCTTTTCTCCCGCCTCAGCGGCACAACGGGCATCGCCCGCGCCTATGGCGTACGTCTGACCGACGATCCCAAACGCCACGACATTGCGTTCCAGCTTAGCGAAGGACGCGTGATCCTCGAAGCCGTGCCGAGCGTGAGCGAGGCATTCGGCCAGGCATTCGGGTCGATTGGCGGGCTCATCGCCGGCCTTAGCGAAAGCCACGGCGATGCCTTGCTCGAAGGCGGCGCGCGGCGGATGCGGGCACTCACCGGCTACGATCGCGTCACGCTCTTCCTTGGCGAAAAGCGCTCTGAAAGTAGCCGCGGCGCCTATCCCACAGCCGCTGAGCTCGACGCCGAATTGCCTATTCTAGTTGCCGACAGCGAGGCTGCACCCGTCGCGGTTTTCCCGCGGTCAGACGATACCTCGATCGGCGCGGCGCTGATGAAGGCCAATAAGTTGCAGGAGCTGCGCGATTCCGGCGTTCGTTCAATGATGCGAGTGACGTTCGAAGGCGGTGAGTTCCGCTGCGATCACCGCCGTCCGCGCGAGCCGAACCTGGAAGTGCATGCCGCCGCGGAATTGTTTGCGCAGCTGTTCGCAATGCGGCTGGAGATCGACCGGCTACGGGCTGACTAGCCGAACATCTCCCGCACGCGTGTAAAGAAGCCCTTGGCCGCCGGGCATTCGTCCCCGGTTTCGGTCGCCCGGAATTCCTCCAGCAGCCGCTTCTGCTCCTTGCTCATCCGCGTCGGCGTCTCGACGAGGATGCGCGCAACGAGGTCGCCGCGGCCGCGACTGTTCAGCACGCTCATGCCTGAGCCGCGATGGCGCAGCTGTTCGCCCGACTGAACGCCGGCCGGAATCTTGATCTCAACCTTGTGACCGTCGACGCCGGGCAGGCTCATCGAACCGCCGAGCGCGGCCGTGGTGAAGCTCACCGGGCAGTCGGCGATGAGCGTGGTGCCTTCGCGCGCGTAGATCGCGTGGCGCTTCATGTGGACGAACAGATACAGATCGCCGCTCGACGCTCCGCGGACCCCGGCTTCGCCTTCGCCGGCGACACGAATGCGGGTGCCTTCGTCGACGCCTGCGGGAATTTTGACCGATAGACGGCGTTGCCTCAGGGCGCGGCCCTCACCGTGGCAATTGGCGCAGGGATCGCTGATCACTTCGCCGGACCCTCGGCACGTCGGACAGCCCCGCTCGACCACGAAGAAGCCCTGCTGGGCACGGACTTTGCCCATGCCGCCGCAAGTGTGGCAGGTGCTCGCGCAATGGTCGGACCGCGTGCACCCGCGGCCTTCGCAAACCTCGCACCGCGCTTGCGCTTCGACGGTGATTGCTTTCTCGACTCCCGTGAACGCTTCCTCGAACGTCAGTTCGAGGTCGTATCGCAGGTCAGCGCCGCGGGCCGCGTTTTGGCGCGCGCCGCGCGGGTCCATGAACTCGCCGAAGATGGTCGAGAAGATGTCCGAGAAACCGTTGAAACCCGCTTCGCCGAAGGGATCGCCACCGCCGCCGTTGCGGAATGCGGCATGCCCGAAACGGTCATAGGCTGCGCGCTTCTGCGGGTCTTTGAGGACGTCATAGGCCTCGCTAACGGCCTTGAAGCGCGCCTCATTCTCCTTGCAGCCGCCATGACGGTCCGGGTGGAATTCCTTCGCGAGGCGGCGATAGGCGGCCTTGATCGCCGCATCGTCTGCCCCGCGCTGAATTCCCAGCAATTCGTAATAGTCCTGCTCGACCATCACGGCTCCCCACTACGCTTTACCCGGCGCCGGTTCCCCCTCTGGACCCGACGCCGCCCGGTCATCAGCCCTTGTTCTCTTCGTCGACCTCGGAGAAGTCGGCATCGACCACCTCCTCCTGCGGCTGCTCGCCGGCACCGCCGGCTTCGGCGCCGGCCGGACCGGCACTCGCCTCCGTCTCCGCCTGCTGAGCCTTGTACATGGCCTCGCCGAGCTTCATCGCCGCCTGAGTGAGGGCGGCAGTCTTCTGCTGCATTTCATCGGCGTCGCCGCTCTCGACTGCGGTCTTCGCCTCGGCGAGCGCCGTCTCGATCTCCGTCTTGATGTCGGCAGAAACCTTGTCGCCATGTTCGGCGAGCTGCTTCTCGGTCGAGTGGATCAGGCTTTCGGCGTTGTTCTTCGCCTCCGCCGCGCCGCGCCGCTTCTTGTCTTCCTCGGCGAATTGCTCGGCTTCCTGGACCATTCGCTCGATGTCGGAATCGGCAAGACCACCAGAAGCCTGGATGCGGATCTGCTGCTCCTTGCCGGTGCCCTTGTCCTTGGCCGACACGTTGACGATGCCGTTGGCGTCGATGTCGAAGGTGACCTCGATCTGCGGGACACCGCGCGGGGCCGGCGGAATTCCGACCAGGTCGAACTGACCGAGCAGCTTGTTGTCCGCGGCCATCTCGCGCTCGCCCTGGAAAACGCGGATCGTCACCGCGCTCTGATTATCATCGGCGGTCGAGAAGACCTGGCTCTTCTTCGTCGGAATCGTCGTGTTGCGATCGATCATCCGGGTGAACACGCCACCAAGCGTCTCGATGCCCAGCGACAGCGGCGTAACGTCGAGCAGCAGGACGTCCTTGACGTCGCCCTGCAGAACGCCGGCTTGGATCGCCGCACCCATAGCGACGACTTCGTCGGGGTTAACGCCCGTGTGCGGATCGCGGCCGAAAAACTCCTTCACGCGCTCGCGGACGCGCGGCATGCGGGTCTGACCACCGACGAGCACCACGTCGGCAATGTCCTTCGGATCGACCCCGGCATCCTTCAGCGCCTTCTTGCACGGCTCGATCGTGCGCTCGATCAGATCCTCGACGAGCTTCTCGAGGTCGGCCCGGGTCAGCGTCTCGACGAGGTGAAGCGGAGTTGTCGTACCGCCTTCCATCCGCGCCGTGATGAAGGGCTGGTTGATCTCGGTGCTGGCGGCCGACGAAAGCTCGATCTTGGCCTTTTCGGCGGCTTCCTTGAGCCGTTGCAGAGCAAGCCGGTCGGTGCGGAGGTCGATATTCTCCTTCGCCTTGAATTTGTCGGCGAGCCAATTGACGATCCGGGCATCGAAATCTTCGCCGCCGAGGAAAGTGTCGCCGTTGGTCGACTTCACCTCGAAAACGCCGTCGCCGATTTCAAGGATGGACACGTCGAACGTGCCGCCGCCGAGGTCGTAGACGGCGATCGTCTTTCCGTCTTCCTTGTCGAGACCGTAAGCGAGCGCAGCTGCGGTCGGCTCGTTGATGATGCGCAGCACCTCCAGGCCCGCGATCTGGCCGGCGTCCTTGGTCGCCTGGCGCTGGGCGTCGTTGAAGTAGGCGGGAACCGTGATCACTGCTTGCGTGACCGTCTCACCGAGATAGGCCTCGGCGGTTTCCTTCATCTTCTGCAGGATGAAGGCGGAGATCTGCGAAGGCGAATAGTCCTTGCCGCCGGCGCCGACCCAGGCGTCGCCGTTCGCGCCCTTCACGATCTTATAGGGCACCAGCTCGGTGTCCTTCTTGGTGATCGGATCGTCGAAGCGGCGGCCGATGAGGCGCTTTACCGCGAAGATCGTATTGTCAGGGTTGGTGACCGCCTGGCGCTTTGCCGGCTGGCCGATAAGCCGCTCACCGTCCTTGGTGAAAGCGACGACCGAAGGCGTCGTGCGCGCGCCTTCCGTATTTTCGATGACCTTCGGCTTGCCGCCTTCCATGACGGCGACGCAGCTGTTGGTCGTGCCCAAGTCGATCCCAATGACCTTGGCCATGTGTCTCTGTCCCTCTCTCTTTAGCCCCGTTCCGGCCCCTCATCAGGCAGCCGAATGATTGCAGTTCTGTCGGGATATAGGTGCGTTGATCGGAGCGACAAGGAGCGCCGCAAGAGAGCGTTAATCGGCCGTTACGGCATCGCCATTCCGCCGTTGACGTGTAGCGTCTGCCCGGTGACGTACCCGGCTTCGCGGCTCGCGAGATAAACACAGGCCGCTCCGATATCTTCGCCCGAGCCCATCGCGCCGAGCGGAATGCGCGAGAGGATCACGTCGCGTTGCTGCTCATTCAGCGCGTCCGTCATCGCCGACGTCATGAAGCCAGGCGCGATCGCGTTGACGGTGATCCCGCGGCTCGCGAGCTCCTGCGCCACGGATTTCGTCATTCCGATCAGCGCAGCCTTCGAGGCGACATAATTGGCTTGGCCGGGGTTGCCGGTCACGCCGACCACCGAAGTGATCGAGATGATGCGACCGAAGCGCGCTTTCATCATCGGCTTCGCGGCCGCGCGCATCAGACGAAAGGCGGCCTCCAGATTGATGCGAATGACCTCATAAAACTCTTCGTCCTTCATGCGCATGAGCAGATTGTCGCGCGTCACCCCGGCATTGTTGATCAGGATATCGAGCTTTCCGCCGAGAGCGTCGACCGCTTGTGGGACGAGTTGATCGACCGCAGCGCCGTCGGACAAGTTGCACGGAAGCGCGACATGATCGCCGCCGAGCCTAGATCGGAAAGTCTCGAGCTTCTCGACATTGCTTCCGGAAACCGCGAGCCGCGCGCCCTGCTCCGCCAATGCCTTGGCGATCGCACTTCCGAGCCCGCCGGACGCGCCGGTCACTAGCGCGGTCATTCCCGAAAGATCGAACATTAGGCGATCTCCTTCGCGAGGGCTTCGACGTCCTCGATCGTGACGACGCTCGTGACCTTGGCATCGGGCACGATGCGCTTGACCATGGATCCAAGTACCTTTCCGCCAACCTCGACGAACTCATGAACGCCGGTGTCAAACATATTGGCGACGCTCTCACGCCAGCGGACCATGCCTGTGACCTGCTCCACGAGCTGATTGCGGATGGTGTCGGGATCGGTCTCCGGTTGGGCGGTCACGTTCGCGTAGAGCGGCACGGCAGGACCCTCGACGACGACATAGCCGAGCGCGTCCTGCATTGCTTCCGCGGCCGGCTGCATCAGCGGGCAATGGAAAGGAGCGGAGACCGGCAGAAGCACCGCGCGCTTTGCGCCCATGTCCTTGGCGATCTCGATCGCGCGGTCGATCGCGCCCTTCTGACCCGAAATGACGACCTGTGATGGGTCATTGTCGTTCGCGACGGCGCAGACTTCGCCCTGCGCAGCCGCGTCCGCGATCTTTTGGGCAAGCGCCAAATCCGTGCCGAGCAGTGCCGCCATTGCGCCCACGCCGACCGGAACCGCTTGCTGCATCGCCTGGCCGCGCAGCTTCAGCAGCTTTGCCGTCGTCGCGAGGTTGAATGAGCCTGCCGCGCATAAGGCCGAATATTCGCCGAGGCTGTGACCGGCGACGAAGTTCGCGACATCCGCGATCTGCACGCCCATCGTCCGCAGAACTGCGATCGAATGCGCCATGATCGCCGGCTGCGCATTCTCGGTGAGCTTGAGCACCTCGTCTGGGCCTTCGCGCATGATCCGGAAGAGGTGCTGACCGAGCGCCTCATCGACTTCGGCGAACACGTCCTGGGCCGGCCGGCTGGCTCCTGCCAGCGCCGCACCCATGCCGACGGCCTGGCTGCCCTGCCCCGGAAAAATGAATGCGCGCATTTTCGCCCCGTTTCTGCTGACGGCGCGCGGATTGCACAGGGCCCGATAAGCTGCAACACCCGTCGACCGATGACTCACGAGATGCAGGCGCCGCCGCGCCAGATCGGCTTCTGGACCTGCATCGCGCTGGTGATCGGCAACACGATTGGCACCGGCATCTTCCTGATCCCTGCGGCGCTAGCCCCGTTCGGCTGGAATGCGCTTTACGGCTGGGGCATCACAATCGGCGGCGCATTGTGCATCGCCTACGTCTTCGCGACGCTTGCGCGGCTGAGGCCCCAGGCGGCTGGGCCCTATGACTATATTTCGGGCGCGTTCGGTCCGATGGCCGCCTTCTTCGTGATGTGGAGCTATTGGATTTCGCAGTGGGTGACCAATGCGGCTCTCGGCATTGGCCTGATCAGCTACATGACGCCCTTCGCGCCAGAATTCTTCGCGCGACCGGCGGTCGGCCCACTATGCGCGATCGCCATCGTGATACTGATGACGGGAGTCGCACTTCGCGGCGTCCGCGCGTCGGGCTCGGTGCAGATCGCAACCACGATCCTGAAGATCATTCCTCTTCTCGCGGTAATCCTTGTCGCCGCCCTCGTGCTAGGCAGCGGTGACAGCTCAGCAGCGACGACCGCCAACGTGGCATCGATGCCGGTCGGGCCCGCCGCCATCGCTGGCGCCGCGGCGCTTGCCTTGTGGCCGATGCAGGGCTTCGAATGCGGGACGGTTCCCGCAGGAAGGGTGATCAATCCTGGCCGAACGATTGCCCGGGCCACGATGACCGGCACCCTCATCGTCGGCGTCCTCTACGTGCTCGTGACGCTGGCGGTGTTCCTGATGCTGCCGTCCGACATCGCTGCGAAGTCGCCCGCGCCTTTGGCGGATCTGATGAGCCGCGTCTGGGGCTCAAACGCAGGCAAACTGATCGCCGCATTCGCTGGAATCAGCGCATTGGGCGCGCTGAATGGCTGGGTTTTGCTGCAGGCAGAGGTGCAACTCGTGCTCGCAGAGCGCGGCGTGTTTCCGAAGGTTTTTTCGCGCGTCAACAAGGCGGGAATGCCCGTATATGCGCAGCTCCTCGGCTGCACGCTCAGCGTGATCCTCATCGCGCTGAATCTGAGCGGCGGGATGATCCAGATTTACTCGTTCATTATCCTGCTGGCGACCGTGGCCGTGCTCGTCCTTTATCTCGCCGGGACCATCACGATGCTCGCCTTGATCAAGCGCGGCCAGGCGAAGGGCGGGCTTATTACCGGCGCAGCCGCGATCGGCATGATATACGCGATCTGGACCTTCTACGGGGCAGGGGCGCAAGCGACCGCTTGGGGCGCGGCGCTGTTGGCGACGGGCGTTCCCGTCTATTTCATCATGCGTTCGCGAGGCGGCTCCAGCCATCCGGCGGAGGCGAGTCCAGCCGCGCCTCCGGGATCATCCGCCTGAGCTTCTTCGAGAAGCTTCTCAGGCACACTTCGCTAGTCCCGAGCGGCCCCGCCTTGTAGGTTGGTGACTGCATGCCAAGCTGGACGCGCGTGATGAGCGCGGTGTCTTCCGCGTTGACGCGCCGGTTGATGCGCCAGTTGAGATAGCGCGCGGCCTTCATCTCGCGGCGGTCGTCGGGAAGCGCGTAGCTGATCTCCCGCAGCAGCGTCGTGGTCGACGTCTGTGGAAGGAACTGCATGAAGTCGACCTGGTCCGGATAGATATCGAACGCGATGTTCGGGAACAGCTTGTAATAGAGCCATTTCCGCTGGTGACTGTCCGGAAGATGGTCGATCCGTGGGAGGTGGCGCTGGTAGACCCGCTCCGACGGATTTGCTGACTCCTTGTCGACCAGATCGCCTTCCATCTTGTCGACGAACGGCTGCGCTTCGATCCGGTAGCTCTTGCCGAACAGCCGCGTCAGCCCGGGATGCCCGACCGGGATGTGAAGATGGTCCGAGTAATTGTCGCACAGCGTCTTCCAGTTGAGCTGGCGCGGACGAACCGTCACTCGTCCAAGGACGCGCAGATCCTCGAACCGGTAAGGCTCAACCTCATGCTCGTAGGGCCCCATCATCTCCGCGACCGAGGGGCTCCCCGGTTCGAGGGTCACGAAGACGAAGCCGCGCCACTTCTGCAAAGCGACGGAGATTAGGCCGAGCTTGTCCGTCTGTAGCCCGGGATATTCGTTGCGATGCGGCACACCGACGAGACGACCGTCGCGGGCATAGCTCCATGCGTGATACGGGCAGGTCAGGACCTTCGCGCAACCTTCCGATCCATCGACCAGCCGGGATCCCCGATGCCGGCAAACGTTAGAGAAAGCGCGAACTTCCCCATCGTCGCCGCGGATCACGATCACGCTTTCGCCCAGATATTCGAGGCTTCGCCAATCCCCGGGCTCGCGGATCTCACTCTCGTGGCAAACGATCTGCGGGGCAGCTCGGAGGAACGCCTTTTTCTCCGCCTCGAAGAACTCGGGATCGAAGTAGAGCCAGCCGGGCAGGCTCATATCGTCGAGCGGGTCGTGAGTCGGAGTAATGCTGCGGAGCTGCGTCGCCATGGCTTTGCATTTGCCACGACCACGGCACTCTGCGCAATCTTTGTGGATTAGGCCAGATTGCGCACGAGCAGAATCGGCGTCAGCGCAGCGGCGCCTTAGGCTGCTGGACCGTTTTGCGGGGGAGCTGCCGAACTCGGAATAGCGCCCAAGCACTTGCTTTTCGGAAGGCATTTCGCCATAGGCGCGGCCGATGGGGTGCGGGCAAGTCTCGCGCCCCAGTACTTTTTAGACGACAGCCGGAGGGACTTGCCAATGGGGCAAGTCAGCGATCGGCCAACATGGAAGATGAACATGCCGCTCTACGAGCATGTTTTCCTCGCGCGCCAGGACCTCGCCCAAGCCCAGGTCGATGCGCTCGCGGAAAACGCCACCAAAATCATCGAAGACAATGGCGGAAAGATCGCCAAGACCGAGACCTGGGGTCTGCGCAGCCTTGCCTATCGCATGGCCAAGAACCGCAAGGCCCATTACGTCATGCTCGACATCGACGCGCCCGCCGCCGCCATTGCGGAGCTGGAGCGGCAGTCGAACATCAACGAGGACGTGATCCGCTTTCTCACCATTAAGGTCGACGAGCATGAAAAGGGCCCGTCGGCGATGATGCGCCGCGGCGACAAGGAGCGTTCCCGCTCCGACCGTACTCCCGATTACCGCCGCGAAGAGGAGGTCGAATAATGGCTCGTGCTTTCTTCCGCCGCCGCAAATCCTGCCCCTTCTCGGGCAAGGATGCGCCACGCATCGATTACAAGGATGTCCGCCTGCTCCAGGGCTTCGTCTCCGAGCGCGGCAAGATCGTCCCGTCGCGGATCACCGCGGTCTCCTCCAAGAAGCAGCGTGAGCTCGCACGCGCCGTCAAGCGCGCCCGGCACATCGGCCTGCTTCCCTACGTCGTGAAATAAGGAGCTCGAGAAATGGAAGTCATTCTTCTTGAGCGCGTCGAGAAGCTCGGCGCCATCGGCGACGTAGTGAAGGTGAAAAACGGCTTTGCCCGTAACTTCCTCCTTCCCAACAAGAAGGCGCTGCGTGCCAACGAAGCCAACCGCAAGCTGTTCGAAGCCAATCGCGCGCGGATCGAGGAAGAAAATGCCAACCGTCGCACCGAGGCCGAGAAGGCGTCGACGAGCGTGGACGGCAAGACGGTGCAGCTGATCCGTCAGGCCTCGAACACCGGACAGCTCTACGGCTCCGTCAGCGCGCGCGACATCGTCGAGGCGCTCGAGGGCCAGGGTGCCAGGGTGACTAAGAGCCAGGTCGTTCTCGACCGCCCGATCAAGGCGATCGGCCTGCACGAGATCAAGGTCGCCCTCCACCCCGAAGTTTCGGTGACGGTGAAGGTCAACGTCGCCCGTTCACCCGAGGAGGCGGATCTCCAGGCGCAGGGTATCGACGTGCTGCAGCAGATGTTCGAGGAAGAAGCCGCGCCGCTGGCCGCCGAAGCCCTCGAGCCCGGTGCAGACGAGGCCGAGCCCGCTGCAGCCGAAACCGATGAAGCCGCTGCTGCGGAGACTGCGGAACCGGTAGCCGAGGAAGGCGAACAGCCCGACGCCTGATCTCTGAGACATTCCAAAAATGAGGCCGCTGGTCGACACCGACCGGCGGCCTTTTTCGTGCGATCAGCAGTTCGTCGCAAAGATCGTCAGCTGTCGGAACGGTTGCTCCCCCACCCTAGTTTAGCGGTCAGAGCTCAGCGGGGGCTTTTGGTAAGGAGTATCAGCATGGCCAACGAACGCGACGAAGAACAATTCGGCGAAGCTCAAAGCAGCAGTGGCGGCCAGCAGCCGACCGGTCAGCAGAACCAGCAGAGCGAACTGGGCCAAGGCCAGCAAGGTCAGCAGGGCGGGGGCCTGGGCTCGCAGCCAACGATGAGCGACAAGGGCCAGGAAGGCAGCTCCGGCGGCCAGAGCGGTCAGGACAATCAGTCGTTTGGGCAGAGCGACCTCAATCGCGGCGACCAGAGCTCGAGCGGTCAGACCCAGTCGAGCGGCGGATCGGACACGCTTACCAGCGATCAGGCGCCAGGTGGCGGCACGACGTCGAGCGGCGGCGGCTCTGGCGACACCGGAGGTTCAGGCAACTCGGACAGCAGCTTTGTCGGCTCGCTGGGTTCGGACTCCGACGAATATCTGCGTGAAGGCGGTGGTACTGAAGGCACCGGCGGCTCTACTTCGTCCAACCCGACCGGCGGCACGGACTTCGCCAACCAGGGCCGCGGCGCCACTGACGAAGAAACCGGCGAGTCCGATGACGACTCCACCGGCGGCGGACAAGGAAGCTCTTTCTAACCGTTGTCCCTATTTTAATGATCGCCGCGCTCCTCGCCCTAGGGGCGCGGCGTTTTCTTACGCTGGTTCCCGCGCAAGCATTGCGGTTTCGCGCTCAATCCATGGCGCGAAGCTCGGCCGCGACAGGATCGCTTGGACATACGCATGAGTCCGCGCATGGCGAATTCGGTCGGGCGCGACACTGAGGTGGGCAAGGTTCGCGAACGGGCTCGCGACGGCGATATCAGCAAGCGTCAGGCGGTTTCCGACGAGAAATTCGCCGGCCTCGGGAACCACGCGCTCGAGATAATCGAGAATAGGCGGAAGTTCGTCTCTTTCGGCTCGCTCCGCGACCTCGAGGTCTCCTTCCCGGCCCATGAAGCGCGGGGCGACGATGCGATTGAAGAACATCTTGGCGCCGCAAGCCGTCAGGATCGTGTCCGAGAATTCGTCGAACCAAATGGTCTTGGCCCTAAGCTTGGGCTCCGCGGGGATTAACTCCGGCTCGGGGTGAAGCGCCTCCAGGTAATGGACGATCGCGGTCGAGTCGGCGAGGGT
>Ga0070664_100001027_pt1 | contig 21928 bp, 13 predicted proteins | sample KBSC73metaG_FD_65863 | JGI IMG/M metagenome (GOLD analysis project Ga0070664, IMG submission 65863) | Corn rhizosphere microbial communities from Kellogg Biological Station, Michigan, USA - KBS C7-3 metaG | ecosystem: Host-associated > Plants > Roots > Rhizosphere > Soil ... | reverse complement strand
ATCTGCGGCAGCGGGATGGAGCTTTCAACACCCTTATCAACACGTTCATGGAGTCATTTCGTTAGCGATATCCGACCGAAGCTCGAGTTTTCCACAGCGTGTGGCAGCCGGGCTTGCGGACCGATTGCGGGTCCTACGAGGGGGCCGGATTATCCACCGAACCGCACCTGAAAACCGGTCCCGGTACCGAAACGGGGTCCACAGGCTAAACCGCAGAACTACAAGGATTAACGACGATTTTTCTTGTTTTCAACAGCACCTCTTTCTTGTTATAATTCTTTGTTTCCTGATCTCCCTCAACATTGAAGGAATCAGCGCGCCCATCATAAATTTTGCGGCGCCTTCCCCAGAGGTCATCACCGACATGGAACTGGTCGTACGCAAGGCCGATCTGCTTCGCGAGCTGCAGTTGTTCCAGGGAATCGTCGAGCGAAAGAACACGATCCCTATTCTCGCGAATGTCTTGATCGAGACCGACGGGGATCAAGTCAAACTGCTCGCGACCGATCTCGAAGTCGGACTGCGGAGTCATTGCCAGGCCTCCATCGCCAAGAAGGGATCGCTCACGCTTCCGGCAAAGAAGCTGTACGAAATCATCAAGGCGCTGCCCGAAACGGACGTCCGGATCGAAGAGGACAAGAGCGGCGTCAAAGTGGCTGCGGATCGCTTTGACTCGCGCATGCAGACACTGCCGCGGGAAGATTTTCCGACGCTGCCGGACGGAACGGGGTCGTATACGGCCACGCTGCCGCGCGACGTGCTGAAAAACATGGTTGCGAAAACGCAGTTCGCAATCACGGGTGAAGACACGCGCTATTTCCTCAATGGCGCCTTGTTCATCCAGCGCCCCGAGTCGATGGGGCTGGTTTCGACGGATGGCCACCGACTCGCACTGATCACCGTGCCGCGCGACAAGTCCAAGAGCCGCGCCAAGTCGGCAGACGAAGAGCGGGTGATCCTGCCAAGGAAGACGCTGTTGGAGCTGGCTCGGCTGCTGTCGGAAGGCGAAGGGGACATCCAGTACGAGCGCGGAGAAAACCATCTGTTCTTCGAGGTTGGCGGACGGCTCCTGATCTCGCGGATGATCGACGGCCAGTTTCCCGCGTTCGAACGGGTCATTCCGAAGGGGAACGACAAGCGTGTCGAGTTCGATCGCGATCGCCTCACGAGCGCGGTCAGACGTGTCGCACTGCTCTCGAACGAGCGGTCGCGGGCGGTGAAATTTCAGATCGACAAGGGGAAGGTGGAGATTGCGTCGAGCAGCCCGGAGTTCGGCGAGGCCAAGGAAGTCCTGATGGTGGAATACTCCGCAGCCCCGGTGACGATTTGCTTCAACGCGCAGTACGTCCTCGACTTTCTGAGCGTAGTGGAGACCGATTCGATTGGCCTCGAGTTCAAGGATGAAATGAGCCAGGCCGTGATGAAACCCATCGGCGCCGAAGGCTATGACTACACCTACGTGATCATGCCGATGAGAGTGTGAGAACACTTGGTGAATTGGTGAATCGGTGAATTGGTGAATTGGCGCCGAACTCACGCTGCGGCGCCTCAAAACGTTCGATTCATCACCGATTGACAATTCACTAATTCACCAATTCACCAACTCACCAATTCACCAATTTGTTTTGATTGATGTCTGATTTGGAACCTCAGAACGACGAGCAGCGGTCCGCCGCGGCCACGCCGGAGGCGCGCACCGCCCCGACGCCGGAGTCGCCGTCTGTACCATCGCGCTCCGACAACGGGTCCGGCGGTCCGGATGACTACGGCGCGGACAAGATCAAGGTCCTCGAGGGGCTCGAGGCGGTACGCAAACGGCCGGCGATGTACATCGGGTCGACCGGTGCGCCCGGGCTGCACCATCTGGTCTACGAAATCGTCGATAACTCGATCGACGAGGCGCTGGCCGGGTACTGCGACCAGGTCAATGTGACGCTGCACATCGACAACTCCGTCACCGTTATCGACAACGGCCGCGGCATTCCCGTCGATCAGCACGCCAGCGGAAAATCGGCGGCTGAAGTGGTCCTCACGGTCCTGCACGCCGGCGGCAAGTTCGACAACGAGAGCTACAAAGTCTCTGGCGGCCTGCACGGCGTCGGCGTCTCGGTGGTCAACGCGCTCTCCGAAACGCTCGATCTTGAAATCTGGCGCAGCGGCCAGGTCTACAAGCAGCTGTACGAGCGCGGCACGCCCGCCGCCCCTCTCGAGGTCACCGGCACGACCAAGAAGCGCGGAACGAAGATCACGTTCAAGCCCGACGCGCAGATCTTCGAGACGGCGGAATTCAGCTTCGACACGCTGGCGCAGCGGCTGCGCGAGCTGGCGTTCCTCAACGGCGGCGTCACGATCACGCTCGACGACGAGCGTGACGGCAAGTCGCACAAGTTCCTCTATGAAGGGGGCATCATCTCCTTCGTCGAGTACCTGAATCAGAACAAGGCGACGGTCAACGACAAGCCGATTTACATGCACGGCGAGAAAGACGGCATCGACGTCGAGATCGCCCTGCAATGGAACGACGGCTACGCCGAAACGGTCTATTCGTTCGCCAACAACATCAATACGCACGACGGCGGCACGCACCTGTCCGGCTTCCGTTCGGCGTTGACCCGAACGATCAACTACTACGCGGGCAAGAACAATCTGGCGAAGGATCTGAAGGACGCCAGCATTGGCGGCGACGACATCCGCGAAGGCCTCATCGCGGTCGTGAGCGTCAAGATTCCGCGGCCGCAGTTCGAGGGGCAGACGAAGACCAAGCTGGGCAACACCGAGGTCAAGGGGATCGTCGAAGCCATCCTCAACGACAAGCTCGGCGCCTATCTCGAGGAGAACCCGCCGGTCGCGAAACGGATCGTGGCCAAGGCGGTTGACGCCGCGAGGGCGCGGGAGGCCGCACGCAAGGCACGGGACCTCGTCAGGCGCAAAGGCGCGCTCGACAACAGCTCACTGCCCGGTAAGCTCGCTGACTGCCAGGAGCGGGATCCGGAGCAGAGCGAGATCTACATCGTCGAAGGCGAGTCTGCCGGCGGGTCGGCGAAGCAGGGACGCGACCGTCGGTTCCAGGCCATCCTGCCGATCAAGGGCAAGATTCTGAACGTCGAGAAGGCGCGCTTCGACAAGATGCTCGGCAGCGACGAGATCAAGACGATGATTGCCGCGCTCGGCTGCGGCATCGGCGCGGAGGACTTCGACCTGTCGAAGCTCCGCTACCACCGCGTCATCATCATGACCGACGCCGACGTCGACGGCTCGCACATCCGAACGCTGCTGCTGACGTTCTTCTATCGCCAGATGCGCCAGCTCGTCGAAAACGGCTACGTCTACATCGCGCAGCCGCCGCTGTTCCGCGCGAAGCGAGGACGGAGCGAGGTGTTCATCCGCGACGAGCGCGCGCTCGAAACCTGGCTGATGAAGCGCGCGGTCGAATCGCGCATCGTCGTCCTGCCCGATGGCACGGAGATGTCCGGCGAACAGCTCGAACATCGCCTGGAGCGGCTGATCGCGTTCCGGAAGCTGATGCAGATAGTCGAGCGTCGCGGACCGTCGAAGGAAGTCGTGCTTGGCCTGCTCGAACGTGATGCCAGGGACAAGGCGTTCTTTGCCGATCGCGCCAGGGTGGAGGCGGTGGCGGCGGCGCTGAGCACGCCAGCCCGAACCGTGACGGTGCAGGAGGACGAGGAACACCAGGCATTCGCTCTGGCCATCGAGGATCGTACCGGCGGCTATCCGCGCCATCACCGCGTCGATCAGGACTTCGTCACCACAGGCGAGTTCCGAACGCTCGCATCCAGCTATCAGGATGTCAAGGACATTCGCGCACCCATGGTGGTGAAGACGACGGTAACGGCGACCCAGGACGAGATCGCGGAGACCGGTGAAGGCACCGCTGCCGCCAACGAGACCGCGATCGGCGGCGCACCGATTGACGATGCGACGAAGCTGGCCGCCGAGCCGAAGCCGCTCGATTCGTCGGCAGGGCCGAAACAGCCGCACAAGGCTGTCCGGGACGCCGACGTCCGGGTCGAGTCGCTCGACGAGCTGGTGGAATTCTTCACCGCCGCCGGCAAGAAGGGGGTCGCGGTCAACCGTTACAAGGGTCTGGGAGAGATGAATCCCGAGACCCTGTGGGAAACGACGATGGATCCCGAACGGCGATCGCTCGCCCAGGTGCGCGCCGAAGATCACATGGAAGCGGACCTGATGTTCACCACGCTGATGGGCGATCAGGTCGAGCCGCGCCGCAAGTTCATCGAAGACAACGCGCTGGACGTCAAGAACCTGGACATTTGATCCGTGTCAATTGGTGAGTTCGTGAGTCGGGTGAATTGGTGAATTGGCATCGGACGCGCTACCGCGCGTCCTGTTAACGCGCGGCGGTAGCCGCGCTATGCGAATTCACCAACTCACCGATTCAGTAATTCACTAATTCACCAATTCACCAACTCGCCGATTCACCAACTGTCATGACCGACTCTCTTACTCGCTTCCCCGTCAACATCGAAGACGAAATGAAGCGCTCGTACATGGATTACGCGATGAGCGTAATCATCGGGCGGGCGCTTCCTGATGTGCGCGACGGATTGAAGCCGGCGCACCGTCGCGTGCTCTACGGCATGCGGACGATGGGGCTCGCGTCGAACCGTGCCTATCGCAAGTGCGCAAAGATCGTCGGCGAGGTGATGGGCAACTATCACCCTCACGGCGACGCGTCGATCTACGACACCCTGGTTCGACTCGCGCAGGAATTCAACATGCGCTACACCCTGGTCGAAGGCCAGGGGAACTTCGGATCGGTCGACGGCGATCCGCCGGCGGCGATGCGATACACCGAAGCGCGGCCGCGGCCTCTCGCCGAGGCGATGATGACGGATCTCGACAAGGAGACCGTCGACTTCGTCCCCAATTACGACGAGACCACGGAAGAGCCGACGGTCCTGCCGACCACGTTCCCGAACCTGCTCGTCAACGGATCGTCGGGCATTGCCGTCGGCATGGCGACGAACATCCCGCCGCACAACATGCGCGAGGTGATCGACGGGGTCATTGCGACGATCGAACAGCGTGGGCAGTCGAAGGAGTCACGGCTCAAGGCGGTGCTGAAAGCCATTCCCGGCCCCGATCTGCCGACCGGCGGCTTCATCGTCGGACGTCATGGAATCTTTCAGGCGTACACGACCGGACGCGGCGCGATCACGCTGCGCGCGAAGGCGACGACCGAGGAATCGAAGAAGGGGGACAAGGTCTCGATTGTCATCACCGAGATCCCCTATCAGGTCAACAAGAAGCGTTTGCTCGAGAACATCGCCGATCTCGTTCACGAGAAGACGATCGAGGGAATTTCCGATCTCCGGGATGAATCCGATCGCGAAGGGATGCGGATTGTCGTCGAGCTGAAACGCGGCGAGGTGCCGGAGGTCGTGCTGAACAACCTCTACAAGCACACGCAGTTGCAGACCACCTTCGGCATCATCATGCTCGCGATCGTCGGCGGCCGGCCGAAGGTTCTGCCGATTCTCGAGATCCTCGAGCACTTCGTCGAGTTCAGGCGCGAGATCGTCCGACGCCGCACCGAGTTCGAGCTCAGAAAGGCCGAGGCTCGCGCGCACATCCTCGAAGGATTGAAGATTGCGCTCGATCATCTCGACGAGGTGATCAAGTTGATCCGCGGCTCGAAGAGCCCGGCCGAAGCGCGTGACGGCTTGATGACGGCTTTCAAGTTCACGCAGATTCAGGCCCAGGCAATCCTCGACATGCAGTTGCAGCGGCTGACCGGCCTCGAGCGGCAGAAGATCGTCGACGAGCTGGTGGAGTTGCTGAAGACGATTGAGCGTCTGCGCGCGATTCTGTCGAGCGATGAACTGCTGATGCAGGTGGTCCTCAACGAGTTGAAGGAAGTCCGCGACAAGTACACGGACCCGCGGCGGACGGTGATTGTCGAGGAGAGCGGCGAGCTGCGGATCGAGGACCTGATCGCCGACGAAGACATGGCGATCACGGTGACGAACACCGGCTATATCAAGCGCACCGCGATCTCGACGTATCGGGCGCAACGGAGAGGGGGCAAGGGGCGCATCGGGATGCGCACGCGCGAAGAGGATTTCGTCAGCCACCTGTTCATTGCGTCGACCCACGCCTACATCATGATTTTCTCCGACCGCGGCCGGGCGTACTGGCTGAAGGTTCACGAGATCCCGGACGTAGGGCCCGGTGGAAAAGGAAAGGCCATCGCCAACCTCGTCGCCATGGAGGAGGGCGAGCACATCGCCGCGCTCCTGGCCGTCAAGGAGTTCCCCGACCAGGAGAATCAGCAGTTCGTCGTGATGGGCAGCCGCAAGGGCGTGATCAAGAAGACCGACCTCTCGCTCTTCCGCAACCCCCGCGCCGGCGGCATCATCGCGATGGGTGTCGAGGAAGGCGACGCGGTCATCGCCGTCGAGATGTCGGACGGCACGGAACAGATCTTCCTGGGAACCCGCGACGGGATGGCAATTCGGTTCGAGGAAACCGACGTCCGCCCGATGGGCCGTACCGCTTACGGTGTGCGCGGCATTTCGCTGCGAGACAACGACGAGGTCGTCGCGATGGAGGTCGTGCGTCAGGGCGGCACGCTGCTCACGGTGGCCCAGAACGGCTACGGCAAGCGCACCGAGCTGGACGAGTACCGGCTGCAGTCGCGCGGGGGCGTCGGCATCATCAACATCCAGACGTCGGATCGCAACGGCAAGGTCGTCGGCATCGCCTACGTCAGCGACGACGACGAACTGATGATCATCAGCCAGCAGGGCATGATCTTGCGGATGCGCGCTGGAGACGTGCGCGTGATCGGCCGCGCCACCCAGGGCGTGCGTCTCATCGAGATGGAAGACGGGGACGCTGTCGTCGCGATCGCGAAGCTGGCGGAGAAGGAAGAGGGCGGCGAGAACGGGAACGGGAACGGGAACGGCAACGGGAACGGTAACGGCGGACCAGAAGAATCTGTGAATTAGTGAATTGGTGAATTAGTGAATTGGGCATCGCGCGGCTACCGCCGCGCTTTTACAGCACGCGCGGTAGCGCGTGCGAAGCCCGATTCACCAATTCACCAATTCACCAATTAGGCTGGCTCCAGCTTCGCGTACTTTGCCAGGAGCTTCTTCACCCCGACGAGATTGAAGCGCACAGTGATCTTCATGTCGTCGTTGTGTTCCTCGACCGATACGACGGTGCCGACGCCGAATTGGGCATGCTTGACGCGCATGCCCGGTCGCAATGCCTGCACCGACTGATCTTCATCCTCGTACCGGTAGCTCTCCTCGGACTCCTTGAATCGTGCGGCCTTGCCCTTTCGGCCATACGGGTTCGTGCGGAACTCGTAGTGGCCGTGCGTAAACGTGCTTTGGTACGCCGGCGCGTATGTCGGCGCGATGCGCTCGAGGAGCTCGGCCGGAATCTCGTCGAGAAAGCGCGAGGGTTCCGTCGACTGGTATTCACCGAAGACCCGACGACGGGCGGCACTCGTGAGCACCAGCTGCGACTGGGCCCGCGTCATGCCGACATAGCAGAGACGCCGCTCCTCCTCGAGCTCTTCGAGATCCTCTTTGGAACGCGAATGGGGGAACAGCCCTTCCTCGAGTCCGGCGATGACCACCATCGGAAACTCGAGCCCCTTCGCCGCGTGCATCGTCATCAGCCAGACTTTGGCGTCGCGCGAGCCGGCCTCCTCATCAGCCTCGGACAGGAGCGACAGTCGATCCACGAAACCGCCGAGTGATGCCTCCGCCTCACGGGTCTCGTATTCACGCGCGGCAGACACGAGCTCCATCAGGTTCTCGATGCGTTCGTTCGATTCTTCGCTGTTGTCGTCGCGCAGATCCTTCAGGTAGCCGGTCTGGTCGAGCATCTTGCCGATCGCGATTGAAACCGAGTCCTTCCGCGCCGCGTCGGCGAGGCCGCTGATCAAATTCCGAAAAACCGTCAGCGAGGCCGTCGCTCGAGACGCCAGCTTCCCATCGTCGATCGCGTAGACCAGCTTGGCCCAAAGCGATCTCGCCGAGCTGATCTCCTGGAGTCCGGCCGCGAGCAGCGGCGGTGCGTCCTCGATGACGGCGTTGGGATCGATCGCGTGAAGCGAATCCATGACGCCCTTGCCGATGCCACGCGCAGGCACGTTGATCACTCTCCGCAGGCTGACGTCGTCGTGCGGATTCATGATCAGTTTGAGGTAGGCCAGCGCGTCCTTGATTTCCTTGCGCTCGTAGAAACGGACGCCGCCGATGATCTTGTACGGGATGCTTTCCCGCATCAGCGAGTCTTCGACCGCCCTCGACTGCGCGTTCGTGCGGTAGAGCACCGCCATCGTCGCGTCGACGTCTTCCGATCGGTATTGCTTGATCGAGCGCGTGATGAAGTCGGCCTCTTCGAGCTCGTCGTTGCCGCGAAAGTAGATGATCCGCGACCCGCCGCGACGATCGGTCCAGAGGCGCTTGTCTTTCCGATTGCGATTCTGGCTGATGACCGCGGAGGCGGCGTCCAGGATCGTCTGGGTCGACCGGTAGTTCTGTTCGAGCCGGACGACGGAGGCGTCGGGAAAGTCGTGCTCGAAGTCGAGAATGTTGCGGAGGTCGGCGCCGCGCCATTTGTAGATGGACTGATCGGGGTCGCCGACCACCGCGATGTTGCGATGGATTTCTGCGAGGCGGCGAATGAGGAGGTACTGCGGACGATTGGTATCCTGATACTCGTCCACCATCACGTATTTGAACTTGTGACCGTAAAAGCCGCGCACCTGCTCCGACTGCTCGAAGAGCTCGACCGTCTTCAGCAGCAGGTCATCGAAGTCGAGCGCGTTGGCGTCAGTCAGCGCGGCGAGATAGCGCTCATAGATCTTCGCCGTCTGCTCTTCGCGGATGTTCCAACCCCCGCGAAGGCTGTCCGGCCCTTCCATTCGATTCTTGGCCTGGCTGATCCGCGCGAGCGCCATGCGCGGCGGCACCAGCTTGTCGTCGATGCCGAGATCGCGCTGCACCTGCTTGACCACCGCGACCTGGTCCGACGAGTCGTAGATCACGAAATCCCGGGATAACCCGATCTTTGGCGCCTCGCGCCGCAGCAGCCGCGCGCACAGCGCGTGAAACGTCGACAGCCACACGCCCTGAGCCGTCGAGCCGATCAGCGACTCCACCCGTTCGCGCATTTCCTGCGACGCCTTGTTGGTGAAGGTGACCGCCAACACCTCGCCCGGAGCCGCATGGCCATCGCCGATGAGATACGCAATTCGGAAGGTGATGACCCGCGTCTTTCCCGAGCCCGCGCCGGCGAGGATTAACAGGGGGCCATCACGGTGCAGGACCGCTTCTCGTTGTTCGGGGTTGAGTTTTTCCAGGAAGTTCATGAGGGAACTCCATTATATCTTTCGCGGCTTGCGGCTCGCGGCTCGCGGCTCGCGCCCGAATCAGGAAATTAACGAATCCAAATCCCGATAACTGTTAATGGTGGCCATCTGACGTCTCTCAATTCTGGCGACGACTGAATCGATGCCACATTGCCGGAATTGCAACCGATCCTCGTAACGGATTGATTTACAGCGCGAGCCGACATGAAGATCGCAATCAGATGACCAGCCGTTACTGGCGTCGTCCCAATCACCGAGCCGCGCGCCTTGTTTGCGTGTGTCACCGAGTCGCGAGCCGCGAGCCGCGAGGCGCGGCGATGTAGTACTATCGACTCTGTCCATGTCGCAGACGTTGTTGCAGAAAGTGTGGGATGCCCACACGGTGCGGAAGCTGCCCAACGGGCAGACGCAGCTGTTCGTCGGGTTGCATCTCATCCACGAGGTGACGACCCCGCAGGCGTTTGACATGCTGCGCGCGCGCGGCTGGCGCGTGCGGTTTCCGGAGCGGACGATTGGGACAGTCGACCACATCGTGCCGACGCGGGATCAGCGGCGCCCGTTTCTCGACGTGATGGCCGAGGATATGTTCGCGGCGCTCGAGCGCAATTGTCGCGATGAAGGCATCCGGCTGTTCGACATGTCCACCGGATCGCAGGGCATCGTCCACGTGATTGGGCCGGAGATGGGGCTGACGCAGCCGGGCATGACGATCGCGTGCGGCGACAGTCATACCTCGACGCACGGCGCGCTGGGCGCGGTGGCCTTCGGCATCGGCACGTCGCAGGTGCGCGACGTCCTCGCGTCTCAGTGCCTGGCCATGGATCCGCTGCGCGTGCGTCGCATCCGCGTGCGCGGCCGGCTGGCCCGTGGCGTCTACGCAAAGGACGTCATCCTCGAGATCATTCGGCGCCTGGGGGTCAACGGGGGCGTCGGCTATGCCTACGAGTACGCCGGCGACACGATCGAGCGCATGTCGATGGACGAGCGGATGACGATCTGCAACATGTCGATCGAAGGCGGCGCGCGCGTCGGCTATGTCAACCCGGATCAGGCGACGTTCGATTACCTGCGCGGCCGGCGTTTCGCGCCCGCCGGTGACGACTTCGAGAAAGCGTGCCGCTGGTGGAGCCACATGGCCTCCGATGCGAACGCCGGCTACGACGACGAGGTGGAGCTCGATGCGGCGGCGATCGGGCCGACCGTCACCTGGGGGATCAACCCCGGCCAGTCGGTCTATGTGGACGAGCCGCTCCCGAACCCGGTGAGCGCGCAGGGCGCAGAGCGCGCGGCGATCGACGAAGCGCTCGACTTCATGGGCCTCACCGCCGGTTCGCGCATTCGCGGCACACGCATCGACGTCGCGTTCGTCGGATCGTGCACGAATGGCCGGCTGTCGGATCTTCGAGAGGCAGCAAAAGTGATTCGCGGCCGGCACGTGGCGCCGCACGTCCGCGCGCTGGTCGTGCCGGGATCGCAACCGGTCAGGTTGGCGGCGGAGAGGGAAGGGCTCGATCGCGTGTTCATCGAAGCGGGATTCGATTGGCGCGGAGCCGGATGTTCGATGTGCCTGGCGATGAACCCGGACAAGCTCGAAGGACGCGAGATCTGCGCGTCGTCCTCGAACCGAAACTTCAAGGGGCGGCAGGGCAGTCCGACGGGACGCACGCTGCTCATGAGTCCGGCGATGGTGGCCGCCGCGGCCGTCGCCGGCGAGGTCGTGGATATCCGGGAGTTCGCGAATGGCGATTGAAAAGATCAGCCAGGTTCACGGTCGCGCGCTGCCGGTTCGCGGCGACAACGTCGACACGGATCGGATCATCCCCGCGAGATTCCTTCGATCGATCACGTTCGAAGGGCTTGAAGCGCATCTCTTCGAAGACGACCGGAAACAATTGCAGGCCGCCGGGCAGCATCATCCGCTTGACGAGTCGCGCTACCGCGGCGCGTCGATTCTGCTGACGAACGCGAACTTCGGATGCGGATCATCCCGCGAACATGCGCCGCAGGCGATTCGCCGCCACGGCATCCGCGCGGTCATCGGCGAGTCGTTCTCGGAAATCTTCTTTGGCAACTCCGTCGCGCTGGGTATGCCGTGCGTTACCGCCGATGCGACGACGATGGCCGCGCTGATGCAGACAGTCGAATCGCAGCCTGAAACCGACGTCGCCGTCGATCTGAATCAGATGACGGTCACGGCCGGTGAGACGACCTATCGCATCGCGTTGCCTGGTGCGGCGCGCGAGTCATTTCTCGACGGCACCTGGGACGCCACAGGTTTGCTGCTGGATCGGTTCGAGGATGTTGAGGCTGTGGCGGCGAGGTTGCCGTACGTGGCTGGCTGGAGGTGAACAAGTGAAAGTCAAAAGTTAAAAGTAAAAAGTAAGAAGTGAATCGCAGCCTTACTTCTAACTTTTAACTTTTAACTTTTAACTTGTTCACCTCTCCTCGCCTCTTCCGCTCTCTCGCGGACGAGCTCCAGGAACGCGGTCGCCGCTCTCGACAGTTCTCCCGCCTTCCGGAACACGAACCTCACCGAACGCGGAGAGCTCAGCTCGGGCACTTTGACAGCCACGAGGTGACCGCGTGCGATCTCACCGAGCGCACAGCGGCGCGGCAGCACGGCGACGCCGAGTCCCATCTCGACCGCGCGTTTGATCCCGTCGAGGCTCGGCAGCGCGATTTGAATGTTGATCGGCGCGTGCCGCCGTTCGTAGACACGCAGCACGCGGTCGCGTGCCGGCGACGGATCGTTGTGGGCGATGACGATTTCGCGGCCGACCTCTTCGATGGTGACGCGCTTCTTCGCGGCGAGACGATGGGCCGGGTTCGCCAGCATCACCAGTTCGTCGCTGCCAAGCGAGATCGACTGGAGCCCTTTGTCCGGCGGCTGGAACGTGAGCACGCCGAAATCAAGGCTGCGCTCGAGGAGTTCGGTCGCAATCTGTCTGGACGCCACGCGCCGGACCTCGACCCGTGCGTGGGGATGCGCGCGGGTGAATCGATCGACGATCGGCAGCAGCGAATGAACGGCCGCCTCATTCGCGCCGATGACCACGCGGCCGCGACGCACCTGTTGAAGCTCGCGGACCGCGGCCTCGGCCTCGGCCGCGAATCGCAGCAGCCTGGTCGCGTGTTCCTGCAGCAGCGCGCCGGCCTCGGTGAGGGCCCCGTTGCGGGACGTGCGGTCGAACAGCTTGTCGCCGAGTTCGTCCTCGAGCCGCCGGATGGCCTGGCTGATCGCCGGCTGGGTTCGGTGCAGCTTCTTGGCGGCCCGTGAAAAACTGTGATCCGCAGCCACCGCGACGAAAGCATTGAGGTCCTGGAGCTGCATCGCGGTATCATAAGTAGTTTTGATATAAAGTCAAAAACTATAAATTGGACGAAAGCTGCCGAACCCGGTATTACTGTCAGGGGAGGACTTATGTCTGCCGATAGGCTCATCATCTTCGACACCACGCTGCGCGACGGCGAACAGGCGCCGGGCTTCTCCATGCGAATCGACGAGAAGCTGAAGCTTGCGCGGCAGCTCGCGGTGCTCGGGGTGGACCTGATCGAGGCGGGGTTTCCGATCGCGTCAGAGGCCGACGCCGAGTCCGTCCGCGTGATTTCGGCGCAGGTGCGCGGCCCGGTCATCGCCGCGCTGGCGCGCTGCCATCCCGCTGATATCGATCGCGCCGGCGAAGCGCTCACCGCCGCTCCCCGTCGTCGTATTCACACGTTCATTGCGACCTCCGATCTGCACCTGGAGCGGAAGCTGCGGATGACGCGCGAGGCGTGCCTCGACGCGGCGGTCGCGGCGATCCATCGGGCTCGACGTTATACCGACGATGTGCAGTTTTCAGCTGAAGACGCGACCCGAAGCGACATGGACTTCCTGTGCCGCGTCATCCAGGAAGTGATTTCCGCCGGATGTACGACGGTGAATCTGCCGGACACGGTTGGATACTCGACCCCGGACGAAATCGGCGAATTCTTCCGTACCGTGCTGAGCCGCGTGCCCAATGCCGGCCACGCGACGTTCAGCGCGCACTGTCACGATGATCTCGGTTTGGCTGTGGCCAACACGCTCGCCGCGGTTCGCGCCGGCGCACGACAGGTGGAGTGTACGGTCAACGGCATCGGCGAGCGCGCGGGGAACGCATCGCTCGAAGAAATCGTCATGGCCACGCGCGTCAGGTCGGATCTGCTGCCCTATACGACGGCCATCGAGCCGCGCGAGATCTATCCCTCGAGCCAGTTGCTCACGGCGCTGACCGGTGAGGCCGTGCAGGCGAACAAGGCCATCGTTGGGCGAAACGCGTTCGCGCACGAAGCCGGGATTCACCAGGATGGCATGCTGAAAGATCGCCGCACCTACGAGATCATGCGGCCCGAGGAAGTCGGTGTGCCACAGGCGACCCTCGTGCTCGGCAAGCACTCGGGGCGCCACGCCGTGCAGCGCCGCTGCGAGCAGATCGGTTTGCAGCTCGAACGGCACGAGGTGGAGACGGTTTACTGGGACATCATGTCGATCGCCGATCGCGAGAAGGTCGTGAGCGATCGCGATCTCGCCGACGTGATCGCACGGATCCGCGGCAAGCGTCAGGCCGCCGGCACGCCCGCCAGCGTCTCCGACTTCAACGGAACCCCCGCCGAAGTCGGGTACGGGCACGGCGTCTAACAAGATCGGGTTCTGCTGGGTTCTACTGGGTTCCACACGGTTCTGCGGGGTTCGTTCTCGGTTCCGCAGGGTTCGGCGCCCAGAACCTCGCAGAACCAGAACGAACCTTGTGGAACCCTGCAGAACCTCGTAGAACCTTGTCGAACCCATGAATGCTTCGATCCTGTTGTTGCCGGGCGACGGCATCGGACCAGAGGTCGTGTCGGCGGCAGCCGGCGTGCTTCGCAACGTGGCCTCGCGCTTTTCACATCAATTCGAACTGAGTGAAGCGGCGATCGGCGGCGCGGCGCTCCGTCGCGGCCTTCCACCGCTGCCGGAAGAAACGCTGGCGGCCGCGCGCGGTTCCGAGGCGATTCTTCTTGGCGCCGTCGGCGATCCCGAGTTCGACAAAGGCGACTCGAGCAGCAGGCCCGAAACGGCGCTGCTGCAGATTCGTCGCGAACTCAAGCTCTACGCCAACCTTCGGCCTGCCAGAGTGTGGCCCGGCCTGGAAGATTCGGGTCCACTGAAACGAACCGTTGTGTCCGGCACCGACATGCTCGTCGTTCGGGAACTCACCGGCGGGCTCTATTACGGCGAGCCTCGCGGCATCGCCGCCGACGGCAACTCGGCGCACAACACGATGCGGTATTCGCGACCGGAGATCGAGCGGATCGCCCGACGCGCCTTCGAGGCCGCGCGTGTGCGACGGAAGCGCGTGACGTCGGTCGACAAGATGAACGTGCTCGAGACGTCGCGTCTGTGGCGGCAGGTTGTCAGCGAGGTCGCGTCGAACTATCCCGACGTGACGCTCGATCACATGCTCGTGGATTCGTGCGCGATGCGCATCGCGCTGGCGCCAGCGAGCTTCGACGTCATCCTGACGGAGAACATGTTTGGCGACATCCTGTCGGACGAAGCCGGAGCGGTAGTCGGTTCACTGGGGCTGTTGCCGTCCGCGAGCCTTGGCGATGGGACCGGTCTCTTCGAACCGGTCCACGGATCGGCGCCAGACATCGCGAGAAAGAACATGGCGAACCCGATCGGTGCGATCGGATCGGCGGCCATGCTGCTGCGTCACGCGCTCGGCCTGGAGACCGAAGCACGCGCGATCGAACGCGCTATCGGCGACGCGCTGAATGCAGGTTATCGAACCGCCGATCTGGCGCAGGGAAACGACAAGCGCGTCGGTACACAGGAGATGGCCGCCGCGATTGAGTCACGAATTAGCAGTTCGGATTCCTGATCCCAGATTCGCAGCCGGTCCCGCCGCAGCGCCGGAGGCGCGAAGGCGGACGAGTCGCGACTCATTCCACCGTGACGCTCTTGGCCAGATTCCGCGGCTGATCGACGTCGCATCCTCTACGAATCGCGATGTGGTACGCGAGCAGCTGCAGCGGAACCACCATCAACACCGGCGTCAGGAGCGGGTGGGTTTCGGGCACCTCGATGAGGAAGTCCTGCGCTGGATCCAGAAGGCTCCGGATGCTCTGATGGCCTTCGGTGGTCAGCGCGATGACTGACCCGCCGCGCGCCTTGGCCTCCTGGATGTTGCCGATCATCTTCTCGAAGACGTGGTCGTGCGGGGCGATGGTGACGACCGGCATCTTCTCGTCGATGAGCGCGATGGGCCCGTGCTTCATCTCGCCGGCCGGATAACCCTCGGCGTGGATGTAGGAAATCTCCTTCAGTTTGAGCGCCCCCTCGAGCGCGATCGGATAGTTGATTCCGCGGCCGAGGTAGAGAAAATCGCTCCGCTGGTAGAACCGCTTGGCGATCTCCTCGGTTATGCTCTCGCAACGCAGAGTGTGCTCGATGAGGAGCGGCAGCTGCGACAGCGCTTCGACGTGCGACTTCGCCGCGGCGGGTTCGAGCATTCCCCTGATCTGGCCGAGGTACATCGCCAGCAGGTGCAGCGCGACGATTTGCGTCGTGAACGCCTTCGTCGAGGCGACGCCGATTTCCGGGCCCGCGTGCGTGTAAACCGTTCCGTCAGTCTCGCGTGTCGCCATGCTCCCGACGACGTTGCAGATGGCGATGCTGGAGGCCCCCTTCTTCTTCGCTTCGCGCAGCGCCGCCAGCGTGTCGGCGGTCTCGCCTGACTGGGTGATCACGACGGTCAGGGTGTGTGCCGACACAATCGGATCGCGATAGCGATACTCCGAACCGTAATCCACGTCGACGGGAACCCGTGCCAGCGTTTCGAACAGAAACTTCGCGACCAGCGCCGCATGCCAGGACGTACCGCACGCGAGGATGACGACGCGCTCCACCTGGCGCAGCACGTCATCGGGGATTTCGATCTCGTGAAGGAAGACCTTGCCGGTCTCCTGCGAAGCGCGGCCGAGCACGGTTTCCTTGACCGCCCACGGCTGCTCGAAGATCTCCTTCAGCATGAAGTGCTTGTATCCGGCCTTTTCGGCCATGACCGGATCCCACGACACCTTCGTGCTTCTCTTCGACACCGCTCGACCCGAGTAGTCGGTGAACTCGACGCCAGCCGGAGTAATCACCGCCATCTCCTCGTCGCCGAGGAACACCACGTCGCGAGTGTGGCTGAGAATCGCCGGAATATCCGAGGCAACGAAGAACTCTCCCTCGCCGAGGCCGACGACGATCGGCGGTCCGTTGCGCACCGTGACAATCTTGTTCGGATCGTCAGCCGAGATCAGCACCAGGGCGAACAGCCCGCGCATGTACAGGAGCGCACGTCGCACCGCGTTCTCGAGGCCGTCGTCCTTCATCTCGCGTTCGACCAGGTGGGCGACGATCTCGGTATCGGTTTCGGTGACGAACGTGTGCCCTTCTTTTTGTAGCTGCTGCTTCAGGTCGAGATAGTTCTCGATGATGCCGTTGTGCACGACGACAATCCGCCCGGTGCAGTCGCGATGCGGATGCGCGTTCTCTTCGGTGGGGCGTCCATGCGTGGCCCAGCGGGTGTGGCCGATGCCGTACTCGCCTTCGATCGGCGTGGTGGCGATGACCTCTTCGAGACGGGCGAGCTTGCCGGCACTGCGGCGAAGATCGATCGCCCCGTCTCTGACCACGGCGACCCCGGCCGAGTCGTAGCCGCGGTACTCCAGCCGCCGCAGTCCATCGATCAGGATGGGCACGACCTGCTTCGATCCGATATACCCGATGATCCCGCACATAGCTCGCTCTCTCTCTCTCTACTCGTGTTTCCGCCGCGATTTGGTCCACCCCGGCTTGTTCACCTGCTTACCGCGGCCAATCGCAAGCGCTTCGGCCGGGACGTCCTCTGTGATCGATGATCCGGCGGCGACGTAGGCGTCCTTGCCAATGCGCACGGGGGCGATGAGCTGTGAGTCGCTGCCGATGAATGCGCCGTCTTCGATCACGGTCGGATTCTTGGTTGTGCCGTCATAGTTGCACGTAATCGTACCTGCGCCGATGTTGACCTTTGCGCCGACGGTCGTGTCCCCGAGATACGTGAGGTGGCTGGCTTTAGATCCCCGGCCAAGGACGGTCTTCTTCAACTCGACGAAGTTGCCGACCTTGGCCTCTTCGCCGACGTGCGACTGCGGTCGCAGGTGCGCGAACGGACCGAGCTGCGCCCCCTTGCCAACGTGCGAATCGATAATCACGCAGAAGTTGTGAAGGATCGCGCCATCATCCACCGAGGAGTTCACGAGACGCACGCCCGAGTGGATTTCGCACCGCGACCCGATCGTCGTCTTGCCTTCCAGAAACACTCCCGGGTGGATGATCGTGTCGGGACCGATCGTCACATCGGGATCGATATAGGCGGTCGCGGGATCCACGAGGGTCACGCCAGCGGCCATCAGCTCATCGTTCTTCTCCGACCTCAGGATCGTCGCCACGTCTGCGAGCTCCTTCCGGCTGTTCACGCCGAGAATCTCTCTCGGGTCGTCCAGCCTGACGGTTTCTACTTTCAACCCCCGCCCGCGGTAAATCTTCACCAGATCGGGCAAATAGTATTCACGCTGCGCGTTTGATGAACCAATCGTCCGCAACGCGGCAAAGAGCGGCGCGAGGTCGAACGCGTAGATGCCGCTGTTGATCTCGCGAATCTCCCGCTCGGCCGGCGAAGCGTCCTTGTGTTCGACAATCGACGCGATCTCTCCCGCCGAACGCACCACCCGGCCGTAGCCATCGGCATCCGACAGAACCGCAGTCAGAATTGTCGCCGCCGCGGCGCGCTCTTCGTGAGTTCGTATCAATCGCTCCACTGTTTCCGGCCTGAGGAGCGGCACGTCCCCCGACAGGAGAACAAGGGTTCCCCGCGCGTCTGCCAGCATGGGCTCTGCCTGAAGGAGCGCGTGGCCCGTGCCGAGCTGAGGTTCTTGCAGCGCAAAGGCAAGGCCCAGCCGTTTTCCCAGCGCTTCCTGAATCTGGCTCGCCTGGTAACCCACGACAACGATGATTGAAGCCGGCTCGAGGGGTGCCGTCGTTCGAAGAACACGCTCGATGAGGGAAAGGCCGGCCGCCTCGTGCAGCACCTTGGGGACCGCGGACTTCATGCGCGTGCCCTTGCCGGCCGCGAGCACGACGACGTGGAGATCGGGCATCCGGTGGCTAGTGTACCCGGGTAAGGCGGAACGTGTCAGCGACGACGCGCCGGGCGGAGGCGACGATTTGGAGCGGGAGGGGTATCCAGGGCGTCCCGAAACCTGTTGTGATCACGGATGCTGTCCAGGTCCGGATCCTGTTTGGCGAGCCCACGGTTCTCAGGATTAAGGGCAATTGCCTGTTGTAAATGCTCGAGCGCTTCGTCCGCTCGATTCCGCATACCGAGCGCGACGGCCATAATGTAGTGGGCGTGGTCGCTTTCTGGGTCTTCCCCTAAAGCACGCTGCAAGTGGTCGAGCGCCCCGCTGTGATCGCCCGAATTGAGCGCGACGGTTGCCGCATAAACCCGTTCCGCGGGACTTTTCACGTCTGGCGCCGGCTGGCGGGATGTCTCTCGCTCGCAGACCCGGAGGTACAGCCGGGCGCGCTCGAGCAACTCGCGCTCGTCCGGATAACGTTCGAGAACCGTGCGGAAATAACCGGCAGCTCCCGCGAAATCGTGGCGCTGCAGTGCCTGGACGCCGCGCTCGTAAATGGCGACGGCTTCGTAGAATCCAGGCTTCCGTGGCGCCGGCGGGGGCGGCGGCGGTGCCGGCGCGGGAACCGGCGCAGGCACCGCTTCTGGTCGCGCGCTCGCCGTACGAGGCCTCGCCTTGGCTGAAACGGCCTTTCGAGCGGTTTTCTTCCGGCTTTCAAGTCGTTTGGTCCCACGGGCGACCCTGGCGGTCGACTTTGTGGACCGGCGCTGCTTCGCCATGCGTCTCCTGCGGTTTTGGCCGACGGTGACAGTAACAAAACAGCTTCGAAGGGGTCAAGCGGATGAAAGGACCAGTCTGATTGAACGACTTCATTAGGTCAATCAACGGAATTTTTCGCAGCCTCGAGGGATGCAAAGATGGCCCGGCTAGACATTCCATACCGTGCTGACAGCGACTTGATCGCCTCACGGCGAGTAACCTCGCCATTGTTGGTTAATAGACCAAATTCACAAAGGAGCTCGTCAGGCGTCGGGACGGCCACTTTAGCGAACTGGTCGCGGTGACGGCCCTGGACCACCAGTGTGAACTCGCCCCGCTCTTCCAGCGACCGCGCCAAGTGTGCAGAAATTGGTTGTACGACCAATTCACTGTGAATCTTCGTGAGTTCGCGCCCTAACGCGACGACCCGGTCACCGAGTACCTGTAACATGTCCTCCAGGGTCAGTCGTATCCGGTGGGGAGCCTCATAGAAGATGAGAAGGCGAGGCTCCTCGGCCAATTCGCCGAGCCACACTTGTCTGGCTTTCGACCTAGCTGGTGGAAAGCCCGCGAAAACGAACGCTCCTTCAGCCAGGCCGGAGGCTGAGAGGGCGGCAATGGCGGCATTCGGTCCGGGAACGGGTTCCACGACGATTCCGGCGCGATGAGCTTCGGCGACCAGATGAGTCCCGGGATCTGAAATGACGGGCGTCCCGGCGTCCGATACGAGCGCGATAGATTCTCCGGACTCGAGCCGGCTGATGAGCGATGCAGTTTTTGTTCGCTCGTTGTGCTCGTGCAGGCTCGTCGTTCGGGTCGAGATGGAGTAGTGTTGAAGGAGACGCGCTGTCCGGCGGGTGTCTTCCGCCGCGATCAGGGAGACTTCGCGCAGAACGCGGAGCGCCCGTAGCGTAACGTCTTCGAGGTTGCCTATGGGTGTTGCCACCACATAGAGAGTGCCCGGCATGTCGTCCGCCGGCCGATTGTACCAAATGTATTCAGCCGAACCCCTCCCGCATTTTGTCGACGAGTATCTCTCGTATCTTTACGAAGTCCATCCGACCAACGCCACCTTCGACGGCGTGCATCTGCACGACGACCTGCTCGAGGACTGGAGTCGGCAGTCAATCGAGGCGCAGATCCGCGATCTCGGCGGCTTCGCGCGCCGCCTTGCCGCAATCGATCCGACGCGTCTGACCGACAGGGAGCGGTTGGAGCGGCCGGCGCTCGACGCCAGCATCCGGGCACGATTGTTCGATTTCGAGGAGGTGCGGCCCTGGGAACGCAACCCTCAGCAATACGCTGACATTCTCGCGACCAGCCTCGCCGGCCAGGCGCTGTTCGACTATGCGCCGCTTCCCGAGCGGGCGCGACGCGTGCTGTCGAAGCTGCGCCAGGTGTCGCGCTTCATCCAGGCCGCGCGCGACAACATCAAGGATCCGCCCGGCATCTTCATCAAGGTCGGTCTCGAGAGCATGCGCGGCACGCTGCGCTTCATCGACGAAGATCTGCCGCGCGCATTTGGCGATCTCAACGACCTGCACCTGCTCGGCGATCTCGCGGACGCGTCAACCGAGGCCGCCGCGGCAATCGGCGCGTATATCGATTATCTCGAGCGCGATCTTGCGCCGCGCAGCAAGGGCTCGTTCAGACTCGGTCGCGATCGGTTCGAGCAGAAGTTCCGCCTGGACGAAGGGATCGTGCTCGACGCGGATCGCCTCCTCGCGATCGCCACCCGTGAGCTGCAGCACACGCAGGACGAATTCCGCCGCGTGGCCTCACGGCTCAACGGCGGTGACCCGCTCGCAGCGTGGGCGCGCACGAAAGACGATCATCCGCCCGCAGGCCAGCTCATTCCGGTCGCACAGCAGCAGCTCGCCGATCTCGTCGAGTTCATCAACAAACAGCGGATCGTCACGATTCCCAACGGCGCGCCGGTCGAGGTCAAGCCGACGCCGCGGTTCTACCGCTGGACGTTTGCCAGCATGTGGACGCCGGGTCCGTTCGAATCGCGCCCGCTCCGCGCGTTCTACTACATCACCGACGTCGAACCTTCGTGGCCGGCCGAGCGCAAGAACGAGCATCTTCGCGATTTCAACTACGGCGCGCTGTGGTCGATTTCGATGCACGAAGTGTTTCCGGGACACTTCCTGCACTACCAGCATCTCCGCCAGGTCGATGCCAAGCTGCGGAAGTCGATTCTGTTTTCCTCGACGGCGCTGGTCGAAGGCTGGGCGCACTACTGCGAGCAGATGATGGTCGAGGAAGGCTTCAGGAAGAACGATCACGCTGTTCGCCTCGGTCAGCTCGCCGAAGCGCTCATCCGCCTCTGCCGCTTCATCGTCGGCATCCGTCTTCATTGCGAGGACATGTCGGTCGAGCAGGGCGTTCGCTTCTTTCGCGATGAGGCATTCCTCGAAGAGGCCAGCGCCCGGCGTGAAGCCGAGCGAGGCACGTTCGATCCGTCGTACATTCTTTACAGCGCCGGGAAGCTGATGCTGCTGAAGCTGCGAGAGGATTACAAAGCGCACGCGGGATCGAAGTATTCGTTGCGCGGGTTCCACGACACGCTGCTCGCCAACGGCACGGTGCCGGTATGGCTCCATCGCGCCCTGATGCTCGGGG
>Ga0070664_100001026_pt1 | contig 21934 bp, 23 predicted proteins | sample KBSC73metaG_FD_65863 | JGI IMG/M metagenome (GOLD analysis project Ga0070664, IMG submission 65863) | Corn rhizosphere microbial communities from Kellogg Biological Station, Michigan, USA - KBS C7-3 metaG | ecosystem: Host-associated > Plants > Roots > Rhizosphere > Soil ... | reverse complement strand
GGCGAGCTCCTCGACCATCCGGTGGAGCTCCGGAGACTCGGCCGGGGAGATCTCCTGGGCCCGGTGCATGGCCAGGACGATCCGGTCGCTGAAGAAGTAGGCGCCGAGGTTCATCACCACCGCGAGCACGATGCTGATGCCGAGCGCGTCGGACCCCAGCGCTCCGCCGATGCCCACCAGGATCGCGGAGAGGATGCCCAGGAGCAGAACGGTCTTGAGCTGGTTCATCGAAAGAGTGACCTCCGTGCCCCTTCCCGTTAAGACGGGGAGGACACATCGGTAAATCGATAAACTCGCAGCAATCCATTCTTCTTCCCGATGTGAGTGGGGCAGCGTTGGACTGGCTCAATTACCACCATCTCTTCTACTTCTGGACCGTCGTCCGCGAGGGTGGGGTCTCCAAGGCGAGCAAGGTACTCCGGCTGGCGCAACCGACCGTCAGCGGGCAGATCAAGGCGCTGGAGAACGCCTTCGGGGAGAAGCTGTTCGACCGCCAGGGCCGCTCGCTGGTGCTGACCGACGTGGGCCAGGTGGTCTTCCGCTACGCGGACGAGATCTTCAGCCTGGGCAGGGAGCTGCAGGACACGCTCAAGGGCCGGCCCGTCGCCCGCCCGCGCCGGCTGGTGGTGGGCGTCTCCGACTCGCTGGAGAAGCGGGTGGCGCACCGGCTCCTCGTCCCGGCCCTGGAGGCGAACGAGCCGGTGCAGCTGGTGGTGGTGGAGGCCCGACCCGAGCGGCTCGTGGCCGAGCTCGCCGCCCACAGTCTCGACCTGGTCCTCTCCGACACGCCGGCTCCGTCGCCGGTCCGGGCCTACAGCCACCTGCTCGGAGAGTGCGGGGTGGGACTGTTCGCCCGCCCTTCCCTGGCCAGGAAGCTCGCCCCGGGGTTCCCCAGGTCGATGGAGGGCGCACCGCTGCTGACCGCCGCCGATGGCGCGGCGCTGCAGCGTTCGCTCGCGCACTGGTTCGAGACTCGCGGCATCCGTCCTCGAGTGGTGGGCGAGTTCCAGGACAGCGCATTGATGGAGTCCTTCGGCGAAGCGGGAGTGGGCGTCTTTCCCGCTCCCGAGGCCGTGGAGTCGGAGGTCCGGAACGCGTTCGGGGTCGACCCGGTGGGAACGCTGGACGGCGTGCGCGAGCGGTACTGGGCGCTCACCGTCGAGCGGAAGCTCAAGCACCCGGCCGTGGTGGCGATCACCGAGACGGCGCGAACCGAGCTGTTCGGTCGTCCAGCGCCCCGGAACGGCGGTTGACCGTTACGGTTGACCGTTACCGCCGCAAGCGCGCCCCCAGCCCATCGCTCAGGAGCAGGCCGAAGACGATGCCGGCCGCGGTGAGGACCATCTGGATCCCCGTCTCGAAGCTCGTGGCCACGTCGTTGTTCACCAGGTCGAGGAGGCTGCGGTAGCCGATGCTCCCCGGGACCAGCACCAGGACTCCGGGGATGGTGACCAGCCACACCGGTCTGGCTCGCAGCCAGGCGTTGAGGTGAGCGACCAGGCTGATTGCCAGCGCGCCCACGAATGCGCCGAGCGCCGGGCCCACGCTCCGGGAGACCGCCTTGCTGACCGCCGCGGAAAGCAACGCCGAGGCGACCACGGTCGGCGCCTCTTGACGGGGCGCACGCTGCACCACCACCGCCGCCAGGCCCAGCGCTGCGGCGCCGAGCAGGAACGTCCAGGACGGGAGCTCCACCAGGGGGACACGCGCCGGGCCGAACGCGCGCGCACCCAGGTCGCCTCCCAGCACGGCGCCGATGACCAGCGCGAGGAAGGTCACCGAGGCAGCACCCAGACCGGCCAGGCCGGAGAGGAGGTTGCGCGTCTGCAGCTCGCGGACCCCCTGGGTGAGGGTGAAGCCCGGAAGGAGAACCACCACTGCCCCGAGCGTGGCGACCCGGGGATCGAGCGGCCAGATCCGCGCCGACACCGCCTGGCAGATGAAGCCGGCGAGGAGCGCGGAGACCAGCTCGGCGGCGAGGTCCAGCTCGCGCACCCGGGAGCGGATGACGGCGATCGCGCCCACGGTCAGCCCGGCCACGGCGGCGGTGAGCGCCTCGGGCAGGTCCTCGCCGAAGAGCAGCACCGCCCCGGCGGCAGCCAGGCAGTAGCCGAAGACCATCACCGGCGCGGTGTACGGAAGCGGCGAGCGGGAGATGGCGTCGATCCGAACGCTCGCTTCCCGGGGGCCGATGCGCCCGTCCTTGACGTCGCGCGCCACCGCATCGAGGCGGACGATGCGGCCAAGGTCGACCGGCCTCGGCTCGGTGCGGAGGAGAACCACCCGCTGCTGTCCCGGGATGCCGATGGCGAGCGTGAGCTGGGTGGGCAGACTGGAGATCTGCACGTCCGACATCCCCAGCTGCGCGGCGAGCTCGCTCACCAGGCCCTCGGTGTCCTCGGCGCCGTAACCGCACGCCTGAGCCCCGCGGGCGGCTGAGAGGAGCAGCGCCAGCGCCGAATCGGCGTCCTCGACCACGGGCGAGGGCGCACGCACGAGAGCTAGCCCCCGCGGGTGTGCATCTCAAGCCGCGGATCCTTCCGGAGCTCGGGACGACCGGCGAGCGCCCCGCGCTGCTCGAGCTGCAGCCGCTGCTCGGCTCCCCGGTCGGCGCGTGCGCGCCACCCCACCCTGAGCAGCGAGGCGATCTCGGCGTCGGTGGCGCCGTTGCGGAGCGCGGCGCGGAGGTTCGCGCCCGAGCGGGCGTAGAGGCAGGTGTACCAGGTTCCGTCGGCGGTGAGCCGGCTCCGGTCGCAGGCGCGGCAGAAGGGCGTCGTGGTCGAGGCGATGATGCCGAAGGTGGTCCCGTCCGGGAGCCGGAAGCGCTCCGCGGGGTCGGACCCCTGGGCGCCCACCGGCTCGACGCTGCCGTGGGCGGCGGAGATCGCCTCGAGCATCTCGGCTCGGGAGACGACCTGCTCGCGGGACCAGCGGGTGGCGCCGCCCACGTCCATGTACTCGATGAACCGGATCTCCGCGCCGATCTCCCGGGCGAAGGCGAGGAGGTCCAGCACCTCGTCCTCGTTCGTCCCCCGGACCACCACCGTGTCCAGCTTGAGGGGGAAGCCCTCGGCGCGCCCGGCCTCGATGCCAGCCAGGACGCGCGCGTGGTGGTCGGCGCGGGTGAGCGCGAGGAAGCGCTCGGGCCACAGGGTGTCGAGGCTGACGGTGAGCCTCTGCAGGCCGGCCTGCCGCAGTTCGCGCGCGCGTTCTGCGAGGAGCACCCCATTGGTGGTCATCGCCAGGTCGCGCACCGCGGGGCGGCGGGCGAGTGACCGGACGAGAGTGGTGATCTCCGAGCGCAGCAGCGGCTCGCCGCCGGTCAGTCGGACCTTGTCCACTCCCAGCGTGCAGAAGATGCCGGTGATGCGATCCAGCTCCTCGAAGGTGAGGAGCTCCTTCTTCGGAAGCCAGACGTAGTCCGGCTCGGGCATGCAGTAGCTGCAGCGCAGGTTGCACCGGTCGGTGACGCTGAGCCGGAGGCTCTTCAGAGGACGGCCCAGCGCGTCACGCAGGGAGTCGTTCGAGGATGGAGGGCCGGCGACGGTCACGGGGAACCCGTCAGGCATAAGCCAGGAACGCCGGCGGCGCCAAGAGACCTTCCTTCGCCATGACCGACCCCAGGGCATCTCCACCCTGGAGACGCGGGATTTCCGAGCGGGTTGCCGGTGACCGGGGGCGCCGGGGCGCTTCCCAGTGGAGCACTTAACGCCGAAACCACTTGGATCGATCCGTCCCTCGCTTGCCCTAGCGGCCGATCCCCGCGTCGCTCCTCCGTCAGGTGACAACGGCCACGCTCCGTCGTCGCTCCTAGGCCTCGGCCGCGATTGCGGCGCGATCATCCGGTCGATCCAAGTGGTCTCGGCGTTAGTAGACGACCATCGGCCGGGAGAGCTCGACCTGGTCGCTGCGGGCACGCGCGGTCAGCAGATCCTCCTGCAGCATCCGGCCTCCGCCGTCCTGCGGGCGAGAGAAGACCAGCGCTCGGTACTCGCCCGGTCCGGCCGGGGCCAGCGTGGCCGAGCCACCCCCCGTGCTCGCCGCGCACGCCGGATGAGCTGGACAGACGAGAACGACACCGAGCGCGTTCCGGTACACGCGGAGCTCGGCGCCCCGATACGTCAGGCGCCAGCGCGCGTCCGGGGGCGCGCTCCCGTCCCTCCGCCCCCTGCTCTCCAGCGCCACCTGCAGGCCGACCGGCTGGGACACCTCCTGTCTCCGCTGCCGGGCCACGAGGGCGCCCGCGCAGGCTGCAACGACCGCGATCACCAGGAGCGCAAGCCGGCGGTACCGGCGCCGACGCTGGATGCGGACCCACACCCCGCTCTCCCAGCCCGGCCTGGGGGTGTCGCGCCGGACGTGCGGAAGTGAGCGCTGGCTCACGGGGGTCACCGCCGGCCGAGGCGACGGGCCGTGCCCCCTGACCACCCTTCGGTCGCAATGTGGTGTCGACCGGGCGACCGTCGTCTGAGGGGTGGCCCGGGATGTCACCGGCTCCAATCGGTGAGCTCTCCCGGAGGGCGCGCGCAGCCCGCGACTCTGCGCGAGGCCCGGGGGGCGACCGGCCGCCCTGGAGATCTCGGGCGGCCGGTCGCGCCGTTTTTGGCTGCGCGCCGGAGGCTCGGGCGACATTGTGGCCGCTCATGGAACAGCGACCGCTCGGGAAGTCGGGGTTGAAGGTGTCCCGCATGGGCCTCGGGTGCATGGGGATGTCCGAGTTCTACGGCCCGGCCGACCAGGCCGAGTCACGCGCCACGCTGGAGATGGCGGTGGATCGCGGGATCAGCTTCTTCGACACCGCGGACATGTACGGAGCGGGCAAGAACGAGGAGCTGCTCTCGGACATCCTGCGTCGGCGGAGGAAGGAGATCGTCCTCGCCACCAAGTTCGGCATCGTGCGCGACCCGGCGGCACCGAGCGACGCCACTCGCCGCAAGCTGAACGGCAAGCCGGAGTACGTGCGGAGCGCCTGCGAGGCCTCGCTCCGTCGCCTCGGCGTCGAGGTGATCGACCTCTACTACCTGCACCGGGTCGATCCCGCGACGGAGATCGAGGAAACGGTGGGGGCGATGGCCCGGCTGGTGAAGGAGGGAAAGGTCCGGGCCCTGGGGCTGTCCGAGGCCACCGCGGACATCGTCCGCCGGGGGGCGAAGGTTCACCCCATCGCGGCGCTGCAGAGCGAGTACTCGCTGTGGACGCGGGACCCGGAGGACGGTCCGCTCCAGGCCTGCCGCGAGCTGGGCATCACCCTCGTTCCCTTCAGTCCTCTGGGGCGCGGCTTCCTCACCGGGCAGATCCGCACACCGGCCGATTTCGCAGAGGACGACTTTCGCCGGGGCAACCCCCGCTTCCAGGGAGAAAACTTCCAGCGGAACCTCACCCTGGTGGAGAAGGTGGGCGCGCTGGCCCGGCAGAAGGGCTGCACGCCGGGGCAGCTCGCCCTGGCGTGGGTGATGGCCCAGGGTGACGACGTGGTGCCCATTCCCGGCACCAAGCGGCGCACGTACCTGGAGGAAAACCTGGGGTCGCTCGAGGTCCGGCTGACGCCCGAGGACCTGGCCGGCATCGAGGCGGTGTTCCCCAGGGGCGCGGTAGCGGGTGCGCGCTACGCGGCCGGAACGGTGGGGGCCCGTCCCGAGTCGCAGGAGCGCCGGCCGGGCTGATCCGACGAATTGTGCCTTGACCGGCCGGGGACGGGTGACGTCGAGTGTGCACCTCCGAGACCGGAGGTTGCCATGCTCGCCGACGCGCCCCTGACCACGATTCTCCCGGTGCTGGACCTGACCCGCGCCCGGGCATTCTACGAGCAGCAGCTGGGGCTGCGCGGCGGTCGAGCCAAGCCCGACGGAAAATACGAGTACCCGGTGGGGAACGGCACGCTGGCCCTCTTCCAGCGGGGAGCGCCGACGAAGGCGGACCACACCGCGGTGAGCTTCGGGGTGAGGGACATCTCCCGGGCGATCCGCGAGCTCGAGTCCCGGGGAGTGAAGTTCCACGACTACGACCTGCCGGGGCTCAAGACCGTCGATCACGTCTGCGTGCTGGGGTCGGAGAAGGCGGCCTGGTTCAGCGATCCCGAGGGCAACATCCTCTGCCTGCACGAGGACGTCGCCTGAATGTCCGAGAACTGGGTCCTGACCACGCCGGCGCCTCCGGGAACACGCGAGGTGTACGGACCTGCGCCGTCGCAGCATGTGTGGATCCGCCGGCCCCCGGGGAGCGAGCGCCTCCGCACCCTGGTGATGATCCACGGCGGCTTCTGGCGAGCGGCATATGACGCCGCGCACGTGGGCCATCTCTGCGCCGACCTCGCGCGGCGTGGCTGGGCGACGGTGGCGCTCGAGTACCGGCGCATCGGCGAGGAGGGTGGGGCCTGGCCGGGCACGCTGAGCGACGTGACCGTGGCGCTGGATGCGCTGCCGGGGCTCGCCGCGAAGCACGGTCTGGATCTCGCCCGCTCGGCCTGGATGGGGCACTCGGCGGGAGGACACCTCGCGCTGTGGGCGGTGACACGGTCATCTGCTCCCGGGGCGCTGAAGCGTCCCTCCTGGCGCCCGCGGAGGGTGGTGGGGCTCGCGCCGGTGTCGGATCTCGTGGAGGCCGACCGGCTGGAGCTGAGCCGGCACGTGACACTCGAGCTCCTGGGCGGCTCTGCGCGGCAGCAACCGGCCCGCTACACCGACGCCTCTCCGGCCGATCGCCTGCCGCTCGGCGTGCCGATGGCGGTCATCCACGGCACGAAGGACAACATCGTGCCCCTGGCGATGAACCGGGGCTTCGCCGAGCGGGCCCGGAAGGCGGGGGACGACATCCGGCTGCTGATGCCGGAGGACGCGGACCACTTCGACGTCATCGACCCGAAGTCGAAGGTCTGGGCGCAGGTGGTCGACGCGCTCGGGGCGCCGTGATCGGATGCGACTGAGCGACATGCCCTTCGGGGTCACCGAGTGGGCGACTGTCGAGCGAACCGAGCGGCGGGGCGACACCGGGTTCGCGGTGTGGAGGACGCGGCAGTTCGGCGAGGTGCGCGTCCGGATGGTCGAGTACTCGCCCGGGTACACCGCTGACCACTGGTGCGAGAAGGGCCACATCCTGCTTTGCCTCTCGGGCGAGCTGAATACCGAGCTGGAGGACGGGCGGCGCTTCACGCTGAAGGCGGGGACCAGCTACCAGGTGGCCGATGGCGCCGAGCGGCATCGCTCCTCGACCGCGACCGGGGCGACGCTCTTCATCGTGGACTGACCACCGGCCCGTGTCCGGAGGTCGGTCATCGTGCGAGGATCTTCCGAGCCCGGGGGGGAGAGGTCATGTCTGCACGACGTGGGTCTGCATCGATTGAACCGGGCGGAGGCGGCAGTTCCGGCTCGCCGGATCCTCACAGCCCGCGGAGGTAGCCCCCGTCCACGGCGATGGCCTGGCCCGTCACGTAGCCGGCCTGCTCCGAGGCGAGGAACGCCGCCATCGCTCCGAGCTCCTCGGGGCGTCCGAGCCTCCGGGCGGGGACGTGCTCGGCGAGCTCCTCCTCGGGGATGCCCAGCTCGGCGATGCGCTGGGTGGCGGTGTAGCCGGGGAGCAGCGCGTTCACCGTCACCCCCTCCTCCGCCACCTCGGGTGCGAGCGACTTCACCAGGCCCAGGAGCCCTGCCCGGAGCCCGTTGGAGACCGACAGCCCGGGGATGGGCTCCTTCGCCGCGGTGGAGGTCACCAGGAGAATGCGCCCCCAGCGCTGCTGGCGCATCGCGGGAAGCGCGGCGCGGATGGCGTCCACCGCGGCGAGCCACAGAGACTGGAAGCCCAGCTGCCACATCTCGTCGGTGATCTCGTCGAAGCGCCCCTTCGGCGGCCCTCCGGTGTTGGTCACCAGGATGTCCACGCCGCCGAGCCGCTGCCTCGCGCTGTCCACCACCGCGGTGGCCGCGCCCGGCAGCGTGAGGTCGCAGGGGAGCGCCACCCGAGCACCGAGCTCGCGCGCTGCGGCCTCCACGCGGGCCTTGTTCCGGGCGCAGATCGCCACCCGGGCCCCCTCGGCCACGAGCGCCGCCGCGACCGCGCGCCCCAGGCCGGCCGATGCTCCCAGGATCAACGCCCGGCGATCTCTCAGTCCGAGGTCCATCAGAGCCTCTCCCGCAGGAAGGGGGTGAGCCGCTCTGCAACCAGCGCTCGCGCCCGACCGAGCTCGACCTCGGCGGCGGAGTGCAGGCCGTCGGCCAGCTCGGAGACGATGCCCGAGGCGATGCGCCCGGCGTCGTACGCGACGCGATACGGAGCGCGGCTGAAGGTGACCAGCGCGTAGCGGGAGACGAACTCGCCGGGGAGCTCGGCCAGGAGCCGCTTCTCGATGGCCTTCTCCAGGAGAAAGCGCGGGTCGGCGGTGCTGGCGCGCATCTCCACGAAGTTCTCCACCGCCATGTCCGCGATGGCGTCGGCGTTCGGTTTCCGCAGCACCTCGAAGCGGGCGAAGACCTCTCCTCGCGGTGCGGCCTCCGCTTCCAGGCCATCCAGCACCACGCAGTCCTCGAAGCCGCAGTTCATGCCCTGGCCGAAGAACGGGACGATCGCGTGGGCCGCATCCCCGAGCAGCAGGGCCGAGTCCCCAGCGTGCCACGCCGAACATTTCACGGTGACCATCGATCCCGTGGGATTGCCAGCGAATTGCGCCTCGAGGTCGGGGAGCATCGGCTCGACGTCGGCGAAGTGCTCGCGGAAGAAGGCCCGGACCGCCCCCGGCGCCTCGAGCGTGGCGAAGCTAGTCCCGCCCTCGAAGGCAAGGAAGAGGGTGCAGGTGAAGCTCCCGTCCTCGTTGGGCAGCGCGATCAGCATGAAGTCGCCGCGGGGCCAGATGTGCAGCGCGTTTCGCTCCAGCCGCCAGCCCCCCTGGGGAGCGGCGGGAAGCGCGAGCTCCTTGTAGCCGTGGGCGAGCAGCATCTCGTGGGATACGCCGCCTCGCGCCTCGACCACCGCTCGCCGCACGGCCGAGCCCGCGCCGTCGGTCCCGTAGACCACCGCGCCCTCGATGCGCTCGGTGTGAGCGCCGTCCACCTCGACGGTGAGCTCCCGCCGCTCGGGGTCCATCGCCAGCACCCGGCGGCGGAAGGACAGGCGCACCCGTCCGGTCCGCTCGGCCGCATCGAGCAGCAAGCGGTTGAGGAACCCCCGGGAGATGCTGTGGATGCACTGGCTGTCGTCCTTCCCGTACGCCTGGAAGGTCAGCCCGCCGTCCCGGGCGTGGATCATCCGGCCGGGCATCGGGATGGCGTGGGCGAGGGCGTCCTGCTCCAGGCCCACCTGGGCCAGCGCGTGCAGGCCGCGCACGCTGATCGCCAGGTTGATGCTCCGGCCCGCGGAGATCTCCTCGCGGCGGAGATCAGCCCGGCGCTCGAAGACCTCCACCCCTCTTCCTCGCCGCGCGAGGAACACCGCCAGGAGCGAGCCGACCAGGCCCGCCCCGGCCAGCACCGTCCGCTCACCTCCCCTGGACATGGCTCCCGAGCACCTCGGCGAACCGCACCACGTCGCCGAAGCGAGTGTAGAAGGGTGCGGGCGCGGCGCGCACGATGTCCGGCGCCCGGAAGTCGCAGACCACGCCCGCCGCCGTGAGCCGCTGCACCAGCCCCCGGGGATCCCGATGGATGCGGAGGGACAGCTGCGCCCCGCGCTGGGCGGGCTCGGCCGGGGTGATGACCTCCACCCCGGGCATCCCGCGGACCAGCTGGTCCAGGAGCGCGGTGAGCCGCTCGGACTTCCGGCGGAGCGCGGTCATCCCCACCGCATCGAAGAGGTCCATCGAGGCCCGCAGGGCAGCCATGGAGAGGATGGGCGGATTGGAGAGCTGCCAGCCGTCGGCGCCGGCCATGCCCTGGAACCGCGGCCCCATCTCGAAGCGGCTCGCCTCGTCGTGGCCCCACCAGCCCTCGAACCGGGGAAGCCCCCGCGCCTCCCGGTGGCGGGCATGCACGAACGCGCCGCCGAGCGCGCCGGGCCCGCCGTTGAGGTACTTGTACGAGCACCACACCGCGAAATCCGGACCGTCGTCGTGCAGCTGGAAGAGGAGGTTCCCCGCGCCGTGGGCGAGGTCGAAGCCCACGCTGGCCCCCACCGCGTGCCCGGCCCGGGTGATGGCCGCCACGTCGAAGGCCTGACCGGTCAGGTAGTTCACGTCGCCGATCAGCACCAGCGCCAGCCGCTCACCCTCCCGGGCGATGGCGTCGAGCAGGTCCTCGGGACGGAGGAGGTCCTCGCCCGACCGGGGCGCGAGCGGAACCAGGGCCTCGGCCGGGTCGAAGCCGTGGAAGCGAACCTGGCTCGCGAAGGCGAAGCGGTCCGAGGGGAAGGCGCTGCCCTCGTAGAGGATGCGGTGGCGACCCGCGGTGGGCCGGTAGAACGAGACCATCATCAGGTGCAGGTTGACGGTCAGCGTGTTCATCACCACGACCTCGTCCGGCTGAGCGCCGACGAGCCGGGCGGTGGGGCCGGTGAGGAAGCGGTGGTAGGGGAGCCAGGGCGAGTCACCCTCCACGTGGCCCTCGACGCCGCGACCGGCCCAGTCCGCCAGCACCTCCTCCACACGCTCGCGCGCGGTCCGGGGCTGGAGCCCGAGGGAGTTCCCGGCCAGGTAGAGCACCGGCGCGCCATCCGGGCCGCGCGGAAGGAGGAACGAGTCGCGCAGGGGGCCGAGCGCATCCCGGGCGTCGAGGTCCTCGGCCAGCGCCCGCCCCTCCTCGACGCTCAGCATGGCCGACCCAGCCAGCGGAGCGCGTTCTCGCCCAGCAGGCGCCCCTGGGCCGCCGCCAGCTCCGGAACCGAGCGGATCAGCGCGCCGGGCTCGCTCTCCCCCAGCGGGAAGGGGTAGTCGCTGCCGAGCATCACCCGGTCCTCACCGAACAGCTTCACGATGAGGCGGAGCATGTCCGGATCGTGTACCAGGCTGTCCACCCAGAAGCGCCCCAGGTAGGCGCGGGGCGGCACGGGGTTGTCCACCGCCACGAGGTCGGGGCGGCAGTCGAACCCCTGCTGGATGCGCCCCAGCGTTCCGGGGAAGGCGCCGCCACCGTGGGCGAAGCCGATGCGGAGCGCGGGCAGCCGCTCCAGGATGCCGCCGAAGATGACCGAGCAGATGGCGAGCGAGGCCTCGGCGGGCATCCCCACCAGCCACGGCAGCCAGTACCGCCGCATCCGTGCCTCGCCCATCATGTCCCAGGGGTGAACGAAGACCGCGGCGCCTAGCTCGGCAGCGCCGGCGAACACCTCGAACAGCGCAGGGTCGCTCAGGTTCCAGTCGTTGACGTGGCTGCCGATCTGCACTCCGGAGAGCCCGAGCGTCTTCACGCAGCGCTCCAGCTCGCGGACCGCCAGCGCCGGCGCCTGCATCGGAAGGGTGCCGAGGCCGACGAAGCGTTGCGGCGCACCCGCCACGACGGAGGCCAGGTGGTCGTTGAGGAACCGCGCGACCTCCGCTCCGTCCTCCGGCTTTGCCCAGTAGGAGAACATCACCGGGACCGTGGACAGGACCTGCACGTCCACCCCGGCGCGGTCACACTCGGCGATCCGCGCCGCCGGGGACCAGAGGTTCTCCTCCACCTCCCGGAACGGCTGGCCGTCGTCCTTCAGCATCCGGGCGCGGCACGGACCGAGGGGCTCGAGCTGGATGAAACCGCCGTAGCCGAAGCGCTCCCTCCAGCGCGGCAGCGCGGGGGGCAAGAGATGCGTGTGGACGTCGACGACCGGCACTCGTGAATCCGCCCTCAGGCGCGGGTCGCGCGCGTCCCGCATTTCTTGCACGTGGTGTTCTTCGCGTCTCCGTAGAAGTGCTCGAAGACCGGGGGCAGCTGCTTGACGATGTCGGTCAGGTGGATCGATTCGCGGTACAGCTCGCTCCCGCACTTCTCACAGACCCAGAGGAACGAGTCCTTCTCGTGGGCCAGCCGCCGCCGCTCCAGGACCAGGCCGATGGTGTTCGGAGGCCGCTGCGGCGAATGGGGCACGTTCGGCGGAAGGAGGAAGATCTCTCCCTCGCGGATGGGGACCACCTCGCGCTTTCCGTCCACCAGGACGTGGAGGTTGATGTCGCCCTCCAGCTGGTAGAAGAACTCCTCACCCTCGTTGACGTGGAAGTCCCGGCGGGCGTTCGGTCCTCCGACGACGGTCACCATGAACTCGCGGTCGGCCCAGATCTGCTGATTGCCCACCGGCGGCTTCAGCAGATGCCGGTGCTCGTCGATCCACTTCTTGAAGTTGAGCGCTCGTAGCGAGGACATGGGTCACTCCGGCATCGTGGCGATGCACTTCAGCTCGATGGCGATCGGCGTGGGAAGCCGCGTCACCTCCACCGTGGTCCGGCACGGCTGGGCGTCCTTGAAGTACTCCGCCCAGAGCCGGTTGTAGACCGCGAAATCGTTCTCCATGTCGGTGAGGAACACCGTCACGTCCACCAGCCGGTCCCAGGTGGTGCCGGCGTCCTCGAGGATGGCGCGCACGTTGTCGAAGACGCTCTTGCACTGAACGGCGATGTCGTGGTCGGTGACGTTCCCCTGCGTGTCCAGGGTCACCCCGGGGATGTCGTGGCTGCCGCGCACTCGCGGTCCGATGCCGGAGAGAAAGAGGAGATTCCCCACCCGCCGGGCGTGGGGGAAGGCGCCCACCGGGGGCGCGGCGCGCTGCGAGGTCACTCGGTCCGCCATGGGCCTTCAACCTCCTTGCAGATGGATGCAGACGTTCTGGGGCTCGGTGAAGAAACGGAGCGCCTCCTGACCTCCCTCGCGCCCCACCCCCGAGTCCTTCATTCCTCCGAAGGGGGTGCGCAGATCGCGGAGCATCCAGGTGTTGACCCAGACGATGCCGCTCTGCAGCGTCGCGGCGAAGCGGTGGGCCCGGACCAGATCCCGGGTCCACACCGAGGCGGCCAGACCGTAGCGGACCTCGTTCGCTCCCCGCAGGACCTCCTCCTCGGACTCGAAGGGGATCAGCGCGGCCACCGGGCCGAAGATCTCCTCCTGGTTGGTGCGGCACTCCGGCCCGAGGCCCTCCACCAGCGTCGGCTCCACGAACCATCCGTTCTGGCACCGTCCGCTCAGGCGAGCCTGCCGGCCGCCGGTGAGGAACCGTCCGCCTTCCTCGCGGGCCAGCGCCAGATAGCTGAGGACCTTGTCCAGGTGGGCGCGACTCACCAGCGCGCCCTGTTCGGTTTCGGGCAGGAGCGGGTCACCGAGCTTCAGCGCCCGGGTTCGTTCGACCAGCGCGTCGCGCACCCGGGGGTAGACGCTCCGCTCCACGAAGATCCGCGGACCGCAGAGGCAGATCTGCCCCTGGTTGGCGAAGCTCGAGCGCACGGTGGTGGCCACCGCGGCCTCGAGGTCCGCGTCGGCGAAGATGACCACCGGATTCTTCCCGCCCATCTCCAGCGAGAGCTTCTTGAACAGTGGCCCTGCGGTGCGGGCGATCTCCGCGCCGGTGCGCGTGCTCCCGGTGAAGGAGATGGCCTTCACCTCGGGGTGCCGGGAGAGCGCATCCCCCACCTTCGGCCCGAGCCCCTGGACGATGTTGAGGACCCCCGGTGGCAGACCGGCCTCCAGCGCGATCCGGCCCAGCCAGTGCGCGGTGACCGGCGTCACCTCCGAGGGCTTGGCCACCACCGTGTTGCCCACCGCCAGCGCGGGAGCCACCTTCCAGGTGAGGAGGTAGAGCGGGAGGTTCCAGGGGGAGATGGTGCCCACCACCCCGAGCGGATGACGCAAGGTGTAGTTCAGCGCGTGCCCGTCCATGGGGTGGCACTCGCTGGAGAACTGGGTGGTGGCGTCGGCGAAGAACTCGAAGTTCAGGATGGCCCGCGGGATGTCCACCTCGGTCGCAGCAGAGAGCGGTTTGCCGCTGTCCACCGACTCGGCCCGGGCCAGCTCCGGAAGGGACTGGCGGAGCCCGTCCGCCACCTTGCGGAGCAGGCGACTCCGGACCGGGGCGGGGGTCGCGCTCCAGGCAGGGAAGGCGCGGCGGGCAGCCTCCACCGCGTCCGCGACGTCCGCGGCCTCGGAATCGGGCAGCGTGCCCAGCGGATCGCCGGTGGCGGGCTCCCAGTTGGGGAGTGTCGCCCCGGAGCGTGCCGGAACTTCGCGACCGTCGATGACGTTGAGGACGCCGTCCATCAAGCCTCCTGAGTCTCCTAGTATGCGCCACGCGGGGCCACGCCGGGGTCCGGGCAGTGGGTGGAGGAACGTGCGATGGACATCGAGCGCCTGGCGAGCCAGCTGGACGACGCGCGGCGGCACGGCCGGGAAGTGGAGCGGCTGACGCTCGAGGCGCCGGGCCTGGACCTCCCGCAGGCCTACCGGGTGATGGACGCCGGCATCGCGCTCCGGGTGGCCCGGGGCGAGCAGGTCATCGGCCTGAAGATGGGACTCACCTCGGAGGCGAAGCGCCGCCAGATGTCGCTGGACGCGCCCATCTACGGGGTGCTCACCGACGCCATGGAGGTCCGGGGAACCTTCCATCTCCGCGGCACGCTCCATCCGAAGATCGAGCCGGAGATCGCCTTTCGCTTCGCCGGTGGGCTCCGGGGCACTCCGGACCGGGCGAAGGTGCTCGCGGCCTGCAGCGGCGTGGGCCCGGCGCTGGAGATCCTCGACTCGCGATATCGGGACTTCAAGTACTTCAGCCTTTCGGACGTGGTGGCGGACAACGCCTCCTCCTCGCACGTGGTGCTCCCCGGGCGATGGGTGGAGGTGGACGGACGGGACCTCTCCTCGGTGGAGCTGGTGATGTCCATCGACGGGATTCCGCGGCAGCGCGCCACCGGGGCGGCCATCTCCGGAGACCCGGTGCTGTCCGTCGTTCAGCTGTGCGCGCTTCTCGCCACGCGAGGGCATTCGTTGCCGCCGGGGAGCGTGGTGCTGGCCGGGGCGGCCACCGTCGCCGAGCCACTCGCCGCCGGGATGGAGGTCAGGCTGGACGCGGGCTGGCTGGGGAGCGCCTCCGTCCGGATCGAGCCATGACTCGACGTCGCCGCGGGCTGGCGGTGGCCTCGGCCACCCTGGGAACTGCGCTGCTGGCCGGCGCGTTCGTGCTCGTGGTGCGCGCCGAGGCGTCCACCTGGGCCATGCTCGCCTGGGGCGCGGTGGCGCTCATCGCGGTGGCAGCGTTCCTTGCGCGTTTCCGGGCCGAGCGCCTGCAGGAGGCCCTGGTCCTCGCGGCGCTGGTCGCGCTCGGACAGACGGTCGCTCTGCACGCGGTGCTGGTGCTGCTGCTCGGAGCGCAGCTGCCGCCGCTACCCACCGTGCTCCGACACCTCCTCGCCTTCGGAGTGCTCGACGCCCTCACGCTGGTGATGGCCACCCTGGCAGGGCAATGGTTTCCGCAGCGCCCGCCGAGCCGCTAGGAGTGGTGGACCTCTTTCTGGGCGGCCTCTGCCGCGAGCAAATCGTGCTCGAGCTGGCGGCGACCGGTGACGTCGCAGAAGAACACGTTCAGCCCGCGGGCGGAGGGGACCGCGGTCACCGAGTACCAGGCCTGGGCGTGGGGCGGCGGCGCGCGGTCCTCCACCACCCGGAGGTGCCCGTCTCCCAGGGCTTCCTCGAAGGCGCGATGGAAGACGGTCCCGCGCAGCTGGGGGAACACCTCCCAGACCTCGCGACCGACGACCTCGGCGCGACTGCGCTCCAGCATCCGCTCGGCGGCTGGATTCCAGTGTGTGACGAGCCACTGTCTGTCGAGCCCGCAGCAGCCCTCGGGGTTGGCGCGGAGCCAGCGATCCAGGTCGGCGCGGGCGGCGAGCGCAATGGTCTCGATCTCCACGAGGCTGGTGACATCGACGACGTAGGAGAGAAGGGCCGGGCGGCGCCCCGGAACGCCCCCGAGGGCGATGCGCGTCCATTCGCAGTGGCGCACCTCTCCAGAGCGCGTCCGGACGCGGTTTCGATGGACGAGGTGACGGTCGTGGCCGGATCTCAGCCGGTCCAGCACCGCGTCGACGAAGGCAATGTCCGCCTCGTGGACGAGCTCGAGCGCGTCGATGTTGCTGCCGAGAACCGCCTTGGCGCTCCAGCCGAAGATGCGCTCGGCGGCGCCGGCCCACATCCGGACCGTGCCGTCCTCGTCGGTCTCGAGGACTGCGACCGGCAGCGCACCCAGGTGCTCGAGCACCGGGCTGCTCTCGGGGACCGACGGCCTCAGCGGTTGCGGCGCCATGTCACGGTTCGCGCGGGATGATGCGGGGGGCGGCTGACCCGCGGGTGCGGACGTGCTCCCGCTTTCATCCCGAGGACAACGGGATCTTTTCCCGCGCTCTCCTCTGATCGCAAAATTTCAGCTATCTCGAATGCAAGGGGCAGGCCCCAGGACGCAACCCCTGAGACCGTCGGGATCAGGCCATCCGCCAGGCGCACACCGAGCTCTTCGAGGTGCCAGACACCTCGTTGAGGACACCTCGTTGAGGGGTCCAGAACCCACACTCCGAGGTTTTGTCTCCACTTTTTGGTGAGGCGAGCTGACGAGGTGCAGCTGGCGAGCCCTGGCGAGGTGCCCTGGCGAGGTGCGGTGCCTGGCGAGGTGCGGTGCCTGGCGAGGTGCCAGACACCTCGTTCAGACGCCGCGTTCATCGGGCTCAGTTGTACGTCGCGCTGAACAGGAAGCCGCCGCCGGCGGTGGTCCACGTGGAGGTGCCGCTGCCGTTGTCGTGGTTGGAGGCGAAGAAGCCCTGCACAGCGACGCCCAGGCCCCAGTGCGTGCCGACCCACCACTCCTTCCCCACCGCAAGCTTGGCGCCAAACCCGGTCTTCGTTCGATCGACGAAGCCCATGCCATTGTCGACCGTCAGCGCAGTGAAGGACGGGCTGAGGGAAACGAACACGTTGGCCGGCATGAAGTAGTGGGTCACGTTCAGCCCCATCCGACTGACGACGGTCCGGCTGCGGCCCACAGATCGCCGGCGATGATCCAGTCCTCCGCCACCGCCCCCCCGATGACGATCGAGAGCGGCACCGCTGCCCCCGAGAGGCTGGGGCCGCCCTGCGACGCTGACGTCCCGAGGTAACCGACACCGATGTCGAGGTGGAGATAGAACCCGAGATGCCGATGCGCCGTCGGGTCCGGGGCGGCTGTCACTCCGTTCTCCTGTCCAGACACGACGAGCGGTGTCGCGAGGCACCACAGGAGCAGTGCTCTCTTCATGCGAGTCCCTCCCCGTCGCGCGCCCCTACCACCGGCCACGCTGGGAGGGCGGGGAAGCCTCCCGCTCCCATCAGGCCAGCTTCAACGGGTTTGCAGAGACTGCACGGGGGAACGGCCGAACCGGGCGGGAGCGGAACGCACCGAGAGCGTGGCGCCTAGATCCCCGTGCAGGAGAACATCAGCCCCGCCCCGAGCGTGCGCAGCGTCTGTCCTCCGTCTCGATTGACGGACAGGAACAGCTCTCCGGCGACACCCAGGCGCACCCAGGAGCTGACAGGCCACTCCTTTCCCACGAGGACCTTGAGGCCGAACCCGATGTCCGAGCTGCGGTACTCGACGTAGTCGCTGGCGTCGGTGATGACCAGTCGCGTCCCCGACGCCACGACGGACGCGAAGACACCAATCGGGACGACGTAGCGCGTGACGTTCAGTCCCAGGGCCTGAAGCTCCACCGAGGTGTCCGGCCCGAGGCTGCTCCCGGTGAGTGTCCTCCAGCTCCAGAACTCGAGCGCGAGCGCCCAGTCATCGTTCGGAGCCCATCCGGCCGCCAGCCCCACCCCCAGCGCGGCTCCCTGCGTGGCGAAGCTGGTGCCACCTTTCGAGCCGGTGGTCCGCAAGTACCCAGCTCCGGTGTCGATGTGGAAGAAGAGGCCGAGGTGCTGGTGCTGCTCGGGCGTGGCCCCCGCCGTCGTGACCGGCGCACTTGCTTGACCCATTGCCGGAGGCACGAGGGCGGCCGGTGGCTCCGAGAAGGAGGGCTCGGCGACCGGAGCGGCGATCGGTGCCGGCGGCGCGGATGCCGGGGGCTCGATGACCGGAGCGGTGTCGCCGGCCTGCGGCGCGGCGGGGACCTGGACGGGCGCGGAGCCGCTGGCAGGTCTCCCGGAGGGTCCCGGTGGTGACACCGCTGAGCCGGCCTGCTGCGCCGTCACCGGTGTCGCCAGGAGGCAGAGCACCACGGACGCCGTCCTCATCCGAGCTCCTGGCGACCTGCACCTCACCGGCCCATCTCCTGGAGCGAGCGCGTGGCGCCCCGGCCAGCTCGCCTCCCGCCTCCCCGACGCTTCCAGCGTACCCGATGCGCGGAATGTCGGAGACATGCACCGGCCCGGCGCCTCTCCCGGCACCGGGTGAAGGCGGCCAGAGCGGAGCGTCCTCGGGCGTTCTCCGGCTCCGCCCGCCTTTTCGTCCCGAGGTTCGCCACGGGCGGTCGGAAAGCCGAGCTGCAGAATGTGGCTGACGTTCTCGTTCAGCCCACTCGGTGGAAAGACGCACTCAGGACGAGATCGCCACGGAAAGCGGACCTGGTCGCGAGGCGGTCCGCGCCGGTCAGTAGGCGCGGAGGTACTGCACCGGAATGCGCCGCGCCTCGGAGGGGCCGAGCTCGTCTGCCGCGTGGATCGCCCAGTACGGATCCCGGAGCATCGCCCGGGCCAGCATCACCACATCCGCGTCCCCGTCGCGCACGATTCCCTCGGCCTGAGCGGGCGTGTTGATCAGCCCCACCGCCCCGGTGGGGACGCCGGCCTCGGCGCGGATCCGACGCGCGAACGGCACCTGGTATCCCGGAACCGCGTCGATGCGCGCGTAGGGGACGAGCCCGCCCGAGCTGCAGTCCACCAGGTCGACACCCTCGGCGGAAAGGCGTCGCGCCAGCTCCACGCTCTCCTCCGGGGTCCAGCCGCCCTCGACCCAGTCGGTGCAGGACAGCCGTGCGAGGAGCGGGAGCCGGTCGGGCCACTCGGCTCGCACCGCCCGGGTGATCTCCAGCGCGAGTCGGATCCGCTGCTCGAATCCGCCGCCGTATGCGTCCTGACGCAGGTTGGACAGCGGGGACAGGTATTCGTGCACCAGGTAGCCGTGGGCGAAGTGCAGCTCGATCACCCGGAACCCCGCGGCCACCGCGCGTCGACTCGCCGCGGCGAACGCGCGAACGACCTCCTCCACGTCGTCGAGGGTCATGGCCCGCGGGGTCAGCGTGCGCTCGGAGAAGGGAATCGCGCTCGGGGCGATGGGTTCCCAGCCTCCGGCCGCCGGAGCCGCGCCCGCGGCGCTCTCCCACGGAACCGCGGTGCTGGCCTTCCGCCCGGCGTGGGCCAGCTGGATGCCCGGAACCGCTCCGTTGCTCTCGAGGAAGCGCACGATGCGGGACAAAAACTCCACGTGCGCGTCCTTCCACAGCCCGAGGTCGCGCGCGGAGATCCGCCCGCGCGCCTCGACCGCGGTCGCCTCGGTGAGGACCAGCCCGGCGCCACCCACTGCCCGGGAACCGAGATGGACCAGGTGCCAGTCGTTGGCGAACCCGTCGTCGGAGCTGTACTCGCACATGGGCGAGACCGCGACGCGGTTGGAGAGAGTGACGGATCGCAGCGCGAGCGGTTCGAAGAGGTGGGCCACGGCAGGCGGGTAATGCTCGCCCGGCGGTCAGACCACCCGATCCGGGGCGGGACGACCGGAGAGGACCGCGTCCACGTTGTCGAGGGCGCGGAATCCCATGGCCTCACGCGTCTCGATCGTCGCGCTGCCCATGTGTGGCAGGAGAAAGGCGTTCTGCACGGTGCGGTAACCGGGGTGGATCGCCGGCTCGCCCTGGAACACGTCGATTCCGGCGGCTCCCACCTGACCGGAGCGGAGCGCGGCGATCAGCGCCTCGTCATCCACCAGATCTCCGCGGGCGCTGTTCACCACGATGGCACCCCGCGGCAGCAGGGATAGTCGACGCGCGTCGAGAAGGTGCCGCGTCTCGGGAGTTGCCGGCGCGTGCAGCGAGAGCAGCTCGGACAGAGGAAGCAGCTCCTCGACGGTGGCGTGGAAGACGGCTCGCTCCTCCTTCTCCGGTGGAAGCCGCTGCTGGTCGGTGTAGTGGATCTCCACGCCGAACCCGCGAGCGCGCCGGGCCATGGCCTGCCCGATGCGGCCCATGCCCACGATGCCGAGGCGCTTTCCAGTCAGCTGCCGGCCCATGAGCTGCGTCGGGGCCCAGCCAGTCCATCGACCGGCGCGGAGCAGCTCCTGTCCCTCGTACGCGCGCCGTGCCGCCCCGAGGAGCAGGAGCAGCGCGAGCTCCGCCGTGGCGTCGGTCAGGACCTCGGGGGTGTTGGTCACCACCACGCCCCGAGCCTTCGCCGCCTGCAGATCGAGGTGATCCGTTCCAACGCCAAAGCTGGCCACGATCTGCACCCGAGCCGGGAGCCGGAGGAGGACGCCGGAGCTCAGCTTGTCGGCCACGGTGCACACCACCGCGTCGACCTCGTTGCTGCGAGAGATCAGCTCGTCGGCGGTGAGCGGACGGTCCTCGGAGTTGGCAACCAGCCGGTAGTCGCGTGCCGCTCGGCGCTCGACCGCCTCCGGCAGCCGGCGAGTGAAGAGGACCGCGTGCTCAGCCATTCACGTTCACCACCACCCGCCCGCGGACCTGGCCATCCACGATGCGAGGGGCGAAGTCCATCAGCCGGGACATCGGCACCTCCTGCGTGACGTCTTCGAGGTGCAGCTTCCCGACGTGCTTCACCAGGAGATCCCAGGCGCGCGTCCGCACCTCCATCGGCGTCATGTCCGAGTCGCAGCCGAGCAGGGCCACATTTCGGAGGATGAAGGGGAACACCGTGCCCGGGAAATCCGAGCCACCGGCCAGACCGCACGCGGCGACAGCGCCCCGGTAAGCAACCTGGCTGCAGAGGGTGACCAGGGTCTGGCCTCCGACCGTGTCCACGCCGCCGCCCCAGCGCTCGGACGCGAGCGGCGGCCCCTTCTGGGACAGCACGTCGCGGCCGATGACCTCCACGGCGCCGAGCTTGTGCAGGTACTCCGCCTCGGTCGTCCGGCCGGTCGAGGCGACCACCTTCTTGCCCAGCGCAGCGAGGAGGGCGACCGCGATCGACCCCACGCCGCCGGCCGCGCCCGTCACCACCAGCTCGCGGTCGGTCTGGAGCGTGCCGTGCTCCTGCAACGCAAGCACGCAGAGCGCCGCGGTGAAGCCCGCGGTGCCGATGGCCATCGCGCTTCGGGCATCGAGTCCCTCCGGGATGCGCAGGACCATCGAGTCCTTCACCCGTGCCCGCTGCGAGAAGCCGCCCCACCAGCTGACGCCCAGGCCGTAGCCGGTGACCAGCACCGGGTCGCCGGGGTGAAATCCGGAGCTCGAGGTCGAGCGCACCCGGCCGGCGAGGTCGATACCAGGAACCATCGGCCACTTGCGGATGACCTTTCCGCGGCCGGTGAGCGCCAGCCCGTCCTTGTAGTTGAGCGAGCTGTACGCGACGTCGATGGTGACGTCGCCCGCCGGCAGCGCGATTTCCTCGACCGTGGCGGACTTGACCAGCGTCCGCCCGTCCGCCTGCTCGGCGACCAGTGCCCTGAACATGTCTGCCATGGCGCGGGCACGATGGCGCTGGGCGGGACGAAACTCCAGTCGGGCTCTGAAAATGTTGCCCCCTCACGCTCCTTGCCGAGCCGGTATGCCCTCGGTGGGACGTGCCGTCACCGCTGGCCCGCCGTTCGCAAGAGAGCTGGGACAGGGCGGCGTGGGGGTCGTGGGGCGTGGCGGAGCGTGGGCGGTTTCCTGCAGACGGTTGCTGACCTCTCCTGGTCGGCAAGCAGGCGCTGCCCACGCTTCCGCTCACGCGTTGGGCGGTCCGCTCAGACAGCCTTGGACGCCGAGCAGGCCGACCTTCACTGCCAGACGGCGACGCCCTCGAGCCGCAGCTGTCGCCGCCACGCCTCGGTTCTCTTGAGCTCGCCGGAGCGCCCGTTGCCTCGGAAGGTGCCCGGGGTGACCGCG
>Ga0070664_100001025_pt1 | contig 21947 bp, 20 predicted proteins | sample KBSC73metaG_FD_65863 | JGI IMG/M metagenome (GOLD analysis project Ga0070664, IMG submission 65863) | Corn rhizosphere microbial communities from Kellogg Biological Station, Michigan, USA - KBS C7-3 metaG | ecosystem: Host-associated > Plants > Roots > Rhizosphere > Soil ... | reverse complement strand
CCTGAATCCTTCAAGTTGCCTACCTGCTCTATCGTCCTGGCTGAGCAGTGCTTGAGGGATTTGCCGTCAGGGCGTTTAACGTAAGTGCGTCAGGCGTCCGGCGCGAGGAATTCCGGCGAAAGAACGGGCTCCAGAATGCGCCGGCGGCTGTCGAGCGAGAGCGTTTCCCACTGCACTTTGCGCAGAGCTACTGCGCGCAGCTCGGCGTCCGTGGCCATCCGTGGCGCGGTTTCCGACGCAGGTGGCGCGGTCGTGCGCAGGCGGCGCGTACCGCCAGTCTTTAATATGTCTGCGACGGCAGCGAGGACGACATCGTTCTGCGTCAGTGCGCCGTGATTCTCGTTCGCGAACCACGTTGCGGCGTCATCCCACTGAGCTCGCGACAGCGGCACTGTGCCGTCGCCGTCGGCTCGATACTCGTAGCGGAATCCGCCGTCGCACAATCCGACCGAGACGATCGTCTCCTGGCCGACACCCGCGATCACATTGCAACGATCGTTGGCAGGCGGCAGCTTCGCGCGAAATTTGCGTGCACGTGCGAGCAGCTTGGCGTCAGGCGCGAGTTCGTCCGTCGGCCAGTTGTCCGGCTCGAGCAGATCGATCGGCAGCATCTGATAGATGCCGGGCAAAGTGTGATAGACCGCGCGCGCGAGTTGCTCCGCGGTGTGCATGCGATCGAGCGCTGCGATCTTGCGCACCGTCGGGTACACCGCCCGCAATGCCTGCAGTGGCGCGAACGCTCCATCGTTCGGCGCACCGAGCTGAATCAACCGTGCGATGCGTCGCCTGTCGTAAGCGAGAGCGGCGCGCGCCACCAAGCCGCCCATGCTGTGCCCGACGACGAGTGCCCTGCGCTCACCGCTGCGTTCGAGCAAACGTGCGAACGCGCGTGCCAGCTCATCGACATCGCGCCGCCAGTCGAACGGACAGAACAGCGGACGGAAGCCGGCGATTTCCAGCCGCAGTCGCAGCTTCAGATAGCCAGGCAACATCACGCCGACTGCTCGCAGCGAGCGCGATCCCGGCATCGCGAGTTGACTCAGCGAGCCGTTCGCGACGGCAGTCGGATGCAGCCATAGCAGCGAATAGCTTTTCCGCGCGACGAGGCCGAGACGCGACCCCATGATTCCCGGCAGTACGAACACGCGACGACCTCGTGGATTGCGTCGCGTCGCTGCAAGCTTGGCGAGCTGCGCCAGCTCTCGATACTCCAGGTCGCCGAAGTACGCGGCGAGCAGCGCCGCGTGTGCACCGGAGCGCAGCAGCGCAACGATCTGGTCGTCGTGAAGATCACCGATGCTGGGAACGCTCGCTTCGGCCATTACGTGCTCAAGTGGCCATCGACGAATGGATCGTGTCGCACACCGCGCTGATGGCGTCGGTGCGCGCCGTGCTCTTGCGCCACACCGCGCCGACGCTGCGCGACGGGATGGGCCGCACGAATTCTTTGACCGTCAATCCATGACCGGAGCCGAACGGGCCGCGCGTCGCGAGCTCGGGCAGCAGCGTGATGCCGAGACCGGCCGCCACCATCTGGCGCAGCGTTTCCAGGCTCGTGGCGCGATAGTCCTCGCTCTCCTTCACATCGATGCGGCTGCAGACATCCAGCGCTTGATCGCGCAAGCAGTGGCCGTCTTCGAGCAGCAGCAGCGTCTCGCCGGTGAGGTCGTCGATCTTCACGTTGGCGCGCTTGGCGAGCGGACTGTGCGTCGGCACCGCGAGCGTGAAGTTCTCTTCGTACAGCGCTCGCGCTTCCAATCCTTCGAGCGGCACCGGCAACGCGAGAATTCCCAGATCGATATCGCCCGCGCGCAGCTTCTCCAGCAGCGGCTGCGTTTGATACTCGTAAAGCATCAGCTTCAAGCGTGGTAGGTGCTTGCGCAGCCTGCGAGTGATCAGCGGCAGCAGATACGGACCGATCGTAGGGATCAATCCCACTTTGAGTTTTCCCGACAGCGGATCGTGCTCGTTGCGTGCCAGCGAAACGATCTCGTCGCTTTCCTGCACGATGCGGCGCGCCAGCGGCAGAATTTTCGCGCCGGTCTCCGTCAAAGCGACCTTGCGGGGCTGGCGTTCGATCAGCTGCACCCCCAGATAGGTCTCGAGCTTCTTGATCTGCGCCGACAGCGTCGGCTGGCTGACGAACGAGCGCTCGGCCGCCTTGCCGAAATGACGCGTGTCGGCCAGAGCGACGAAGTAGCGCAGGTCGCGGAGGTTCATGGTTGCGGTGCCAGTCGGGATCGATACGTGCGGCTCAATAGCCGATTCCTATCGATTAGTTTAGGTCAATCGATTGGAAAAATGGAGACCCCGTCCGCACCATACGGGTCATCTGCGACGAAGGAGAGATTTGATGCTGACTGTTGGACAGAAATTCCCCCATTTTTCCCTGACCGGCGTGGTCTCGAACGACCTCGCGCACGCCTTCCAGCCGTTCGACCAGGCGTCGAACCCCGGCAAGTGGAAGATCGTGTTCTTCTGGCCGAAGGATTTCACGTTCGTCTGCCCGACGGAAATTGCGGCTTTCGGCAAGCTCAACCGTGAGTTCGCGGACCGCGACGCGGTGATCTACGGCGTGAGCACCGACTCCGAGTTCGTGCACCTGGCCTGGCGCAAGGACAAGGAAGAGCTGCGCAACCTGCCGTTCGCGATGCTCTCGGACATCAAGCGCGAGCTGACCACGGCGCTCGGCGTGCTCGACCCCGAGGCGGGCGTGGCGCAGCGTGCGACGTTCATCGTCGACCCGCAGGGCGTGATCCGCTTCGCCTACGTCACCGACCTCAATGTCGGGCGTAGCCCGGAAGAAGTGTTGCGCGTGCTGGACGCACTGCAGACCGACGAGCTGTGCCCTTGCAACTGGAAGAAGGGCGAAGAGACGCTGAAGGCAGCGTAGCTGAGGTGTCGGGCTGAAGTCCGACCTACACCGCAGGCCCTGTTGCTTCGCTGTAGGTCTGGCTTTAGCCCGACTCTGTTTCCTTCCTTTTTGGAGACCTCATGACCGTCGAAACCATCCGCGACCAGCTCCCTGACTACGCCCGCGACCTCAAGCTCAACCTCGGCAGCGTGCTTACGCCGCAAGGCGCCCCTGGCCTGAGCGAGAGCCTGATCGCGTCGATCGCGTTGGCGACGGCAATCGCGGCCCGCAATCCGCAGCTCGTCCGCGCGATCGAGACCTGGGCCGAGCCTCATCTCGACGCTGCGCACCTGCAGGCCGCGCGTTCGGCCGCGGCGATCATGGGCATGAACAACATCTACTATCGCTTCCTGCATCTGGTCGAGGACTCCGAGTACCAGACGATGCCGGCGCGCCTGCGCATGAACGTCATCGGCAACCCCGGCATCGACAAGCTCGAGTTCGAGCTGCTGTCGCTGGCGGTGTCCGCCGTCAACGGCTGCGGCATGTGCGTGACTGCGCACGAGCGCAAATTGCGCGAAGGCGGCATCAGCCGCGAGGCGATTCAGAGCGCAGTAAGGATTGCATCGGTGATGCATGCAGTCGCAGGTGTGCTGGAGTACCAAGCGGCGGCGTAGCTAAACTACCGGGCATGCCGCCCCGCTCAACGAGATTGTCAGCCGGAGTGGTCGTGGTCCGCGCGACACCGCAGGGCTGGAAGTTCCTGCTCCTGCGAGCCTTCAATCATTGGGATTTTCCCAAGGGCATGGTTGAGGCTGGCGAAGAGCCGCTGGCCGCTGCGATCCGCGAGGTTCGCGAAGAGACGCTGATCACCGACCTGCAGTTCGGCTGGGGCGAGGTCTTCACGGAGACCGGCCCGTACAGTCGCGGCAAGGTCGCACGCTACTACCTCGCGCGCACCGAGACTTCCGCAGTCACGCTCACCGTCATCGAGGCGCTTGGTCGCGCCGAGCACAACGAGTTCCGCTGGGTCGATTACGAAGGTGCCGGGCGGCTGGTGTCGCCGCGCGTGCAGCCCATCGTCGACTGGGCGTGGCAGCAGATCGAAGAATGAAGCAGGTTCTCATCGTCGGCGCCGGCTTCGCCGGCTTGAATGCCGCCAAGCGGCTGCGCAACGTGCCGGGCGTCGCGGTGACGCTGCTCGATCGCGAGAATCATCATCTGTTCCAGCCGCTGCTCTATCAGGTTGCGATGGCGGCGCTCAGCCCCGCGGATATCGCAGTGCCGATTCGCAGCTTGTTCGCCCACGTGCGCAACATTCGCGTGTTGAAGGCCGAGGTCCAGCGCGTCAACGTCGAGGGCCGGGCGGTGGTGACCGACAGCGGCGAGTACCAGTACGACTACCTGTTGCTCGCCTGCGGTTCGCAGCACGCGTACTTCGGTCATGAGGAATGGGAACGATATGCGCCGGGTCTGAAGACATTGCCGCAAGCGACCGAGATCCGCCGGCGCGTGCTCGAGGCGTTCGAAGCCGCAGAGCGCGATCAGAACGGCGAAACGCGGCGCCGCCACCTCACGTTCGTCGTCGTGGGCGGCGGCCCGACCGGTGTAGAGCTCGCCGGTGCGATCGGCGAGATGAGTCGTTACACGCTCGCGCGCGACTTTCGCAGCATCGATCCACGCCAGACGCGCGTGATTCTGATCGAAGCAGGTCCACGCATACTGCCGAGTTTCGATACGAAGCTCGCGGCTCGCGCGATGCGCGATCTCGAATCGCTCGGCGTACAGGTGTGGACGCATGCGCGGGTCACCAACGTCGGCCCTGACGGCGTCACCGTAGGCAAGGAGCAGGTCGACGCAGCGACTGTGTTGTGGGCCGCCGGTGTGCGCGCCGCCGATGTCGGCCGCACGCTCGGTGCCGAGGTCGACTCGGTCGGACGCGTCAAAGTCGGCCCGGATCTCACTATTCCCGGTCACCCGGAGGTCTTCGTGATCGGCGACCTGGCACGCCGCGAAGAACGCGAGGGTCAGCCGTTACCGGGCGTCGCGTTCGTCGCGATGCAGGAAGGGATCTACGCGGCGAATGTCATCAAACAGGAAGTCCAGCGCGGCGCCGTCGCCGAGCGCGCACCATTTCGCTATCACGATCTCGGGCAGCTCGCGACTATCGGTCGCAGCCGGGCGATCGCTGAGCTCGGCCGCGTGCGACTGACGGGCTACTTCGCGTGGTGGTTCTGGCTGCTGCTGCATATCTATCGGCTCAGCGGTTTCCGCAATCGCTTGTCGGTGCTCATCCAGTGGGCCTGGTCGTACATGACGTTCGGCCGCGGTGCGCGCCTCATCGTCGGCAAGGAATGGCAGGCCTACTCCGAGCGCCCGTCCAACCATTGAACGAGCTATCGCGCACTTCGCGTGCAAGGGCCGCGAGATCCATCGGCGACGGCAACCGATCCCGCTGCGTGTAGACGAACGTGCGCCGCAGGCGCAGGCCGGTATCCAGCGTCATGACAAAACGCGCTGACTGATCGAAGGCTGCGCTACGCAGCTCCTCCTCTCGCGAGTCGCGCGCAACCGGATAACGCTGGATCTCGTCGAGCGCGAGTGTCGTGGTGCAGCCGCCGACTTCCGTCACCCACCCAGCTTCCTGGCGGTCCGCGAGTGCGAGTGGACGGACGTCGGCGGCGGCAAAGGCTTCCTGTACGTGCACGAGCCAGCGATCGCTTTCGAAGCCGTAGGCAGCGAAATCGTCGGCATGCGAGAACAGCAGCGCCCAGCGGCCGTGCAGCCAGCGGCGCAACGCCGCTGCGGGCAGCGGCGAGTCGGGGGTGCTCGCGTCGTACTTCAGCGCGGCGTAGCTCATGTCGTCCTCCTGATCCTGGTCAGGAGCAACGATGCCGCACAGCGCGGTTTGATGTCAGTCGGCGGGGAGTAACGAGTGGGTATCAAAAACCCACGCAATTCTTTCAATCCCGGAAGTTCGTGAACTGCAGCGGCAGCTCCAGCTTGCCGCCCCGAACCAGCTGAATCGCTTCCTGCAGATCGTCGCGGCTCTTGCCGGTGACGCGCACCTGCTTGTCCTGGATTGCGGCCTGCACTTTGAGCTTGGAATCCTTGATCAGGCGCTGAATCTTCTTACCCAGCTCCGTCTCGATTCCCTGGCGCAGCGTCGCCACCTGCTTCGCCGTCGTGCCGGTCACGACCGGCTCGTCGACTTTCATGCAGACGATGTCGATGCCGCGCTTGGTCAGCTTCAGCTTGAGGATGTCCATCATCTGCTTGAGCTGGAAATCCGCCGGCGCGCTCAGCGTGACGACCAGGTCCGTGAGCTCGAACTTCGCGTTCGTGCCTTTGAAGTCGAAGCGCGTGCTCACTTCGCGGTTCGCCTGGTCGATGGCGTTCGCGACTTCGTGCGGATTGAGCTCGGAAACGATGTCGAAGGATGGCATGGGTGAATGATAGCGTGCGTCTCATGACTAAGGGAGAGAGCACGGGAGCCATCGTCTGGTTGCGCCAGGACCTGCGCCTGCGCGACAACCCGGCGTTGCAGGCCGCCGCGAAGCAGGGCGGTCCGATCGTTCCTGTCTACATACTGTGCGACGCCGAGGAGCATGAGTTCCCGCTCGGCGGCGCATCGCGTTGGTGGTTGCACCGCTCGTTGTCGGAGTTGGATGTGGAGCTGCGTTCGCACGGCTCGCGGCTTTCGGTGCTGCACGGGCCGGCGCTCGATTGTCTGCGCGATGCAGTGGCGCGGACCGGCGCGAGTGCTGTGTTCTGGAATCGGCGCTACGAGCCGGCGGCCGTCGCGCGCGATCTCGAAGTGAAGACAGAGCTGCGTGCGGACGGTCTGGTCGCGGAGAGTTTCAACGGTGCACTGCTGCACGAGCCGTGGGAGATCCAGAACGGCAGCGGCCATCCGTATCGCGTCTACACGCCTTTCAAGCGCCGCGCGCTGGAGAAGCTCGATCCACCTGCGCCGACTCGTGCTCCAACGCAGTGGATCGCGCCTCGCACCTGGCCGAAGGGCGTGAAGCTCGATGAGTTGCGCTTGCTGCCCGACGTCGAGTGGTACGACACGATGGACGAGATGTGGCGCCCAGGCGAGGCAGGTGCGCAGGCGCGCCTGCGTGCCTTCGCGAAGAAGCCGCTCGCGTCATACCCGAAGACCCGAGATCGACCGGATCGCGAGGGCACCTCGGCGTTGTCGCCGCATCTGCATTTCGGCGAGCTCTCGGTGCGTCAGGTGTGGCACGCGCTGAGCGGCAAAGGCGCGAAGCTGCGCGATTCGACCTTTGCAGCCGAGCTGCTGTGGCGAGAGTTCGCGCATCATTTGATCTATCACTTTCCGCGCACGGTGACGGAGCCGCTCGACCGACGCTTCGAGCGATTCGCGTGGTCGCGCGACGACGTGCATCTGCAGGCTTGGCAACGTGGCCGCACCGGCATCCCGATCGTCGATGCGGGCATGCGCCAGCTGTGGGCGACGGGCTGGATGCACAATCGCGTGCGCATGCTCGTCGCGTCTTTTCTGGTGAAGAACCTGCGCATTCACTGGCTACAGGGCGCGCGCTGGTTCTGGGACACGCTGGTGGACGCGGATCTGCCGAACAACACGATGAACTGGCAGTGGGTCGCGGGTTCGGGCGCGGACGCGGCGCCGTACTTCCGCATCTTCAATCCGGTGACGCAGAGCGCGAAGTTCGATCCGGTGGGCGACTACGTGCGGCGCTGGGTCCCGGAGCTGGCGCGACTCGAAGCACCGCACATCCATGCACCGCATGAAGCGCCGGCGGAACTGCTGCACGCCGCCGGTGTGCAGATCGGCGCAACCTATCCCGCGCCGATCGTCGATCTCGCCGAATCGCGACGCGCGGCACTCGCCGCGTACCAATCGCTCTAGCGTCTAGAAGATGTTGCAGCCACTCCATGCGGTGGAGACCAGCGTGCGCTCCTTCGGATCGCTGAGCCAGAACCGCGCACCATGCTCACGCACGACGCGATTGCGGTTGAAGTCGGTGGCGCACGTATTGGTCCACTTGGCGACGCTCGTCACCACCGGCTTGCTTTGCCACTCTGCCGGCACGGACAACGTTTGTGCGGACGGGCCGAGATCGATGACGTAGCGGATCATCGACGCCAGTTCCTTGGCCGACGCCTCGAACGCTGCCTGCACGCAATCCCTGTCGCATTTCCAATCGCGGTAGCCGACGTAGAACGGACCCGGCACGGGCTTGCCTTTCTGCAGCACGTCGACGTCGATGTACGCGAGGTAGAACTGGTCCTGCGGAAAATACGCGGCTTCCGGCCACAACACGAGCAGCGTGCCGTTACTCGTTTCGGAGATCACGTTCGGCAGATCGACGTCTTTTATATGGCGAGCATTCGCACACGCGTCGCGCGTGCCGGCACTCGGGCAGGCAGTCGGCACCGCGAGCCGCATACGAATGTTCTGATCGCCCAATGCCTGCCGCAAGGCTTCGGCGTGCGCACCTTTATTGATGCGACTGCCGCGCGATGCGATTCCATAGCGACTCAGCACGCCCTTGTCCCACCCGCGCGAAGTCTCGTCGATGATGACGACGTTGATGGGCGGCGGCGCGGCATCGACAGCGAGCGCGTGCCCACTCGCGCCGAGCAGAGCCGTCAGCAGCAATGCGCGCACCCCGCGGCGATGCCGCGGTTCCGTGTGATCGAATCTCATGACTAGCCTCCCGATTCCGTCAGCAGTCGTTCGACTTGTTCGCTGAATTCCTTGACGCACTCGTCATGATGCCGGCCGGTCGCGGGTCCCGCAAATCCGGTGTGAATGCTGCGCACGACGCCCTTGCGGTCGACCAGGATCGACGTGGGATAGCCATAGACCTGGCTGAGCATCGGCAGCGCCTTGCTCGCTTCGTCAGTCTCGGACAGCCCCGCGATCAGTGTTGGGAAATCGATCTGCAGATCGTGGCTTTGCTCGAGCAACAGGATCGCTTTGGTCGTCTCGCCCTTCTCGTTCGTGAAGGTCGTGTCCCAGGTGCCGTCGACGTCGGCATTGTCGGTCGAGCTTTTGGCATGGAAGCGATACGCCTCGCCGCGCTTCGCGACGAACGGAATGACTTGTTCCTTGCCGCCGGCCTTGATGAGCGTGACGCTGCCTTCGAGACTGTCGCGATTGATCTTCGCGCGCAGCGTGTTCTCGTAACCCGGAAAAGTCGCAGTGAGCTCGCCGTCCGTTACCTTGACGTCGCTGACGCGAGTTCGCTCGGCACCGTTGATCAGATAAAGCACGTACTGCTGCTGTTCCTGCGCGACTTCGAGACCGAACGGCGTATCGCCGCCCGGCAGACTCAGCACTGCGCGATATATGCCGACCTGCGGCGTCTCGACGCGCGAATTACAGGCAACAACGCCGATGCTGATGGCAACCAGTGCAGCTCGAAGCAGCGTCCTGCGCATGTCAGTCTCGTTCGCTTTGGTTCGCAGCAGTATGCCGTAAGCGGAACATTCCGCAGCGTTTGTCGGTCGCTGGCCAGTGATAGTTCCGGGAACCTCGCCGACAGAGCGTGCGTTTCGAAGTGTGGTCCCCTGAACGACGCTAGCAATCACGGAGCTGACATATGAACTCATCCATCACACGCGTCGCCGGCGCGCTCGTGCTCGCTGCTGGCTTGCTCGCGGGCTGCGGTGGCATTTCCGACCTCACGAAAGAGCGCGTCGCACGCAGCGAGACGTCGGTGCAACAAGCGCAGCAGACCGTCGGGAACTCCGAGCAAGGTGCGTTGGAGCTGCAACGCGCGAAGGAGAATCTGGACGGTGCACGTAAGGCTATGAAGGACGGCAAGGAGCCGATGGCCGATCGCTACGCGCAACTTGCGCAGCTCGACGCCGAGCTGGCCGTCTCGAAGTCGCAGAGCGCCTCGGCGCGCAAGGCGGCGGACGAGCTGCTCGCCAGCATCAAGACGCTGCGCCAGGAAGCGGAGCGTCCCGCCGCGCCGACGGACTCGCAGCCACCCACCAACAATCAGTAAGCGGAGGCAGCCATGAAGCCCAGATACAGCTTGATTCTTGCCGCCGCCGCGACGGTCGGCATCGCTGCATGCGCCTCGGCGCCAGAGAGCAACGAGGACTTGGAAACAGCGCGTGCCGTAGTGGCGCAGGTCGAAGCGTCGCCGCGTGCCGGCGTCGCGGCGTCGAATATTTCGGAGGCGCGTAAGGCGTTGGATCGCGCGAGCCAGCTAGCGGAGAAGCACGGCAAGGCCGACGACATCAAGTTCGAGGCGACGGTTGCCAGCCGCAATGCGCAGATCGCGAACGAGAAGATCCTGAGCGCGATGGCGCGCGATGAAATCGACAAGGGCACTGCCGAGCGCCAGGCCGTGCTGACTGAGGCCCGTGCGCACGAAGCAGAGCGCAACGCGCAGCAGGCACGTGCCGCGACGGCGCAGGCTCAGACTGCCGAAGAGCGTGCCAAGTCGCTCGAGCAAGAGCTCGCCGATCTGAAAGGCAAGAAGACCGATCGCGGCGTCGTGGTGACGATGGGCGACGTGTTGTTCGATACCGGCAAGGCCACGCTCAAGCCCGGCGCGTATTCGACGATCGACCGGCTCGCGACAGTGCTGAAGGAAGATTCGTCGCGCCGGGTGATGATCGAAGGTCACACCGACAGCGTGGGCAGCGACGAGTACAACCAGGGTCTGTCGGAGCGCCGTGCGCAGTCCGTGCAGGCAGCGTTGTTCGAGCGCGGCGTCGAAGCGTCGCAGATCAGCACGGTCGGCAAGGGCAAAACCGCGCCCGTGGCCAGCAATGACACGGCGGCTGGCCGCCAGCAGAACCGGCGCGTGGAACTCGTGTTCCAGGACGATCGTTCAAAGGTGGCGTCGGATTCCGATTGATTCGCGCTGCAAGCCCCCCTTGAAAGGGCCTCCTCCGAGTACGGAGGGGGCCTTTGTTTTGGGAGCGACCCGAAGCGGCGTCCGGCGCGCCGTAACCTGTTTATAACCGCAACAATACTGACCTTATCACCGCCCGGCCGGTAAGCTGCCGAACCTATGTCGATCACGCTCGACCAGGTCACGAAAAGATATCAAGACTCGCCCGTCGTCAACGACGTCTCGCTCGAAGTGGGCGAGGGGGAGTTCTTCGTGCTGCTGGGCCCGAGCGGCAGCGGCAAGAGCACGCTGCTGCGCGCGATTGCCGGGCTGACAGGCGTCGATCACGGTCGCATCTCCCTGCACGGCAACGACGTCACTCACGTGTCGGCACGGCAGCGTGGCGTCGGCTTCGTATTTCAGAACTACGCGTTGTTCCGCCACATGAGCGTTGGCGAGAACATCGAGTTCGCGCTGCGCGTGCGCCGCATGCGCGCGGAGGATCGCCGACAGCGGCGCAAGGAGTTGCTACGACTCGTCGCGCTGGAAGGCATGGACGATCGGCTGCCCTCGCAGCTTTCCGGCGGCCAGCAGCAGCGCGTCGCGGTTGCGCGCGCACTGGCGCACAAACCTGAAGTGCTGCTGCTCGATGAACCGTTCGGCGCGCTCGACGCGAAGATCCGCGAGGAGTTGCGTCGTACAATCCGCCAGGTACAGCGCGAGCTGAAGATCACCACCGTGCTCGTCACGCACGATCAGGAGGAGGCATTCGCGCTGGCCGATCGCATCGGCGTGATGAACCTGGGCCGCTTGTTGGAGAGCGGCCAACCCGACGAGTTGTATGACCGTCCCGCGACGCGTTTCGTCGCGACCTTTCTCGGAGCCGCGAATCTATTGCTTGCGAAGCAGACCGAGCAGGGCATTCGCTTCGGCGCTACGCCGGTCAACGCTCGCCGGATCGAGAAACTCGAAGGTGGGCGCGAGCACGAAGTCGTCGCAGTGTTGCGTCCCGAGGAGATCGAGCTTGCGCCGACGCGCGACAACCTGCGTACCAACTACATTGCGACCGGCGTCGTCGAGGAGCTCGTGTTCACGGGTGCGCTCGAACGCATCCGCGTGCGCATGACCAGCGGGCCGTCGGACGCGCACCTCGGCAGTGGCGTGCATGCCGACGGTCACAACCCTGCTGCCGTGCTCGATATCACACGGACGCAGCATGAGCAGCGCGCCTTCCCGGTCGTGTTCGGTCAATCGGTCGCAATCGGCGTGCGACGCATTCACGTGCTGCCGACTCCGTTGTCGAGTTACACCGTCTGTGCTGCGGAGTCCGCGGCTGCAGAACGACTGTCGCAGCATCCGTTCCTGCTCGAGCTGGCGGGGCGCATGAAGACGCGCATCGCCAAGCGCATCGATCCGGTGCTGGCGACGTGTCAGGGCAATGCGCAGGCGCGCATCTCCGGTGTCGCTGTGATCGCCGCTCACGCGAAGGTCGCGAAGCAGGTCGAGTGGCTGCTGTGGAACGGTGCTGCCGAAGTGATGGTGCTGCCGTCGCAGGCAGTGTCGCCGCAGCGCGTGCTCATTCACTGGGCGGATGATCTGGCGCGTCGTTCGACGCTGGCGGTCGCAGCCAGTCTCCTGCGGCACGTTCCGGCCGAAGCCGTGTACGTCGGGATACTTCCGGAAGGTCGCAGCGAGGGGCAGCGTCCGCTCGGTGTGCGCACTCTGCTCGACGCGCGTTCGGAAGCGCAGGCAGTGCACGGGCTGGAAATGCGCACGGAGCTGCGGTTCGGTGCGGCTGCCGATGAGTTGCAGCGGCAGCTGAGCGATCCGCTGGATCAGATGCTGATCCTGGGAATCTCGGATCTCTCGCAACTGACGCGCGAGTTCGCGCCGCTGTTCGCCGCGCCCGCGGCCTATTCAATGATGGTCGTGTATCGGCCCGCGAGAGAAAGTGATGAGCAGGCAGTCAACGCTTAGTGTCCTCGGCGTACTCGTATTGACGCTGCTCGCCGCATGCGGCGGCTCGTCGACGAGCGAGGGCAATGGTTCGAGCGCGCGCGTCACGCTCCTCAACGTCAGCTACGACCCGACTCGCGAGCTGTATCGCGACGTGAATGACGCGTTCGCCCAAGAGTGGCAGCAGAAGACTGGCCAGCAAGTCACCATCAAGCAGTCGCACGGCGGTTCCGGCAGCCAGGCGCGCGCGGTAATCGACGGCCTGCCCGCCGACGTCGTGACTCTGGCACTCGCATACGACATCGATTCGATTCAACGCAAAGGCAAGCGCCTCGGCGCGAACTGGCAGACGCGCTTTCCGGACAACAGCGCGCCGTACACGTCGACGATCGTGTTCCTGGTACGCAAAGGCAATCCGAAACAGATTCACGACTGGCCCGACCTGCTCAAGCCCGGCGTCGCGATCGTGACGCCGAACCCGAAGACTTCCGGCGGCGCGCGCTGGAACTATCTCGCCGCGTGGGGCGCCGAGCTGCGGCGTGGGCTGCATGGCGACTTGTCGAAGCTGGACGATCCGCAGGCGGCCAAAGAGGTCGCCGACGCGCAGGCTGCCGCGCAGAAATTCGTAGCCGAGCTGTACAAACGCGCGCCGGTGCTCGACAGCGGTGCGCGCGGTGCGACGAACACGTTCGTGCAGCGTGAGATCGGCGACGTGCTGCTCGCCTGGGAAAACGAAGCGCTGCTCGCCATCCGTGAGCTCGGGCCGGAGAAGGTCGAGATCGTCGTGCCATCGGTCAGCATCCTCGCCGAGCCGCCGGTCGCGGTCGTCGACACGGTCGTCGACCGGCGTGGCACGCGACAGATCGCAGAAGCGTACCTGCAGTACCTGTACTCGCCGGCGGGTCAGGAGATCGCGGCGAAGCACTACTTCCGTCCGCGCAACCAGCAAGTCCTGGAGAAATACCGCGACCAGTTCGCGCCGGTCGAGTTCTTCACCGTCGACAAAGTGTTCGGCGGCTGGACTGCTGCCCACGACAAGCACTTCGCGGACGGCGGCGTGTTCGACAAGATCTACGGGATCAAGGCCCAGTGAACGCGACAATCCGCACGCCGTCGGTGTTGCCGGGCTTCGGACTGACGCTGGGCTTTTCCACGTTCTTCCTGAGCGCGATCGTGCTGATCCCGCTCGCTGCGCTCGTCACCAAGACGGCGACGATGGGTTGGGACGACCTCGTGCGGACGTTGCTGGATCCACGGGCGGTCGCGTCGTATCGCCTGAGCTTCGGCGCGGCACTGCTTGCCGCGACGCTGAACAGCGTGTTCGGGTTCGTGATCGCGTGGACGCTGACGCGCTATGAGTTCCCCGGCCGCAAGTTGATTGACGCGCTGATCGACATGCCGTTCGCGCTGCCAACTGCGGTCTCGGGTATCGCACTGACCGCCGTGTTCGCCGAGAACGGTTGGATCGGCCAGTACCTCGCGCCGTACGGCATCAAGGTTGCCTATACCTGGATCGGTATCGTCGTGGCTCTGACATTGATCGGTCTGCCGTTCGTGGTGCGCTCGGTGCAGCCCGCGCTGATGGAAGTGCAACGCGACCTCGAAGATGCGGCCGAGACGCTCGGTGCAGCGCGCTTCACTATCTTCCGGCGCATCATCCTGCCGACCGTGGCGCCGGCAATCGCGACCGGCTTTACGATGGCGTTCGCGCGCGCAGTCGGCGAGTACGGTTCGGTGATCTTCATCGCCGGCAATCTGCCGATGAAGACCGAGATCACGCCGCTCCTCATCGTCATCAAGCTGGAGCAGTTCGACTACGCCGGCGCCGCAGCGCTCGGCTTCATGATGCTGGTGCTGTCTTTCGTCATGCTGCTGTCGCTCAATCTGCTGCAAACCTGGGGTCGGCGACGTCAAGTCGTCGCGGGACGCTGATGGCCGGCCCGGGCACTTCACAGGAACTGTTGGCCGAGATCGCGAGCCGCCCGGGCCGCGACACGGTCCTCAGCTTTGTCGTGAAGGCAGCGTTCATCGCAACGTCGCTGCTGTTCCTCGCGGCGCTGCTGTTCGCCCCGCTGATCACTGTGTTCGCCACTGCGCTGTCGAAGGGCGCCGAGCTGTACTTCAACAGTTTCCGGGACTCCGACACGCTGGCGGCGATTCGCCTGACACTCACGGTGGCAGCGATCGTCGTGCCGGTGAACGTCATCTTCGGCATCGCCGCTTCCTGGGCCATTGCCAAGTTCGAGTTCAAGGGCAAGAGCTTCCTGATCACGATGATCGACCTGCCGATCGCCGTGTCGCCGGTCATCTCGGGCCTGATCTACGTGCTGCTGTTCGGCATGCAGGGCTGGTTCGGGCTGTGGTTGCAGGAGCACGACATCAGCATCATCTTCGCCGTGCCGGGCATCGTGCTGGCGACCATGTTCGTCACCTTCCCGTACGTGGCCCGCGAGCTGATTCCGCTGATGCAGCAGCTCGGCAACGACGAAGAAGAGGCCGCGATCACGCTCGGCGCGGGCGGGCTGATGACCTTTTTCCACGTCACGTTGCCGAAGATCCGCTGGGGCCTGGTCTACGGCGTGATCCTGTCCAACGCCCGAGCAATGGGCGAGTTCGGCGCCGTGTCGGTCGTCAGCGGCCACGTGCGCGGCGTGACCACGACGATGCCGCTGCACATCGAGATCCTCTATCAGGAATACAATTTCGTGGGCGCCTTCGCCGTCGCATCGCTGCTGACGCTGCTTGCAGTCGTCACGCTGGTCATCAAAACGTTGGTCGAGTGGCGCACGGGGTATAAGAGAAAGTAGGTCAGGCTTTAGCCCGACAACAAACTCGCCGTTCGCATGCTCTCGCGTATCCAAGCATTCATCGACCGCCTGCAGCTCGACACGTCGCGTGCACCGCTCGGCGTGTGGATCGCGCTGATCAACGTCGCGATCGTCGTGCTCGTGGTCGGCGGCATCTCGATCTCGGCGATCGGGTCGCTGCGCGATCTCGCCAATCAGCAGGGCAGCTCGCGCGTGCAGCTCGCCGGCGCGATGGCGCGCGAAGATCTGCGGCGCTACGGCGAAGATGCGCTGACGCAAGCCAAGAGCGTTGCCGATCGGCAGACGCTGCAGCGAATGATGGCCGATGCGCGCAGCGCCAGCCTCGGACTGTATCTGCGCCGATCCTGCAACAACGACACGATCGTTGCGTGCGCCGTGTTCGAGAGCGATCAGCTCGTCGCGCAAGCCGGCGTGTCTCTGCCTTGGGGTGAGATTGCAGCCGCGGGGGCCGAGCAGGGTGAGCGATTCCTCGTCGCGCCATCCGTGGGGCGCTATGCGCTGCTCGGTGCGTCGGCGCAGATCGGCGGCGCGGTAGGTCGTCGTCTGTACGTCGCGCGGCTGCTCGATGAGCGCATGGCGCAGGTGCTGAGCGAGCGCGTCGGCACGCCGATCCGTCTGATCAATTACCGGATGTTCGTCGAGGACAAGCGTGTCGACGACTTCACGCGGCTGCACTCCGCGGGTCTCTCCGACGGACGTTCGGCAGTGCTGCGCATCGGCGATCTCGATTTGTACGCGGCCAGCTTCCCGGTGTTCGCCTCGACCGGCGAAGCGATCGCGCTGCTGGAAGCGCGCTTGCCGTCGGGCGAGATCGATGCCTCGGTCGGCAGTCTGGTGCGACGCCTGATCGTTACGGCAATCGTGCTGGCAGCAATCGCAGTGCTCGCCGGCGTGATTCTCGGCCAGCAGGTCACGGGTCCGCTCGGCACTTTGAGCGATGCCGTCGGCAAGCTCGGCCAGGGCGATTTCTCGACGTCGATTCCCGCCGGCGGCACGAAGGAAGTCGGCAACCTCGCGCACACGATCGAGATCATGCGCGACAACCTCGTGCAGCTCACGGGCGAACTGCGGCGCCGCGAGGCCGAAGCGCAGGCGGTGCTCGGCGGCATCGTCGAAGGCGTCTACGCGGTCGACAAGTCACGCGTCATTCGCTACCTGAATCCGCAGGCCGCGCGGCTGCTCGGCGTGCAGGCGCACGAAGCGATCGGACGTTTCTGCGGCGACGTGCTGAAGCCTTGTGCCGAAAACGGCGTGCGTCCCTGCGAAACGCGCTGCCCCATCATGCGCGCGCGGCTCGAAGGCAACGCGCAGGCCACCGAGCAACTGAATCTCACCAACGGCGCACCGCGCACGACGATCATCACCAGCGCGGCACCCGTCGACGAGCTGCAGGTCCAGGTGATTCGCGACGAAACCGAGCTCGAGGGCGTGCGCCGCGCGCGTGATTCGGTGCTCGTGAACATCTCGCACGAATTCCGCACGCCGCTCGCGGCTCAGCTCGCGTCCATCGAGCTGCTGCGTGAAGGGATCGACTCCATGTCGCGCGAGCAACAGAAGGAGCTGGTGTTCTCGCTCGAGCGCGGCACGCTGCGGCTGACGCGGCTCATCGACAATCTGCTGGAAAGCGTGCGCATCGAATCCGGCCAGCTCGGCATCCGCCATCAGAACGTGTCGCTGGCGGAAGTGATCGAGGATGCCGACGCGCTGATCGGCGCGTTGCTCAATCAGCGTCGCCAGCGGCTGGAGCTGGAATTTCCAGAGGATCTGCCGCACGTCGACGGCGATGGCCCGCGTCTGACGCAGGTCTTCGTCAACCTGCTGGCGAACGCCAGCAAGTTCGCGCCGGAGGACAGCGTCGTGCGCGTCGGCGCCTCGCAGCAGGGCGACAAGGTCACGGCCTGGGTCGAAGACGATGGGCCCGGCGTGCCGGAGCTGGAAGCAGGCTCGATCTTCGAGCGCTTCTCACGCGGCGCCGGAGAGGAACCGGAGCCCGGCGGACTGGGGCTCGGCTTGTGGATCGTGAAATCGATCATCGAGCGCCACGGCGGAACGATCGCCGCGCGGCGCACGCCGGCCGGCAAGACGCGCTTCGAAGTGCAGCTGCTGGTGGCTCGCGAGTGACACACGCATGAAAATTCTCTGTGCCGACGACGACAGGGATTTGCTGGCGCTGATCGCGTTCACGCTGTCGCAGGCCGGCTATCTGGTGGTGCGCGCCGGCGATGGCACGAGCGCGATCCGCTCGTTCGAGGCCGAAGCGCCCGACCTGGTGCTGCTCGACATCAACATGCCGGGCGCTTCCGGCTTCCAGGTGTGCGAGGCCATCCGCGCTCAGTCGCGAGTGCCGGTGATGATGCTGACCGTGCGCGGCGAGGAAGAAGACCTGGTGCGCGCACTGGAGCTCGGCGCCGACGACTACATGACCAAGCCGTTCAGTCCGCGCACGTTGCTGGCGCGCGTGAAGGCGTTGCTGCGCCGAGCGGGTCTGGAGAATTCCGCACCGCTGGCGGCCGGGCGCGTCGCGCTCGACACGCAGGAACACACCGTGCAGGTCGGCACCAAAGAGCCGGTGCGTCTGACCAAACTCGAGCTGCGTCTGCTGCAGATGCTGGTGGCGAACGCCGGTCACACCGTCAGCTCGGACCGGCTGCTGATGCAGGTATGGGGTCACAAGGGCTCGGGCGACCGCCAGCTGCTCAAGCAGCTCGTGCACCGGCTGCGGCAGAAGATCGAAGTCGATCCGGCCGCGCCGCAGATGCTGCAGACAGTGGTCGGCGCCGGCTACAAGCTCATCGTCGAGTAGGTCGCGTACGTGCCCGCACTCTTGCGCACGATCGTGATCGTCGGCGGCGGCTTCTGCGGCACCGTACTGGCCGCGAACCTGTTGCGGCGTCCGCCGCCAGGCCCGACACGTCTGGTGCTGATCGAGCGCAGTGGCGCGCTGGGTCGCGGCGTCGCTTACGCGGATCGCGAGTTCCCCTATCTGCTCAACGTTCCGGCGAGCCGCATGTCTGCCAACAGCGCTGCGCCGAACGAGTTTCTGGAGTTCGTGCAGCGGCGCATTCCCGGCGCTGGCGGCGAGGACTTCCTGCCGCGCGCGCTGTACGGCGAGTATCTGCAGGAATTCCTGCTGGCGGCGCAGCTCAGCGCGCCGTCGAACGTTCGTCTCGATGTGCTACACGGCGACGTGACGAACGTGCGCCGTCTCGAACGTCACCTGCCGCTGCAGGTTGAATTGCGAGATGGCCGCAAGTTGACCGCGGACGATGTCGTACTCGCACTCGGCAATCCCAAACCCGCATCGCTGGCGATCGCCGCATCGGTGGTCGAGCATCCCGCGTACGTCGCCGATCCATGGTCGAGCGACCTGCAATTCACGCGCGCTCACAGCGTGCTGCTGATCGGCACCGGCCTGACCGCAGCGGACGTGATCAACGCGGCCTCTGCGGATCCGCAACGCGCGCCGACTCTGCATGCCTTGTCGCGTCATGGTCTGGTACCGCCGCAACAAACTGCATTTCGGCCCGATGCATTCAAGGGTGACGGTAACGCGCTGGTGCTCGCTGCTGCCACATCGCTGCGAGGATTGACGAAGTCAGTCCGGCTGCTTGCGCGTGAAGCGGAGAGCATCGGCGGCGACTGGCGCGAAGCGATCACATTCGTGCGCAACATGGCGCCGACGATCTGGCAGCGACTCTCGGAGCACGATCGCGTGCGCTTCATGCGCCATCTGCGAGCGCCGTGGGATGCGCATCGTCATCGTCTGCCGCTGCAGCTCATCCAGCGCATCGAGCAATTGCGCAAAGCGCAGCGATTGCACATTCACGCCGGCCAGCTGCTCCGCTTCGCGGATAGCGATGGACGCATTTCAGTCACCTGGCGACCGCGGGGCACGCAATCCGAGCGCACCGAGATTTTCGATCGTGTCGTGAATTGCACCGGGCCGGACTACGCCGTCGCGCGCTCTTCGGAACCGCTGTGGCGCAGCCTCGTGCAATGCGGGCTGTGCGTGCCGGACACGCTGGGCCTGGGGCTGCGCACGGGCCCGCGTGGCGCCGTTCTCGACGCGGACGGCTGGCCCGGCCCACACCTTTTCTATGTCGGTCCTATGCTGCGTGCGGACCTCTGGGAGGCCACCGCGGCCTTAGAATTGCGCGGGCACGCTGAGAAGCTCGCCACACTCCTTGCGACCGAACGTGCTTGATTTCGATAACGTAATCTTTACACAGGCCCTTCAAGTCAAAATCGCGCCTTGTGAGTGCTATCAACTGGAATCGGTGGCGTCCCTGGATCATCGGGGCTGCGCTGGTCGGCGTCAGTGCGCTGCTGTTCGATGCGTTGCGCACGCTGCTGCGAGAAGTCAGCTATGCGGAAGTCGTGCAGCAGATTGGGACCCAGCCCGACAGGAATCTGCTGCTCTCGGGTCTCGCGACGACGTTGAGTTATCTCGTGCTGACCGGCTACGACTTCTCGGCGCTCAAGTACGTGGGCGTGCAGGTTCGTCGCACCACGGTTCTGCTCACATCGTTCATCGCGTACGCACTCGGTAACACCGTCGGCCTCGGTGTGCTCACTGGCGGCGCTGTTCGCATGCGCCTGTACACCGCTTCTGGTATCGATGCCGGACGCGTCGCGCAGGCCGCAGCATTCAACGCCGGTGCGTTCGTCATCGGCATGACTGCGTTCGGCGCTGTCGGATTGCTCTGGGGCGCGCACGACGTTGCGGCGTTGGTGCGAATTCCGAGCTGGATGCTGCGCGGCGTGGCAGTTCTGTTGTTGCTCGCAGTGGGCGCTCTGGTCGTCGCTGCGGCACGCAGCCGTGAGATTCGCGTCCTCAATCGCTGGCCGGTGCGACTGCCGCCGCCCGAGCTGGCGATTCGCCAATTGCTGATCTCCGCGCTGGATCTCGCCGCATCCGCTGCCGCGCTGTGGTTCCTGCTGCCTGCGAACATCATCGGTCTGCCGGCATTCTCTGCGTGGTATGCGATGGCAGTCGCGCTTGGTCTGCTCAGTCACGTGCCGGGCGGTCTAGGCGTGTTCGAAGCCGTCATTCTGCTCGCGTGCGGCGGGCGTGCGCCGCCGGAGCAGATCATCGGTGCGCTCGTTCTTTATCGCATCATTTACTACCTGCTGCCGCTCATCGCGGCCGCAATGCTGCTCGCCGGTTACGAGTTGCGCTCCGGCGTCGCGGCGCCGATCCGCCGAGCTGCGGTCGCGATCTCGCCGATGTTGCTCGCGACGCTGACGTTCATCGCCGGCGCATGGTTGCTCGTCTCCGGCGTAACGCCGCTGTCGGGCGCTGCGACGGATTTGCTGGAGTTGCACGTGCCGTTGCCGTTGGTGGAGGCGTCGCACTTCATCGGCAGCGTCGCAGGATTCGCGATGCTCGTGATTGCGCGCGGTCTGTTCCATCGCCTGGACGCGGCGTGGTGGGGCGCATTTCTGCTCGCGCTCGTCGCGGCCGTACTCGCCCTGCCAAAGGGAATCGCGCTGTCGGAGGCCGCATATCTAACAGTACTGGCGTTCCTGCTGCTCGCATCGCGACGTCAGTTCGAGCGGCGCTCGGCACTGTTCTCGCGTGCGCTTGGCCTGGCCTGGATCGTCTCCATTGCATGGGTCCTTGCAGCGACTGTCTTGATCCTCTTCTTCGCGTATCGCGAAGTGGAGTACGACCGCGAGTTGTGGTGGGTGTTCGAGTTCGACGCGAACGCGCCGCGCGGCCTGCGGGCGATGGTGGGAGTGATGCTCGCCGGCCTCGGCTTCGCGCTCTGGCAGCTGTTGCGTCCGTCGCCTGGCATGCCGGCGTTGCCGAAGACACCGGAGCTCGACCGCGCCGAGGCGATCGTCAGCGCGCAACCCTACGCCGACGCGAATCTGGTGCTCGTCGGCGACAAGCACCTGATGTTCTCGACCTCCGGCAAAGCGTTCGTCATGTTCGGACGGCAGGGACGCTCGTGGATCTCGCTGTTCGATCCGGTCGGTCCGCGCGCCGAATGGCCGGAGCTGATCTGGCGCTTCATCGAGGAAGCGACCGATCACGGCGGCCGCGCGATCTTCTATCAAGTGCGGCCCGAGTCGCTGTCGCTGTATCTCGATGCCGGCCTGCGAGCGCTGAAGCTTGGCGAATACGCGTTCGTGCCGTTGCAGGAGTTCGGCTTGCAGGGCTCGAAGCGCGCGGACCTGCGCCATGCGATGAATCGTGCGGAACGCGATGGGCTGAGTTTCTCCGTCACGCCCGCCGGTGAAGTTGCGCCGCTCCTGCCCGATTTGCGCACGGTCTCCGCTGCGTGGCTCGCCGAGTCGCGCACGCGCGAGAAGAGCTTTTCGCTCGGCGCTTTCCGCGACGACTATGTGTTGCGCCGGCCGGTCGCTGTCGTGCGCAAGAACGGCGCGATCGTCGCCTTCGCGAACGTCCTGTGCACGCAACAGCAGAGCGAGGTCAGCGTCGACCTCATGCGACAG
>Ga0070664_100001021_pt1 | contig 21971 bp, 21 predicted proteins | sample KBSC73metaG_FD_65863 | JGI IMG/M metagenome (GOLD analysis project Ga0070664, IMG submission 65863) | Corn rhizosphere microbial communities from Kellogg Biological Station, Michigan, USA - KBS C7-3 metaG | ecosystem: Host-associated > Plants > Roots > Rhizosphere > Soil ... | reverse complement strand
TCATCAGCAGAGCGCCGTGCGAATGCATCGCCGCCCGAAGGAAGGCGATGGCATGAGCACACCCGGGTATCCGCCACCCGGTGATCCGTACGGCCAACCGCCAGGTCAGCCCTATCCCCCGCCGCCGCAGTACCCGCCGCAGCAGCCGCCCACTTCCGGGGTGCCCTACACGCCACCCGTCTCGGGAGCGCCGTACCCGCCGCAGCAGCCGCCGACATCCGGGGTGCCCTACACGCCACCCGTCTCGGGCGCGCCGTATCCCCCGCCGGCCCAGCCCGGCTACGACCAGTACCAGGCCGGCGGCTACCCGCAGCAGCCAACCAGCGGCTTTCCCGCGCAGCCGCCCACGACGGGTTTCCCCGCGCAGGCGCCGACCAGCGGCTTCCCGGGACCGGTCCCCGGCTATCCGGGCGACCCCGGTGCCTACCCCGGCGCGCCCGCACCGCCGCAGCGCCGCCGCGGGCTGATGATCGGTCTGATCATCGCGATCGTCGCGGTCGTGCTCGTCGGCGGCGCCACCACCGCGATCCTGCTGGCGCGCGGTGGCGGCGGCGAGGGCCAGCCGAGCCCGACGGCGGCGGCCACGAACTTCCTCACCGCCGTATATAAGGACAGGGACGCGACGAAGGCGGCCAAGTACGTCTGTTCCTCCGCGCGCGACGAGGAGCAGCTCTCGCGCAAGGTGAACGAGGTCAAGAGCTACGCGCAGAAGTTCAACCGCGACCCGCAGTTCGCCTGGGACGAGCCGAAGGTCGAGAACTCCGGCAAGGACCGCGCCACGCTGGCCGTCACCGTGCGCTTCACCACCAGCGACGATCGCGCCGCCGAGGAGAAGCTCAGCATCCTCGCCGTCAAGGACGGCGGATGGTACGTCTGCGAGGTCAAGACCGTCTGAGCGTTACGGTTGGAACCATGACGGGCAAGCGGACGAGCGGACGCGGCGTCGCCTGGCCCACCCGCCTCCACGTCGTCACCGGTAAGGGCGGCACGGGCAAGACCACCGTCGCGGCGGCGCTCGCTCTGGCGTTGGCCCGCGACGGCGGCCGCGTGCTGCTCGTCGAGGTCGAGGGCCGGCAGGGCATCGCGCAGCTGTTCGGCCTGCAGCCGCTGCCGTACCAGGAGCGCCGGGTGGCGGCCACCGGCGACGGCGGCGAGGTGCGCGCCCTCGCGGTCGACGCGGAAGAGGCGCTGCTGGAGTACCTGGAGCTGTTCTACAAGCTCGGCATGGCCGGCCGCGCGCTGCGCAAGATCGGTGCCGTCGACTTCGCCACCACGATCGCGCCCGGCCTGCGCGACGTGCTGCTCACCGGCAAGGTCAAGGAGGCGGTGACCCGCACCGCCGACGGTCGCCGGGTCTACGACGCCGTCGTGCTCGACGCCCCGCCCACCGGCCGGATCGGCCGCTTCCTCAACGTCACCGCCGAGACGGCCCGGCTGGCCAAGGTCGGCCCGATCAAGACCCAGAGCGAGGGCGTCGCGGCGATCCTGCGCTCGCCGATGACCAGCGTGCACGTGGTGACGCTGCTCGAGGAGATGCCGGTGCAGGAGAGCTCCGACGCGATGGCGGAGCTGACCGGCCTGGGCATCCCGATCGGCCGGGTGATCGTCAACGGCACCCGGCCGCCGGCGCTGGCCGGCGCGAAGATCACCGGGGCCGAGGTCCGCCGCGCGCTCACGGCCGTCGGCCTGCCCGCCGACCGGGAGACGGTCGCCGGCCTCGTCGTCGAGGGCCGGGCGCACCAAACCCGGCTGGAGGTCGAGTCGGAGCTGCGCACCACGCTCGACGGCCTCGGCCGTCCGATCATCGAACTGCCCGCGCTCGCGGGCGGGGTGACCCGCGACGGCCTGGACCGGATCGCGGACCTGCTGCACGACGGCCTCTCTCAGCCACTGTGATACGGCTCTTCGCCCGAGCATCGCGTGGGGTCCGACGGATACGCTCGCAACGTGCAGCTTGACGTGTCCAGCCCCGAGCTGGACCTCGATGTGATCCTCGCTGACCCGGGGATCCGCACCGTCGTCTGCTGCGGCGCGGGCGGCGTCGGCAAGACCACCACCGCGGCCGCGCTGGCGCTGCGGGCGGCCGAGAAGCACGGCCGCAGCACTGTCGTGCTGACGATCGACCCGGCTCGCCGGCTGGCGCAGTCGCTCGGACTGACCGAGCTGGACAACACCCCGCGCAAGGTGGCCGGGGCGGCCGGTGACCTGCACGCCATGATGCTCGACATGAAGCGCACCTTCGACGAGGTGGTGCTCACGCACACCGACCCCAAGCGGGCCGAGGAGATCTTCGCGAACCCGTTCTACCAGGCGATGAGCTCCACGTTCTCCGGGACGCAGGAGTACATGGCGATGGAGAAGCTGGGGCAGCTGCGGGCCCGCGACCTCTGGGACCTGATCATCGTCGACACCCCGCCGTCGCGTTCCGCGCTCGACTTCCTCGACGCGCCGGCCCGGCTCGGCCGGTTCCTCGACGGCCGGATGCTGCGCATGCTGCTCGCGCCGGCCCGCGCCGGCGGCCGCAGCGTGTTCAACCTGGTCTCGGCGTCGTTCAGCGTGGTGGGCCGGGCGGTGACGAAGGTGCTCGGCACCCAGTTGCTGGCCGACCTGTCCGGGTTCGTGGCCGCGCTGGACTCGATGTTCGGCGGCTTTCGCGCCCGCGCCGAGCAGACCTACCGCGTGCTGCAGGACCGCGAGACGGCGTTCCTGCTCGTCGCGGCGCCCGAACCGGACGCGGTCCGGGAGGCGGCGTACTTCGCCGAGCGGCTGGCCGTCGACGACATGCCGCTCGCCGGCCTCGTGCTGAACCGGATGACGACGGTCTCGGCACCGGCAATCGACGCTGCGTCGGCGCGGGCGGCGGCGGCCGAGCTGGATCCACCGGTGTCCGACCTGCTGCTCGTGCACGCCGACCTCGCCGAGCAGGCGGAGCGGCAGGCCGTCGAGGCGGCCCGCTTCCAGCGCGAGCATCCGACGGTGCCGATCGCGATGGCGGCGGCTCAGGCCGCCGACATCCACGATCTGGACGGCCTACGCCGCATCGGCGACGAACTCTGCTGAGGTCGTCGCCGACCGCATCGGTTCCTACGTGCTGGGATTGCCGACCCGGCGGATCATAAGTACGTGGTGTGGGCGGGCCAGGCACGCCCACACCGCCGCCGGTGAAGCCGTATTAGAGCGCCGACCCGGCGTTGACCAGTTCCTTCTCGGTGAGGCCCTTGTCGAGACCGCGGTCGCGCATGGCGGCCTCGAAGGTGCGGCGCCAGCTGGTGACATTGGGGTGGCGGCGGAGCAGAGCCCTGCGCTCGCGTTCCGTCATCCCACCCCACACTCCGAACTCGATCCGGTTGTCGAGCGCATCGGCCAGGCACTCCATCCGCACCGGGCAGCTCCGGCAGATGCGCTTGGCAACGTTCTGCTCAGCGCCCTGCACGAACAGTGCGTCCGGGTCCCCGTTCCGGCACGCAGCCAGGCTCGGCCAGTCGACGACCATGCTCATGTTCGCTTATCCCCCCTAGGTACTCCCCCAAGTACGTCCGTGGCGTTCCCCCGCTAAAGCGTCTTAAACCAGGACCGATCCCCCCGATACTGGTCAAGACGTCTCGCGCAATGCCCCGAACGGACGAAGCAATCTGCCCATGACTTCCGGCTCCGCAGAGCCATCATGCTCTGTAGTCACTTGATTACGCAATGCTGTCGCACCAGGTTAACCGCCGTTTTCTGTTCCGCCAACGGACAGTGGTCGCTCCGCCGGACGGTTGATCAAACTCCAGCCCTCCGAGTGATTTGTCCAAAAAAGCCACTTTCGACCTCCGCATGTGGCGGAGAATTGACTCTCGAGGACCAACCCACCGTCAGGTTGCGTGCGTCTATCCCAACGACGAGGCGTCCGGTCAGGACGCGGCCTCGTCGATGACGTGAACTACCCTGAGGCGGTGACCTTGATGCGGAAGCGCGACCGCAGTCTGCTCGCGAACGGAGCGTCGCTCCTGGTGTGCGGGCTGCTCGCGGGCCTGGTGGTGGCCGCGGCGGCCTTCCCCGCCGTAGCCATGGGTGGTCTGGCGGCCAAGGCCGGCGCCGACACCTTCGACAGCCTGCCCACCGACGTCGAGGTCCTACCGGCGCCTCAGATCAGCGAGGTCTACGCCAACGACGGCAAGACCCTGCTGGCGCTCCTCTACGACGAGAACCGGCGCGACGTGCCGATCGCCGAGGTCGCCGACATCATGCAGAAGGCCATGGTGGCGTCCGAGGACTCCCGGTTCTACGAGCACAACGGCGTCGACATGAAGGGTGTCGCCCGCGCGTTCGTCAACAACCAGCAGGGCGGTGACCAGCAGGGCGCGTCGACCCTGACCATGCAGTACGTCCGGCAGGTCATCTCCTACTCGGCCAAGACGCCGCAGGAGGTCGTCGCGGCCACCGAGGACACCGCGCCGCGCAAGCTGGCCGAGATCAAGCGGGCGCTCGCCATCGAGAAGAAGCTCACCAAGCAGCAGATCCTCGAGCGCTACCTGAACATCGCCTCGTTCGGCAACGGCGCGTTCGGCATCTTCGCCGCGAGCCAGGTCTACTTCGGCAAGCTGCCCTCCGAACTCTCGCTCGGCGAGGCGTCGCTGCTGGCCGGCACCGTCAAGGCGCCGAGCAGCTTCGACCTGGCCGACCCGAAGAAGCTGCCGCTGGCCATGGAGCGGCGCGACAACTACGTGCTGGCCCAGATGGTCAAGATGGGCTACATCACCCAGCAGCAGATGGACGAGACGAAGGCGGCCGGCCCGCCGAAGATCGTCGGCAAGCGGACGCCCGAGGGCTGCGCCCAGGTGCAGCGGCCCGAGCTGAACGCCGGGTTCTTCTGCGACTACCTGGTGCGCTGGTGGTCCACCCAGGAAAAGTTCGGTGCCGACGGCTACGAGCGGCTGAACAAGCTGCGCTCGGCCGGCTACAAGATCATCAGCTCGCTGGACATCCAGGCCCAGTCCGGCGCCATGCGCAGCATCAACGAGGTGATGGCGAAGAAGCCGGCGCACGAGGCGATGATGCTGGCGGGCATCGAGCCGGGCACCGGTCACGTGCAGGCGTTCGCCGTGAACCGCATCTTCAGCAACGACCAGAGCGGCAACGGCGTCAACACAAACCCGGCCAAGAAGGCGGCCGGCATCAAGGGCAACTACCCGCGCACCACGGTGCCGCTGCTCAGTGGCGGCGGCGACATCCAGGGCTACCAGGCCGGATCGGTCTTCAAGATGACGACGATCGTGGCCGCGCTGGAGCGCGGGTACCCGCTGGACTACACGATCAACACCGTCTCTCCATACCACTCCAAGTACCCGATCTCCGGCAGCAGTCCGGCCCGATGCGACGACGGCCCGTACTACTGCCCGGAGAACTCCGGCCGCAAGGCGATGGGCCCGCGGAACATGTGGACCGGTCTGGGCTCGTCGGTCAACACGTACTTCGTGCCGCTGCAGGAGCGCGTCGGGACGGAGAACGTCGTCGCGGTCGCCCAGAAGCTGGGCATCGAGTTCCACAACGAGGTCGACCGCAAGCTCGCCGCCGACGCGCACACCTGGGGCGCGTTCACGCTGGGCGTCACCGCGGAGACGCCGCTGGAGATGGCCAACGCCTACGCGACGCTCGCCGCCGACGGCAAGTACTGCAAGCCGACACCGGTGACGGAGATCCTCGACAAGGACGGCAAGAAGATCAGCGGCGCGGAGCCCGACTGCAAGCAGGTCGTCGACCCCGACGTGGCCCGCGGCGCCGTCGACGCCGGACGCTGCCCGCTGGGCGACCAGTCGGCGTACGGCCGGTGCTCCGGCGGAACCGCACCGGACACCCGCGGGATCGTCGCCCACCCGGTGTTCGGCAAGACCGGCACCACCGACGACGAGAAGTCGGCCACGCTGATCATCTCCACCAAGCAGCTGACGATGGCCGGCTTCTACACCGACCCGGACTGGCCGCAGACCAACCAGCACTTCCAGCACGCCGGCGGCGTCAACCCGGCGGTGCAGAGGGCGATGAAGTACGCGATGGAAGGCAAGCCGTCGCTGAACTTCGAGAAGCCGAGCCAGAAGATCGCGTTCGGCGTCCAGGTGGGCATCCCGAACGTCAAGTGCAACACCCAGGAGCAGGCCACCAGCAAGCTGCGTGGAGCCGGCTTCGAGGTCGACGTCGCCTCGCAGAAGGTGGCGTCGGACTGTCCGCCCGGCACCGTCGCCGGCACCGACCCGAGCGGTCGGGCCGCGAAGGGAAGCGTCGTGGTGCTGAACATCTCCGGCGGCCCGGGCGCGGCGCCGTCGGCCGGCACGGGTGGCGGCGGGGGCGGGGGCCCCGGCAACAACGACCGGTGCAAGAAGCTGCCGATGCTCTGCCCACCGCCCAGACGGTGATCTGATTTCCCGCGATCTTGGACGTCTACTACCGCTCCGGCGCTAGCAGACGTCCAAGATCGCGGTGCTCACGTCGTCAGATCGCGAGCTGGCGGCGGACCTCCGCCGCGACCCGGCCACCCTCGGCCTTGCCGGCCACCGCGGCCTGGGCCGCCTTCATGGCCGGGCCCATGCTCTGCTTGCCGCTGAAGTTGCCGGCGGCGAGCGCCCCCGCGACCAGCTCGCGCAACTCCTCGTCGGAGAGCTGACTGGGCAGGTAGCCGCTCAGGACCTCCTCCTCGGCGCGCTCCTTCGTGGCCAGGGCGTCGCGGCCCGCGTCGGCGAACGCCGTGGCGGCCTCGCGGCGCTTCTTCGCCTCCTTGGTAAGCACGGCGAGGACCTCGTCGTCGGACAGCTCGCGCGCCGCCTTACCGGACACCTCGGCGGAGCGGACGGCCGTGAGCGCCATGCGCAGGGTGGACGTGACGAGCTCGTCGCGGGCCTTCATCGCGGTGCGGAGATCCGTCTCCAGGCGCGCCTTCAACGTGGACATGGGCGGAAAGTACCGTCGCGCACCCGACCATGGCGAGCAGGTTTGGCAGCTAATCTTGGGAAATGAAAGCTCGCGGGCTCGTTGTGGGTGCGGTCGGCCTCGGTGCCGGTGTGGCCGCGTACGCGAGCCTGGTCGAGCGCAACTGGTACCGGCTGCGGCGGGTGGTGGTGCCCGTGCTCGCGCCCGGCGCCGCACCGATGCGGATCCTGCACGTGAGCGACGTGCACATGACCCCCGGGCAGCGCCGCAAGCAGCGGTGGATCGCGGGGCTGGCGCGCACAGAGCCCGACCTGGTGATCGTGACCGGCGACAACCTCGCACACGTCGACGCGGTGCCCGCCGTGCTGCGGGCGTACGAGCCGCTGCTGGACCTGCCCGGCGCGTTCGTGTTCGGGTCCAACGACTACTTCGGGCCGGTGCTGAAGAACCCGTTCGGGTACCTGCGGCGCGAGCGTCGGCACGTGGAGGGTCCGCCCCTTCCCGCCGACGACCTGCGCGCGGGGCTGGCCTCCGCCGGCTGGGCGGATCTGAACAACGCGCGGGCGGTGGTGAAGGCGTCCGGACGGGCGGTCGAGCTGTTCGGCGTCGACGATCCGCACATCGGGCGGGACCGGTACGCGGTGGTGTCCGGGCCGCTGGACCCGTCCGCCGAACTGCACGTCGGCGTCACCCACTCGCCGGAGCCGCGGGTGCTCGCCGCGATGGCGTCCGACGGCCTTTCGCTGATCCTCGCCGGGCACACGCACGGCGGCCAGGTGCGGGTGCCGTTCTACGGCGCGCTGACCACGAACTGCGCGCTCCCCCGCGGCATGGCCCGCGGCCTGCACTCCTATGAGGGCGCGTGGCTGCACGTGAGCGCCGGGCTCGGCACCCACCCGACGGCGCCGGTACGGTTCTCGTGCCCGCCGGAGGCGTCGATCCTGACGCTGGTCCCGCGGTGACTTTCTCGTGACGGCGGAGGTCGTCCTTCCGCTTCGGCGCTGGCCGCGGCGGGTCGGATACGGGTTGGCGTTCGGCGCGGCCGGGCTTGCCGTGCTGCTGCCGTCGAGCACGGCAGGCGCCGGATACTTCTTCGCCCAGCAGGTGCTGACGCCGGCACGGTGGTACCCGCTGCTGGTGCGGTCGGTGTCCGGGTCGCGGATCGTGGTGACCCGAAGCGAAGACACCGAGCGGCCGATCCCGCTCGGGCTGGGATGGCGCGGCGGGCACGCAATCCTTGGCGACATCGTGAGCGTCGACCGGAACACAGTCGTGCGGGAAGTGTCCACTGTGGTGCGTGGCGTGCTGAAGCCGCGGCTGCGCGCGTACACGACGGGCGCTGTGTTCGACGGTGATCCGCGGACGGCGCACGGGTTGGCGTTCACGTCGGCATTCGTGCCGGGGCCGTTGGGGCATTACCCGGCGTGGGTCGTGCCGGGCCTGTCGGGGTCGGCCGGCCGCTCCGATACGTGGGTCATTGCCGTTCATGGGCGCGGGGCGAGCCGCACGGAGGCGCTGCGGATCCTGCCGGCGCTCGCCGCGTCCGGCGTGACGACGATGGTGATCAGCTACCGCAACGACCTCGGTGCGCCGGCCGCCCGCGACGGGTCGTACCACCTGGGCGCGACCGAGTGGCAGGACCTCGCCGCGGCCGCGCTCTACGCGCGTGACGCGGGCGCGCGGCGCATCGTGCTGTACGGCTGGTCGATGGGCGGTGCGATCGCCCTGCACGCGCTGCGCAACGAGGCCGTGCCCGAGGTGGTCGGGCTGATCCTCGACTGCCCGGTGGTGGACTGGACGGCGACGCTGCGGATGCAGGCGGCGATGCGGCGGCTGCCCGCTCCCCTGACCTGGTCGGCGATCCGGCTTGTCGAGCAGCGGATCGGCGCCCGCCTCGCGGACCTGGATTTCCGCGGCTACCAGCCGCCGGTGCCGACCCTCGTGCTCCTCGACGCCGACGACAGGCTGGTCGCCACCGAGCCGACGCGGGAGTTCGCGGCGTCGACGGGCGCGACGCTCGTGGAGAGCGAGGGCGGCGGCCACGTCCGCTCGTGGAACGTCGATCCGGCGCGGTACGAGTCGTCGGTGATCGGCTTCCTCGGCGGTCTTGGCCTCCCGTCGGGGGAATAGCCTCCGATCTTGGCCTGCCGTCGGGGGAAGAACCTCGGGGTGTCCACGGGTATCCGGTTTGACCCGCGAGACGGGTGGGCTACTATTGCTCGGCACGCTCGGGGTGTGGCGCAGCTTGGTAGCGCGCTTCGTTCGGGACGAAGAGGTCGTCGGTTCAAATCCGGCCACCCCGACAGAGAGAACGCCTTGACCAGCAGTGATGTTGGTCAGGGCGTTTATCTTTGTCTATGGAGAGTTGAACCTCCCCGAAGACCCCTACGACACGGCCCTCACCGACCGCCCGTCCGGGCGAGAAGTACCACTACGGCGGCCGACGAACACTCGACGTCGGCAACACCGAGCGCTGCCACGTCGCGTGGCGGGCCGCCCCGGCCGACGAGCGCGAGCGTGTCGCGGGGCCGGACCAACCGCGTCCGTCAAGCCGGCGCTGAACGACAAGGCACGCACTTGGCCGCACGTCGGTCAGCGCGCATTGCGCGCCGCCGCGAGGAGATCGGAGGCCGACGCCTGATTCACGTGGTGTGCAGCGGTGTTCATCGCCCGGGCGGCAACGGTCGGTGAGCTGCCCGGGGGTACGACGAGAAGGTGGATCACAACGCGGTCGGCGATCATCGCGATCAGGAGGGCCGGGTCGAGGCTGTCGGACCACACCATCTGCACAGCATCAGACCCGGTCCCCAGCCGACGGAACCGGCTGTCCCACACCCCGGCGTTCAGCACGATCCGGTCGATCGGACCGATCGATTCGGTTAGCGACCCGATCAGCCCCGGAAGTTCGATTGTTGCGTTCCAGGAGGTCGGCCACCAGCCGCCATCAAGTACCGCGCTGCCAATGTCGGCCGTGGTCAACAGCAGGCGAGGCACAATATCCGACGGGGACGGATCGATCATCGCACGTACCGGTTCCGAGCCTGTCATGGCAGATTCCGTCTCGAGCGTGGTGTCATTGCGGGCATCTGCGTCCCCCGATGCCACAACGCCTTTCAGCGCACGCGAAAGCGGCCGCGGCGGAGCCGGGCGGGGGACGGCCGATCGACCGTCCACCATCCGGCGTACCGCTCAGGCGGTTCGAATGTTCGCCGCCTGCGGACCCTTCGGGCCCTGGGTGATGTCGAACTCGACCCGCTGGTCGTCGTTGAGACTGCGGTAACCTTCGGACGCGATGGCCGAGTAGTGCGCGAACACGTCGGGACCCCCGCCATCCGGCGTGATGAACCCGAAGCCCTTCTCCGCGTTGAACCACTTGACTGTACCGACGGCCATGTCCTGCTCCTCAGCAAGCTCAACGGAGCCACACCGTGTGGACTCCATCGTCACGGTGTTGATTACCTTGCTCCGACAAACGGCCGGCGATACGAAGAACGCTCGGCGGCCCAATGCCGCCGAGCGCCACCAAGTATGTGGAAACCAAACTGCAACGCCGCCACCATAGCACGGTAGGCTCCGACACGGCGGCCCGCCTTGGGATCGCTGACGACGTCGTGCTGCGGTGCTCACCGCCCGTCATTCCTGGCAGCGCACCGGAGGGGCGACAATGGCCTACCTGAGTGACACCAACCTGCGTGCCGTCCTGACGGTTCTTCTCGCCCGGCTCGGCGGCGACGTTCACATCACCAATGAGGAGTTGTACGACGCCATGATGCCCGGCGGCGGGCTTTCAGAGCGGTTCGTCCTCCAGGAGACCGCCAACGGGTTCCATCTGCTGATCCAGGACGCGTCGGGGGGCGGGCCCGGATAGTCCTACAGCAACTCCCCGCAGGTCTACCTCGATCGCGGCCTCTCCGCGACGTGAGGCGGTCTCTGGTCATCAGTCGCACGCGCAACCACGACGCTTGCCACACGGAGACTTACAGACCTACTTCGTTGTCGGCATGCTCGCGCGGTCAGCTCACGGCACGCGTCGACGGCCAGAATGGTCCTGCGGGCGCCCCAACGTCATCGGCGGCGCCTACCTCCCGCCAGCCGGCGTCGGCACCGCGCCACGCACTGGCCAGAATCTCTGCGGTTGCCCGGCCAGGACAGGGATGGACCCGTGACCGGCCGTGGACTCCGCCAACCTGTGCCATCACGTCCCATTGCAGCCCGTCATTGCGGATGAACACGTCGCGACGCCCACGCGGGCTGAGACTTCCGTTCCACCAGTGGCGCTCCACCTTCACGTGTCGACCGTATAGCGCCGCACACAAGCAGGGAAGTCCGGCGTCGCGCGCGGCCGGTGGGTAGCCCGGCCAGCGGCCCATCGGCTCATCGGACAGCTCAGGGACCAGCACCGGGCGTCGGGTGGCAGATGCGAATACGTCGACATGATCATCGCGTAACGGTTCCGTATGATCCTTCCATGACGAGCGTTGTGATACGCGTGAGACTCATCTCCGGTGATCGCCTTGACGTCACCTACGACGAGCCTGACACCGCCACAGCCACCGACGTTGCGGAGCACGCGGTCATGGCGCTCGCAGAACCGTCCGGGATGATCCGCGCCACGCATGGTGACCGCACCGTCGTACTCTACGGGCGCGGCGTTGCCGCGATCGAGATCGCACCACGCGGTGCAGTCCTGTAGCGGTGCTCCGGCGTCCTTTGTGGACGCCGGGCTGACTGCGCGGCGTCCGCACAACGGCCGATGGCAGAATCAGCGCTCCTGACTTTCCGGCTCCAGCGCACCCATCAAGGGAATCTCACCATCCAGTGCGGATACTGGCTCACGCAAGACCCACAACCTAATGGGGCATCCGACGACGGCGGGACGCCGCCCGACGGGGTTTCGCACATGTCCCTGTCGCGCCCGCCCCACCGGCAAAGGAACCGGTAACGCCGGCCACGGCGACCGTTCGCCGCTCCGGACCCTGGCGGATCACCGCACCGCGCGCTTCGCGACCGGTACTCGATGTTCCGCCACCGTGACCGGTGCTTCTCCCCCACGCCGCGCTCCCACGACGTCCGGACGCGGGCCCGGGGCGTCGGTTCGTGGAACGTCGAAGGGATGCCGGAGGCGGCGCCGGGCCTCGTCACTCCCGTCGACGGTCGGTCTGGGATGTTCCTCGACATGCGGGCCGATGGGGGCCTGAAAGATGCTGCCGGGCTCGTCCGGGTTCATGTGACGCCTTCCATCGCTGGTACGCGGTGATGTTCGGGATTCGGCGGTCGGCTGACGAGGTGGGACACCCACGACGCGGGGCGGGACGTCAACGCCTGGAATGCGATCTCCGCTGAACCGGCCGAGGCCGCCGTTGTGAGGAGGCTCCGCCATCGTGTCCCAGAGTACCGGAGATGGCGACACCGCGTTCCATCGCCGCCCGGAGCTTGAGCAGCGACGATCTGCGCCGGTTCGAGATGACGCCGATGCGCGACGGGTAGCTCGCAACCGGCTCAGCGTGCCGCGTGTTCGGCGCGGGCCGGCGCGCCCACCTGGTCCAGGTACTGCAGCGCCTGCCGGTAGGACGTGGTGAGGCTGGTCTCTTCGTAGGCCACGCCGATCTCGGCGCAGTACGCCCGGACGATCGGCTGGGCCTTGCGCAGGTTCGGCGTCGGCATGCCGGGGAACAGGTGGTGCTCGATCTGGTAGTTCAGGCCACCCAGGGCCGCGTCGGTGAGCCAGCCGCCGCGGACGTTGCGGGAGGTGAGCACCTGCTTGCGGAGAAAGTCCTCGTCGCCGGTCGGGTGCGGCATGCCCTTGTGGTTGGGGGCGAACGTCATGCCGAGGTAGACGCCGAACAGCGCCTGATGGACCAGCAGGAAGGCGACGGCCTGCATGGGCGAGAGGACGACCAGCAGTGCGGAGAGGTAGGCGACGCCGTGCAGGATCAGCAGGGCGCCCTCCAGGCGGGGGCGCTTGACCGTGCCGTCGCGCAGCGCCTTGACGCTTGACACCTTCAGGTCGACGGCGAGCAGGGTGAGCAGCGGGAAGAACAGGGCGGCCTGGTGCCGCGTGATGAAGCCCTTCAGCCCGCGCCGGCCGAAGGCCGACTCCGTGGCCCAGATGAGCACCTCGGGCGCGACGTCGGGGTCGAGGTCGTCGTGGTTGGGGTTGTTGTGGTGACGGGTGTGCTTGTCCATCCACCAGCCATAGCTCATCCCGACGCCCAGATTTCCGGCGATCAGTCCGGCGATGTCGCCCGGGCGCTTGGTGCGGAAGACCTGACGGTGAGCCAGATCGTGTCCGATGAGCCCGACCTGGGTGAACGTCACGGCGAGGAATACCGCCGTCACCATCTGCCACCAGGACGAGCCGATGAGGAAGAACGCGGTCCAACCGCCGACGAACATCAGGGTGACGACGCTCAGCCGGGCGAGGTAGTAGGCGGGCCGGCGCTTCATCAGCCCTTCGCCGGTGATCCGGCGGTTCAGGACGGCGAAATCACTGCCCGTTCTGGTCCGCGATGTCGGCATGGTGATCGTCATGTCTTCATCGAACCGCCTGCGGGCCGGCTCGTCAGGAGCACTACGACCTGCAGCACGGTGGTGCTGGCACCACCAACCACCCCCGTGCCACAGGGCACCATAAGACCTGTGGACATCGCCGCGATGGGGGCACGGCTGGGCCGTTGGGCGTATCGCGGACTGCGCGGCGCCCTGAGCGGCCTGGCCGCGATGGGGCTGGCGTTCACCAACGTGCCGCTGTTGGCCGTGTCGGTTGTCGCGCTCGCCCTGGCGCCGGTGCCGTTCCTCGGACTGGCGCTGGTGCCGTGGACGATGACACTGGTCCGGATGCGCACCGATCTCGAGCGGAGACGTGCCTCACGGACCGGGATCCTGGTGACCCGTCCGTACCATCCGCCCCCCGAAGGGGCCGTGGCCGGTGGCTGGCCGCGCTTCCGGTGGACCGTGACCGACCCCGCAACCTGGCGTGACCTGGCCTGGCTCGCGCCGGGCGCGGTGGTCGGGTTCGGGCTCGGGATGGTCGGCGTGCTGGTGCCGTTGTACGGGCTCGCGGGTGTCACGCTCATACCGTTCTGGATCTGGCTCGGCACCGGCTGGTACGGCTACGGCGCCACCCTGGCCGTCGACACCTGGCCCGCCGTTCTGCTCTGCCTACCCGAGGGTGCCGCCGTTCTGGTCGGCGGGCTGTGGTTGGCCCCATGGCTGCGCCGCGTCGATGCCCGCTTCGCCCGGCTCTTCCTGGCGCCCACGAGGGCCGCCGAACTCCGGCTGCGCGTCACTCAGCTGACGGTCACGCGCGCGGACACGATCGACGCCCAGGCGGCCGAGCTGCGGCGGATCGAACGCGACCTGCACGACGGCGTCCAGGCCCGGCTCGCCTCGCTGAGCATGACGATCGGGCTGGCCGACAAACTCATCGACCGCAACCCCGCCCAGGCCCACAAACTACTCGAGGAAGCCCGCGAGTCCAGCCGCACCGCGCTGGTCGAGCTGCGGCACCTCATCCGCGGCATCCACCCACCGGTACTCGCCGAGCGCGGACTCGGCGGCGCGATCCGCGCGCTGGCGCTGAGCCTGCCGATGCCGATCACCCTCGACATCGACCTGCGCGGCCGGCCCGACACACCCGTCGAGTCCGCGGCGTACTTCGCCGTCGCCGAGACCCTGACCAACATGATCCGGCACAGCCGTGCCCACAGCGGATCGGTGTCCATCCGGCACGCGGACGGCGCGCTTACCATGGTCGTCACCGATGACGGTGGCGGCGGTGCCGACCCGAGCGCCGGCACCGGCCTGGGTGGCATCGAACGCCGTCTCGCCGCGTTCGACGGCACGATCGCGCTGTCGAGCCCGCCCGGGGGACCCACCGTCATCACCATGGAGGTGCCGTGCGCGTTGTCATCGCCGAGGACCATGCCCTCCTCCGGTACGGACTGACCCGGCTGCTGGACGCCTTCGACTTCGACGTCGTCGCCGCCGTGGACAACGGCCCGGCGCTGCTACCGGCCCTCATCACCCACCGGCCCGAGGTAGCGATCATCGACGTCCGCCTTCCACCGACATTCACCGACGAAGGCTTGCAGGCAGCGATCGCGGCCCGAACCGAGCTGCCCGGCCTGCCGGTCCTGATGCTCTCCCAGCACGTCGAGCCGCTCTACGCCCGCGAACTGCTCGCCACCCCGAACGGCGGGGTCGGTTATCTGCTCAAGGATCGCGTGTCCAACGTCGATGACTTCATCGACGCCGTCCGCCGGGTCGCCGGCGGCGGCACCGCCATGGATCCAGAGGTGATCACGCAGCTCTTCGCCCGCCGGGAACCCCTGGCGGTCCTGACCGCGCGGGAACGCGAAGTGCTCGGCGAGGTGGCTCAAGGCCGCTCCAACGCCGCGGTCGCGACCAAGCTCGGCATCACCGAGAAGGCCGTGAGCAAGCACATCAACAACATCCTCACCAAGTTGCAATTGCCACCCTCGGATGACGACAACCGCCGCGTCCTCGCCGTCCTCGCGTACCTCAACGCCTGAATGCGAGGAGCCGCGCTTCCGGGCGGCTTCAAAGCCGGTGACGACGACAGCCGTGCGTTCGGACACCCGACGCGACCTTTTCGTTCATGTGGGCTCGTTTCCTACCGATTACTACATCGCAACTGGAATACAACGTCCCGTGGCGGAACGGAGCCCGACGAGCGTTGGAGGAACGTCGATGGACAGGATCGGCACCCGCGACGCCCCAGGCCGTGGTCCACGCGGCACATGGTGGCGGTGGGCCGTCGTCGGCGTGTGGACCGTCACCGGCGTCGTCGCCCTCGTCGAGGTGGTCGGCCGGCCGTCGCTGCTGCCGGCGTTGTGCCTCGCCGCCGCCGTCGTGAGCGTGGTGTTCCTCCTGAGGTCACGGCAGGCCGGGACCGTCGCGGCGTTCGTCGGCACGCTGCGGGCCGCCGCCGAGGGTCGCTGGAAGCCCGTCGACCCGGCTGTTGCCGCCGCCGACCCGGAACTGGCGGCGAGTGCGTCCCTGCTCATCGACCGCTTCCGGGAAGCGTCTCTGGTGTTGGCGCGCAGCGCGCAGGTGCTGTCCGCCGGCGGGGCGGGCATCGAGGGCGTCAGCGAGGAGATGTCGAGCACGGCGGAGAGCACCGCCGCCCGGACGGCGTCCGCCGCGACCACCGCGGAGCAGGTCGAAGACAGTGTGCGGGTGGTGGCGACCTGCTCGGAGGAACTGGCCAGCACCGTCGGCGCCGTCGCCGGGCACGCGTCACAGGTAGCCGACGTGACCAACGCGGCCACCCGGCACGCGTCCCGGACGTCGGACACGATGGTGGTGCTGGGCGAGGCGTCGCGCCGCATCGAGGACGTGGTCGCCGTGATCAACACGATCGCCGGGCAGACCCGGATGCTCGCCCTGAACGCCACGATCGAGGCGGCCCGCGCCGGCGCCGCGGGCAAGGGTTTCGCCGTCGTCGCCGACGAGGTGCGCAACCTCGCCCAAGGCACGGCCGAGGCCACCGAAAGCGTCACCAGGTCGGTGCGCGACATCCAGTCCGGCGTCGCCAACGCCGAGGCCGAGATCCGCGCGATGGTGCGCACGATCGAAGGCATCAGCGAGAGCCACGGCGCGATTGTGGCCGCCGTCGAGCAGCAGAAGACCGCGATGAACGAGATCGGGCGGCGGGTCTCCGACGTCGTCCAGAGCTCCAGCGTGATTGTCAGCGACATCGGCGCGCTGTCCCGGGCCGCCCGGACCACGGCATACGGGGGCGCCCACATCCGGACGACGTCGGGTGAGCTGGCCGCGGTCCGCAAGGACATCGAGTCGGTGCTGGCCAATGTCGACGTCGCCGCGTTGACCGCCGAACTCGCCGCGCTGGAGCCGGAGGTGGTGCGCCCGACCGCCGTCACCCGCAACGGCGTCACGTACGTGCAGAACAACGTGATCGGCACCGGGCCGGCGCAGTTCGAGTACATCGGTGAGTGGCGGCACTCGGCCGCGAACGCCGAGACCGACGGGACCAACTCGTACAGCAGCCAACCCGACGACATCGCCCGGGTGCGGTTCACCGGCTCGCGGGTGCGGTTCTACACGGTCAGCGGGCCCGGCCACGGCATCGGTGCGGTGTCCGTCGACGGCGGCCCGGAAACCCGGTTCGACACCTACAGCCCGCACCGCGCGACCGGGGTCCTGATGTACGAGAGCCCGGTCCTGCCGCACGGGCCGCACACGATCGAGATCCGCGTGGCCGACGCGAAGCACCCCGACGCGCGCTACACCTGGGTCAACGTCGACCGCGTCGAGTTCGAGTAGAGAATCGCCTCCTCGGCGGTCGTATCCGACTCGACGACCACCTTGAGCGCACCGGCGTCGACGTTGGCGAGGACGGTGAAAGCGTCGATCACCTGGTCGAGCCCGAACCGGTGGGTGATCAGGGCGTCCGGGACGAACAGGCCGGCGCCGTACAGCTCCAGCAGCCAGCGCCAGGCGGCCCGGGACGCTCCGAACACGCCCTGAACGCGCAAACTGCCGAGGCTGATCGCGTCCGGATCGAGGGTGAGAGCGTTCGCGCCGGAGATGCCGATCAGGACCACCGAGCCGGCCCGGCGGGCCAGTTCGACGGCGAACGCGGCGCCGGCTGGTGAGTCGGTGCATTCGACGACGACGTCGAACCCGCCGCGGAGGGCGTCGCGCTCGGGGTCCTCGGGCGGCGGCGTGAGCATCGTGGCGGTGGCGCCCATCCGTTCGCCGAAGGCCAACCGGGCCGGACGCGCGCCGAACAGCACCAGCTCGCGCGGCGAGGTGGTGCGCAACAGCGCGCAGGCGAGCAGGCCGAGCGGCCCGTCGCCCACGACGGCGAGCCGGGAACCGGCCCGCGGAATGCCGAGCTCCAGCAGGCCGGTGGCGACACAGGCCGCCGGTTCGAGGAGCCCGGCGGCCGCGATCGGACGGTCCGCGGGCAGCGGGTGCGCCAGGTGTGCCGGCACCACGAGGCGTTCGGCGAGCGCCCCCGGGTGGGTGAACCCGGTCTCGGCGTACGGTCCGGTGCACAGGTTGTTGCGGCCCTCCGCGCACCGCGCGCAGTGCCCGCAGGACCGGATGCCTTCGGCGACGACCGCGGTCCCCGGCGCGAACCCGAACACGCCGGGCCCGCTCTCCAGCACGTACCCGGCCCACTCGTGGCCGGGAATGGTGGGATAGCGCACGTACGCGGGTGGCCGGCGCCCCATGAGCAGTTCCACGTCGGAACCGCACAACCCGACGACCGCCGGAGCGATCAGCAATTCACCGTGACCCGGCCGCGGTTCTTCGACCTCCACGAGCTCGCCCTTGCCGGGACCCTCGACCAGAAACGCACGCATCGTTGGCTCCTCCCGCGGTGGATGGGTTGCATTGGAAGCCACGACTCCACCGTCAGTGCCCAATGGCACCAACCGTCACTTCGGTCGGTTCGATCAGGAGCCAGCCTATCTCCGCAGCTTTCGCCGTTCAGTCAAAACACCACCCGGAACCGAGTCCACTCGGTAGCTTCGGGGCCAAGACGCCGATCCGCACTGGAGTTCCCATGCGACGCAAGCTTCATTCCAAGGTCGAGGAAGTGGTTGACACACTCGACCTCAACCCGGTCATGCGGAGACGGCTGCTCACCGGAGCCGGGCTCGCCAGTGCCTCGCTCGCGGCGACCGCGCTGCTCTCGGCGTGTGATTCCGGAAACAAGGCGGCCGGCGATGTCGGCGACTTCCCGAAGACGCCACGGTGGCGTTTCGTCTTCGTCTGCCACGTCACCGCGCACCCGTTCTTCACGCCAACGCAGTACGGCATTTCCGACGCGTGCGCGTTGCTGAACTGCGACTACCAGTGGACGGGATCGCAGAACGCCGTCGTGGCCGAGATGGTAAACGCCACGAACGCGGCGGTGTCCGCGAAGGCAAACGGCATCGCGGTGGCCGTCACCGACGCGCGGGCGTTCACCGACCCGGTGGCCAAGGCGCTCGACGCGGGCATCCCCGTCGTCAGCTACAACGCCGACGGTGAGCCGGGCAATCCCGGCACCGCCCGCCTGGCGTACATCGGGCAGCCGTTGTACGACTCGGGTCGCTCGCTCGGCAAGCGGCTGCTGGCGAGCAACTTCTCCGGCGGCGAGGTGGTGTGTTTCATCGCCACACCCGGTTCGCTCAACATCCAGCCGCGCAGCGACGGCGTCCGGGACGTGCTCAAGGAGTCGAACGTCAACCACAAGTTCACCCAGATCGCGACGGGCACCGACCTGCCGAACGAACTCAACGCCATCAAGTCGTTCCTGACCGGCAACCCGAACGCGAAGGGGCTGCTCGCCGTCGACGGAGGATCGACCGACGCGCTCGGCAAGGTGGCCGCCGAACTGAAGCTGAAGGACAAGGGCGTCGTCACCGGTGGCTTCGACCTGCAGCCCGGCACGCTGGAAAGCATCAAGGGCGGTTCGCTGGACTTCACCATCGACCAGCAGCCTTACCTGCAGGGCTTCCTGCCGGTGTTCGCGCTGTATCTGTACAACCTGTCGGGCGGGCTGGTATCGCCGCCCGACACGAACACGTCGCTGTCATTCGTGACGAAAGACAATGTCAACCAGTTCACCGAGGTCAAGACCCGCTTCGAGGGCTCGGACACCGCGCAGAAGGTCGTTCCGCGCTCGGGCGGGATTCCACACAAGTGAGCGACGCCGCGGTCGCCGCGCCGCACAAGCAACACACACCACACAGGCAACGCCCGCCGCGCCGGAACCCGATCGACCATTTCCTGCGGTTCCGGGAGGCGAGCATCCTGCTCGTCGCCGTCGGCCTGTCGGTGTATTTCTATTCCGCGTCGCCGGCGTTCGCCGAAGAGGGCAACCTCGTCACCATCTCGCACTACGTCGCCCCCGTCGCGATTCTCGCCACGGGTCAGGTCCTGTTGCTGATCAGCGGAGAGATCGACCTGTCGGTCGGGCACGTCTACGCGCTCGCCCCGTTCCTGATGCATTACGCGATCACGTTCTACAACGTGCCGGTGCTGCCCGCGATCGTGCTCGCGCTCGCCGCCGGTGCGCTGGTCGGTCTGGTCAACGGTCTGGTGACGCTCCTGCTGCACGTGCCGTCGTTCGTCACCACGCTGGGCATGCTCTTCCTGCTGAACGGCATCACGCTGGTGACGTCGCACGCCTATCCGGTGCCGATCCCGGAGGAGGCGCGCGGGGTGGCTCAGTGGCTCGGGGCGGCGCCCTGGGCCGAGATGATGTGGGCGCTCGCGATCGTCGCGTTCTTCCAACTGGTCCTCAGCCGCACCCGGTGGGGTCTGCACACCGTCGCGACGGGAGGCAACCAGCACGGCGCCCGCGAGGCCGGCGTCAAGGTCAACCGGATCAAGATCGGTAACTTCATGATCACCAGCACGCTCGGGGCGCTGACCGGAATCCTGGAGGCCTTCCGCATCAACTCCATCGAGCCGCTGGCCGGCGGCTCGGGCATCATGTTCTCGGCCGTGGCCGCTGCGGTCATCGGCGGGACGGCGCTCGCCGGCGGGTCCGGCACGATCGTCGGTGCGCTGCTCGGCGCGGTGGTCCTCGGCATCCTGCGCGACGGCTTCAACCTTCTCGGGATCAACGCGGACCGCTATGACCTGATCCTGGGCGGGGCGATCCTCGGCGCGATGGTGCTCAACGTGTACCTGTCCCGGCTGCGGGTCCGAGGATCGCTGCGGTGACAGCACAGTCGATGCTCCTGGCCGAGAACGTCTCCAAGCGGTTCGGGCCGGTGACCGCCCTGCGCGACGTCACGCTGCGGCTGGGCCGGGGCGAGGTGCTCGGCCTGATCGGTGACAACGGCGCCGGCAAGTCGACGCTGATCAAGATCCTGTGCGGGTTCCACCGGCCGGACACCGGCCGGATCGTCGTCGGTGGCGACGAGGTGGTGCTGCGTTCGGTGAGCCACGCCCGCTCCCTGGGCATCGACACCGTGTACCAGGACCTCGCCCTCGTCGACGAGCTGTCGGTGTACCACAACATGTTCCTCAACCGGGAGCTCAGCCGCTGGCGGCTGCTGCGCAACCGCACGATGAAGAGGATGGCCGCCGAGCACCTGCGCGAGATCGGCGTGCACATCCCCGACGTCTCCGTCGACGTGGCCCGGCTGTCCGGGGGCCAGCGGCAGGCGATCGCGGTCGCCCGTTCCGTGTACTCCGCCCGGCGCGTGCTGCTGCTGGACGAGCCGCTCGCCGCCATGGGCGCCAAGGAGGGCGCCCAGATCCTCAACCTGATCGCCGACCTGAAGGCGCAGGGCGACATCTCGATGATCCTCATCGTGCACAACCACGCCCAGGTGCTCGACGTCTGCGACCGGGTCAACCTCCTGCAGCACGGCACGATCACCTTCGACAAGCCGACGGCGGAAACCTCGCTCGAGGAGCTCACCGAGCTCGTCGTCGCCGAGTACCGCAACCGTTCGCGCGCCTAAGCTGACAGCACCTCGACAGACGGGACTCCCTGCCATGAGTGACGACGCGTCCGCCCTGATCGCCGAGCTGGAGGAGCAGGAGGACCGACTGGTCTTCACCACGTTCGACAACGACGACGCATGGCGCCTCGGGTGCTCGCTCGTGGAGCTGGCCCGCGAACGCGCGCTGCCGGTCACCATCGACATCCGTGCCAACGGGCACCAGCTGTTCCACGCCGCCCTGCCCGGCACGGCGCCCGCGAACGACCTGTGGATCGAACGGAAGGTCCGCGTCGTCGAACACCTCCGGTGCTCGTCCTACCTCGCCGGCCGGCGCCTGGCCGCGGCGGGTGAGGAACTCGACCACACCCACGGTGTCGACCCGGCCCGCTACGCCACGCACGGCGGCGCGTTCCCGGTGCGCGTGCGCGGCGTCGGCGTCGTCGGCGTGGTCACCGTGTCGGGGCTGCCGCAGGCCGACGACCACCGCCTCGTCGTCGAGGCGATCGAGGTGTACCTGAAGAACGTCGGCTGAGAACCGTCAGACCAGCCAGGCGCCGTCGCGCATCAGGGCGCGGGCGGACAGTTCGTTGACCTCGCGCCACGCCTGCACCCGGGTGGGGCGCA